>FWPU01005207.1_pt1 | contig 28735 bp, 29 predicted proteins | sample 2228361 | NCBI WGS metagenome assembly FWPU01 (sample SAMEA103939777, study PRJEB20133) | metagenome
TGTTGGGGTCCACCTCGTTGTCGCCGCGGACGATTTTCTGGCAGATGATGCGGCCATCTTCCTGAGCTTCGCGGTACTTGCAAGGCTTCATCATTGGCACCTCTCGTTCAATCACTCATGTCTGGCGAATCACGGCGATGACCTTCCCCTGGACCCGAACATGCTGGGCAGGCACCACTATGGGCTCGAACTCGCGGTTTTCAGGCTGCAGCCGCACCCGGTCGCCCTCCGCATAGAACCGCTTGAGGGTAGTCTCCTCACGATCCGTGAGCCACACCGCGGCCATCTCCCCGTTCTCCACCCTCGGCTGGTGGCGCATGACGACGATATCGCCATCGCTGATTAGCGCATCAATCATCGAGTTGCCTTTGACCCGCAGCGCGTACACGTCCGAGAAACGGCCGACGATTTCACGGGTCAGCTGGATGGTGTCCAGCTCGTCCAGAGGCAGATCGCTGCCGGGAACAGGAATGGGCTTGCCCGCGGAAATGGTGCCCAACACTGGGACCGGCACGCTGGTGAACCCGAAGGGCCGTCCGTCGGCCGTCCGCAGCAGCCGGATGCCCCGAGCGATGCGCGGCACCAGTGAGACGTAGCCCTTGGATTCGAGACGCCGCAGGTCCCGCGACACATGATCCTTGGACGGAATATCCAGGGCTTCGCCAAGCTCGTCGTAGGTGGGTGCCCGGTGGTGCCGCACCAAGTAGGTTTCCAGGAAGCGCAACAGTTGGTCCTCGTGTGAGGTGAGGTTGTCTTTCATCGTCATCACCTTCTCCCTTTCTCCTGCGGGCGTGTGACCCGCACACCTCGTACCCATTATGAGAACATGCGTTCTACTCACCCCTATTATAGCAGAACATCTGTTCTTTGTCAAGTCCTTCAGCGCGCTTTTCAGGGCTTGTCGATATTTCTGAGAGAGACCGTTCGCTGATCCTGCCTGTGACGAGCCACTCGACCCCGAGTAGTGCTGCAAACCAGATCTGAAGGTCAAGACATTGAAAAGCCCTGGGGACAGCACCCGTTGCAAGCTCGACGACGTTGTGGTATCATTTGAAATGAGTCTGGAGGGCCATAGCACATGGGCTAGGCAGGTCACCATAAGCTCCTTGAACCTTTCCACTGCTACAAAGGGGCGTCCGCGACCCGTTTTCAGGGTCAAACAGCCGCCGCACGGGGCGAGTCTGTGCGTCGCACAGACGCGGACGCCCTGTGATAGCCGTTTTGATGCCAGAGGAAAGCGCAAAGAACTTTTGTCAAGTTGCTTAGAGACGGGAAGGGCTACATGGACCTTTTCGAGCACGCACGAGCTGAGGCGAGGGCACGGGAAACCCCGCTGGCTGCGCGGATGCGTCCGCGCAAGCTGGAAGAGCTCGTCGGCCAGGAGCACATCATTGGGCCGGGCAAGTTGCTGCGCCGGGCTATCGAGGCTGATCGTCTCTTCTCTAGCATCATCCTGTGGGGGCCGCCGGGGACCGGGAAGACCAGCCTGGCGATGATCATCGCCAACACCACCAAGTCCCACTTCGAGACCCTCAGTGCCGTGATGGCCGGCGTAGCTGATATCCGAAGGGTTGTGGCGGCGGCTAGGGAAAGACGGAGCTTCTATGGGCAGCGGACCATTCTTCTCATCGATGAAATCCACCGCTTCAACAAGGCCCAACAGGATGCCCTCCTGCCCCATGTGGAAGACGGAACCGTCATTCTCATAGGTTCAACTACCGAGAACCCCTACTTCGAAATCACAGGGCCGTTGCTCTCCAGATCGCGCGTGTTCCAACTGCGCCCGCTGACCGAGGAGCAGATCTTGACGCTGCTGCGCCGTGCACTCCAGGACCCTGAGCGAGGCTATGGCCAACGGAAAGTGCACACTACCGATGAGGCCCTGGAGCACCTCGCCCACGTGGCTGGCGGCGATGCTCGGGTAGCCCTGAACGCCCTCGAACTGGCCGTCGAGTCCACGCCGCCGGACGCCGAGGGCGTCATCCACATTGACCTCAGCGCTGCCCAGGACTCCATCCAGCGCCGCGCCGTGCGCTACGACAAGGCCGGCGACGAACACTACGACACCATCAGCGCCTTCATCAAGTCGGTCCGCGGCTCTGACCCTGACGCTGCCCTCTACTGGCTGGCCAAGATGATCTACGCCGGTGAGGACCCCAAGTTCATCATGCGGCGCCTGCTCATCCTGGCGTCAGAAGACATCGGGCTCGCCGATCCCCAGGCCATCGCGGTGACCGCTGCGTGCGCCCTGGCGCTGGAGTGGGTCGGCCTGCCCGAGGCTCAGTACCACCTGGCTCAGGCTACCGTGTATCTGGCCACCGCGCCCAAGAGCAACTCCCTGGGCGCCTACTTCAAGGCCCTGGAAGATGTGGAAGCCCAGGGTGCCACCGAGGTACCCGATCACCTGAAGGATGGGAGCAGGGATGCCCAGGCCCTGGGGCACGGGCAGGGTTACAAGTACCCTCACGACTATCCCGGCCACTGGGTGGAGCAGCAATATCTGCCTGACACCCTGCAAGGCAAACGCTATTACGAGCCCAGCGACCAGGGTTACGAGCAGGAGATCAAAGAGCGGCTGAAGCGCTGGCGGACCAAAGGGCGATGATGGGCTCCTGGACGCCATCTGTGACCGTCACGGTCAGGCCGATGCTGGGAGACGAAGGAGGCCGTCTTGAATGGGTAAGATCCTATGCGCCACGCGGGGCGGTGAAGCCAGCTACTGCACCCAGGACAAGGCCATTGCCCTGGCCAAAGAACGTGGCGACGAGCCGGTTTTCCTGTACGTTATTGACCTGGCCTTTCTGAACACAACGGCCGCACCCATCGTGGTGGACATTGAGGGGCATCGTGTACATGGGTGGGTTCCTGTTGGCCATGGCTCAGGAACGAGCGCAGGAGCAGGGCGTGTCGGCCCAGGTGATGCTCCGAGAGGGTCCCGTGCGGGAGGAAATCAAAGCGGCGGTGGTGGAAGAAGGAGCGACGCTGCTGATGCTGGGCAGACCGGCCGGCGAAACCAGCGCCTTCGTCCCCGAAGCACCGCACAGGCCTTCGCTCGCCAGGTCGAGGTGATCATCGTATAGATGCGCCTCGCTGACGTCGAGAACGCGGCCTCCTGTGGGGGCTCGCAAACTGTCGAGGTATGTCCATGAAGATGGTCTTGTGCATTATCCACAACGACGATGCTGACAACGTGGTCCAGGCTGTCAGCGATGCCGGGTTCAAGACCACACGCATCGCTTCCACAGGCGGCTATCTGGGTGAGGGAAACTGCACCCTGGTATCCCTGGTGGAGCCCTCACGGGTGGACGAGTTCCTGCAGTTGGTGCGCGAAAATGTCCACGAGCACATGCTCATGCCCAACTTCCAGCGGCCTCAGGTGATGATGAGCGGTGCCGTCGTCTTCGTCATCAACGCTGTTCACACACAGACCTGCTGATCAAGGGATGATCGGTGACGAGCCAGCCATGACGCCTCACGTGCCACCGCTGCGAGACGGCCTTGGCGACCGGCGATCCGTCTTGCCCCAGGCGAGCCTGCTCACAGCATTGGTCCTGATGTTGCTGTTGGCCTGGTGGCCTCGCCCGGCCGCCGCCCAGGGCCCGGACCACATTGACCTGGTGATCACCGGCCGGCTCATCAATGCCCACGCCGACCCGGTGGTTGGGGCTGCCGTGGAGGTGACCATTGACGGCCGCTCGTGGCCGGTGCTGGTGCGGGTAACTCCACGAAAGGCCGGCCATAGTGCCGAGGACGGCTCCTTTCGGCTGACCCTGTCGGTCCCGCGCGACACCCTGTCCGACATCGCCCATGGCCGGGCTGCCCTGAGCATCACCGTCGCCAAGCCGACCCACCGTACGCGCACCATCCTGGTGCAACACGCTGGCTTCGCCGGCCCCGAACTGCTGGCCGATGTAGGTCCTGTGACCATGGTGCGGTTGGTCAATCCCAGCTTCATCATCGCCGGCCTGACTTTCCTGTTGGTCTTCGCCCTCATCTCGTTTCACGTCCTCCACGAGACGGTCGCGGCGCTGTTGGGGATGGGGATGATCTTCGGCGTGCCGGTGACCGTGGTCACCCTGCTGCTGAGCACCATCTGGCTGCTAGTGCGGTACTGATGGGATAGGTGCCCCTTGGCTGTCCGTAGCAGTGCGTCTGCCCGGCTCCTCCCTATCCTGACCCTCATGCTGCTGGCTTTCGGGCTGCGGGTCTGGCGTCTGGACTTCCAGGCCCTGTGGTGGGATGAAGGCATCAGCGTCTTCCTGGCGCATCAGGACGTGCCAGCCATCCTAGCGAATCGAGCCTCAGACGTGCACCCACCCCTGTATTTCCTGCTGCTGAGCGGCTGGGTGCGACTCGCCGGGTCCAGCGCCTGGGCCGCGCGCTTCCTGTCCGTCGCCGCCGGCACCCTCTGCCTCCCGCTGCTGTTCCAGCTCGGGCGGCGCCTGGCCAACCGCAGCACCGGCGCCTTGGCCGCCCTGATCCTGGCCGCCAGCCCTTTCCTCGTACACCACTCCCAGGAGGTGCGCATGTACGCTCTGGTGCCCCTCCTGGGGTTGCTCTCCACCTACCTCATGCTGCGCCTGCTGGACGAGGACGATCGCCTCCCCTGGCCCACCTACCTGATAGTCACGGCTGCCGCCCTCTACACTCACTACTACGCCGCGTTCCTCCCCATGCTCCAGACCGTTCTCATCTTTGCCACCCGCCGGCGCAGGTTGATCATGCGCTGGCTCGCGGTCCAGCTCGTCCTGCTGGTAGCTTTCCTGCCCTGGCTGGCCGTGGTGGGCTCCCGGCTGCCGGATTCGATCCAGGGCAAGGTGGCCCTCGAGAGCCACGTCGTCCTCGGCCCGCTGGCCTTTCTGGACCGCTACCTGCGCATCGTCAGCGCCGGCTATCACCAGGGCGTCCCTGTCGCCACCGTAGCCTACGCCGTTTCCCTCATCCTGACCGGCCTTGGCGTCTACGCCTGGAGCCGGGACGGGCGCCGGCGGAGCCTGGCTTTGGTCCTGCTCTACCTGGGCCTGCCCCTCCTGGCCGGCTGGGCGATCAACCTTCAGCTGCCCTTCGCCGGCTTCCCCCGCCTGCTGGCTTTCGTCGCCCCGGCATGCTACCTCCTGATGGCCGCGGGACTTGACCGGCTGCGAGGCCGGGCGCCGGCCCTGGCCGCCGTTGCGCTGCTGCCGGTGCTGGTGGGCAGCGGGTGGGGCCTGGCGCAGCACTACACCGTCCCCCGGCAGCCGGAGGAGGACCTGCGGCCCCTCATCGCCCGGGTGGGCGAGTTGGCGCAGTCACAGGACGTGGTCATTTGCGACTTCACCTGGCAGGCCAGCTACTTTTACAGCTACTACCGGGGTGAGCTGCCTCGGCTGTACCTGCCGCCAGCGGCGACGTGGGGTGCCGACGAGACCCGCATGGCGCGCGACCTGGACAGGCTGATGGGTCAGCACCGGCTGGCCTGGTACGTGGCGTACCAGGGGCTGGGTGGCACCCAGGGGCGCAACATCGAGGACTACCTGACGCGGGGCTACTACCTGGCCCTGGACGAGTGGTACGGGGACACCCGGCTGCTGCTCTACGCCGGCCCACACGCGCCCCAACAGCCGACGCGCCGGCTTAAGGCCCGTCTGGGCGACCACATCCAGCTCACCGGCTACAGCCTGGGCCGAGAGGCGGTGCCGGCAGGGGACGTACTGCCCCTGACCCTCTACTGGCGCGCCACTGTCCAGGTTGCCGAGAGCTACAAGGTCTTCGTCCACCTGCTGGATGGGGCAGAGCGGGTGGTGGCGCAGCGGGATACGGTGCCCGTTGGGGGCGCCCGGCCCACCAACACCTGGCAACCCGGGGAGGATGTGGCCGACAACTACGGGGTGTTCATCCCACCAGGCACGCCGCCGGGGGAGTACCGGGTGGAAGTGGGGATGTACAGCCCGAGCACAGGAGTGCGACTGCCAGTGCAGGTGGAAGGGCAGCCGGCCGGCCACCGACTGCTCCTGGGGACGGTGCGCCTGCGCGCGCCCGGGACTGACTGAAGGCTGTGCTAGGGTGCCCTGGGAGTTGCCCCGGATTGGGCCACCCGGAAGGCCACCACGGGGATCCCGCGGGCCAGCTCCCGGTAGCTCTCCTCCGTGCCGTTCACCTCGTAGCCAACGGCCCGCATCAGGCTCCGCGCCACCCTCGGGTAGCGCCGGACGTAGTCCAGGAGCTCGCGCTCGGCTTCTTCCAGGGGCAGGCGCTGTGCCAGGGCTTTCACCCGCCTGCGCCCCACCTGGATCTCCACCTGAGGCGTCTTCTGGACGTTGCGGAACCAGTCGGACTTCTCGCCCCAGCCGGAGGCCACGAAGTAGGTGTCGGTGGCCGGATCGTAGCGCATCACCTCGACCACGGCCTGGCGAGGCAGGCCCGTATTGCGGCCCGTGTGGGTGAGGAGCACGAAGCGTCCACCGAACAGCCAACCCAGCCCGGCGCGGAAGAGCAGGATGGGGAAGCGGAAGAAGAGGCGTTTGAGACCACGGGGCGGCTCAACTCGTCCAGCTTTCTGCGACATGATTTCACCTCAGTTCGATTGCCGCCTGGGGACACTGGAGGACGCAGGCACCGCAGGCGATGCACCGCTCGCCGTCATGGAAGATGACCACATGCCGCTCGTAGTCGGGCGTCCAACACCCCACCGGGCAGACCTCGTAGCACTGCCACACCCCCTGGCAGCGCTCCGGGTAGAAGCGAATCTGGAGGCTGCGCAGCTTGCGGGCGATGTCCACGTGTTCCAGCAGCGACGACCACCAGGCCGGACGGGATTCCATCGCCTCACCCCCACCCCAGCGCCAGGGGCACCAGCCAGTAGGTCAGCCCCAGGGCTGCGCCGATGACCGCCTCCCAGCCCCAGTTGGCCTGCTCGCCCCGCATGAGAGGCGACATGCCCTGCAGTTCCGCGCCGGTGAAAACCGATAGCCCGGTGATCGCCACGGCCCACTTGAACAGCGCCGGCGCCGGCATGGGCCGCCAGATGGCGGAGTAGGCCAGCAACCCGGCCAGGGCGATGAGGGCCAACGGCGCGCTCTTGAGCAGGCCATCGCGCCCGGGTAGCCACGGGTGGGTAACCGCGTAGAAGTACGACAGGCCGACGAGGCCCGCCGCCACCGGCCAAAACATGGGCCGCCAGAAGAGCAGCACGGGCAGCAGGATCAGCAGGCCGTAGAAACCCAGGGTAACGGTCACCATCTCCAGCCGGTCCTTGAGGGGGAAGCGCACCCAGCGCATCTCGTCAGTCTTCTGGCGCCCGGCTGCCAGGTAGGCCGGGATGTCCTCCGCCCGCACAGGTCCCCAGTGAACGCCCCAGTCCAGCTCCCGCCGGATCTTCCAGCCGTCCACGCCGTTGGCGCACAACTGGGGCAGGATGAGCGTCCGGTGGTTCACCACCTCCTCCAGCCGGGACGACTTGACCGCGGCGATGACCTTCTCGGCGGTGAAGTAGCCGCCGCCGGCCCCACACCACACGTTGATCCCCGCCGAGTCGGCCACCAGCAGCCAGACATCCACCTTGCCGTCCAGCGCCCGCACCACGCGCCGCACTGTCAGATCAAAGTTGCCGGTGACCAGCACCGGGGAGTCGGCGTCGGGATCGCCGATGGTGTAGAGTCCCGGGCGCACCTTTGCATAGGGCGGGATGATGCGGAAGAACAGTGCCCACAGGTCCAGGAGCACGGTGCGCAGAGTGACCCGATGACGCAGCCGACGGACGACGTGAGCCGGCAGCCCGTGGGCCTCGGCCTCCGGCTCCAGGGTGGCCCGGTAGAGCACCAGGGTGCCGCCCAGCAGGGAGAGGGCGGGCCGGGCGTGGAAGCCGGTCTCGGCCAGCGACCCCTCGAGGTCGCCCAGAGGGTGAGTGGTGGTGCGAGTGAGGAGCCAGGTGACGAGCACCAGGGGCAGGCGGATGAGGAAGTAGGCCAGGCGTGCGGGGAGGCTGGCCGGCACCATCTCGTCGGCGATGAGCAGGCGGCCGCCGGGGGCCAGCAGCCGGGCGCACGCCTCCAGCACGTAGCGCTGCTCGTCGGGGGAGAGCTCGCTGAACACCAGGGTGGAGACGATGAGGTCGAATCCCCCGGGTGGAAAGTGCTCGCCGATGAGGGTGGCGTCCATCTGCTTGAGGGTCACGCGGTCACCGAGGCCGTGAGCCTCCACCTTCTTCTGGGCCTCGGCCAGCATGGCCAGCGAGACGTCAATGGCGGTGACCGTGGCGCCGCGTTTGGCCATCAGGCATGTCAGCGTCCCGGTGCCGCAGCCGATTTCCAGCACCCGGTCCCCCTCGCGGACGTACTCCCGGACGATGGTGTCCTTGACCCGCCCTAGCCGGCCCAGGGTGAGCATCTGGATGCCCCGGTCGTAGTCCCCGGGGCTGGTCTCCAGCCACCTCATGAAGACGGTCGCCATGGCTCCCGCGCTCCTTTCGCCCCTGGACAAGTATCCCCCAAAAGGGTGCCGATGTCAAGCTTCTAAGCGTTTGGCAGGAGGAGCGAGCCTTCATTGAGCATTTGATAGAACAGGGTCCTGTGCCCAATGGGTGCTCCTGGAATCGCGAGGACCTCCATCCCGCGGTTTTACTCCCTCCTACGCAACAACCACACCGCCAGCCCAAACCCGGCCGCCGCGCTCGCCATCAGCACGGCCAACTCCGGCAGCAGCCCCACTAGCGTGACCTCCCCGGCCAGCGTCCGCTCCAGCGCCGCGATCACCTGGGAGGTGGGGATCAGCCGCAGGGCGGCGGTCAACGGCCCCAGGTGGAACAGTCCGGCAGTGATCAACGGCCCCACGATACCCGGCAGCATGAAAGGCAAAAGCGCAACGAAGCTCCACGTCTGCAGGGCAGTCATTTCGTCGAAGAAGGCCCCCAGACATATCCCCACTTCGACGGTGACCACGCCGCCCACCACCAGCACGAGCAGCGTCAGGGGGACACTTCCGGTCAGGCCCCCGTTCAGCCACAGGATGAGCAGCGTCCCGCCCAGCACGTAGACCAGTCCCACCAACACTTTGGCGGCGACGACATCGCCGTAGGAGGCGGGAGTCACCAGCAGCGGCTTGAGCGTGGCTTGCTCCCTCTCCTCCACCAGCAGGCTGGGCGGCACCATGATGCCCGTCATGGTCAGGCTCATGGTGAGCCACAGGAGCAGCAGGTAGCGCCCCAGGTTGAAGCCCGGCGGCGCGGCAGCCGGCGGATTCAGCGCCCGCACCTCCACCTGCGCCGGAGGCACCTGTCCCGCCAGGTGGCGCACCTGGTCCTCGATCAGTCGCACCAGGCCGTGGTTGGGGTCCTGGGCCGGGTTGATGATTACCCGTAGTTCGGGCCGCTCACCTCGCTCGAAGGCAGCGTCGAAGCCCGACGCCAGGATGAGCCCGGCCATGGCGTTATCCTCCAGCACCCGGCCGGCCACCTCCTTGGGCGAGGCGGCCATCAGGACGCGAAAGCCCAGGTCGCGGCTCAGGCGCTCGGTCAGGCGGGAGCCGTCGGGATCGTACACCACCAGGGCCGGGCGGGGTAGGCCGCCGTGGCCGGTCAGCAGCAGACGGTAGAGCAGCGAGATGAGCACCGGCAGCACGATCACCGCCGCGATGCGCAGGCTGACCAGGGCGTCCACCAGGTCCTTGCGCGCGATGGTCGCCAGGGCCCGCAGGTGGGTGTGCCAGGTGGATCGGGGTGCGCCGGGCATCGCTCAGGCCTCCCGCCAGCGCAGGGCGAGGATGACGCTGGCGAAGAGCACTGCCGACAGCCCGGCCAGCACGGCCAGATCGGGGAGCGCCGAAGCCGGGCCGGCCTCGCTCAGCAACGCCACCCCCACCGCCTCAATCACGTAGGTAGTGGGGATGATCCGCAGGATCGTCCCCAGGAGCCCCAGGTTCAAGCCGGCAGAGGGGAAGCCGGCCAGCATCCCCGGCAACATCAGCACGAGCGCTAGCACAGTGCTCCAGGCGTTCACGGTCGCCAGGTCGTCGAACAGCCCACCCATCAGCAGCCCCACCTGCACCAGTGCCAGGCCGCCCAGGAACATCGCCCCCAGGCTGACCGCCAGGTGGCCCCCAAGCCCGCCGTTGAGGGCTAGGATGAGGACGCCGGCCAGGAGCGCGTAGATCAGCCCTACGATGGCCTTACCGGCCACCACCTCGACGTAGGTCGCCCGGGTCACCACCACCGCCCGCAGGGTCCAGCGCTCCTTCTCCTCGACCAGCATGGTGGGGACGACGGCGGCGCCGATGATGGCCAGGCTCAAGGCCAGCCAGGTGGGCAGGTTGGTCTGGGCCGGACTTGGGGCCGGGCGTGGCAGTTCCTCGACGACCAGAGCCACCGGCAACTCCTGTCCGACCAACTCGCGAAGCTGCCCCTTCACGAGCTCCGCCAGCCAGGTTCCACGCCCGGGATCGCGGTCCACCACCAGGGTGATGACCGGATTGGCGCCGGCCGCCAGGGCCGCGTCCAGGTCGGCCGGGAGGGCCAGGCCGGCGTCGGCCCCTCCCGTCTCCACCCGGGCGCTGAGCGCGGCCAGGGAGTCCACCTGCTCGACGCGATAGCCGGGCAGCCCGGCCAGCCGCCGGGTGAGCTGGCAGTTGCCGGGGTCGTACACCGGGATGACCATGGGAGAGCGTTGGGCTTCGGCGGGGGCCAGATGCGGTGGCCCACGGCCGGCCAGGCCCTGCAGCAACAGGCCGAAGAACACCGACAGCCCGATGGGCAGCACGATGGAGACCAGGATGCGCCGGTTGGCGATGGCATCAACCAGGTCCTTGCGCACAATGGCGGCCAAGACCGCGAAGTTCACACGTCGTCTCCCCCAGAGGGACCGCCGATGGCCGACCGCTGACCGCCGATGGTCGCTACGGGTCCGCGGTCCGCGATCTGCGGTCAGCGGTCGTTCGAGAGCCGGTGCCCCGTCAGGGCGATGAACACGTCCTCCAGAGTGGCCTCCTGCGAGTGGATGGTGAGGACGTCGCCGGCCACGATGAGCTGCTCTAGCCGGCGGGCGTCGCCCGGGTCGTCCAGCCTCAGCCACACCTCCTTGCCCTGCCTTAGCCCGACCCACAGCCGGCGCTCCCCTAGCTCCAACTTGAGGCGCGAGGGGGTGTCCAGGGCGACGATGCGCCCCTGATCAATGAACGCCACTCGGTCGCAGAGCTGATCGGCTTCCTCCATGTAGTGAGTGGTGAGGAAAACGGTGACGCCACGCTGGCGCAGGGCGACAATGTCCTCGCGGATGGCCCGGGCGGCCGCCGGGTCCAGCCCTCGGGTGGGCTCGTCCAAGAAGAGGACCTGGGGATCGTTGAGGAGGGCCCGGGCGATGGCCAGACGTTGCTTCATGCCCTGGGAGTAGGTCTTGACCCGGTCGTCGGCTCGATCTGCCAGGCCGACGGCTTCGAGGAGGGCCCAGACGCGCCCCTTGTCCACGCCGTGGAGGGCGCAGAAGAACTCCAGGTTGGCCCGACCCGACATGCGCTCGTAGAGGGCCGGCTCCTCGAAGACCACACCGATGAGGGGCTTGATGTGCTCAAGCTGGGCCACGATATCGAAGCCGGCCACCCGGCCCCAGCCGCCGGTAGGGCGAAGCTGCCCCGTGAGCATGTTGACCGTGGTCGTCTTGCCGGCGCCGTTGGGACCCAGGAACCCGAAGATCTCACCACGCTCCACCGCGAAGCTGATCCCATCCACGGCCACCACGGGCTCGCCCCGGGTCCTGCTGCCACGGAACACCCGGCGCAGGTCCCGCGCCTCGATCATCAGCTCAGCCATGCCGCTGTTGTCGCTCCCCCTCGCCGGCCGGCGCCTCGGCGGAGGCCTTAGAAACCCATCCCAAAAGTGTTCGTAGCGCGCTTCCCCCTGCGGGGACAACGCAGCGCGCTAAAGCACCCACTACAAACCCTACGCAGGACTTTCTAGATAGGCCCTTACTCCCTCGGCACCACCCTGCCAATCACGATGTACCTGAAGTCGGCGCCGCTCAACCCCCGCAAGGCACCCCACAGCCCGTACAGCACCCAGACGGCGGTGACCATCAGCGGGATGCAGACCAGGCTGAGGGCCAAGAACATGAGCCCCGGCGGGCTATCACGGTAAGCGCCGGGGTTGAGGAGGATGGGGATCAGCGTGGCGAAGGGGACCAGCAGTCCCCAGCACGCCCACAGGGCCAGGACTATCACCACGCCGGCTATCTGGTAGACCGTGGCCTGGAGGGCCTGGTAGGCGACGTAGGCTGACTTCTCCCGCTGGGTGACCCAGATGATGAGGGCGGTGACGATGCCGGCCACCCCGTTGGTCAACAACCCCAGGAGGATGCTGCCGTGGGCGATGGCTGCCAGGACGCGTTCGTCTTGGGTAGGCAGCTTTTCGACCGTCATGAGTCATTTCCTCCTTCTGCCTCCGATGAGGAAAGCTCTCCCTCGGACTCCGCCTGTAGGCCACGCTTCTTGCCTTCCTGCCGGGCTTCCCATTCCTCGCGCATGGTGGCCTCGAAGTTGCGGAAGGCCACCACACCCATGATGATGCCTCCCGCGATGGCGATGGCCAGGCCCAGGTAGGCGTTCTGGCCGATGTAGGCGATGGCCAGCAGGGAGAAGAGCACCCAGATGAGGAACACGTTGAGGTTGCGCTCCCAGCGGCGCATGGCCGCCGGCCCCGGCGCTAACAGACGCCACCCCGTGCGAACGCGCACCGCCACCACTGCCAGGAAGATAAGGGTGGTGAGGCCGGGGACGAACAGCAAGAAGCTCCAGCCGGAGGCCGGCACCCGTTCCTGGAGCATGAGGATGACCCAGGCTACCAGGAGGACAAAGCCCAGGGGGATGGCGCGGAGGAACTCCTGGTGCAGAATGAGGCGTGTCTCAGGGCTGAGCTTCACCGCCAAAAGCCTCCAGCCTATGACGACAGCGAGCGCTTCCCCCTAGCGGGGGCTACGCCCCTTAGCGGGGACTTGCCCCCTGACGGGGACTTGGCAGCGCTTTAGGAAAAGCACCGAAGTGCCTACTACAAACAGCAGATGAGACAAAGGCGGCAACTCGTGAGCGCCGCCAACCCAGAGTTGCCGCCCTTCGAGAGCTTTCGTCATCCCCTTGCAACAGGGTTGAATCCGAAGCCCTCATGCTGGGGGACGAGGATTCGAACCTCGGCTGGCTGATCCAGAGTCAGCTGTCCTACCGCTAGACGATCCCCCAGGGACACTATAATTGTAGCACAGGTCCGTCCGGATGGCAAATCCATCTTCGGGCGCATGGCGGCCACCATTGCCGGCTCACCAGGCCGGGCACAGGCACCACCGTCCCCTACGCGGCGGGCGCTTCTGCTTCCCCCGTAACCGGACGCAGCCGGTAGGCCTGTCCCAGCACATGGGCCATCACCGCCGATACCCAGAACATCACGAAGGGCACCAGGAGCAAGCCCAGCCCGCACAGCGGCACGGTGATCAGCACGATGAGCACCGCAACCAGGCTGGCGCCCATCGCGGTCAGAATGACGATGGCGTAGTTGCCCAGGTTCTCGGAGATGAAGGCCAACACCTCGCGAAGCTGGAAGGCAGCCATCACGTCGTCGGTGACGGCGTAGCGCAGCCAGGCAGCCGGGAGGATGAGCGCCACAAGGATGGCGTAGAGAGCCATGGGCAGCCCCAGGCACGCAGCCAGCACCGCCTGGAGGACCTCGGCGTCGCTACCATCCCCGGCACTGGCGGCCGCCATAAGCAGACCCAGGCACAACCCGAGGAGTATGGCCGGCAGCTGGTAAACAATGTCAATCAGCAAGGAGAGGATGCCTCGGGTGAACTTCGCGCCCCAATCGTCCCATTCCGGCAGCTTCTCGGTGGTGCCCAGGGCGACGTTGCGCAGCGTCTCAATCATGTAGCCGCCCACAAACAAGGGTGGGAACAGTAGGAAGCTCAGAAAGAGCAACACGCCCCCGATGAGCACCTTGAGCACCCAGTTCTCATCTTCGAAGGCGTAGGTAAAGGCCTTACCGACGTCCATGGTCTGCCTCCTTGCTTGGACTGGTCCGTAATGTTGGCTGAGAAGCAGCATCAGTTCTCAGCAGTGATTATACCAGAAAACGTCCAGACATACAAAGTCATTGGACTTTGATCAGAAGAAACCGGGTTTCTCGGATCATACCAGGGCTCGGGCGAGGCGGCCCTCGGCCGAACGCCTGAGGACGGGCTTCGCTTCCCTCAGAGGGACGGTGTAGCAGGTGCTGAGAGCGGAGCGCCTGTCCCGTTGGACAGACGGGAAAAGCCTGTCCTGAGCGCAGCCGAAGGGAATCCCCTTGTTTCTTCACAGGGGTGTAGGGTGGCCTCGCCCGGGCACGGAACGAAGTCGCAGGGCTTTTCGATGTTTTGACCTTCAGATCTGGTTTGCAGCACTACAGCTTGGAAAGCTGTAGCTTGAGGGTGCTCAAGAACACGGGCGTTTCCTTTCCAGGTCGAGCTGGCTGGTCACAGGCAGCATGACTGAACGGTCTCTCCGTTAGAAACATCGGAAACCTCTCGGCATTTGACAGATTCCAACTACTTATGCTATACTTTGATTTAACCTGTTTGATGGATTGTCTTCATTGCCGTTCGAGATGTTATGGACCGATGGGTTGTTCCCACCACCCATATGAGGATCTTCTACCCCATCCCACTCGCTGCCTGTGTTGTCACCTCTGGAACTAGGGCGTCAGTCCCTGTCGACTTGAGAAAGGAGGGATGCTGCCGCGCGAAAACCACCACCTTCATTAGCGTCAGGTGACAAGTTCATTGAGGCAAACAGATTAGGAGGAGAAAAGATGTCTAACAAGCGATTGCTCGTGGGCGTGTTCCTGGCTACCATCGTCCTGGTGCTGGTGGCCGCGCAGTGTGGGCCGGCTCCGGCGGCCAAGTTCGTCTGCGAGGACGCTATTGGCTGTGTGGACATTGCGCCGGGCGAGCCGGTACGCATTGCCTACATGTTCGTGGTGTCTGGCCCTGATGAGTCGCTGGGAATTGACACGCGGCGAGGTGTAGAGATCGCCATTGACGACAAGAAGGAGATCCTCGGTCATCCCATCGAGCTCATCGGTGAGGATTCCCAGTGCAACGCTGAGGGTGGTCAGACGGCAGCTACCAAGCTTGCGGCCGACAAGACCATCGTTGGGATCATTGGCACCAACTGCTCCAGCGCCGCCCGGCCTGCTGCGCCCATCATCAGCCAGGCGGGCATGGTGATGATCTCGCCCTCTAACACCGCGCCGGCACTGACCGACCCAGCCACTCATGAGCCTGGTTACCTGCGGACCAGCCACAACGACAAGGTGCAGGGTGCAGCAGCCGCCAAGTTCGCCTGGGAGGTGCTGGGGGTCAAGACGGCAGCCACCATCCACGACGGCAGCCTGTACGCCGATCAGTTGCAGCAAGTGTTCGCCGAGGAGTTCCAGAAGTACGGCGGCACCGTCGTGGCTCAGGAGGCTGTGGCGCCTACTGACACAGACATGCGACCTGTGCTCACGCGCATCGCCGCCAGCAAGCCGGACATCATCTACTACCCCATCTTCATCGCCGCAGGTGGTCACATCACCAGCCAGGCGAAGCAGGTGGCCGGCTTGGAGAACACCATCCTGATGGGCGCCGACGGCATGTTCTCGCCCGACTTCCTGGAGGCGGCCGGCGAAGCGGCGGTGGGCATGTATCACTCATCGCCTGATTTCAGCGCCCTGGCAGCCGAGTACGAGGACTTCCTCAAGAAGCACGAGGAGAAGTACGGCGAGAAGCCGCTGGCCCCGTTCCACCCGCACGCTTACGACGCGGCCATGATGCTCTTCGCAGCCATCGAGAAGGTGGCCGTGCAGGATCCGGATGGCACCTTGCACATCGGCCGCCAGGCCCTGCGGGATGCGCTCTACGCCACCAAGAACTTCAAGGGCCTCACCGGCACCTTGAACTGCAATCCCTATGGCGACTGCGCTGACCCGCATATCGCGGTCTACCAAACCGTGAACGCGGACCCGGCTAGCTGGAACCCCGGCGCAGGCCCCGACAACAACCCCAGGAAGGTCTGGCCGTAGCCAGGATGCTGCCGACGTCCGCCACATCCGTGGCGCGGTCACGGACAGCGGGATCGACCGGTTGAAGGGAAAGGCGGGGGCGGGCCTTGGCTCGCCCCTGCTTGTGTATCGTTATGTCTGGAGCGTGCACATGCTCGAACGTATGGTCAGAAGAACCTCGTTCACCGATGTGTTCTTGTGGCTGATCGGCGCCAGCCTCATCGGCATGGTGTTGTGGGGCTCATTCGTAACCCTCACCGTGGGGAAGTATTCCACGGATACCTGGATAGACCTGTTGGTCTTTGGAGTTGCCCAGGGTAGCGTGTACGCCCTCATTGCCCTCGGCTACACCCTGGTGTACGGCATCTTGCGCATGATCAACTTCGCCCACGGCGAGGTGTTCACCAGCGGCCCCTTTACAGCCTATTTCGTAGCTGAAGCCATGATGCGGTCCGGCTTCTTACAACGCCACACCATCCCCGGTCTCCTGATCATCCTGGTGGTGGCGATGACGGTATCCATGATTGTCGCCGTGCTTCTTGAGCGTGTGGCTTATCGGCCGCTGCGGGGCGCCCCGCGCCTGGTGCCCCTCATCACCGCCATTGGAGCTTCCTTCTTCCTCCAGTACGCCATGCGAGGCTTGTACGGTTCAGGATACAAGGTGTATCCCGAGCTCGAGATGTTCCAGGGCAAGTGGGAGATTGCCGGCGTGGGCATCTTGAGGACCCAGGTGGTCGTGATCATCGCCTCGATTATCATGCTGGCAGGGCTGTACGTCTTCGTGCAGCTTACCAAGACCGGCAAAGCCATGCGCGCCGTGGCCGAGGACAAAGAGACGGCCGCCTTGATGGGGATAGACGTGGACAGGGTGATCGCCATCACCTTTGGGGTGGGTGGAGCTCTGGCCGGTGCGGCAGGGGTGCTGTACGCCCTTCTGTTCCGGCAGGTGCACTTCTTCATGGGCTTTGTCCCGGGCATCAAAGCCTTCACTGCCGCCGTCCTGGGAGGCATTGGCAACATCCCCGGCGCCATGCTGGGTGGGCTCTTCCTGGGCCTCTTCGAGTCCGTCGGCCCTAACCTCTTCCTGGACGGCCTGGGGGTCCCGGCCCCCTACCAGTTGAAGGACGCCATTGCCTTCACGATGTTGGTCTTGATCCTCATCATCCGCCCCACCGGCATTCTCGGTGAGCGCCTGGCGGTCAAGAAGGCGTAAACATAACGAGGTGACTGCTGATGGCTGGAAAGTCGGTTTTTGAGTGGCGTGAGGCGCTGAGGATTGGGTTGCTGGCCGGCGTGGTAGCGGTCTTCCTGGCCTTGGTGGGCATGGTTGAGGCCTTCAGCAAGCGTGACATCATCGGCGGTGTCCTCTCCATGGGTCACACCCTGTTCCTGTCCACCTCGCTATTGGCCGGCTACCTGGTGATGCGCCGACTCCGATCGGGCGCTCGCCTGCAGGCAGTGCTCAGCGGCGCGCTGGCGGGCCTCGTCAACAGCGCCTTGTTGGGCGTGCTGGTGCTGATCGGCAGCGCCATCAATCTGCGTGCCGTGCTCATCAATGCCACCCCCGGCCTCTACGAATTACTCACCTTCGGCCTGGGCATCCCCCTCGGCCTGATCGTGCTGCTGGCTCTTGGGGCCATCCTGGGATGTCTCGCCGCTCTGGTGTTGCTGTTGCCCGCCCGATGGCGGCGGGTTATCGTCATAGCTTCGATGACCGTGCTGATGGTGGGGCTGTTGCACGACCTGATAAAGGTGATGCTGAGAGGCTGGGGCACTTTGGGTCTCTGGTCGAGCCTCCTGTTCTCCGTGCGAGGTCTATCCCTTACGGGGGCCATCATCCTGTTCGTGGTGGTGGCTGTCAGCTACCTCGTGTGGTCCACCAAAGGCCCGGCTGTCGGCGAGAAGGCTAACCAGTTGCCGCCAAGCGGCCAACGAGCACTGCGCTGGGGTTCGATGGCCCTGGTCATCGTGTTGCTCCTCTTGCTGCCCCGGATCGTGGGCTCGTACCCCAGCGAGGTGCTGGACATGGTCGGGCTGTACGTGCTCATGGGCCTGGGCCTGAACATCGTGGTGGGCTTCGCGGGGCTGCTGGACCTGGGCTACGTGGCTTTCTTCGCCATCGGTGCCTACACCATGGGCGTGCTGACCTCGCCTGAGTTGGGCTTCTTCAACCTATCGTTTTGGCAGGCGCTGCCCTTTGCCATGGGCGTGGCGCTCCTGTCCGGCATAATCTTGGGCGTGCCGGTGCTGAAGATGCGCGGCGACTACCTGGCCATCGTCACCCTCGGCTTCGGTGAGATCATCCGGCTGCTGGCGCTCTCCGACTGGCTGCGCCCGTTCATCGGCGGTGCCCAGGGAATCCAGTTGATTGCCAAGGCGAGGGTGGGACCGGTGCAACTGGTCAGCCCCCAGCAAATTTACTACCTGGTATTGGTGGGTTGCCTGATTGCTGGTTTCATCTCCTGGCGACTCAAGGACTCGCGGCTGGGCCGGGCCTGGATGGCGCTGCGCGAGGACGAAGACGTGGCACAGGCCATGGGCATTGACCTGGTGAAGACCAAGCTGCTGGCCTTTGCCATGGGTGCCACGTTTGCCGGCCTGAGCGGCGCCATCTTCGCCAGCAAACTGGGTTCCATTTACCCTCACAGCTTCCACCTGCTCATCTCCATCAACGTCTTGTGCCTGATCATTGTGGGTGGCATGGGGAGCATCCCGGGTGTGCTGGTTGGGGCGTTACTGCTCGTCGGGCTGCCGGAGTTGCTGCGGGAGTTCGCCGAGTATCGCCTGTTGGTGTACGGCGCGGCGCTGGTGATCATGATGCTGACCAAGCCAGAGGGCTTCTGGCCAGAAGCCACCCGCAGGCGCGAGCTACACGAGTTCAAAGAGGAGGCGGTGCCGACGGTGCGGGAGCTGGCACCAGCCCCGGCCAAGGCGACCTCATCGGGAGCAAGTCAGTAGAGGGAAAACATGGGTATTCTCACAGCCACGAAGGTCACCAAGCGCTTCGGTGGACTGGTAGCGCTCAAGGAACTGGACCTGGATGTCAAGGAGGAAAGCATCCATAGCATCATCGGGCCTAACGGCGCCGGCAAGACGACCTTCTTCAACTGCCTGACCGGCTTCTACCGCCACGAGGAGGGCAGCATCATCTTCGACGGCGAGCGTCTGGACGGGCTTTCGGCGGACCAGATCACCCGTTTGGGCATCGCCCGCACGTATCAGAACATCCGGCTGTTCAGCAACATGACCGTGATCGAGAACGTGCTGGTGGGCTTGCATCCTCACCTCAAGGCCAATGTCTTTGACGCCATCTTGCGCACACCGCGTACCCGGCGCGAGGAGGCCGAAGCCGTGGAGGAGGCCCTGCGGCTGCTGAGGTTTGTGGGCCTGCAGGGCAAAGGCGACTTCCTGGCCAAGAACCTGCCCTACGGCGATCAGCGCCGGCTGGAGGTGGCGCGAGCGCTGGCCGCCAAGCCGAAGCTGCTCCTCCTCGACGAGCCTACGGCCGGCATGAACCCGGTCGAGACGGCCGAGATGATGCGCTTTATCCAGCGCCTGCGGGATGAGCTGGGCATCACCATCCTGCTCATCGAGCACCAGATGCGCGTAGTGATGGGCATCTCCGAGACGGTGACGGTGCTGGACTACGGGGAGAAGATCGCTGAGGGTCCGCCTTCAGCGATCCAGAACGACCCCCGGGTGATTGAGGCTTACCTGGGCCGCGGCAGCGTGGCCGAGGCTGCCTGAGTTCATCAAGGACTGGATGTGATGGCCCTGCTAGAGGTCGAAAACGTTCACACCTATTACGGCAACATTCACGCTTTGAAAGGGGTCTCCCTGACCGTCAAAGAGGGGGAGATCGTGACTCTCATCGGTGCCAACGGTGCCGGCAAGACCACGACCCTCAAGACCATCAGCGGCATTCTCCATCCTCGCGAAGGCTCTGTGCGCCTGGAGGGGGAGGACCTGAGGGCGTACAAGCCCCATGAGATCGTGGCCAGGGGTGTGGTGCATGTGCCCGAAGGTCGCCGGGTGTTCGGCCGGCTGACGGTGATGGAGAACCTGGAGATGGGCGCCTACGCGCGCACGGACCGGGACAAGATCGCCGAAGACCTGGAGTGGGTTTTCAGCCTGTTCCCGCGCTTGAAGGAGCGTCGCAATCAGGTGGCAGGCACTCTGAGCGGTGGTGAGCAGCAAATGCTGGCCATCGCCCGGGGCCTCATGGCACGCCCACGAGTGCTCCTGCTGGATGAGCCCTCCATGGGGCTGGCGCCCGTGCTGGTGGACAGCATCTTCGACACCATCAAGCAGCTCCACGAAGCCGGCACCACCATCCTGCTGGTGGAGCAGAACGCCCGGATGGCCCTGCACGTGGCCGACCGGGGTTACGTGCTGCAGACGGGGGAGATCGTCCTCAGCGACTCGGCGGACAACTTGCGACGAAACGAGATGGTGCGCAAGGTTTACTTGGGCATCACCTGAGGCCGCCGATCGGAGCACCACAGCACCCTGCGGGCTTCTAGGCTGGTTGTCGTGACCCAACCTTCTGGCGGCGAAGGACGAGCGACCAAGATAGGGATAGAAGAGCCGGTGTCCCAACTTCAGCGCTCGTCCTTCGCCGTTTCTGCACAAGCTGCCGGGGTGCCCTGGCAGGGTTACGCCATGGTGGCCGGCGCGGCGCTGCTGTGGGGGACCCTGGGGATCTTCTTCAAGCACATCTTGAGGACCTACGGCCTGTCCCCCCTGGACCTGGCCTTCTGGCGAGCAGGGTTCGCCTTCGTCTTCCTGGGGGTGGGCCTGGGGGTGATGCAGCCGGCCTTGTTACGCCTCCGCCGGCGCGATGTGCCCTTCTTCGCCCTCTTTGGCCTGGTCAGCGTGGCCATCTTCTACGCCGTCTACATCGCCGCCGTGGACCTGACCACGGTGGCCACGGGCGCCGTCTTGCTCTACACGGCCCCGGCCTGGGTGGCACTGCTGGCCTGGCGGCTGTACGCTGAGGCCCTCACCGGCCGGAAGGTGGTCGCCCTGATCCTGGCCTTTGCCGGCTGCGCGCTGGTGGCGCGAGCCTACGACCCCGGGCAACTGCGCTTCAACTGGGTGGGGACAGTGTGCGGCCTGGCCGCAGGGCTGACCTACGCCCTGTACAGCATCTTCGGCAAACACGCCCTGAAGAGCTACCGCCCGTGGACCATCGTCACCTACGCCATGGGCTTCGGAGCCGCCTTCCTGCTCCTGGCCCAGTCGCCGGCCAGCTTGCGCGCGGTAATCACTCCTTCGCCCCTATGGGCTTGGCTGGTCGCCCTGGCCCTGGGGCCCACGGTGGGAGCTTTCGGGCTTTACACCCTGGGTTTGCGGTGCGTCCCGGCCAGCGTCGCCAGCATCGTCGCCACCCTGGAGCCGGTGACGGCGGCTGGGCTGTCATTCATCCTGCTGGGGGAGCGCTTCGAGTCGTGGCAGGCCCTGGGGGGAGGGTTCATCCTGGTCAGCGTGTTGCTGCTGGCGAGCGGGGAGCGCCGGGGTTGAGGTACTCGGTGCCCATTCGGCAACCGGCTCAAGGCGGACCCCAGTTAGCCGCCTGGCTAGGGCCCGGTGGGAGTGAAGAGGGGGCCATCTGCCCCGGTGCCTCTTGTGCGCTGGTGGGGGACCCCGGTCCCGCGCCTCCCTCGAACTGCCACCCCATCCGCGAATGGGGCGAAGTAGAGTCCGGCAGGAGCAGTGGTGACTTTTAAACCCGCGCAAGGAAGGCCTACGGCTGCGGCCAGCGAGTGCTGAACAACACCAACACCAGGGCCACCAGCGCCACAACACCGTATTCCAGCGCCACGCGCCGGCTCAGGCGGCCCAACAGGTGCTGCTGCACCAGCCCGGTGCTGACATAGAAGATCAAGAGCAGCCAGACACCACCCAGGAGCCCGCTCATCCCCCAGTAGTTGAGCGCCCAGGTTACCTGGCCCATGATCAGTCCGATGACCAGCACATAAGTCCACGCTCGAGGCATGGCCTCCTCGGTCCCCCGCAGCAACTCCAGAGCCAGGGGGATGGTGACGACCAGGACGGCTGTGGAGGAGAGCAGGCTCCGGGTGCGCGTGGCGTAGATGGCGGCGTAGAGGACAAAGGCGGCGGCGTAGGTGAACAAGTTGAGCGCCACCCGCGAGCGACCGTGGAGAGGGTCAGCCGGGTCCACCACGTGGTACTCGGCCATGAGCACCAGCGCCAGGCTCACATAGGTGAGTCCCAAGCCCACCAGCCAGAGGGCCTTGTCGGTGAAGAGCGGGGGTACCACCGCCGCGGCCGCCACGGTCACCAGGCTGGGAAGGGTCCAGAAGGTGAACATGTAGCCCGACTCGCCGGCCACACGACGTCCGGAGCGGGCCCGGGCCAGCTTGGGATGGGAGCGCATGATAGAATCGGTGCCAACCCACGTCAGTGCCACCAGCAGCGCGCTCACCAGCGTCGAGGTGGACAGGCTGATGCTCAGCGGCGAGCCCAGGACCACGAACTGGAAAGTGCGCACGGGCAGGCCGATGAACGAGGCAAACACCAGCCCCAGGAGGATCAGGCTGACCAACAAACTGAGCCGGCTGGAGTAGGACATAGACACACCGCACCCTTCGTGGTTCTGCAATCCATGGAACTCTTGGGTCAGCTCCTGACCGACCCGTACGTTCATTCTACCCCTCCGTTTTGTTTTTGTCAATCAGGCGTGGTATAATCCCCGTATCAAGCTCATCGTCCGTGTGGGGAGGAGAAAACCCTGGCGAACTCCGAATCGAGAGGGCAGAAGTCCGGGCAAGAGGCGGAGCCGCGTCGGCGCTACCCGGCTGCTCCACTGGTGGGGGTGGGGGCAGTGGTGGTGGAAGGCGACCGGGTGCTCCTGGTGCAGCGTGCCAACGAGCCTGGGCGCGGCCTGTGGGCCTTTCCCGGCGGGATCCTTCAACTGGGCGAGACCCTGGCCGAAGCCGTCCGCCGGGAGGTGCGCGAGGAGTGTGGACTGGAGATCCAGGTTGGTGAGACGCTGGGCGCCTTCGATCTCATCCTGCGCGACCAGGCCGGCGCGGTGCAGTATCACTACGTCCTGATTGACCTGCTGGCCCACCCGGCCGGAGGTGAACTGCGCGTCTCGTCGGACATCTTGGACGCCCGTTGGGTGACCCTGGAGGAGCTGGACCAATTGCCGGTCACCAGCCCGCGGGTGCGTGAGGTGGCGGCGCAGGCAATCCGAGGCTCGGAACCACGATGAGCGCATGGTGGCGTCACCTGCGAGGGGATCCGATCTCGTGGCTGCTGGCGGCGGACGACCCATCGCTGCTGTACTTCTTCCTCGTGGACGTGATGGGGCGCCCGGCTGGCGCTCCGGCTGTGCGCCAGGCCCGGCAGGCCATCGCCCACTCGCCCGTGGTGCAGGCTATCCTCGCTGCCCAGCATCCCCATGGCTGGTGGGGGGCGCCAGATGACCTCACCCGGCCCCGGTACGCCGGCACCGTCTGGCGGCTCATCTTGCTGGCTGAATTGGGGGCCAGCGGGCAGGACGCGCGTATTGCTACGGCCAGCCAGTACGTTTTGGACAAGGGATGGCAACGCTGGAGCGCTCTCCACCTGGCGGGGCTGGTGGCCTGGAGCCTGGTGCGGTTCGGATACGGCGACGACCTCCAGGTGCAGGAGGCGCTCGAGGGTCTCGCCACTGAGGCCATGGCGGGCGCCGATCCCTGGGCCACGTTGTCTGTCCTGAGGGCCCTGGCCGATGTGTCGCCCGCTCGGCGCACCGCCACCCAGCAGGAGTTCATCGTCCAGGCAGCGGAGCAGTTCCTGGATGAGGGGTTCTCGACCCTGGAGCCGGCCAGGGAGACGCTTTCGTTCCCGCCCTTTGGCGAGCCGGACCTCTTGCTGGCGCTGCGGGTGATGGTTGCCCTGGGGCGTGGGCGCGATGGCCGGCTGACCCCGCTGGTGGTGCGGCTGCTGAGCCGGCAGGATGCACAGGGTCGCTGGTCTCTCGATCGGGGCTTCGCGGATGGGCTCGTGCTGCCGTTGGAGGCGGAGGGTCGCCCCAGCAGGTGGGTAACTCTGCACGCTTTGGGGGTGCTGCGCGGGGTGTATGGGTAGGCTCTTCGACGCTATGGTGCATCATTCATCAAAGGAGGACTTCTCCATGGATTTCGCATCCATTGCCAACAAGATGATCCGAGCCGCCCGGCTGGACGTCTCCCTTTACGAGGAGGTGGAGGCCGACGAGGGTGCCACGACCGAGGCCCTGGTAGTGGTGCTCATCGTGGCCATCGCCGGAGGCATCGGCGCGCTGGGCGGTGGCCTGGGTGGGTTCATCCTGGCCATCGTGAGCGCGCTGGTGGGCTGGGTGGTCTTCGCCTTCCTGACCTACATCATCGGCACCACCCTCTTCGGCGGCACAGCCACCATGGGCGAGATGCTGCGCACCCTGGGGTACGCCTACTCGCCCGGCGTGCTGGACATCCTCACCATCGTCTCAGTGATCCCCTGCCTGGGTCCCCTGGTAGCCCTGCTCATCGTCCTCTTCACCTGGGTGTGGCGATTGGCAACCACCGTGGTGGCCGTCCGACAGGCGCTGGATTTCGACACCACCAAGGCCATCTTGACCTGCCTGCTGGGTTGGCTGGCCGGCGTGGTGGTAGTGTTCTTGGTGTCGGGGCTGGGGGCCGGGTTAGGTGCGCTGGCGCGCTAGCTCCCGCACGTGTCCCAGGGCCATTGTTGATCGTTGGAGTGGCTCCCAGGTCACCCGGCCTGGGAGCCGTGCTTGCAGCATGACCGCTCGTCGCAGGCGAGAAGTTGATCCAGTGAAAACATCGAAAATAGTGGTAGGCGAGGGCATGGCCCTCGCCCACCCGGGGCTGTGAGCCAGAGGCCAACGGCGTATGACCAACACGGATGATGCCGTCGGACGCGCCGTTCAACAAGCCTTGCCTTACAATTTCACGGTGAACGTGCTGGAAGGGGCAGCCTTCTGGCTGGGGATGAGTTTTGCCTCCACCGTGACGGTGCTACCCCTGTTTGTCAGCCGGCTCACCACTTCTTCCCTGGCCATCGGGCTCATCCCGGCGCTCTCCAACGCCGGCTGGCTCCTGCCGCAGTTGTTCACCGCCTACTACGTGCAGCGGCTGGAGCGTACCAAGCCGGTCGTGCTCCTGACGACGCTCAACGAGCGCCTCCCCTTTCTGGGGATGGCTGCCCTGGCCCTCCTCGTGCCGCGCATCGAGCCGACAGCCGGGTTGCTGGGTTTCTTCGGGCTGCTCACCTGGTTCTCGGTGGGAGGTGGGTTCACTGCCACACCCTGGCAGGAGATGGTCGCGCGGATCATCCCCGCCCGGCGGCGCGGCAGCTTCTTCGGGGCCCAAAGCCTGTTGGGAGGGCTGCTGGCAGCCGGAGGTGCTGCCTTGGCCGGACGCCTGCTGGAGACCTACCCCTACCCGCAGAACTTCGCCCTGTGCTTCGGCCTGGCCTTCGTCAGCCTGATGGCGTCCTTCTTCCTTCTGGCACTCACCCGGGAGCCGGCTCACCCGCCGGTCACGCGCCCGGTGACGCCCCGCGAGTACTGGCGCAAGCTGCCCGACGTCCTGCGCCGAGACCCCAACTTCGCCCGCTACGTGGGCAGCCGGGCTGCCAGCTCCCTGGGGGTGATGGGGGTTGGCTTCCTGTCCGTGTTTGCGGTGAGGGAGCTGGATGTGACGGTGAACCAGGTAGGTCTGCTGACCGCAGCCAGCCTGGCAGCGCAGACCGCCGGCAACGCGGTGCTGGGGGTGTGGGGAGATCGTGGCGGGCACAAGCAGGTGCTGGAGCTGGCAGCCCTGTCTAGCGCCGGGGCGATGCTGTTTGCCTGGTGGGCGCGGTCCCCCGTGTGGCTCTACGCGGCCTATGTGCTGGCCGGCGTGGCCACCGCCGGCAACCTCATCTCTGCTTTGGCCATCGTGCTGGAGTTCGGCCCTCCCGAGGAGCGACCGACGTACATCGGCCTCACCAACTCTATGATCGCACCCTTCGCCGGCCTGAGTCCCGTGCTGGCGGGTTGGATCACTGAGGTGGCCGGCTACCGCAGCACCTTCGCCACGGCCGCGGCCTTCGCGCTGCTGGGCTGGGCCATCCTGCACTGGGAGGTGCGCGACCCCCGCCGGAGGCAAGCATGAGCCGGGCGGCCGCGGGGCCCCGCTACCGGCACAGGCCGTCGGTGGTGGTGGCTGGCGTCTGCTCACTGCTCCTGGGACGCCCCCGTCGGCTCAGCGCCGACGCCGAAGCCCTGCTCAGCCGGATTCGCCCGGCACCCCAGGTTTACGGCCAGGAGCACATCCCGCCGCAAGCTCCGTTCATCCTGGTGGTGAACCACTACTCGCGTCCCGGGCTGGATGCCGGGTGGGGACCGCTGCTCATACAGTTGACGGTGCGGCGCCGACGAGGCCAGGAATTGCACTGGCCCATGACCAACGCGTGGATCTATCCACCGAGCGACCGGCTGGGCAACTGGGTGCTGGAGCCCGTCACCCGCCGGCTCTTCCCGCGCATCGCACGTATCTACGGCCTGGTGCCCATGCCCCCCATGCCGCCCAGACCCCAGGATGTGGTGGACCGGGCGATGGCGGTGCGTGAGCTGCTGGCCCTGGCGCGCGACCCTCACACGCTCATCGCGCTGGCACCGGAGGGACGGGACAGTCCGGATGGTGGGCTGATCAAGCCGCCGCCGGGCGTGGGCCGGTTGATCGCGCAACTGGCCTGGACCGGGCGGCTCATCCTGCCCATCGGTGTTGCCGAGCGTGACGGCGTGCTGACCGCCAGGTTTGGCGAACCCTTCGAGCTGCGGGTGACGCAGGAGAACGATAAGCGGGAACTGGATGACGTGGTCGCCACTCAGGTGATGGCGGCCATTGGCCGGTTGCTGCCGCCGGAGATGTGGGGCACCTACGCCGACGTCATAGGTCGCGGCCGGGTGCGCGGATGACATAGATGATGATCCGGAATCCGGACTCGCCCAACGTGCGCACAATGCGCACCTGGTCCCTCGAAACGGCGCCCCGGCTCAGGGGATCGAAGGAGGCGTGAGGGAACAGGGCATAGTAGTACACGGTGCCGCCGATGGTGATGCCGAAGTAGTTGCTGCGCTTGGCCCATACGCCGTCGGCCACCTGTACTAGAGGGTCGTCTGGCCGCTCGTTCTCCACGTATGAGAGCACGGTGGCGACGACTTCCTCCACGGTGATGGGGGACTCCGCCGGTGGAGCTGCCGCCGCGGGCCTGGCTGCTCCCTGGGGGAGGACCATTACCACCCCCAAAGCCAGCGCCAGCCACACCACCCCCAGGATTGCCCCAATCTTCAGCGTCCAGCCCACCGACATGCTTCGCACCTCGCTCCCCCTGCCCAAGAGGCAACATCTGTACTCAGCAGATCACAGTTATCCCTCTCAAGGGGCGTTCTCGCCGCCCGGTAGCGTGCCATTGTGGTCTGCTGGTACTCCATTGTAGCCCTGGGTGAGGGCAGGTGCTGGTCGGTGGGGCCACCCCAACCTGACGCTTTCTCGTCGCCCGAAAAGCGTGGGGAAAGCGTCAGGTAATCCAGGTGAACCAGGTGCAACGCACTTCGAGTAAGTGCGTTGCACCTTCAGTCCTCAACCAGGTGAGGGCGGCAGGCGCGGATGGCGTCGAGGGAGGCGTGGGCCTCGTCTACGTTGAGCTCGAAGATGACTGGGCCGTCGAAGCCTGCTTCCTCCAATGCGTCTAGCAGCCGCTCCAGCGGCAGTTCCCCCTGACCCACGGGCAGGTGGTCGGCCACGCGTGCCAGGCCATTTGAGCTCTCGCGCCGGTAGCCATCGTGCAGATGCACCTCAGCCAGGCGCGGGAGGACCCGGGGGAGGACTTGCTCCAGGTCGGTGACGCCGGGGAAGCCGGCCAGCACGTGTCCTGTGTCCAGGCACACCGACAGGTCCAGCTCCTCCGCCAGCCCCAGGGTCAGGTCCAGGGGGAACTCTATGGTCTCCACCGCGACCTGCCGTGAGTCCAGGCCGGTGCGCTCCAGTAGCTCTTCGACGCTCCGGCGACAGCGCTCCTGGAAGATGTTGAGCACCAGGGGGCGGACGTCGCGGATGACCTCCATGCGGTAGAACTCGGCGGCCAGGGCACCTGTGGCATGGAGCACGTAGACCTCGGGCTCCAGGGGTGCGAAGCGCACCGCCGACTCCACCAGGAAGTCCACGGAGGCGCGCCGGATGTGCTCCACGGGGCTGGCCGGCTCCAGGGACCAGAGGGGTAGGTGCACGGTGTAGCGCAGGCCATGAGATTGGCGCAGCCGGCGCAGCCTCTCGATGGCCGGCAGGTCAAAGGATTGCGGGAAAAAGACGTTGAGGTCCGGGTTGAGCTCCGTCAGCGAGAAGCCTTGGGATTCAAGCTCCAGGGCGATGGCGGCCACGTCCACCGACAGGCCGCCCTTGCCCAGCCCCTGGGCGAGCCGCTGCATGGCGTGCTGCATGAGCAGTTTGGGTTGCATCAACTGGATGCCGAATCTAAGCATGGCGTGTGTACTCCTCTCACTGAGATGGGCGTGTAAGCCGTGGGTGATTCTAAGCTCTTAGGCGCCCTTTGTCAATTGGAAACTTCTGGTGGTTAGCCATACGCTCATGGCTAGCAACGTGTGACGTTGGCTGCCACGCACTGGCATAACGCACCTTTACAAAACGAGCGGTCTGGGGTATCATGAGCCAC
>FWPU01005208.1_pt1 | contig 28733 bp, 28 predicted proteins | sample 2228361 | NCBI WGS metagenome assembly FWPU01 (sample SAMEA103939777, study PRJEB20133) | metagenome
CACATCGTCCGGTAGCACGAAATCGCGCCCTTCGAGCAACGCCAGCGCCTGCGCCGTACGGTACAGGGCCAGCGATCCGCGCGGCGACGCACCGAGGTAGACGTGCTCGTGGCGTCGCGTCTGGTCCACGATGCCGACGATGTATTGCTTCACCAGCGGGTCGACGTAGACGTCCTTCACGGCACGCTGGAGCCCCACGATTTCGTGAGGCGCGCTCACCTGTTCCAAGCGTTCGAGAGGGTGCTCGTGCTGCTGCGCGTCGAGAACCTGAATTTCGTCGGTGAGCGACGGATAACCGAGGCGAATGCGCAGGAGAAACCGGTCCAGCTCGGCCTCGGGAAGCGGGAACGTACCCTCGTACTCGATAGGATTCTGCGTGGCGAGTACCAGGAAGGGCTCCGGCAACGCGTGGGTGACGCCGTCCACCGTCACCTGGCGCTCTTCCATGGCCTCGAGGAGCGCCGACTGCGTCTTCGGCGTCGCACGGTTGATCTCGTCCGCGAGGACGACCTGCGCGGCGATGGGGCCAGGGCGGAACTCGAAATCCCCCGTCTTCTGGTTGTAGATGGAGACGCCAATCACATCGCTGGGCAGCAGGTCAGGGGTGAACTGAATTCTGCGAAAGGAGCAGCCCATCGACTTCGCCAGGCTGCGGGCGAGCATCGTCTTGCCAACGCCCGGCACATCCTCGATGAGCGCGTGACCGCGCCCCATGAGCGCGATGAGCGCGAGCCGGACTTCCTGGCGCTTCCCGACGATGACCCGTTCGACGTTTTCGAGGATGCGCTCCGCGATGATCCTCGGGTCTTCCACCGAACCCCTCCCCGCGCGCTGTTGGGCCTGGATGTGAGGCGATTATATCAAGTTCGGCATCTGGCCCTCGCCCGCGACGGTGGGCCCTTCAGGGTACAATACGGTCGCATGCCTCCCCGCGGACGTATCCCGGCGGTTGCGTTGTGCCTCGCCGCTCTCCTCCCGGGAGCGGTCTCCGCCGCGGGCTGCGGCTTCGCGTTCGGCGCCGATCCAACACCGACGCCCACACCGACGAACACGCCGACGCCTACACGTACGCCGACCGCCACGCCGGAGCCGACGCCGACGCCCGTTCCGGAGCCGGCATCGCTCACCATCGCGCAGGGCGGCGCCGCCATTGTGCGCGCCCCGCTGCAAGCGACGTCCGCTTCGCTGACGTTCGCGGGACGAGTCTATCCGATGGCCGAGTGGGCCCCCGGTGCCTGGTGGGCCATCATCGGGGCCGGCGCCGAGCTCGAGCCAGGCTCGTATCCGCTGACAGTGAGCGGCGTTGCGCCCGACGGCTCTCCCATCTCCATCTCGTACCGCGTAGCGGTGGTGGACACGGCATACCCGGTGGAAGCCATCGACCTTCCACCCGGACAGGAACAGCTTCTCGATCCGGCGGTGGTGCAGGCGGAGCTGAACCTGCGCGCGAACGTCTTCGCCGCGTTCACGCCCAGGCGTCTGTGGACCGGTCCGTTTCGGCTCCCCATGACCTCGCCCATCACGAGCCCCTACGGCATCGGCCGGAGCTACAATGGCGGGCCCGTCACCGACTATCACCACGGCACCGACTTCCTTGCGCAGGAAGGCGACCCGGTGTACGCCTCCGCCGACGGCGTCGTCGCGTTCGCAGGCCCCCTCACCGTGCGAGGCAATAGCGTCATCATTGACCACGGGATGGGCGTCTTCAGCGCGTACCACCACCTTTCGCAGATCGACGTGACGCAGGGTCAGGCCGTCGTGGCGGGCCAGCAGGTGGGCCGGGCCGGCTCGACCGGCCTGGCCACGGGCCCACATCTACATTGGGAGATCGCGGTGCGCGGCGTGAACGTCGATCCCGTGCTCTGGACCTACGAAGCGTACGAGCCCTGAGCCCTCACCCGCGCTCGTCGACGCGCGAGCGCTCGCGCACGGGTGGACCTTCCGGATCGAGCGCGCCTAGGTACGCGAGGGCGAGCGTCGCCGCGACGATGCCCGCCGTCTCCGACCTCAAGATGCGCGGGCCGAGCGAGACGGTCCGCGCCCCACGGGACACGGCCTGTCGGACCTCCTGCGGCGTGAATCCGCCTTCGGGGCCCACGAGGATGCTCAGCGCACGCGGCTGGTCCAGCGCCTCCACCGCCGCCCGGACCGTGACCACGCGTTCGGCTTCGTGTGGCACGAGCGCAGGCAGTTCGAGTCCGCGCAGCGCCTCCTCGAGGACGACAGGCGGCGTCACCTCGGGCACGACGCTCCGCCCGCATTGCTCCGCCGCCTCGACCACGATACGGCGCCACCGGTCGAGCTTCGTGCCCTCGCCCGGGCGAGCGACGTTCCGCTCGGTGAGGATGGGCACGAAGCGCGCGACGCCGATCTCCGTGCCCTTCTCCAGCACCCATTCGAAGCGCCCGCCCTTCACAACCGACTGGCATAGCGTGAGCCGCACGGGTGGCTCCGCGGCGCCGGGGCGAATCGAGAGGACGTGTGCTTCGGCTCGTGACGATGTGGCGCTGGTGAGCTCGGCGACGGCTTCGACGCCTGAGCCGTCGAAGAGCACGATGCGCTCGCCGGGGCGCAGGCGGAGCACACGTGCGATCCGGTGCGCGACGGGACCTTCGAGCCGAACGCGCGCTCCCTCGACGAGCGGTCCGGCGACGTACAGTCGCCGCATTAGGCCCGCCGCCTGACGAGGGTGCGCCAGTCGCCGTCGGCCATGCGCTCCACGGGCTCCATGTCCTCGAACGCGCGCTCCACGTCCCGCTCGCGCTCGGCGACGATCCCTGAGAGCACCAGCAGACCACCGGGCCGGACCGCGTCGCGCAAGGCGGGCGCGAGCTCGATGAGCGCCTTGGCGATGATGTTGGCGACCACCAGGTCGAAGCGTCCGCTGGGCGGCGTCGTGAACGGCCATCGGTCGCCCACGGAGCCGAGCGCGACCCTCACCTTGGCGCTGAGGCCGTTGTCCTCGATGTTGCGCCGGGCGACCTCGACGCACACAGGGTCGATGTCGAGCGCGAGGACGCTGCCTGCCCCCAGCCTCGCCGCGGCGATCGCCAGGATGCCCGACCCAGTCCCCACGTCGAGCACGGCATCACCGGGGCGCAGGTACCGATCGAGCGCGAGCAGGCAGGCGCGCGTCGTGGGATGGTCGCCAGTGCCGAACGCCATCCCGGGGTCGAGGCGGACGAGCGCGTCGCCCGGACCGAGTTCCGCGTCCAGCCACGACGGGCAGACGACGATGCGCCCGTAACGCTGGGGTCGGAAATGCGCCTTCCACGCCTCGGCCCAGTCCTGCTCGCGAATGAAACGCGTCCACACCTCGCCGTCCACGCCCGCCTCCTCGAGCATGGATCGGACGAGCGGGGTTACGACGTCGTCGCGGGTCGCCCGCACGTACGCCTTCACGAGCGTCGGCGCGTCGTCGCGCAGCCGGTACGTGCCGTCGTGATCGATCGCCTCGATGGGGTCTTCGATGCTGACGCCGGAAGAATCGAGCTCGCGGAGGACGTCGGCTGCTCGCTCGGCGAGCGCCGGGGCGACGGCGACCGTCACCTCGAGGTAGTCCATGGTCAGCTCAGGGCTTCGCGGATCTTGTCGAACAGGCCCCGGCCGTCGCCGCCATCGGCATCGAAGGTCCGCGCGAGCTCCTGAAGCAACTCGCGCTGCTTGGGCGTGAGCTTGCGGGGTGTGACGACGCGGACCTCGACCCGGAGGTCACCCCGGCCGCCCCCGCGAAGCCGTGGCGCGCCCTTGCCCCGAAGGACGATGACGTGGCCGGACTGAGTGCCCGGCTCGATGCGCACCTTCGTCTCCTCGCCGCCCGGGAGCGGAATCGTCAGCTCGGCGCCGAGCGCCGCCTGCGCCACGTTGACGGGCAGCTCGATGACGAGGTCGTCGCCCTCGCGGCGGAACACCGGATGGGGCCGCACGTGGAACGTGATGTACAGGTTGCCACGGCCACCCCCGCGGACGCCCACCTCACCCTCACCGGTGAGGCGCATCTGCGTACCCTCGTCCACACCCGGCGGAACGGTGACCACGAGCCGGCGCTTCCGGCGTTCCCGACCGGTGCCCCGACACGCGCGGCACGGCGTCGGAATCCAGCGCCCTTCACCGCCGCAGCGGTCGCACGTCGCGACGTTGACGAACTGGCCGAAGATGCTCTGCTGCACGCGGCGCACTTCGCCCGCGCCTCCGCACGTCGGGCATCGCTCAGGCTCGGTGCCGGGCTCCGCGCGCAGGCCGTTGCACACCGAGCACAGCTCGACGCTGGTGAACTCGATCTCCTTCTCGATCCCGAACAGCGCCTCTTCGAAGTCGAGGGTCATGGTGGTACGGATGTCACCACCGCGCTGGGGACCACGCCGCCGTCCCGCAGCGGCGCCGAAGAAGGCGTCGAAGATGTCGCCGAAGCCCGTGAAGGGCGTCGCGCCCTCGAATCCGCGCGCGAAGGGGCTCTCCGGGCCCGCGTGGCCGTAACGGTCGTACAGGGCGCGCTTCTGCGGGTCCGAGAGGACCTCGTACGCCTCGTTGATCTCCTTGAAGCGCTGCTCGGCGCCCGGCTCTTTGTTCCGGTCGGGGTGATACTTCATCGCAAGCCGACGGAACGCCCGCTTGATCTCTTCGGGCGTCGCGTTCGGCGGCACCCCGAGCACGTCGTAATAGTCTTGCTTCGTCGTCGCCATGGTCTCGCTACGGCACGGCCCATTCTAACAAGCCCCGCCCGCTGCGGGACACGAGCCGTCTCACAGGAACGGCAGCCCGAACACGTCGCCCAGGTACGCCAGGATGATCCCCCGGACGATCTTGCCTGCCGTCACGGACACGAAGAACCGTTTGAACGGCATCCGGACGGAGCCGGCCGTGATCCCCGCGATCTCGAACGCGGGATTCGGGATGGCCGCGAGCACGAACAGCGTGATCATGCCCCAGCGGTCCATGAGCCAGTTGACGGCCCGCACCACGCGCTCAGCGGCGCGGCGGAACCATGGCGGCCCGCCGATCTCCTTCCCACGGGCGAGCTCGGCGCCGAGAAAGCCAGCGTAATACGCGGTGATCTCGCCGAGCGCCATCCCGCTGCCGCCCGCGATGCCGACCAGTAGGGGATTGTGCTTCTCGCCCTGGCTGACGATGAGCGTCTGACCCGCTGCTGTCAGCCCCGGCACGGGGATGAACAGGGTCGCCGTGCTCGCCAGATTCGTGAGGAAGACGCCGAGATAGCCGAAGCCCTCCAGCCGGTCCGTAAGGTCAGGGGCCACCAGCAGAACGATGCTGACGCTGACGACGAGGGCCAGCAGGCCCGCGGCGAGCAGGGTACGCACCAACGTGTGAGCGGCGAGCCAGCCGCTGATTCGCACGACCAGCCGGTCGAGGGGCGAGTCCTGACGGAGCGCCACGGCCCGGGCCGCCTTGGCTTCGAGGCTGTCGTCGTGAGTCACGGCAATGTCAGGGGCGTCGTCGGCGCTCATGGCAGGTGACCAAGTGTAACAGCCGCGGGCTGGGAACACCGCGAGGGCCCCGCGCCCATCCCGAGCCGAGGCCCTCGCCGCGTCACGCCGTGTGCGCGTCCATGCGCAGTCGGCGGGCGCTCACACTTCGCGGAATTCGCCCTCCACGGTGCCCTCCTCGGCGCCGCCCTCTCCGCCTTCCGGCGGAGGCGTGTCCGCGGCACCTGGGGCTCCATACACGGCTTCGCCCACCCGTTGCATGCTCAGCGACAAGTCCTGCATCGCCGAGCGCACCTGGTCGATGGGCGCGTTCGACTGCAACGCCGACCGGACCGCCGCGACCTTCGCGTTCACTTCGTCCTTCAGGTTGGCCGGGATCTTGTCGCCGTGCTCCCGCAGCGTCTTCTCCGCGGTGTACGCGAGGCTGTCGGCCTGGTTGCGGAGCTCGACCTCCTCGCGGCGGCGGCGGTCCTCCTCGGCGTACATCTCGGCTTCCTTGCGCAGCCGCTCGACCTCCTCCTTCGAGAGACCGGAGCCGGCCTGAATCGTGATCTTCTGCTCCTTGCCGGTCGCCTTGTCCCGCGCGCTCACATTGAGAATCCCGTTCGCGTCGATGTCGAACGTAACCTCGATCTGCGGCACGCCGCGCGGCGCCGGCAGGATGCCGTCCAGGATGAAGCGGCCCAGCGACTTGTTGTCGGCCGCCATGGTCCGCTCACCTTGGAGCACGTGGATCTCGACGCTGGTCTGGTTGTCGGCCGCGGTGGAGAAGATTTGCGACTTGCTCGTCGGGATGGTGGTGTTCCGCGGGATGATGGGCGTCATGACGCCACCGAGCGTCTCGATGCCCAAGGTGAGCGGCGTGACGTCCAGCAGGAGGACGTCGCGCACCTCGCCCTTCAACACACCGGCCTGGATGGCAGCGCCGATGGCCACGACCTCGTCGGGGTTCACGCCCTTGTGCGGCTCCTTGCCGAAGAACCGCCGGACGGTCTCGATGACCAACGGCATCCGCGTCTGACCGCCGACCAGGATCACTTCGTCGACCTGCGCGGCCGTGATGCCCGCGTCCTTCAGGGCCTGCTCGCAGGGACCGAGCGTCTTTTCGACGAGATCGCCGACGAGCTGCTCGAGCTTCGCCCGCGTGAGCGTGAAGTTCAGGTGCTTCGGACCGGAGGCGTCAGCCGTAATGAAGGGCAGGTTGATCTCGCGCTGCATGAGCGTCGAAAGCTCGATCTTGGCGCGCTCCGCCTCCTCCTTGAGGCGCTGGAGGGCCATCCGGTCCTGCTTCAGGTCGATGCCCTGCTCACGCTTGAACTCCTCGACGAGCCAGTCGATGATTCGCTGGTCGAAGTCGTCGCCGCCCAGGTGGGTGTCGCCGGCGGTCGCCTTGACGTGGAAGGTCCCCTCGCCGATCTCGAGGATCGAGATGTCGAAGGTGCCTCCGCCGAGGTCGTAGACGGCGATCGTCTCCTCACCCTTCTTGTCGAGCCCATAGGCGAGCGACGCGGCGGTCGGCTCGTTGATGATGCGCAGGACTTCGAGGCCCGCGATGCGTCCCGCGTCCTTGGTCGCCTGACGCTGGGCATCGTTGAAGTAGGCGGGGACGGTGATGACCGCCTCGGTGACCGGCTCGCCCAAGTACGCCTCGGCGTCCGCCTTGAGCTTCTGGAGGATCATCGCGGAGATCTCGGGCGGCGAGTACACCCGGTCCCCCATGCGGACCGCGGCGTCACCGTTGGGCGCGCGCTCGATCTTGTAGGACAAGAGCTTGATGTCGCGCTGGACCTCTGGGTCGTCGTACTTGCGACCCATGAGCCGCTTGACCGAGTAGATGGTGTTCTCCGGGTTGGTGATGGCCTGGCGCTTCGCCACCATGCCGACCAGCCGCTCACCCGACTTGGAGATGGCGACGACCGATGGGGTGATGCGCCCGCCCTCCCGGTTGGGGATGACCACGGGCTCGCCGGCCTCCATCACGGCCATGCACGAGTTCGTGGTCCCCAGGTCGATTCCGATCGCCTTTGCCATGGGGCTTCCTCTTCCGCTGTAGAACTACGACGTGGAGCTCCCGCCGCTTCCCGGCGCCTCACCGGAGCCCTCGCTCCGGGGCGGTTCGGGCTGCGGCTTTCCCTTCCCCACGACTACCAGGGCAGGCCGGATCACCCGGTCGCCCAGCTTGTATCCCTTCTGCACGACGGCGACGACCTTACCTTCCTCGCCTTCGGCCTGGCTGATGGCCTCGTGCACCGTGGGGTCGAAGTCCAGCCCCTCGGCCGGGATCTCGGTCACCCCCGCGTTCTCCAGCACCATGAGGAGCTTGCGGTGGATCAGGTAGATCCCCTCGACCCAGGTGAGGCCGCGCAGGTTCACGTCGAGGCTGCGCAGAGCGCGCTCGAGGTCGTCGACGACGGGCAGGAGATTGATGATGAGTGCGGCGTTCGCGAAGCGCGCGGCCTCGGAGCGTTCCTCCTCGACCCGGCGCTTGAAGTTCTGGTAGTCGGCCGCTGCCCGCTGCCAGTTCGCGAGATACGCCTGGGCCTTTTCGCGCTCCTCCGCGAGTTGCGCGCGCAGGCTTTCGATGCTCTCCTCTCCCGCGGGCAGCTCCTCTTTCGGCGGCTCCGCGGCGGGAACGGCGCCTTCCGCGCCCTCGTCCACAGGCTTGGTATCCGTCACGTCGATCTCACCTCAGCTATCGGTCCGGCCGCTCCCGCGGCGAGACCGGGATCCGGGTCAGGCGTAGTAACTCGTTATGAGGTCCGTGAGCAAAGACGTCATGTACCGCACGGCGGGGATGACCCGCGGGTACCGCATGCGGGTCGGCCCGAGCACCGCCATGGCGCCACCGACCGACCCGGGCGCCCCGTAGGGCGCGATAATGACGCTGCACTCGCGGATCGCCCCCTCGCCGTTCTCGTCGCCAATGAACACCGACACGCCCTCGCGTGCCATGCGGTCGAACGGCAACACCCGCGTGACGATGTGCTCATCGAGCACTTCGAGCAGGTCGAGGGCCTTCCGCGTGTCGGCGAACTCGGGCTGCATGAGCACGTTGCGCACCCCCTCGAGGTACGCCTCGTCGTATTGCGTCTGCTCGACGGCGGTCATGATGCTGACGACCGTCTGGAAGACGAGCCGCTCTTCCGAGGGCAGCGCTTCCGGCAGGAGGCCGAACTCGCTCACCCGGCGGCCCTGGAGCGCGGCCGTCAGGCGATGCGCCATGCTCGACAGCTCCTCCTGGGTCACCGGCTGGGGGAACGTCAGAAGCTGCTGGCGCACCCGCGCCTGACTCAGGACCAGCACGAGCAGCACGACGTGTTCGTGCACGCCGACGAGCTCGAGGTGCTTGAGCCGACACTCGGACGAGCGCGGCACAGTGACGACGGCCGCGTTCTGCACGAAGTGCGCCAGCACCGCCGCCGAAAGGTGCACCCACGCGTCAGCCTCCCGGCCAGCCTGATGGAACTGGTGCCGGATCATCTCCTGGGTTTCACGGGGGAGCGTCTCCTCCTCCATGAGCGACTCCAGGTAGACGCGGTAGCCGGAATCCGCCGGGATACGCCCGGCCGACGTGTGGGGATGGGTCAGGTAGCCTTCCTCTTCGAGGCGCGCCATCTCGTTCCTGATCGTCGCTGGCGATACCGGCAGATTGTGGCGGCGAACGAGCGCCTCGGAGCCCACCGGCTCCGCGGTCTCGATGTAGTCCTGGACGATCAGGGAGAGAATGCGCCTCTGCCGTTCGGTCAACATGGCACGAACACCATGATTAGCACTCTCACGTCGAGAGTGCTAATCCGCTTGGAGTCTAACACCGGCTCCGAAACCCTGTCAAGGCGAGCCGGGCGCCACCCAGGTCCACCGTTCGATACGGGGACGACACATCCCGTTCCCTGAACGGCGACGCGTGCTATACTCGCCTCACGAATAGGGGTTACTGATGTCCAACGCTGGCTTGCTGGGTACCCGCGTCATCGGCCTGGGCCGCTACGTCCCCGAACGTGTCCTCACCAACTTCGACCTGGAACGCATGGTGGAGACGTCCGACGCCTGGATTCGCGAGCGGACAGGCATCAGCGAGCGCCACATCGCCGCCGACCACGAGACCGCGAGCACGATGGCCATCGAGGCCGCCCGCCGCGCGCTCGCCATGGCGCGGTGCGACCCCCTCGACCTCGACCTCGTCATCGTCGCCACGACCACGCCCGACGGGCTCTTTCCTGCGGTGTCGTCCCTGGTGCAGCACCGCCTGGGCGCGCGCCGGGCCGGCGCTTTCGACATCAACGCCGCTTGCGTGGCGTTCCTCTCAGCCTTCTCGACGGCGTCCCAATTCCTGGCGACCGGCGCCTGTCAGCGCATCCTGATCGTGGGCAGCGAAGTGCTGTCGCGGATCGTCGACTGGAAGGACCGCTCGACTTGCGTACTATTCGGTGACGGCGCGGGCGCCGCTGTGCTCGAAGCCGCCCCGGGCGCGCGACCACCGGCGTTCGTGCTCCACAGCGACGGTGGTGGCGCCGAGGCGCTCTGGGCCCCAGGGCCATGCGGTCCCCGGCCCCAGCTCGAAGACGGCTACTTCGTCCACATGGACGGCCCGACCGTGTTCAAGTTCGCCGTCCATGCCATGGAACAGGTATCGCGTGAGGTCATGGAGCGTGCCGGGTGGTCTCCCGAAAGCATCGACCTCCTCGTCGCGCACCAGGCGAACTACCGCATCATCAAAGCCACCGCTAAAGCGCTCGGCCTGCCGATGGAGCGCGCCATCGTCAACATCGACCGGTACGGCAACACGTCGACCGCGTCGATCCCGATGGCGCTCTGCGAGGCCCTCGAGGAGGGACGCCTGCACGAAGGCGACCGCGTGCTCATGACCGCCTTCGGGGGCGGGCTGGTCTGGGGAGCCGTCGCCTTCGAGTGGTCAGGCGTGTCATCGGCGTCGGGAACGCAGGCACCCGTCGCGTCCGAGCTGCCCACCCGGGCTGGCCATCTCTCCTGAGCGATGACGACGTCTCCCCGCCCGGCCCAGGAAGCGGCGCGCCGCGTCGCGGTCACCGGGCTGGGTGCGGTCACGCCCGCAGGCCGCGGGGTGACGAGGTTCCGCGACGCACTTCTTCGCGGCGAGCCTCTGTACAGCGACGTCGGCCGGGCGTTCCCCGCTGCGGCCGTGGTCGACGACGCGCCCCGCGAAGACCTCGACCCCGAGGCCGCGCACCTCATGGGACGCTGCGCGCGCTTCGCCGCCGACGCCGCGATTCAGGCGGTGCTCGACGGGCGCCTCGCGATCCGGCCCGAGACACTCCCCCTCATCGGCGTGGTCCTCGGCTCGGCGCTGGGTGAGGCCGACAGCGTCATCGCCTGGCGCATCGCCGGCGGCCCGGAGGAGCGGGACCTCTGGGCGAGACGCGCGTCGTTGGCCCCGGCCGATGCTGTCGCGCGCACGCTCGCGGCAGCGGGACCCTGCCTCGCCCTCGGCGGCGACAGCGCCTCTGGGCTCGCCGCTGTGGCCGAGGCTGCGGCCATGGTGCGGCGCGGTGACGCGACCTTCGTGGTGTGCGGTGGCGCGGACGCGCCCCTAGCATGGCTCGATGCGGAACCCGGTGAAGCGTCGCGGATGGGCGTCTCGTTCACGGGCCGCGCCCAGCCGTTCGGGGCTGGCGGCGACGGCTTCGCGGCGGGCGAAGGCGCCGTCGTGGTGCTCCTCGAAGACCTCGACATCGCCCAGCAGCGAGGCGCCACGATCTACGCCGAAATACTCGGCTGGGGGGAGACCACGAACCGCGCGCCTGTGTCGGCGCCGCAGGCCAATCGTGTGGACGCCTCCCGGGCGCTCCAGGCGGCCCTGCTGCGCGGGCACACGCTGCAGGGCGAGGTGGACGCCCTGTTCGCGTCCGCGTCCGGCCACCCGGCGCTCGACGCCGCCGAGCTGGAGGCCATCCGCACGATCTGGGGCCATCGCGCCGCAGCGCTCGCCGTCACCGCCGTCGCCGGGACCATCGGCTGGCTCTTCGCCGCCTCGGGGCCGGCGTCCCTCCTCGCCGCGATCCTGGCCATGCGGGAGGGCGTCCTCCCTCCCACCGTCGGGACCAGCCCGCATTCGGCGGTCGACCTCGTGACCCAGGCGCGGAGGGCTGCGATCCGCCGCGTGGTCGTCAACGCCGTGGGATTCGGACACAATGTCAGCGTGGCGCTCGGTGCGCCGGACGCAGCAGAAGGGACCTGAGATGGAGATCGTCTGGCTGGGACATTCGTGCTTTCGGATTCGCTCTCGTGAGGGGACGGTCGTGACCGACCCCTGCGACAAGAAGACCGGCTACGCCATCGGGAAGGTGTCGGCCGACATCGTGACCGTGAGCCACGACCATCCCGACCACAGCAACGTGGCCGCCGTCTCGAACCATCCCCGGATCATCCGAGGCCCGGGCGAGTTCGAGGTGAGCGGCATCTCCATCATTGGCATCGAGACCTTCCACGACGCCAAACGAGGCGCCGAGCGTGGCAAGAACACCGCGTACGTCTTCGAGCTGGAGGACCTGCGCGTCTGTCACCTCGGTGACCTGGGCCACCTTCCGACCGAGGAACAGGTGGAGGAACTCTCCGGCATCGACATTCTGCTGATCCCCGTGGGAGGCGGCTCGACCATCGACGCGGGCGTCGCGATGCAAACCGTGAACCTCCTCGAGCCAGCGCTGGTCATCCCCATGCACTACCGCACGGAGGTCTCGACCGACCCCGACCTCGCGCCGGTCGATCGCTTCCTCAAGGAGATGGGGGCGTCCGACGCCGAGCGCACGCCTCGCTTGACGATCACGCGGTCGGGTTTGCCGTCCGAGACACAGGTCGTTTACCTGGAGTACCGGAGGTAGCGCTGATCAGGGGAGGTAATCGAGCGGGTTGACGCGCACGCCGCCGATGAGCACCTCGAAGTGCAGGTGCGTGCCCGTACAGTAGCCCGTGCACCCCACGATGCCGAGCGCCTCGCCCTGGGCAACCGTCTGGCCCTGCGCCACGAAGATCTGACTCAGGTGCGCGTACAGGGTCTCGACCCCGTCGGCGCTGCGCACGATCACGTAGAGCCCGTACGAAACGCCGGGGTTGCCGCCCGCGAAGATCACGGTGCCGCTCGTCGACGCGACCACCGCGCCGCTCGGGTTGTTGTAGCCGTCAATGTCGATGCCCAGCGGGTGGCCGGGACCCATGTAGCTGGAAATGGCCCCGCTGAACGGCCAGATGAGCCCACTGGAGGACGCCGGCGCGGCCGGAGCGGGCGGCGCCGCTGGCGGAGCAGCCGGGGGAGGCGCGGCAGCCGCGGTGTCGCCCGGGCCTGGCGCCGCCGCAGGCGGAGGCGCTTCGACGAGGGCGACCTCAGGGATCCGCCCGTTGGGGACGTACACGAGCTGCGTTTCGATGATGCTGTCCGCCTGGTGGATGTTGTTCGGCGCGAAGTTCACGATGTCATCCACGGTCACGCCGTACCGCTCTGCGATGTCCGACAACGTCTCGCCGAGGCGCACTTCGTGGAGAATGCCGTTTCCAGCCGGGACGATGAGCTTGTTCCCCGGCACCAGCTCGTCGGGGTCGTGAACGCCCGGGTTGTTCCAGACCAGGTACTCGATTCCGATACCGAAGCGCTGGGCGATGCTGCTCAGCGTGTCCCCGGGCTCGATCTCGTAGATGGTATACGGCGGGAGAAGCACCGGCTCGAGCGTGGCCGCGGCCTCCTGCCGTTCCGTGGCGGCCGTGGGCGTGGGCAGCGGCACGTTCACCGCCTGCGGCAGCCCGGCCGCGCCCGCGGTCGACGTGAGCGTTCGTGGCTCGATGGATGGCCGGAGGACGGTCAGCGCCTCGACGTTAGGACGCCGGTCGGCGCCGACGCCCGGCATGGCGAGCCCACCGACGGGGGAGACGGAAGCGCGAACGTTGGACGTGATCTGACGGGGTAGCTCGAGATAGGAGAAGACGCCGAGGCCGATCAGGAGCAGGACGAGGCCGTGCGTAAGCGGCCGCCGCCCGCGGGGTCCTGGGCGGGTGCGACGGCGTAACGCGCGGGGTTGGGGCGGCCGGCGCTCCTCCGGGGCGGTGGCGCCGACGCGCTCGCTAGCCTCGGCTCTGATACGTCACTCTCCTACTGGCGTCCGCTGCGCCCCAGGGCGCACCGCTCGGGACCCGGCCCCGAAACGGACGCATATCAGCGGCAAGTATACGCCACCTGTCAAGTTGTGTCGATTCTCACAAACACCTACGGGATCGCCCGCACCGGCGAGGGCGAGCCGGGAGCGCTCGGGGGGCTCGTCCCGCCCGTCCCCCGCCGGCAACCGGCACTATGCTGGCCTACTTCTCGCCAGTCTCTCACGACTGCTTCACCCGAACCCTGGGTCCTTCAAAGGTTCACGCCGAGCTCGGCGAGCTGGGCGCGGAGGTCGTCCCGGCCCACCCGGAAGACGACACCATGCATCCCGGCTTCGCGCGCCGCCTCCACGTTGGGCTCGCTGTCGTCGATGAACACGCACGCCTCCGGCGGGACGTTCAAGCGATTGGCCGCGAGTTCATAGATCCGGCGGTCTGGCTTGGCGACGCCGACATGCGCCGACACGACCACGTCGTCGAACAGGTCGTACACACCGAGGAGTTGCATGCGCTCCGGCAACGTGGCATCGGCGTTCGACAGCACCTGCGTTCGATACGTCGGCCGGAGCTGCCGCACGAGGGCGACGTTCTCGGCGATGAGGCGCATGCCTGCGGTCCATTCGTCGTGAAGAGGTGGAAGCGGTCGTCCTGCCTCCGCCTCCAATGCCCGGTGCGCGGCGGCGCGCCAGGCGTCACGATCGCCCTCCCCGAGCTGGACGCGGCGCCAGTCGTCGGTGTTGTAGAGGGTCCGCATGAGGGCGTGTTTGGGCAGGCCGTGGCGCGCTTCGATGGCGCGCGCCAGGTCGAGCCGCATGTCCCAGATCACGCCCCCGAAATCGAAGATGACCGCGCTGATGCCGTTGGCGCCTCGCACGCGGGCATCCTAGCGGCCACCGCGACTTCGAACAACGGGCCCGTGGCTCAGTTCGGGTACCGGTTCACGATGGGCAGGCGGCGGTCACGCCCGAAGGCTCGCGGCGTGATCTTCACGCCGGGCGGCGACTGACGCCGCTTGTACTCGGCGCGGTCCACCATCCCGAGGACGCGGCGCACCGTGGCCTCGTCGAAGCCCATCGCGACGATCTCTTCGGGGCTCCGGTCGCGCTCGACGTAGGCCTCGAGGATGGGGTCGAGGACGGGGTATGGCGGCAACGTATCGGTGTCGAGCTGACCGGGGCGCAGCTCCGCCGACGGGGGCTTCTCGATGACCGACTGCGGAATCACCTCACGGCCCGCGGTGGCGTTCTTCCAGCGGGCGAGCTCGTACACCAGCGTCTTCGGGACGTCCTTCAGGACGGCGAATCCTCCCGCCATGTCGCCGTACAGCGTGGTGTAGCCGACGGCGTACTCGCTCTTGTTCCCGGTCGTCAGGACCCAGGCGCCGTATCGATTCGACAGCGCCATCAGGATGTTTCCCCGGATCCGGGCCTGAACGTTCTCCTCCCACACGCCCGATTCCGACTGCAGCGGCTCGCGGAGCATCTCAATGTAGGCAGCGTGCGCCGGCTCGATGGGCACGATGAGCAACCGAATGCCCAGGTTGTCCGCGAGGCGGCGCGCGTCGGCCAGCGAGCCCTCGGACGAATACCGCGAGGGCATGGACACGCCCGTCACGTTGTCGGCGCCGAGCGCGTCCGCGGCGATGCACGCGACCATCGACGAGTCGATGCCGCCCGACAGCCCCACCAGGGCTGCCGCGCAACCGGACTTGCGCCAGTAATCCCGCGTGCCGACGACGAGCGCGCGGTACACCTCCTCGACGGGCCCGGGCAGCGGCTCGACACGCGGCTCGAGCGGCCTGCGTGCGGGCGGTGTGAAATCGCCGAGCCGCACACGGGACGCTCCGTCCCGTCGTTGGAATTCAAGGCGCTCCTTCCGTCGGCGCGGGTCGTGGAGCCGATACTGCTCCACGGCGTCGATATGGAGGTCGGTGATCAACAGGTCTTCGTCGAACATCGGGGCGCGGGCGACGAGCTCGCCGTCGGGCCCGAAGATCATGCTGCCGCCATCGAAGACCAGCTCGTCCTGCCCACCGACGGCGTTCAGGTACGCGACGAACACCGCGTTGTCGGACGCCCGCGTCGCCACCATGCGCTCGCGGAACGCGCGTTTGGCGCGATGATAGGGCGAGGCGTTGATGTTGATGATGAGGCTCGCGCCAGCGTGGGCCTGCTCCTGACTGGGGCCCCCCTGGTACCAGATGTCCTCGCAGACGTTCACGCCGAAGACGACGTCACCCAACTCGAACACGGGCGCGTCGACCCCTTCCTGGAAGTAGCGGTTCTCGTCGAAGACGCCGTAGTTGGGCAGGAAGCGCTTGTGATAGACGCCGGCGATGCGGCCATCGGCGAGGACCGCCGCCGCGTTGTAGATGTCGTCCTGGCGGTCCACGAAGCCGACCACGCTCACGATGCCACGCGTCCCGGCGGCGAGCTCGCGCACGGCATCGAGGTTGTCCTCGATGAAGGAAGGCCGGAGCAGGAGATCCTCGGGTGGGTATCCGGTGACCGCCAGCTCCGGGAAGCAGACCACGTCAGCGCCTTCGGCGCGGGCTCGCTCGGTCCACTCGCGGATCTTCGCGACGTTCCCCGCGAGGTCGCCTACCGTGGGGTTGATCTGCGCCAGGGCGAGCCGCAGCGTGCGCATCGTGGCTGCATTATACGCGGCGCAGCGCCGCCGAACCCTTCGCGAGCCCCGTCCGCTTCCGCACCTCCAGTCGCTGCGGTAGGATCAATCGATGAGCGCCAGCCTGGAGTCTGCTTGATCGCCCGAACCGCACCCGTCGAGGACGCCCTTCTCATCCGCCCCGGGACCACCGCCATCGAAGCCGAGGACCTCTCCTTCCCGTACGCCGCGCCGGGCGGCGCGCGCGTCGCGCTGGATCGCGTGGCGCTCTCCGTGCCGCGCGGCGCCATCTTCGGCCTTCTCGGTCCCAACGGCTCCGGCAAGAGCACGTTCATCGCGCTCGCCGTCGGCTTGCGTCGGCCGGCGTCCGGCTCCATCCAGGTGCTGGGCGAAGCCCCGGGGCCACGGACGCGGCGCCGGACGGGCGTTCTCTTCCAGGAGCAATGCCTCGACCCACTGATGACGGTCAGGGAGACGCTCTGGCTCTACGGCCGACTGCACGGCATGTCGCGTGAGCAGCTACGCGCACGGCTGGAGGGCGCGCTCGAGGCTGCGGGTCTCGCGGACCGCGCAGAGGACTTCACCCGCTCCCTTTCGGGGGGCCTGCGCCGGCGCCTAGAGCTCGCGCGTGCGCTGCTGCCGGGGCCCGAGCTCCTCTTGCTCGATGAGCCGACCACGGGCCTCGATCCCGATTCCAAGCTCCAGCTCTGGCATCGCCTGACCGAGGCCGCTCGCAGTGGTATGACCATCCTCCTCGCAACGAACGACGTCGCCGAGGCCGAGCGCTACTGCGACCACGTCGCGTTCTTCTATCACGGACGGGTGGCCGCGCAGGGTACGCCGGCCGCGCTCAAGGCCAACCTGCGCCGCGAATCGGTGTTCCTGGAATCGCCCGATGCGTCGACCGAGGCCGTGCGCGCGCTCGAGACGTGGCCCGGCGTCGGGCGCGTGACGCACGTCCCGCCGGCGATCCACGTCACCGTCGACGACGCCAGTGCGTTTGTCGTCCGCCTCCTGCAATCGGGCGGGGTTCCCGTCACCTCGATCCGAATCGAACCGTCGACCCTGGAGGACGCGTACTTCCAGATCTGCGGCCACACCCTCCACGAGCGGGAGGTGGCCCCGTGATCGCTTCCCCCGTCGTCCCTGCCGTCACCGCCCTCGTAGGGCGCGACCTCCGCGCGTTCGCGCGCTCACGCTCGCAGCTCTACTCATCGCTGCTCTTTCCCCTCATGCTGCTCGCGGTCCTCGGCACGGGGATCGAACGAGGCCTGAACCCTACGTCGATCCGTGACGGCGATTACACGAGCTTTCTCGTGCCGGGCATCATCGTGATGACGGCGGTGTTCTCGAGCACGTTCTCGAGCGCATCGTACTACCAGGACCGGGACGACGGCATGTTACGGGTGCTCCTGGCGACGCCGAACCCGCCGTGGGCGATCATGCTGGGGAAGTCGCTGGCGGGCGTCATCATCGGATCCCTGCAAGCCCTGATGGTGGTCGCCGTGGCGTCGCTCGCGCCCGCGGTGGACCTCCGGTGGCAGTACGGCGTGGCGCCCGGGATCGCTGCCGTGGTGGCGGGCATCGTGCTGCTCAACCTCCTGCTGAGCGGCACGGCGCAGGCGCTCGCCTCGCGCATCCGCACCATGTCCGGTTTTCATCTGGTGATGAATCTGGCGTTGTTCCCGGCGCTGTTCTTTTCGGGGGCGTTCTACCCGCTGGCGCATCTACCGGCGTGGTTGGAGACGCTCGGCTGGCTCAATCCGTTGTCGTACGCCGTCGATCTCCTCCACGTGGCGATGTACGCCGATACGGCGTCGGGCTACTTCGGGCTTTGGGTCGATGTCGGCGTGCTGACGACGCTCAGCGTGGCGCTGTATGCGTGGGGTCTGAGCCGACACGCGCGGGAGGGAGAGCGATGAGGTACGCGTGGCGCGTCATCACGTTGCTTGCGGGGCTCTCGGCCCTGGCGGCCGCGGCATGCGGCGGGGGAGGCGAGGGTGCGCCTCCCTGGCCCGACGAGGGCGGCGCGAAGGGCGACGTCATCGTCGTCATCGCCTCCTCTCAGCTCGTGGTCGGGGAGAATCGGTTCCTCCTCGCGCTCCTGGACGACCAGAACAACGTCCTCACGACGCCGGACCTGAAGGTCCATATGACCTTCTACAATCTGGACCGCTCGCGCACACAGCCCGTAGCGGAGGCCGACGGGCGGTTCATCTGGGCCGTCCCGGGCGAACGTGGTCTGGACGTGGCGCACGTCACGTTCGATGAAGCCGGAACGTGGGGCATCGACGTGACGGCGACGCCGCCGGAAGGCGAGCCGATCCGCGCCCGTGCGCTGTTCACCGTCCTGGAGCGCGGTTCGACCCCGGCCATCGGCGACCCGGCGCCGCCGTCCCACACCAAGACGCTCGCCGATGTCCCCAATCTCGCGCAACTCACGTCCGACGAACATCCCGACGAGCGGCTGTACCAACTTTCGGTCGCCGATGCCCTAGCGCAGGGCAAGCCGTTCGTCGTGGCGTTCACGACGCCTGCCTTCTGCACCAGCGCCGTGTGTGGGCCGACCCTGGACGTGGTCAAGGAGCTCATGCCCGACTACCTGCCGAACGTGAATTTCATCCACGTCGAGGTCTACGACCTGTCGAAGCCGGGCGAACTCGTGACGGTTCCGGCCATCCAGGAATGGGGACTCCCCAGCGAGCCGTGGGTGTTCGTCGTGGACGGACAGGGCAAGGTCGCCGCGAAATTCGAAGGGGCGCTCAGCCCTGAAGAGCTTCGCGAGGCGCTCGACGCCGTCACGGGCGCGGCCTCCCGCTGAACGCTAGCGCGGCGCGTCCTCCACCCGGTACGCCACGCGCTCGCTCCCCTCGTACCGATACCAGACCCGCACGGGCTCGAGGCTCGCCATGTGCGTGCGCAGATGCTCGGGCGGAAATGCGAAGGCGTCCTCTAGCGCCAGTCGGAAGCGCATCGTTTGGCCGTCGTCCGTACGGAGCGTGAATCCGGGCACGTCGTCGAACGCCGTCCCCTCGACCTCGATCACCACGCCCCGCACCGACGCCGTCTCCCGTTCATCGCTGCACGCGGCGAGCCCGACGAGGGCGAGAACCACAAGACCCCAGAGTCCAAACGCCAGACGCATCGAACGGTTCCACCCTACGGCGTCGGGCGCGACAGGGCAACGCGAGAGGAGCGCCCGGAGCCCGTTTGACACTGGTGGTTCCATTTGATACGTGATACAGGCGAGCCCCGATTCCGGCAGATGCATCAGGAGACCGCGAGGGCCGAAGCTGCCCGGATGCCGATGTCGGACGGCATTCCTCGCTGCCCCGAGAGGACACCATGGCGTACGTACAAACGGTGAGAGGACAGATCCCGGTCTCGCGGTTAGAGGCGGCGCTGGCGCCAGGCGGTGTGCTGCCGGCTCTGGAAGCGCATCGCGCCGTCCTGTCGGCCCAGCCGGGCTTCGAAGACATTCACATCGATCGGTCGCCGGCGCCCCGGGGTGGGCTCCTCCTCACCGTCGAAACGCGGTGGCGCGACAGCGCGAGCCTAGCCGCCTACGAACGCGCCGGTGAATCCGTGCAGAGCATCGTCCGGGCGCACCAGGCCGAGTTCGAGCCTGGCACCATCGACGTGAACGAGGGGCTCCCCGTGGTCCACGAGCCCTCTCGGAGCGTGTTCGAGCGCCTGGCGATGCCGCTGCTCGTGCCGGTGGCTGTCTTCGTCGCTGGTCTCGCGTTCATTTTCCTCCTGTCCCGGATCTACCTCGAGCTCTCGAACGAAGCCGCCACCGGACTCTCGCTGGCCGTCGCCCTGGGTATCCTCTTGACGGCAGCGCTGGCCGCGAGCGGCGAGCGCCTGCCCGTCGTGCCGGTGGGAGGGATCGTGGCCGCGGCCGTCGCTCTCCTCATCGGGTTCGGCACGTGGGCTGCCATCAATCCGGACGAGGCCGCTCACGAGGCCGCGGCCGGGGGCGAGGAGCCGACGCCGGCCGCAGGCGAGCCGACGGCCACGGGCGGACTGGTCATCGTCGCCAAGAACATCCTCTTCGACAAGCAGGAGATGCGGGCCCCCGCAGGCCAGCCCTTCACGGTCACGATGCGCAACGAGGACGCGGGCGTGCCCCACAACTGGGCGCTCTACACGGACGCGAGCGCCACCGAGGCCATCGCCGGCGCCAACGAAGGCATCTGCTCGGGCCCGTGCGAGGACACCGTCGACGTGCCGGCGCTGGAGGCGGGCGAGTACTTCTTCCGGTGTGACGTCCACCCCACACAGATGACGGGGACCCTCATTGCGGAATGAGTCGTTGCGTTCTCGTGCCGTTCGCTGGAGCCTGACCAGCGCGCTCGCCCTCGCTGCGCTGTTCCCGGTCGTGGCGGCCGCCCAGGAGTCGACGCCTCTCGTCCGGCACGCTGGCCCGTACGAACTCACGGTCTCGTATCTCCACACGCCGCCACTCGTCGAGGTCGACAACGCCCTCGTGGTCGAGGTGCGGGACATGCGCAGCGGGGCGCCGGTGACGGGCCTGGAGCGATCCCTCCGGCTCGAAGCCTGGGTGACGCCGCCGAAGGCCAGTGCCCGATCCGTGTTCGTGACCTTGCGGCCCGCTCGAGCGCGCCCCGGCGTGTACGAAGGGGTCTTCGTACCGCCCTCGGTGGGCGAGTACACCTTCCGGCTGACGGGGCAGATCGACGCAGTCCGTGTCGACGAGACCTTCCGTTCCGGTCCGGGCGGCCTTCCGAGTGCCGAGCCTGCGGAAACCGACTACTCCTCGCCCGGCGCGTACCTGGCGTGGGGTCTTCTCGCCGTCTATCTGGTGGGCCTCGGCGCGCTCGGCGTCTGGCGCTGGAGGCTGCGCCGCCGGTCCGACGGACCTGCGCCCGCTGCATTCGGGTCGGGCGTCTGACCTACCGAGGCTTGGCCAGCCCCATCGAGTCGAGCTCGCGCTGCACGTCACTCCAGCGCGGCTCTTCCTCCTCCGCCCGCTCTTGCTGGTACCAGCGGAAGAAGGCCAGCCCCATGAAGGTCCACAGGACCAGGCTGCCCACGACCTTCATGAGCCCGCCACCGATCTGCTGGTCCGTCACCGGGGAAATGCCCCAGATGCGCGGCGCGTCGGCATAGACCGTGTACACCGCCGAATCGGCGAACGTCACGAAGGACGCGAGCACGGCGGGCAAGAGCGACTGCAGGAACAGGTAGCCGATCTGCACCGGATAGGACGCTCGTGGAAGCTCCGGCGTCTGACTGAGCACGGGCCACCAGAGGAGCATGCCCGCCGCGACCTGCGTCGTGTGGACGAACAAATGGAACCAGGCCTCTTGCACCTGGAGCCCGATGGCCGACGGCAGGTGGGTCAACAAGAGGACGGCATTGAATGCTGCCAGCGCCACCAGCGGCTTCGTGACCACGCGCGCCACGCGCATGGCGTGGAACCGACGGATGAGCGCCATCCACAACCACCCCGGCGTGCCCGCCAGGAACAGCGGCGCCACGACCATCATCAGCAGCGTGTGCTGGAGCATGTGCGCGCTGACCAGGTACTCATCAGAGAGCTTGTGCAAGGGCCCGCCGGATGTGAGATACAGGACGACGACGCCGAGGTAGAACAGCGCCGCCTGGCTGCGCTTCACGCGCCCCGCATCGGAGATCCGTGGGCGCCACACGGCGACAGCGAGGAAGTAGCCGTACGCCAGAACAACACAGAGCGCGAGGACATCCAGGTCGAGCGCCCAGTCGAGCCAGTGGCTACCGCCGGCCCTGACATGCAGCAGGGGCGATGACACCCAGCACCTCCCCGGTCCCCATCCCGGCCCCTACACGAGCGACGCGCCGAGCGTGGCCAGCACGACGGCGAAGACGGCGAGCGCGAGCACGAGCCCGCCCACGAACATCGTCGAGAACACCCTGCTATCGAACCGCAGGTGCATGAACCACAGCACGACGAGCGAGAACTTCAGCGCGGACAGGACGATGAGAATCGCGGCCAGGTAGTCGCGGATGGCGTCGACGTAGTAGACGCCGACCTCGATCAGCGTGACCACCGCCAGCGCGAGGCCGACTTTCACGTAATCCCCGGGCGTCGGACGCGCTCCTCGCGCCGGGCGACGGACGCCAGACGTCATGGGCCGCGCGATCGCTGTTCCCCGGGCGCCGTACCCGGCGCCGCCGCCAGCGACGCTGAACAACACGGCCGGCCACGGGCTGCGCTGAAGCGCGCCGGTCGTGACGGCCATCGCCGCCATCGCCAACGCCACCGTCGCTTGTTCGATCACGAGCCCAGTCCTCCTTATGCCGGCTGGATGAGGTAGACGAGTGTGAAGATGACGATCCAGACGATGTCGACGAAGTGCCAGTACAGGCCAGCGAGCTCGACGTGAAGACTCTCGGCCTGCGTGAGCCGGCCCCGAAGCGCCATCGCCAACAGCGACAGCAGGATCAGTACGCCCACGGACACGTGCGCGCCATGGAACCCGGTCAGCACGAAGAAGGTCGTGCCGAACAGGTTGGTGTGCAGTTTGAGTCCCTCGCGGTAGAACTCGGTGAACTCGAACGCTTGCCCAGCGAGGAAGGTGAGGCCCAGCAGCGCCGTCGCGAGCAGCCATACCTTGAGGCCGCGGCGGTCGTCCCGCTGGATGGCGGCCAGCGCGAGGACCATGGTGACGCTGCTCATGAGCAGCACGAACGAGCTCACCGACGTGAAGGGGATGTCGAACACATCCTCGGGGTACGGTCCGACGATGCTGCGGTTGCGGTACAGCAAGTACGCGGCGATGAGGCTCCCGAAGAAGAGGCACTCCGACGCCAGGAACAACCACATCAGGAGCTTGCGGTTGTCCAGTCCCGTGTTCGTGGGCGCCGGAGCGTGCAGCGCTACCGCCTCTTGCACGATACGTCCCTCCCTACTCCGCCGCCGGTTCCAGCGCCCAGCCGTACAGGCCGAACAGGAGCACCAGGGCGCCGATCGGTGCGAACCACACGTTGTAGATCAGCGCGGCGCCCAGGAGCGGCGCACCCAGCGCCGCGATCAGCGGGAACACCGAGGGCGACGGCATGTGAATCGCGTGTCCGCCGCCGTGTCCTTCCCCCGAAGCACCGGCGACGGCGGGCACCGGCTCGCCGTGCTCGGTCTCGACATACTTCCGGCGCCAGAAGTCGTCCAGCGCCCGGACCGTCGGGATCTCCTCGAAGTTGTAGTGCGGAGGCGGCGACGGGATGGACCACTCGAGCGTGCGCCCGTCCCAAGGATCGGCGCCCGCCGGCTGCCCACGCCGCAGGCTGACGATGACGTTCACGATGAACACCACCGCGGAAGCGGCGATGACGAACGCGCCGATGGTGGCGATGAGGTTCCACACATCCCAGCCCAGGCCATCGGAGTAGGTGTAGATGCGGCGCGGCATGCCGAGCATGCCCAGGATCATCATCGGCTGGAACGTCAGGTTGAACCCGATGAGCATCAGCCAAAAGTGGAGCTGGCCCAGCCCCTCGTGCAGGAGCTTGCCCGTGAACTTGGGCAGCCAGTAGTACACGCCGCCGAACAGCGCGAACATTGCGCCGCCGAAGAGCACCTGGTGGAAGTGCGCCACCACGAAGTACGTGTCCTGCTGCTGGTAGTCCGAGGGGACCATCGAGTGCATCACACCCGTGAGGCCTCCCGTCACGAACATGGCGACGAAGCCAACGGCGAAGAGCAGCGGCGTCTTGAAGCTGATGGAGCCGCCCCACAGCGTCCCCAGCCAGTTGAAGATCTTCACGCCCGTCGGCACCGCGATCATGATCGTCGTCAGGCCGAACGCGGAGTTCGCCACAGACCCCAGGCCCGTGGTGTACATGTGGTGCGCCCACACGCCCCAGCTCATGAACCCGATGGCGATGCCCGAGAACACCACGAACGGGTAGCCGAAGAGCGGCTTCCGCGAGAACGTCGGCAGGATCTCCGAGACGATGCCCATGGCCGGCAGGATGAGGATGTAGACCTCCGGATGGCCGAAGAGCCAGAACATATGCTGCCAGAGCAACGGCGTCCCGCCGGCCGCCGGGTTGAAGTAGTTGGCGTCCCACAGCCGGTCGAACATGAGCTCGAACAGCGCCACAGCGATGACCGGCATGGCGAAGATGATGAGGAACGACGTCACCAGCGTCATCCACACGAAGAGCGGCATCCGGAACAGCGTCATGCCCGGCGCCCGCATGTTCAGGATGGTGACGATGAAGTTGAACCCCGAGGCCATCGACGCTACGCCCAGAATCTGCAGGCCGATGGCCCAGTAGTCCATGCCGTGGCCCGGCGCGAACCGGTCGAGGCTCAAGGGCGCGTACCCGAACCAGCCGCCTTCCGGCGCGCCGATCTCGCCCTGGAAGATGTTCCCGCCGGTGAAGAAGCTCGCGTTCAGGAAGAGCCCGCCCAGCAAGAACAGCCAGTAGCTGAAGGCGTTCATGCGGGGGAACGCCACATCCCGCGCTCCGATCATCAGTGGGACCATCAGGTTGAAGAACGCGGCGCTCAGCGGCATCACGACGAGGAAGATCATCGTGGTGCCGTGCATCGTGAAGATGCGGTTGTACTGGTCAGGGTCGAGCAGCGAGCCGTTGGAGTGAGCGAGCTGGAGCCGGATGAGCAACGCCTCGACGCCGCCCAGGAGGAAGAACACGAACGCCGTGACCCCGTAGAGCACGCCGATGCGCTTGTGGTCGACCGTCGCGATCCAGCTCCAAAGGCCACGGTTGGTCGCGGCCTCCTCGCGGATGCGGCGCAGCGCCTGTGCCAGACCGCCCGGTTGTGCTAACGCTTCTGCTGTCGCCATAGGCCGACCCCCGAACGCGATCCCGCGCTCACTTCTGCAACTGCTCGTTCACCCATCGCTCGAAGTCTTCCTCGCTCTCGGCGATGACGGTCATCTTCATCTGTGCGTGCTCGAGGCCACAGAACTCCGCACACTGCCCGCTGTACCGGCCGGGCTCCGTCGCGTTGAACCACATGCGATTGACGTGGCCCGGAATCGCATCGAGCTTTCCTGCGAGGCGGGGCACCCAGAAGCTGTGGATCACGTCGACCGCTTCGAGCGTGACCACCACGTCACGGCCGACGGGAATGTGCATCTCAGCGCAGCGCGACGGGCAGGCGCCGATGATGGTGAGCGGCTTCCCGTCGGCGTCGGTGTACTGCGGGTACTCGAACTGCCAGTTCCATTGGAAGCCACGGACGTGGATTTCGAGTGCGTCGGCCTCCGGCGTCTTCGCCAGGTCGATGATGCCGGCCACCATTGGGACGGCGAGGCCCGCGAGGAGGAGCGTCGGCGCAATGGTCCACGCGATCTCGAGGGGCGTATTGCCGTGCGTCTGCTTGGGCAACTCGTCCTGACGACGGCGCCGGTAGCGCCACAGCGCATAGACCAGCGCGCCCTCGACCAGGAAGAAGATGACGATGGCCGGCCACATCGCCAGCTCGAAGAGGTCCTTCTGTTTCTGGGCGACGTCGCCGCCGGGGTTGAACGTGTTCGGCGTGCTCTCGGTGGTGCACCCGGCTACGACGAGCGCGCCGAGGGCGAGGAGGGCGGCCAGGAGGCCGAGCCGGACCAGCCAGGCCGGCCGGGGGCGCCCGGGATGCGGCATCGGTCAGACTCCTTCCCGCGGTGGCGGGAGTTCGCGCAGCCGGTCAGCATCGCGTCACGGCTACGTTCGGAACCGTTGAAGCATTTGCCCCAAAAGGGATGCATCTGCGCTTCGGCTCATGTCTAACATCGCCGGATCGCAGTGTCAAGGAAGAGCACAGCGCTCGCTCGAAGACCAAGGCCACGCCCGAGCCGACGCGGCCGCGCCGATGCGTGCCGTCAACGGGGCGAGGGGGTGTTCGGAAGCGGCGTGGCGTTGGGGCGACGGGCGGCAATGACAACGCGCGGGCGCCGTCCCGCGCCCGCGCTCGATTGCGTTCGTTCCCGGTAGGACCAGGGGCTATCGCTCCAGAATGTGGATCGCCATGGCCGCCGCCTCGCCCCGGACCATCCCGCCGCCGTTCTGGGTGAGGCCGACCTTCGCCTTGCCGTCCTTCACCTGGCGCTCGCCGCACTCCCCGCGAAGCTGCCAGAAGACCTCCACGAGCTGCGCGCAGCCGGTCGCGCCGATGGGGTGGCCCTTGGACAGCAAGCCGCCCGACGGATTCACGGGGATGCGACCCGTGAGCTCCGTCACACCCTCGTCGATCAGCCGGCCGCCCTCGCCCACCTTGCACAGGCCGAGCTCTTCGTACTCGATGATCTCCGCCGGGGCAGAGGCGTCGTGCAGTTCGATGACGTCCAGGTCCTCGGGGCCGACGCCGGCCATCTCGTACGCTTTGCGCGCCACGCGTGTGGTGACGCCGGGCTCGCCGGGCGCCCGGTCCTTGCCCGAGCCGAGCACGGAAGCGGTGACCCAGACAGGCTTGGTCGTGAACTGCTTGGCCTTCTCCTCGGAGCAGAGAATGAGCGCGGCGGCGCCGTCTCCAATGGGCGAGCACATCAGGCGCGTCAGCGGCTCCGCCACCATCGGCGAGTTCAGGATGTCCTCGATGGTGTAGCGCTCACGATACTGCGCGTAGGGGTTCAGCGACGCGTTGTAATGGCTCTTGACGGCCACCTTCGCGAACTGGATCGGCGTCGTGCCGTACCGCTTCATGTGCTCGCGGGCGGCGGCTGCGTAGAAGTCCATGAACATCGAGCGGCTCTCGCCAGCGCCTTTGCCCGCCTCCTGCGAGGCGCCGTCACCGCCTTCTCGACCGCGGGCCGCGGCGGCCTTCAACATCTCCATCACCTGCTGCACGTCGACGGCCGCACCGATGGCCTGGAAGCTCCGTCGCTTGTCCTCGTGGTACAGCTTCTCGACCCCGAGGGCGAGCACCACGTCATACAGACCCGACGACACGTAGAGCCACGCCAAGTGGAACGCCGTCGACGAGCTGGCGCAGGCGTTCTCGGTGTTGATCATCGGGATGTCGCCGAAGCCCATCTCGCGCAGGATCACCTGCGCCTTCACCATCTCCTGACCGGTGATGAGACCGGCCGTGGCGTTGCCGACGACCGCGGCCTCGATCTGGTGCTTCTCGACCCCGGCCTGCTTCATGGCGGCCTCCACCGCCTCGCGGCCAAGGTCCTTGAGGCTGCGGTCCAGCCACTTCCCAAAGCGGGTCATGCCCGCGCCAACGACTGCTACTCTTCGCATGTGGGCTGCTCCTTCCGGCTGAATCCGGCGACCCCGCGGCGCCTACATGATAGCCCGGCCCGCCCGCGATTGTACATCGTGATGGCTTCTCAGCCGGTGGTCCGTCGGCCCGCTAGGCTACCGCACGATGGCGTTCTCGATGTGCGCGACCGACAGCACACGACCATCCGGCGCCAGGTCAATGGCGATGATGTCGATGCGCCGGTCCGGCGCGAGGTCGGGATGCTCGTAGCCGAACCGCGCGACGCCCCGCAGGAGGCGCTCGACCTTGCGCTCGGAGATGGCCTCGATCGCCGTCCCCATCGTCGACCCGCGTCGGGTCTTCACCTCGACGAAGGCGACGATCCCATCTTTCTGAGCGACGAGGTCGATCTCGCAGTCGCGGCGACGGTAGTTCCGGGCGATGATGACGTACCCCTTGGCTTCGAGGTGCGCGGCGGCGACCCGTTCACCGAAGTTGCCGAGCTCGCGGCGGGCGGTCATCGGGACGTGCTCCTGCTCGCGCCCAGGGAGCCCCTTCTCATCGTGACGGACCTCCTCTGGCCGCGACCGTACGACGCGACGCGCCGTCTAACCCCAGGCGCCTTCCAGGCGCGCCGCAACGGGCGCGAACGTGCGCCGGTGAATCGGGCAGACGCCGTGCTCCGCCAACGCGCGCAAATGCTCCGCCGTGCCGTACCCCTTGTTCCGCTCGAAGCCGTACGCCGGCCATGTCTCGTGCTCCACCCGCATGAGCCCGTCCCTGCGCACTTTGGCCACGATGGACGCTGCCGCCACGGAAGCGCTCAGAGCGTCGCCGTGGGTGAGCGCGCGCTGGGGCAGGCCAGCCTGCGGGAGGGTGACGGCATCGGTGATCACGAACGAGGGCGGTTCGGGCAGCGCGAGCAGCGCCCGGCACATCGCCAGCCGCGTCGCCTCGACGATGCCCTGAGCGTCGATCTCCTCATGCGTGGCGATGCCGACCGCCCATGCACACTCGTCCATGATGAGCGCGGCCAGGCGCTCCCGCTCCTTGGGAGGCAACTGCTTCGAGTCACGCAGGTCGGACCACCACGCGCGAGCACGCTCGGGATCGAGGATGACCGCGGCCGCCACCACCGGACCGGCGATGGGCCCGCGGCCGACCTCGTCGACGCCCGCGACCAGCCGATAGCCCGCGCGCCAGGCGCGGATCTCTTCGCTCAGCGTGGGAATGGAGCGAACGAGGCCCATGTCCGGCGCGAGCATAGCAGCGTCGCACGGTCGCGTACAGCAGCAGTAGTGTCTGGGAATTGCCGGAATTCTGAGAAGTGAAAAGGCCCACCTGCGAAAACGGACCACCCCGGACACTGCCAGGCTGGC
>FWPU01004949.1_pt1 | contig 28729 bp, 3 predicted proteins | sample 2228361 | NCBI WGS metagenome assembly FWPU01 (sample SAMEA103939777, study PRJEB20133) | metagenome
ACCAGCGCCTGGCGTAAGTGATTTAATCAGCCCAATAAATTGGTCAACTACAAATTATTTAGATATAAATTTCAGTTGGGGCAGTGTCACAGATATTCCCGCAGGAGTCAAGAATTACATATTACAGGTCTCAACAGACAGCAACTTTGTGATAATAAATTACAGTTCAGTTACAGCCCAGACCTCAGCGACATTAACACTAGTTCAGTCAAGTTATAGCTGGCGAGTAAATGTTATAGACAATGCCATGAATTACACGACATCAACAGTGAAATATGGTTTAGTGATAGACACAACAGCGCCTTCTGTTCCAGTATTAATCAGCCCAATAAATTGGGCAACTACAAATTATCTTACTTTAACTTTTGAATGGTCTGAGTCAGATGATAGTGGCTGGCGAGGTGGCTCAGGTGTAAAGGGATATGAATTAGAGATTTCAACTGACTCTGGGTTTGATCTGGTTTATTATTCCAAGGACAATATTACTGGCGAGTTCGTGCAGTTGACAATGCAGGCAACTACTCCCTATTCCCTACACACTACACCCTGACAGTAGACACTACACCACCAAGAATAGTTGACTTACAAGATGGCGACGATGCATGGCAAAACACAGGAGGAAAATATTATACAGTTGAATTTTACGACTCTGGTTATGCTCAGGTAGGTCTTGAGACAATAGAATATGCTGTTTCAACAACACCACTTTTAGGTTTACCACTCAGGATTGACTGGACCGATATATCTTACCCGCCATTAAATTTGCCTTCATATACCGCACCATGGCAGGTGTCTTTTGCCCCGCTCTCAGAAGAAGTAACAAATTATGTTTCAGTAAGAGCAAAAGACCTGTTAGGTAATACTACTGTATGGTTTGATATATTCTATATTAAAAAGGATATAACAAGCCCTGATATAATTGATAAACAATCAGGCGATGTTGTCTGGAGAAAAGAACAAAAACCAGATGGTTATGATGTAGATTTTGAAGATTATGGTGGCTCTTTATTAAACTATGCCCAATATCGTGCAGTGAAATATCTTTCAGATGGGACAACTGTTTATATAACCAATTGGGAGGAGATATTCACTGGTCTTAACCAGAAGACATATACTGATAACTGGAATGTTAATTTTGACAGTTTATTAGAAGGAAAAAATTATATCTGGACAGGTGTTTTTGATAATGCTAATAATAGCAGGTTTTATCTTGATGCATTTTTTGTAAATAAAGATACGACACCGCCAGTATGTGTTGATTATCAAACAGGTGATGATTTATGGAGAACAACTAACGATGGCACTTACAATATTGATTTCAAAGATGCAACAAGTGGTTCTGGATTAAAACAGGCAGAAATTTATATTTCAACGAGTCCTGCTTTCGCAGAAAATCCAGGGGTTCCAGCTATAGTTGATTGGACTGTAATTATTACAACGAATAATTATGAATATACAGCGAATTGGTCTTTACCGGATGAAGTTTGGTCTTCTATACCTTCTGGTCCCCAGGAAAATTATGTTTCAGTTCGCTCAATAGATTTTGCATATAATACATCTACAGTTCTAACAGATGCATTTTATGTTTTAAAAGACACAATTCCGACGAGAATAGTTGACCAACAAGATGGTGATGATATATGGCGAAGGTTCGGTGGAACAGTGTATAATGTGGATTTTGAAGATGAGGAATCCTTACTTCGTGGTGCACAATATATAGTCCGTAATGGGCCAAATCCAACCGATACTGCATGGACACCTGGCTGGGTAAGCATTTTTGGTTCAACCGGAACACCAAGTTACACTACTGATTGGTCAGTTGATTTTGCAAACTTATGGGAGGGGACAAACTATATATTTGTTCGTTCTTCAGACACTGTTGAGAACTGGACTGAAAGTGCCCAGCCAGTGTTTTATGTAAAAAAAGATGTTAGCCCACCGGCTGTTATTAATAACCAGCCAGGGGATTATACCTGGAGGTCAAGTTCAGGAACTTTATACGGAGTGTTTTTCCAGGATGGAGTTTCAGGTGTAACAACTGCACAATATCAAATTAAGGACACTGCAGGTAATCTATTAGTTGACTGGACAAATATTTTTGGTGGAACAACTCCATACTTAAATTATAACTCTTCCTGGACAATCTCAGAAACCGCATTTAATAAACTTGTAGAAGGAACAACAAACTATGTATATGTTAGATGTAACGATATAAGTGGCAACAGTTTAACATTAGGTTCACCAGTATTTTTTATTTTGAAAGATACAACACCTCCATATTGTGTTGTGAACCAAAATTATTATGAATCAACACATTCAGATTGGTATGTAGATGTAGATTTTTATGACCCACCAACACCAGATAAATTACCTGGATGTTCAAAATTAAAAAATCTTCAATATACAATTTATACTTCTACTGGTTTAACTGGTGATTTAAGAAAATCCTGGACAAATATCAGTGGTTTTACACCCGGAACCACATTTTATGTTGATGGCTGGAAGATAGATTTTGTAGCATTACCTATAGGCACAACTTGTTATGTTTCAGTTAAAGCAGTAGATTTTGCAGGTTCTACTACTGATTATATAGATGCATTCCGTGTTTTAAGGACAACACCTACTGCACCTATTATCACTGTTGGTGATAATTCACAAAGAGAGTTTATATGGTATAATTCAAGCACTACTTTCTTACAACAATATTATGATCTAGATTTTGCAGTAGGCCAGGAAGCATATTTGTCCACAATGAGTGTGATTGTTTATTCTGACATTTTAGGCACAGGTGAAATAGTTGTTTCAGAAACAATTGTTATTTCAACTGGTAATGTGACTGAATATACTGAAGATTGGCAAGTAAAACCTGCAACATTTACACCAAATTATTATATATGGGAACTTCTCAGAGAAGGAACAAACTATGTTAGTGTAATAGCATATGATACAGAAAATGCAAGTTCAACATTGTATGATGTTTTCTTTATAAAGAAAGATACAACCTCACCGCCTGTGCCGATATTAAGTGTACCAATAAATGCTGCATCTACAAATCAATTAACTGTGAATTTTATATGGCAACCATCAACAGACCTTGCTTCAGGGACATCTTCATATACTTTACAGATTTCAACTGATATTAATTTTAGCGTGATAAATCAGGCAACTACAACTGTCTCAAATGTAGTTGCTCAATTTATTGAGCAAGAGACAACTTACTACTGGCGTGTCCAGGCAAAAGATTTGGCAGAAAATTACTCTGAGTTCAGTTCAGGATACAAACTCTGGGTAGATACAACGCCACCAGCAGTTTCTAATCCGATTGTTCCTACAGACGGAACAACTACAAATTACTTAACAATAACTTTCAGCTGGAGTCCTGCCTCAGATGCATTTTCAGGCTTGAAAAATTACATATTGCAAATTTCTACATCACCAGATTTTATACCAGTAATATATTCCTCAACAACAATTTTACAGTCCTGTAATTTTACAATCATGCAATCTACATACTACTGGCGAATAAGAACCGAAGATAATGCAGGCAACTATCAACTATCAACTATCAACTATACACTACTTATAGATACCACTCCACCGTCAGTTCCTGTATTGAGTAGTCCCGTAGACGGGTTGACTACTAATTATATGACACAAACTTTCACTTGGGCTCCAGCGGATGACAGCGGATTTCGTGGCGGCTCTGGTGTGAAAGAATATATACTCCAAATCTCCACTTCTTCAGATTTTAGTGTGATAAATCAAGAAATTATAACAGTAGAAACAAGTTCTGCAGCTACATTATCAGAAGGGAATTACTACTGGCGAGTAAACAGCCGTGATAATGCTCTAAACTATCAACTATCAACTATCAACTATCAACTACTTATTGATACTTCTGCACCTGGAATTTATAACTATCAGACAGGTGATGAGCAATGGCGAAACAATCCCGGAACAAATTATAATGTGGATTTTGAAGATAAATTATCAAAATTACATACACTGCAATATACGGTTTATACAACAACTGACCAGCAGGGCTCTCCTGTAAAAGATTGGACAGATATTGCTACAAATATTAATGCTATTTCTTATACACAGGATTTTACTATAGATTTTTCAGCGCTTCCTGAAAGTGTGACATGTTATGTTTCAGTTCGTGCATGGGACAATCTGTTACAATATTCAACTTCATACAATGTATTTTATGTGTTAAAAGATGTGACAAAACCTGAAATAACAGATAACCAAATTGGTGATGACAACTGGCGCAATGTGAATAATGGGTTTTATAATATCAATTTTACTGATGATGGTGGTTCTAAATTGCAAAAATTTGAAACAAAAGTTATGTCTGGAGCACTTGGCTCTGGCACAACTATACAGAACTGGACTGCAAACAATACAACTATTTCTGGCACAACCTCATACAATCAGCCATGGGCACTGAATTCTACTACCTGGGAATTATTACCTGAAGGAAAGTCCTATGTCTCTGTGCGTGTGTACGATAACTCATATTCGCCAGATCTGGGATATAATATGGACACATTGGTGGATGCTTTCTATGTGTTGAAAGATACAAGTTTACCAGAAATAGTAAATTATCAAACAGGCGATAATAACTGGCGTTCTTCAAATTATGCAACTTATAATGTGGATTTCAACGATGCAATAAGTGGTTCTGGTGTTCAGAAATTTGAAGTTTATGTTTCTACTAACCCTGCTTTCGCAGGGAATCCAGGAGTGCCGACGATAACTGACTGGACAATAGTTTTAACCACAAATACTTATTCCTATACAAAAAACTGGTCTTTACCTGATTTAGTCTGGTCTAAACTTTTATGTGAGCTAACAAACTATGTATCAGTTCGTGTTTTTGATTTTGCGGATAATGTTTCTACAACCACTGATGCATTTTTTGTTTTGAAAGATACAACTCCGCCGACAATTACAAACCTTCAGGAAGGCGACACAACCTGGCGCAAAACAAACAATGGATTTTACAATGTTGACTTTTATGACGAAGGCGGCTCAAAACTTAACAAATTCCAGATTTGTGCATCAACAGTAGGTTATGGTATTTCGCCATTTGTTTTTGGCTGGCAGGATTCAGGGACAAATATTTCTGGAACAACTTATTATATTGAAAACTGGCAACTTACACTACAGCAGTGGAATTTATTAAATCCTGGAACAAATTATATATCTTTGCGTGTTATTGACAATGCCTTTTCAACAACAACATTGACAAATGTTTTTTATATCTTAAAAGATACACAGCCACCCAGTGGGACAGCAACAGGACCAACTTATTCTTCAACTGATACATTTAATCTTACATATACCGCAGTTGATTACGGTCCTTCTGGAATTAAACATGTCAAACTATATTACACACTGCAGACAGAAGCACCTTATACCTGGACACTCTGGACAACTACAACCGCACCTACAATTTTATTTAATGCAACTTCTGAAGGAAAGTATGGTTTCCGTATAGTTGTCTATGATAATGCAAATAATACTGATGAAACTGACCCGCCTTTGTCTACAACAGACCCTGAGTTAACCACCACTGTAGATTTAACTGCTCCAACAGTGGATGACCAACAACCCGGTGATGATGTCTGGCGTAATTCTTATAAGCCAGATGGTTATGCACTGTATTTCCATGATTATGGTTCAGGACTTGATTCTGCGCAATATATAATTCGTTCAGGCCCTGGTTCTGAAGATGAAATAGTAAAAGATTGGACATATATATTTCAATCAACAAATGTGAATTCTTATACACAGAACTGGCAAATTGATTTTGATTCATGCAAGTCATCCTTTAACTATGTCTCTGTGCGCGTATGGGATATTTCAGGAAGAACAATAACTGTAAACAATGTTTTTTATGTGAAAAAAGATACCCAGCCAGCAATTGTCGGGTATAATGAATTTTCTGGTGGTGGGGATAATACCTGGAGAAATACTGCACGCCCGGATGGATATAATGTTGACTTTTATGATGGTCTATCATGGCTATCAAAAACAGAATATAGAGTTATACCATCATCAGACCCTGCTTTCCAAGGGGCTCCAATTTTAAACTGGCAGACAATTGCAACAGGTATTTCATCTCCAACATATACAACCAACTGGCATGTAAACTTTGATACACTTGTTGAATATACAACAAATTATGTCCATGTTAGATTAACAGATATTGCAGGAAATATTTCTACATACTATGTCTTTTATGTTTTGAAAGATACAACTTCACCGACAGTTCCTTATTTAATTAGCCCAATAAATTGGGCAACTACAAATTATCAGAATATAAGTTTTAGCTGGACTGATTCTACCGATAGTGCTTCAGGGATTTTCGGTTATGAATTGTATGTGTCAACTGATATTGGTTTTTCTGTATTTACTTCGTCAATGTTTTGCCTGACAAATCAGGCAACTACAGAAATTTCTGAAGGACAATACTGGTGGCGAGTAAGAGCAAAAGACAATGCAGGCAACTATTCATCATACTCTTCAACAAGGCAATTTGTGTTAGACACTTCTGGGTCCGAGATAATAGATAATCAAACTGGCGATGAAACCTGGCGGACTTTAAATTCTGGTATTTATGATGTTGACTTTAAGGACCTTCTTACAAGTGTTAGTTATTTCCAGACAATTGTTTATTCAGGACAGAATATGACAGGAAATTTAATTGATAACTGGCGCACAGTTATTTCAACAGACACTAAGTTTTATACACAGAACTGGCAGATAAAGAATGAAACTTTTGATAATATGGTTGAAGGAATAAATTATCTAACAGTTAGATGTTTTGATAATGTTGGCAATGTTTCTATATCAACAGATGTATTTTATGTTCGTAAAGATACTACTTCACCAATAATATCCAGTAACGAGCCAGTTGTAGACGAAACCTGGTATAACACAGGAAGAACTTATGATGTGAATTTTTATGATTATAGTTCCTTACTTGATAAAGCAGAATATACTGTCTTCACAGGTCAAGATTTTTCAGGTTCACAATTAAAACCATGGACTGAAATATTTACAAACTTAAATTCAAGTTCATACGAAACTGACTGGTCTATAGATTTTGGTTCTTTACAACAAGGATATAACTATGTTTCAGTAAGAAATTATGATATAGCAGGCAATGTTTCTATTTCTACAGATGTTTTTTGTGTTAAAAAAGATACTGTAGGTCCAGTAGCAATTACTGACCTTACTGGTTCTACAGGCACAAACGAAGGTGAGATAAACCTTAGTTGGACTGCACCCTATGACCCATCACCTGGGAGTGGCCTCCAGAGTTATATTGTAAAATTTGCAACTTTTGTTATAACTGAAGAAAATTTTGATACAGACCAAAATGTTAGAACTTTTGTTCAGGACTGGGTTCCACAGTCACCTGGGACATTAGAGTCAAAAGTTGTCACCGGACTTTCTCAAAATAGAAATTACTATATTGGAATAAAATCTCAAGATTTAGTTGGAAATAATTCATTAGTTTTGACTGCAGGACCAATACAAGCAAAAGAAGATACAGTTGCACCTTTTGCAATAACAACTTTATCTGCTCAACAGGGTGATTATGCAGGCCAGATAAAACTCACATGGGTTGCTCCTGGTGATAATAGCAATACAGGAAATTTAGTTGGAACTTATTTAGAAGGAGATAGTTATGCAGGATATTATGTGATAAGATACTGGGAGAATGAAGCACCAGCTGGATGGGATGACCAAACTCCTGCACCAGAAGAAATACAAAATCCATTTACCCCATCTAGTGTTGGTTCTCAAGAAGAATACACAATAGGTGGGCTTAATCTTTCATCTACATATTATTTTATGGTCAGAACTTTTGATAAAGCAGGACTTTATTCTACATCTAATTCATCAGCTTCAGCACCAGCACCACCTGGTGCCAGTGATGGTGTAATAACCTGGGGCTCAGGAACTTCAAATGTTCCGAAATATCGTAATTGGTCACCACCTAATTGGTTAGCAACTGGTAATGCTTACCAAGTATCATTTCCTCAAGGACACAGATTTGAATTTATAAAGACAGTTTCTTGTCCAAAAATTCGTAATGAAAAACTTATGTTGTTAAAAACTGGTGATGGCGATATAACAATTGAAACATTAGGAAACATTTATTTACAGCGCTGGGATGTTTCTGCAGCATCACCTGACTGGGTTTATATTGGCCAATTGAACTCAACTACTAATAATATGCCAGATATGGTAAGGAACTGCGATTTAGCATATGAGCAGGAATCAGGTAGATGTTTAATAGCATATTACAATGGCAGTTCTGGTCAGATACAATACTGTGTATGGTCATCAACTGCATCTAGTTGGGTTATAGGTCCAACAAATTTAACTTTAACAGGTGTTAATGGTGCAGTTTATTGGCTTAGGCTTGAACCAAGACCTAATTCTAATCAAATAATGCTTGCTACTTTAGATGTAAATTCTGACATTTTCTGTGCTCTCTGGGATGGGGATACAAACCAATTTTTATCAATATCAACCTATGTCCCAACAACAACTGCATCAATTGCAACCGAAGAATGTTTTGACCTTGCCTGGGAAACCCAGAACCAGAGATGTATGATTTTGTGGGGACAGGGGACATCAACAATGTATTCACTTTGGTCTTCAACAGGATCTAACTGGACAGTTAAGAATTCCGCAGGGCCAAATATAGCCGCTACTGCAAACTGGTTAAGAATTAAGTCTGACCCAAGACCAAATTCAAACTATATTGCAATGACTTCAATTGATGGTTCTACTGATTGGAATGTCTGTATCTGGAATGGCACAACCTGGGCAGCACTTCCCACTGAAGATGCTGCTATGGAAACAAATGCAAGAAGATGTACAGATGTTGCATGGGAAAAAGACTCTGGTAGATGTATAATAGTAGCAGGTGACTCTGCCGCAAGAGAAATTTCATACCTTGGCTGGTCAGAAACTCTTGGATGGCACAATCCTACAACAAATACATCAGCAGCACCAAGTAACGCACCAAAGACATCAATATTATCTCTTTTAGGTGATATAAACTGGCTTGGCCTTGTTCCTGACCCAAACCAGAACAAAATGATATGTTACATAATAGACCAGGCAGCAGATTTAACTACAGTGAACTGGACAGGTAGTAGTTGGACTGGCAAAGCAGTCCATGAGACAACTGTTTCTAATAATACAAAGGAATGTGCAAGTTTAGCACTGGATAAACATGATATAATTCCACCAACTATAACTGATTTACAGGATGGCGATAATACCTGGCGGGCTGCAAATACAGGCTCATACAATGTTGACTTTGCTGATGAAGGAGGCTCATTACTCTGGAAAGTTCAGACAATAGTTTATTCTGGACAAAATAAAACAGGAACATTGTATCAGGGATATACCAACCAGCTGACAAATCTTACTACAACACAATACACAACTGATTGGCAATTAACTTCAGCCACATGGGATGCACTGCGTGAAGGTATAAACTATATCACAGTAAAAGTTTTTGATGGCGCAGGTAATTCTACAGAAAAAGTTGATTGCTTCTATATAAGAAAAGATACAACCGCACCGACAGTGCCAACTTTAGTTTCACCAATAGATAACACAGCAACAAATTATACAACAATTGTTTATGACTGGTCAGATTCTTACGATGGTACTTCAGGAGTTAATTATTATCAACTTGTAATCTCAACTGACATATATTTTACAACCTCAGTCACTACTGTTACTTCAGCAAATTCAGTGTATTCAATACCAAGATTTGACGGTGTCCATTACTGGCGTGTCCGAGCGAAAGATGTTGCTGGTAACTGGTCTTTCTGGACATCAACAAGAAGTGTAATAATTGATACTTCGCTACCTGTAATTAACAATAATGTTAGTGGGGACTATACATGGCGGAATTCATCTGGAACTTTATATGACACTAACTTTTATGATGAATTTGCAGGCCTTAAAAAACTTCAATATAAAGCTCATATTGCAACAGGTGCAATTGGTTTACCACTTATTGACTGGACAGACATTGCACTATCAGTAAATGCAACTTATTATGAAACTAACTGGTCAGTTTCTGCTTCTTCGTGGGTATTACTACAGAATGGTACAAATTATGTTTCTATCCTTGCAGTTGACCTTGCAGGAAATACTTCAACCTGGACAGATGCATTTTTTATAAGAAAAGATGTTGTTTTGCCACAGACACCTATTTTAATTTCTCCGTTAAATGAAACAGTGACCACTCAGATGGATATTTTATTCAGCTGGTCTGAAGTATCTGATATTCATTCAGGAGTTTCCGGTTATGAGTTTTATGTGTCAACTGATTCAGAATTTACAGAGGTTTATTATTCATCATATACAAGCCAAGCAAGCTTGGCAGCTACATTAGAACAGGGACAATACTGGTGGAAAGTTCGTTCAATAGACAATGCACAGAACTATTCTCTGTGGTCAACAACTTATACTTTGACAATTGATACTTCTACTGTTGCAACGCCTGTTCTTTTAGCACCATCAAGTGGAACCTGGACAAACAATCAATTCCTCTCTTTTGATTGGTCTGATGTTGAGTCCGCTGTGAGTTATGAAATAAAAGTTTCAACTGATATTTCTTTTGCAGTTGCTCAATTTACTGAAAATATATCAACTTCTGCATGGTCACCACAAGAACCATTTTTGTCCGGTATTTATTACTGGAAAGTCAAGGCAAGAAATTTAGCAGGGAATTATTCTCTGTTTAGTTCAACCTGGGATGTGACTGTGGATACAATTACTCCATCTATAACCAATAATATTTCTGATGGCCTGACAACCTGGTATAAAACAAATCCAGAAAATGTGGTTAATATTGATTTTTATGAAACTCAATCAGGAGGATATTTAACCTCAGGTAGAATTGATAAAATTCAATACAAGGTTCATACCGGACCACAGGAAGCAGGTTCAATTATTGTTTCTTATGATATTGGAATTGTTACAGGTCCTTTTTATAATCAGCTATCTTTTACTGAAAACTGGATGATTTCAAATGATAACTGGTCACTATTACAGAATGGAACAAATTATGTAACTATTCGCGTTTTGGATTTAGCAGGAAATACTTCAACCTGGACTGATGCATTCATCATAAGAAAAGATATAATCCTGCCGACAATAAATAACCAGCAGACAGGTGACTTTATCTGGCGTTCTTCTTCAGGCACAACTTATGCGGTATATTTCAACGATACAGGTGGGTCAAAATTGGATAAGTTTCAAATTTGTGTCTCAACTGTTCCCTCTTCCCTTGCGGGAGAGGGCTGGGGTGAGGGGGTTGGTGATGGTGTAATTATTGCCTGGACAGACCTCATAACAGGTATAAATGCTAATTCTTACAATACTCAATGGTCACTTACCTCAGAACAATTCAGTCAACTCTATGAAGGAACAACCAACTATGTCTCAGTGAAAGTTTTTGACCTTGCAGGAAATACATCTACATATTTTGATACATTTTTTGTGTTAAAAGATACTACATCACCACGCATAGTTAACAACGAAACAACCGACCGCGGATGGCTCACTCAAGACCCAGGCCCAATCTGGGACATTGACTTTTATGATGACCCTGTTTCTGGAAGAGAGCCAGGTTGCTCAAAACTAAACAATGTATTTTATAGAGCAAAAACTTCAACTGGCGGAGTAATCATTGACTGGTTTGCAATTGCTACTTCATTAAACACAACATATTATACACAGAACTTTTCAGTTGATTTTGAAAAACTTTATGATGGAATAAATTATATAGATGTCCGTGTAGTTGACTATGCTGGTAATACAACCACTTATATTGATGCCTTTATAGTTAAGAAAGATACAACAGTTCCTGAGATTGAAATAAATTTTGATACTTCAACAGTTGTCTGGATTAACACTTCACAAACTTATGATGTGGATTTCTATTCTCAAGGTGGGACAAATTTAGATACAATTCAATATTCTGTATGGACAGGTCCGGATAGAACAGGAACTAATTTAATTGGCTGGACAAATATTGCCACTCCACCCTTAAATGTTGAATCTTTTACTGATAACTGGTCAGTTAATTTTGCTGTATTACAAAATGGTGGGACAAACTATGTCTCTTTAAGAGGATGGAACATTGCTGGTTCTACTGTGACTTTAATAGATGCGTTCAGGATTTTTAAAGATGTTTCTTTGCCATCTGTTATAGATAATGTTTCTGGTGATGATACTGTCTGGCGCTCAAGTAATGTTTTTACCTACAATGTAGATTTTTATGACATACCTTTTGATGGGTCAGAATTGAGTAAATTCCAGTTAAAAATTACATCAGGAGCTAATCAGACAGGTGAAATTTATCAGGACTGGACAGATGAAATACTTAATATTGGTTCAACTTTTTATACTGTAAACTGGCCGGTTAAATGGGAGACATGGTTGAATATGAGAGAAGGAATAAACTATGTCTCAGCAAAAGTTTTTGATGGTGCAGCTAACACTTACGAGCTGTCAGATATTTTCTTTGTTTTGAAAGATACAACCCAGCCGACGATTGATAATCAGCAGGCAGGAGATGATGTATGGCGGCGGTCAAATTCAGGAATTTATAATGTTAATTTTGAAGATTCAGACGGCTCAAAACTCTCACATTTTGAAGTGACCGCGTCAACTGTCATTGCGAGCGTCAGCGAAGCAATCCCACTGGTTTCCTGGACAACAGTCCAATCAAACATAAATTCTGACAATTTCACAGATGACTGGTCTCTACCCTCAAATGTCTGGGATGCCTTACAGTCCCAGACTACAAACTACATATTTGTACAAGTATTTGATAACTCAGTTCCAGGCAATTCTTCTACTTCAATAAATGCAGTTTTTTATGTTCTAAAAGATACCGCAGCACCAGAGATAACCAATAATGAGGTTTCGGCCCGCGGTTGGTTTAAAGAAAATCCAGGCCCAATCTGGGACATTGACTTTGAAGAACAAATACCCAAACATTGCTCAAAACTTGATACTGCACAGTGGTCTGCGTTTACAGGACCTGCCAAAACTGGTCAACAGATTGTCGGCTGGATACCAATATTCACAAATTTAAATGCTACATATTATTATACAAATTGGGATTTAGGTAATTCAACATTTACTTTACTTATCGCTGGCACAAACTATATCACTGTAAGATGTTGGGATGTTGCAGGAACAACTTCAACTTTAGTTGATGCCTTTATAGTTAAGAAAGACACTTTTGGCCCAACAATAATAGATAATCAATCTGGGTATGACACATGGCTTAATTCAGACCCAGGTCCGGTTTGGGATGTAGATTTCAAAGATGAACTATCAAAACTTGCAACTGCGTTTTATATAATTTATCCTGACCCTGCTTTCGCAGGGACTCCATTAACCAATTGGACTACGATATTTCTTTATCTACCGGAAAGAGTTTTATTTGAGGCAAACTGGTCTTTAGGCGACGGCACCTGGGAACTTTTACCTGAAGGTACAAGTTATCTTACACTAACAGCATTTGACAACTTAGGTAATCAGACAACATATTATGATGTATTTTATATCTGTAAGGATACATCTCCACCATATTGCGAGGATAACCAGGGAAACATTTATGCCACATCTCAGTCAGATTTAGATAATATAAATATAGATTTCTTTGATACTGGTGGCGCAAAAATAAATTATGTAAGATACAAAATAGCACCCTCAGCTGGTAACCCACCTGAATATATTATTGACTGGAAAAATATTCCTGAGATTGCTGAAGGGCTTAACACTACATATTATATCACTAACTGGTCAATTACAGAAGCATGGAGTTCACTTCCAGACCAAACAACAAGTTATGTATCTGTAAAAATAGTAGATTTCGCAGGGAATACAACAACTTTTGTGGACGCATTTTTAGTATACAAACAAGCAATTGGGCCAACAATAACTGATAACCAGCCCGGTGATAATACCTGGCGAAATACACTTTCTGGTGTGTATTTCAATATTGATTTCCAATCTAACTCGGGCACAAATTTAGATAAATTTGAAATTCTTGTTACCACTACTGTTGACGGTACTGGTGTCCAATATACTAGTTGGTCAGTAATTGTATCAAATATAGGTGCAGTATCTTACACTGCAGACTGGCAGATACAGCCTGATAGTTATTTCTTTAACAACTGGCTACAAGGGAAAAATTATGCCCATGTTAGAGTATATGATTTAGTTCCAACAGAGTCAGTATTGTATAATGCATTTTATGTTTTGAAAGATACAGCACCTCCTATAGTTGATGACTTGCAGGACGACACTACATACTTTGTGAATTTAGCAGGAACAACCTATAATATTGATTTCAGAGATTCAGGAATTGGTATAACAACAGCACAATACTTGATTTCTTATTCATCAACAGATATTGAGTCAACAAAAATTCTTGACTGGACAGATATTTTTACAGGTTTGCCTGTTGCAAATTATACAACTGACTGGCAACTGAATTTCACTGCCTTACAAGAATGGGCAACAAATTATGTTTCTGTTAGGTGTTATGATGGACTTGGATATTCAACTGGACCAGTTGTTGTATTTTATGTTTTGAAAGACACAACCCCGCCGACAGTTCCTTCTTTGAGCACACCTTCTGATGATGCGCTACTTAGTAATCAATTGGTTAATTTTAGTTGGTCCGAGTCAACAGATACCCGTTCAGGAATTGAGAGATATATTTTACAGGTATCAACTGTAGCGGTGGCATTTATGCCACTATACTATTCCACGAATGTAAGTGTAATAAATCACACCGCTACATTTGAGGATGGCAAATACTGGTGGCGTGTTAGTGCAAAAGATAAAGCAGGAAATTATTCCTTATGGTCAACAACTAGAAGTTTCTTAATTGACACTTCAAGCCCTGTGGTTGTAGATAATCAAACTGGCTATGATTTATGGTTATCTTCAAATCCTGGCGCAATTTGGAACATAGATTTTGAGGACTTAGGTTCAGGACTTACGACAATACAATATATAATTTATCCAAACCCTGCTTTTGGAGGAACTCCATTAACCACCTGGACCACTATTTATGCTGGTATGCCAGTTTCTTCATTTACAACAAACTGGGAAATATCTTCTGATAATTTTGAATTACTACCACAGGGAACTTCTTATGTTTCAGTTAGATGTTTTGACAGAGTAGGTATATCAACAACAGTTGCAGATGCGTTCTATATAAGAAAAGATACATCAGCACCGACTATCTCAGGAGTAGATTCTGGTGGCACAACAGATACAACCTGGCGCAACGTTTCAAAACCCGGCGGTTATGATGTCAATTTCCATGACTCGCATTCATTACTTAAAGATGCCTGGTATTGTGTCTCAACGAATACCGGTATTACACCACCATTTGTTATCAATTGGACACCACTTTTTACAAATTTAAATCAGCCACAATATCTGACTGACTGGTCACCGAGTTTTGCTTTACTAATTGAAGGTGTAACAAATTATGTCTCGGTCCGAGTTCAGGACAATTTAGGACATATGGCAACATATTATGATGTGTTTTTTGTCCTTAAAGATATAACCAAGCCAACAATATCAAATAAAATGCCTTCAGGAAGTGATTCAACCTGGCGAAATACCGACCCTGGTTCAATTTACGATATAGATTTTCAAGATTCTGGTGGTTCAAAATTGAATAAGGTTCTTACTAAAGCAATGAGAGAAAGTTTGCTTTCAGGTGCAACAGTTTATGACTGGACTGATACATTGGACCTGATTTCATTTAATACAACTTTTTATTTTGAGTTATGGGGACTTGATTTTGATAAACTTGTTGAAGGCAGAAACTATATTTCTATAAGAACTTCTGATACTGCAGGAAACTTTGAAACTTTAATAGATGCTTTCTTTGTGTTAAAAGATACAACACCACCAACTATAACAAAAGGAACCTGGGATGAAGACGCCTGGTATGCACAGCCGCCAACAGTTGATATTGACTTTAATGACGCAATTTCAGGTAGTGGTGTAAAAGGTTTTGATATAAAAGTTTCAACAGAATCTTCTGGAACTCCGACTATAGTTGGTTGGACTTTAGTGAAAGATACAAACACATATTCTTATACAGAAAACTGGAATATTCCGCAAAGTATTTTTGACCAGATGATTTCAGGAACAACCAACTATTGCTGGCTAAGAGTTTATGACTTTTCTGCAAATACCACAACTGATACTACTTACAGATTTATTGTAAAAAAAGATACTGCTGGTGTAAAAATTGTAGATAATGAACCAGATGGTGAAGACAGTCTATGGCGCTCAACTTCTACTGAAAGAAGTTATAATGTTGATTTTTATTCGTTAGGGGAAACACCTTTGATTGGTGTAGAGTATATTGCATATCCTGGCCCTGCTTTCGCAGGGAATCCAGTATTTAACTGGACAGCAATACCAGGATTTGTCTCAGGGACAACATATTATGAAACTGACTGGGAGATTGGTTCTGCTGAATTTGAAAAATTGTTGGACAGTGCAACAAATTATATTTCAGTCAGATGCTGGAATACTTCTGGGTCTACATCTACAAAAACAGATGTTTTCTGGGTAAAGAAAGATACTACAGGACCGACAGTGCCAATATTAAGCGAACCAATAGATGGTTTTACTACCAATCAAACCACAATAAATTTTGTCTGGCAACTTTCAACAGACCTTGCTTCAGGGACTTCATCGTATACATTACAAATTTCAACTGATTCCGGATTTAGTGTGATATATTATTCAACTACAACAGCAGAGACAAACACTGTTGCTACATTATCACAAGCAACTTACTACTGGCGTGTCCAAGCAAAAGACTTTGCTAACAACTACACCCTATACCCTACTCCCTATACCCTGATTATTGACACAACACTGCCGTCTGCACCTGAATTAATTAGCCCAATAAATTGGGCAACTACAAATTATATATATCAGACATTTGAGTGGGGAATAGTAACTGATTCAGGCCCAGCAGGAATTTCTCATTATAGATTAGAAATCTCAACCTCTTCTGATTTTAACCCGCTCAATCAGGCAATTACAACAAGCCAAGCAAGCTTGGCAACTACATTATCTCAATCAACTACATATTACTGGCGAGTTTTTGCAGTTGACAGAGCAGGGAATTATTCTACAGTTAAGGATACTTATGCAATTGTAATAGATACAGTTGTGCCACAAATCCCAACCCTTACTTCACCTTTAGATAACTACGCTACAAACCAGATTACATTAACATTTGAATATACATCAGTTGACATTGGTCCTTCAGGGATTAAAAATTATGAATTACAGATTTCCTCATATTCCAATTTCAGTCCAATCTATTATTCAACAATCACAACTTTGACTCAAATCACAACCACATTCACTGAAAACATCTACTGGTGGAAAGTTAAATCTCAAGACAGAGCAGGTAATTTCTCAAGTTTTTCTTCAACAAGACAGTTCATCGTAGATATATCTTCACCAGAAGTAACCACACCGTCATTGCCAACAAATGATACACGAACTAATTCTACAAGTATAAACTTCCAATGGAGTTCAGTAACAGATATAGGTCCATCCGGACTTAAAGAATATAAACTTGAAATCTCAACTGATAATGGTTTCGGGATAATCAATTATTCATCAATCACAATTAATAACTCCGCAAATATGACAATCTCACAAAATAAATACTTCTGGCGTGTGTTATCAAATGATAATGCTGGTAATTATTCAACTTCTACATCGTTTGATATCACAATAGATACAACTATCCCGTCTGTAGTAGATAACCAATCCGGTGATGACATTTGGCGTGCTGTCGGAACAACTGCTTACGATGTTGATTTCTTTGATACACCTTCAGTCAATGGTGCAGGCCTTGACTATGCTCAATATATTGTCTATCCGTCAACCAATCCTGACGGTACCGCTGCAGGAAATGCATTAACTACCTGGCAAACTATCTTTAACTGGACATTACCAACAAGAACTACATATTACACTGATAACTTTGATTTATCACCCGTATGGGAGCAATTACAACAAGGATATAATTTCGTATTCGTTAGATGTGATGATATGGCAACAAATACAACTAATTACACTACTTTTGTATTTTATATCAAAAAAGATACAGGACCGCCTACAATTATAAATAATGAACCTGAAACACCACCATGGGATAATGAAGCAAGACCACACGATGTTGACTTTAGGGATTACGGTATTGGTGTAAAAGCTTCTTCATATACTGCTTGGACAGAGCCAAATAAAACAGGAACACAAATTATACCCTACACAACAATATTTGATTCTTCACCACCCGTCGGTTTATACTCAGAAAACTGGACATTAAACTTTAATTTACTTAATCCAGGAACAAATTACATTTCATTAAGAACCACAGATGACTTGGGCAATGTTTCAGAATTTGTAGATGTATTCCGTGTTCTAAAAGATACAATACCACCTGCAGGGATAACTAATCTTTCAACTATACAAGGAACCCCTGCAGGCTCTATAAGATTATCCTGGACTGCACCTGCTGATGACAATATAACCGAGCCTGCTAATATAAGAATAAAAACTTATTTAGTGAAATACAAAACCACGCCATTTACAAGTAAAACAGATTTCTTATCAACAGGGACAACTTATTATCAAAACTGGCCACCGTTAAGTCCGGGAAGTGACGAAATTAAAACACTTACAGGATTTACCGAAGGAACAACTTATTACATTGGTATTTTAGTGATTGATAAAGCACAAAACGATAGTCCGCTACTTTCAGGCTCTACAAATTATACCTGGGCTACAAGAGTGCCACCTGCAAAAATTACAACACTTGTTGGTTCTTCACCTGAAGAATTAAATCCGGGTGAGGTTAAACTTTCCTGGATTGCAGTAGGTGATGATGGTAATACAGGTAATGCTAAAGGTTATGTTGTCAAATATGCTACATCACCATTTGCTCCTGAAGATTGGAATAGCCTCTGGGTTAGCACATATAATCAGTCATGGATTCCAGTATCACCAGGCCAGACTGAAACAAAAATTCTTTCAATGCCATTACCTGGCACAACATATTATTTTGCAATAAAAGTTTATGATGATGCAGAGCCCGGTGCAAATTATTCTATTATGTCAAATACAGTGGCAGTTCAGTCAAGACCTTCAGGTCCTGCTGATGGTATTTTGTGTTATGCTGAAGGAACACTTGCCTATCCAAGGTATTATAAAACAACTTCAGCAGGTGCTTCATGGACAGGTCCTTCAAATGCAAATACTGCTGCATCAACAATTTACTGGACTGTTCTTAGAACCTGTCCTGTGATAAGAAATGAAAAGCTTCTTGGAACTTTGAGTTCAAATGGTGCAATTTATATTCAAAGATGGGATGGAGTAAGCGAGGCCTGGCAGACACCTGAACTTTTAACAACAATTGCAGGAGCAGATGCTGTTTACAGACCATTTGATATTGCATATGAACAAAATTCTGGTAAAGCAATTGTTGTTTATCGTTCTTCTGTTGGTGGTCAGGTATATTATCGTGTTTGGTCATCAACAGCAGCCACATGGTTGATACCTGCGACAGCACTTACTGTTGGTGGCACAGGTCTTATAAGATGGGTTCGTCTTGAGCCAAGACCAGCAACAGATGAGATTATGTTAGTAACACTTGATGCAAACAATGATATTTATGCATATTATTGGAATGGCACAACCTGGATAAATAATGTTTTACTTACTGCCTCTGCTTATACTTCTAGTAGGCAATGTTATGATATTGCTTTTGAACAGACATCTGGTAGATGTATGGTTTTCTTCAGTGATACTGGCTCAAGTTATGACCACTATTATAGGATTTATACTCCTGGAACTGGCTGGAATTCAAATGCTACTGGTCCTGCAATTACTACTACAGGAATAAACTGGGTAAAACTTGCCTCAGAGCGTGTATCCGGTTCAAACAGGATTGCAATGACCTGGCTTGATATAGACAGCGACTGGATTGTTTCTGTATGGAATGGTTCTTCATGGGTAGATTCTTCTGAAATTTCAACAACAATGGATGCAAACACTACACGGCTTGTTGACATTGCCTGGGAAAAGGATACAGGAGAATGTCTTACAGTAGGAGTTGTCTCAGCAGCACCTGCAAGATATCCAAGTTATAGTATATGGAGTTCTGGTTCTGGTTGGAGTGCTCTAACTCAATATACGGGTTATGATTTAGGAAACAATACTGACCTGAGGTGGCTACAACTTGTGCCTGACCCGAATTCTAACAAGATGGTTCTTATAGGTTCTAACGCAGGGTCTGCTGGAAATGTAGCTTTGAGAACTATTAACTGGACAGGAACTGGTTTTAGTGGTGGGACACCTTTATCTGGTTCAGGAGCAAATTCTTCTTATGAATTTTTCTATCTTTCACTTGACAGACACGACAATATTTCACCAACTTATGCTGATTACCAGACCGGCGATGACACCTGGCGCTCAACTAATAACGGGACATATAGTGTTTATTTTTATGATACAGGCGGTTCACTGCTGACAAAAGTTCAGACACAATTTGCAACAGGTTTAGGTGGCAGTGGTATTTATAGAAGTTATAAAGATGAATTAGTTGGTCTTAATGTTGATAATTTTGAGACTCCATGGTCTTTGACTTCAACTTCATGGGAAGAATTAAAAAGAGGAAAAACATATGTTTCACTAAAAGTTTCTGATGGTGTAGGAAACTTTATAACAATTCCAGATGCATTTTATATTCAGAAAGATACTGAGCCACCAAAAATCACAAACAATATTACAGGCGGTTTAACAACATGGTATAATTCTGACCCTGGCTCAATAATTGATATTGATTTCTCTGACCAGCAAGACCTCTCAAAACTATCTACCGCATATTATTTTGTAAATACTCTGCCATCTCAAACAGGAGTTGTTATTACTACTGGGACTGTATTTTCATATACTCCAGGTAGGTTCTCATATGAGACTAACTGGTCACTGGGAAGCGGCAAATGGGACCTTTTACAGACAGGTACAAACTATATCACAGTTCAGGTATTTGATGTAGCAGGAAATACCACAACAATTGTTGATGCATTCAGGGTTTTAAAAGATACAATACCACCTCAAGGGATTACAAATCTTTCTGCACTTGCTGGTCCTTTCAGAGGAAGTATTCAACTTCAGTGGACAGCACCTTTTGATGTTGGCTGTGGTAGAATAGAAAAATATCTTATTAAGTATTCTACTTCTGAAATTGATACTGACGAAAAATTTGATACAGCAAATATCTGGCAGAATTCAATTGTTCCAAAACAGACAGGTCAGACAGAGTCAATCACTATAACAGGACTTGATATAGGCACAACTTACTATTTCAGAATAAAATCAAAAGATATATCAGTTCCATATACAACTTACTGGTCTGTTATTTCAAACTTAGCATATTGTAAACCACAGAGTTCAAATGTCTATATAAATGAGGTCTGCCCATCACTGGCAGCAGGTTCTGACTGGATAGAGTTGTATAATAATCTCGGCAAAGACCAGAATTTAGCTGGTTGGACAATTTCTTACAATCTTGGTTCTATTGATTTACCTGGCAGTGAGTCAGTTATATGGACAGGGCAAGCAGGTTCTTCTATTCCATCAGGTGGGTTCTATGTGATTGATGGATTAAACTTAGACCACAATTCAAGCTATCATATAAAACTTAAAAACAATTCAGGTGTTATTGTTGATATAGTCCAGTGGCCTGTTTTATCAAGCGCTCATTCGTTTTCAAGAATATCAGATGGAAATGACAAATATTTTGAAATTGACCCAACACCAACAAAAGGTTATTCAAATTATGTTACAACAGGTGTAATTAAGATAAATGAAGTCAATTATACTTCATCTGAACAGTTCATTGAATTATATAACACTTCATCTGAACTTCAAAAAATGACAACCTGGTATTTGAGAAATTCAAATAACAGTGTTTTTGAATTCACAAGAAAAGTTTCTTCTTATTCATTTACAGGAGTTTGCTGGACATCAGTTGATAATAAAGGAAAGACATGGGATGAGGTTTTTGGCACTGGTGGACTAAAATCACAGAGTGATTTTGTTGTCCTTGAAAATGATTTAGGTCAGGTGGTGGATAGAGTTAGCTGGCAGTCAGGAGCAATCTATAGCTACAGGAATTATAAGTCGCAGTTAGTTTATTATGAGGCGTCCGCCATTGGTGGGGTGACTGTCGGGACTATTGGTAGACAGCCACAAGAAGGTTCTGACACTGATGTTGATTCAAATGACTGGACAGAGTTCTCTGTGCCATCACTTGGTTTAAGAAACAATAATCCAGCACCAGCACCTGCAAATATTATATCTTATCCTGTGTCTGGTTCATACATCCCAAGGAGGGCAAAAATTGAATTAACACTTGGTGCTAACTCATCAGGTGGTTCAAACGATGTTGTCTGGTTTATTCGCACTGGCGGTTTACCTGATAGTTACTCTCCACATATTTATTTACTTAGCGATTTGGGCTTTGACTTGAGCTCAACTTCAAAACAGACAACAAATCATGTCTGGATAGATATAAAAGATATAGATGGCTATGGACTTGTTGATGGAGCAATATATAAACTTATTCTTAATACTGACATAGACTCAGGTGCAACTTCATATGTCATATCAAACATAACTTATGATGCGGCAATTCATTCATCAACATTTTCAGATATAACTACAAAATACTTGAATGCGGACACTAAAAATGAGATAATGAGAATAGTTGTAAAAAATAAATCAAATGTTTTACAAAATAAAATTGCTATTTCAAAACTTCAAATTGAATTTTTGAAAGGAGATGGCTTAACACAACTTACAACAGATCAGGCACAGAGCATTTTTGACAATCTCTATATCTATGTTGACAATTTAAGTTACTCACCGACAGGGACATATCAAATTTCAGTTGATACTACAGTTGTTGCATGGGTAACAAAGAGTTCAATCACAGCACCTTATCAGATAATATATATTTCAACAGACAATATTTTTGCACAACTTTCTGCAGGTGAAGAAAAAACATATTTTCTTGTTGGTGAACTTACTCAAGACCCAACAACTCAGATTGATACATTTAAGGTTCGTTTAAACGATATTTCAAACTGGACAATCTTAGATTTACCATCAGAAGTTGAGCAAATTTCAGAAGAAATAAATACAATTATTACAAGTTCTCCAACAATAATTATACCTAAGAAGCCACCAGAAGGAACAAACTTTCCTGTTTTATTAGAGGAGATAACTCCCGTTGAAATTACAGGAATAACTCAAAGAACTTCTACAAATAAATTCCTTGCAAGTGGTGAAAATGGTAAAATTTGTTGTTATGATGAACTTGGTGGGACTGCTCTCTGGACATTCAACTCTGGAAGTAAAATAGTTGGTGGTATGACAACAAGTGATATAGCTACTGGCGAGTCAGGTTCATATTTATATTTTGCAAACGAAAGTGGAAGTTTATATAAACTAAATTATGAAAATGGTAGTGTTTTATCTGGCTGGCCAAAAACCCCAGGCACTAACATAACAGGAATGAATGTATTTAACAGCGGTAAGTCAAGTGGTGTCTGGGTGTTCACTTCAGAAAATGTTGTCAAAAGATATACTTTTGAAGGAAATACTCATCCTGACTGGTACACAAGTGAGACAATCGGAGGGATACCTTCTGGATGCTCTATCATTGATGATTATACAGCAGGTGTAAATAACATCTGGCTTGGCACAACAAATGGGAAACTTACAAGAATTTCAAATGCAGATGGGACAATAAATCAGGAAGTAATTTTAGGTTCTGGGAAAATAACAGATATTCAGTTAAATTCCGGGCTTGCATTCTCAAGAGGATGTTCGCACTACATTTATATAAGTGATATAGACGGAACAATAAGGTGTAGAGAATCACAGACACTTACACAAGGTCCTGGTGGCTGGAATGATTTCAATTGCGGTTCAAAAATACAGGCGGGCATGTGGCTTGACCAAGTAGTAAATATTGGTGCTATTGGATTATATTTCGGTGCAGACAACGGAATTCTGTATAAGATTAACCCAATTACAGGTGAAGTTATCTGGCAATACCAGACAGGTGGTCCTATTAGATGTACTCCAATTGTAGTTGGTGATTATATCTATTTTGGTTCTGACGATGGTTTTGTATATGCTTTACATAAAAATGATAAAACAATAAAAGAAGGATTTCCTGTAAAAGTTGGTGCAGAAGTAAGAGAACTAATCTGGGATGACCCAAGATTATTGATAGGCACAAAATCAGGCGAGGTCTATTGTGTTGTGCCATAGTTCTTTCTTTTTCTAACTGACTAAAGAGGATGTCCGACTGATAATTTCTACCCAACTTCAGTTGAGAGTTTAAATTTTATTATTTCTAAACTCGTGTAGAAGAAAGGAGTTAAAACTTGTTAGACCATCGACTAAAGTCGTGTAGAAGAAAAACATTCTTTGTTTTCTGGTTTTTAGTTTTTGCCTTTTGCTGGCTTAATGCAACCAGCTGGAAAGCATTTAGAAACTCATCACAGAGGACCGGCTCAATACAAGAGACAGCACTTGAACCTTTTGAACTGCAGTGGACATATCAAATCCAGGCAAAATTCACGGCATCTTCGCCAATAACCTATAAAGGTTATATCTGGTGTTGTTCTGATGATGGCTCAATCTGGTGCTGGAATATGTATACAGGTGAGCTCATATGGCAATATTCTACAGATGGCAGAATAGATTCAACACCAGTTGCCTATAAAGATAAAATTTTTGTAGCAAGTACTGACGGAAAGATTTATGCATTCAATTATCTTTATGGTGAAGATGAGGATATTCAACCACTCTGGACATATGAAACTGGTTCAAAATTGCGCTCATCACCTATTATATTAAATGACAAACTTTATATTCTTACAGGTCATCCTAAGGCAGAAGTTCTTGTGATTGATATAACCACAGGCAAAAAAATTAATTCTTACAATATTTCTTCTTTTGGATTTTCATCACCTGCAATAAAAGATAATTATCTTGTTGTTGGCACAAACGATGGAAAATATCATTGTATAAATCTTGAAACAGGCCAGATTTTATGGTCAACACAGACAATTACAAATGTTGAGTACATTACACCAGCAATTTCAGATGACAATAAAGTTTATTTAGTAACCAAAGGTCAGGAAAGTAAAATAATTTGCTTGAATCTGACTGACGGAAATCTTATATGGACTTCCACTGATATAGCAAAAGCAATTTTACCAAGCACAGCGGCATACACTACTGCTTCAAGTGTGGCTATAAAAGATAATGAAATTTTTGTATGTTATGGGTATAACGAAGAAATTGCTCCAGGGAAGGTTGTAGATAAACTTAAACTTATTTCTCTTAATTCAAATAATGGCAATATCCTTTATATAAGCACTGATATTGGCAGACCACATGGTTCTGGTAGTATATCATCTCCTGTCTTAGCACAATCTCTAATTTTTGCTGGCTCTGGCGATGGAAACTTATATATTCTTGATTCTTCAACTCTTGGTGTTGTAGCAAAATATTCTACAGGAGGACCAATTCTTACTTCACCCTGTATTTCAAATGGCTGGCTATATTTTGCAGATATAAAGGGAAATTTTTATGCTTACAAATCAAAAAGTATAGTAAGTATAATTTCTCCTGACACAGATGAAATGGTTTATGGCGTTATTTCAATAACAGCCACTGTTAAACATACTCAATTTAGCGACTATATATTGCAATACTCAACTTCAACTTCCGGCAGCTGGATAGAGATATCTACAGGGACCACACAAAAAGAACAAGGATTTCTTTGCCAGTGGAATACAACCTCAACAATAGATGGAACACATTTCTTAAAACTGACAATGAATACAACTGAAGGAACTTCTTATTATGCAATGAATTCTGTTAAGATAAACAATCCACCTCTTGCGCCACAGAGTTTAATTGCAAAATACGAAACAGATGGCGACTCACAATATATTAAATTGACATGGGTAAAATCACAAGATGATGGCTCACGCTCAAACGATGTCAAACAATATAGAATCTATAGAAGCTTATCAATTAGCAGTTATCCTTCTAGTCCAGAGATAATTATTCCTTCTGGGAATACAATTGCAATTGATTTTCCACTTGTTTTCAATGTCACATATTATTATGTTGTTCGTGCTTATGATGGTTTATGGGAGTCAGAAAACTCTAATACCGCCAGTTCTGTTGCTATTGATACAATAAAACCTGCCAGTCCAACTGAACTTAAATACACAATCGTAGACGGAAAAGTTCAACTGAACTGGAATAAATCATCTGATGATGGCTCTGGTGCAAACGATGTTTCTCAATATAGAATTTATAGGAGCACAACCCAGGGAAAATACACTGACCACCTTGATATTGTAAGTAAATCGCTAACAAATTACAGAGATAATTCTTCAGAAAGCAATGTTGGTTATTACTACATTGTTAAAGCAGTTGATAAATATGGTAATGAGTCAGAACCAAGTAATGAAATTTACTGCAAATTCATTGAGCAGGATGTTGATAGTGCACTCCCGCAGGTTGTAAAATTTGAAACAAAAGATGCTGGATTTGTTGAAGTCCATTTTGAACAGGCAAGTATCAATCAGAAAGATAAATTTACTATTGCAGAGACAAAAACATATTTTTATGGAAAACCTGGTTCTAATCTTATTGAGACCGCTTATGAATTCAAGTTTAACAATCCATCTACAAGATTGACAAAAATGGTTACACTTAGATTACCTTACACAAGCCAGGAAATAATTTCTAAAAACTTCAAGGAAAGTTTATTAAGAATATTTTGGTTTGATGAAGAAAAAGACACATGGAAAATGGTAAACAATTCTGTGCCAAGCCAGACACAGAAATATGTTGAAGCAAAAGTAAACAGGTTTTCTGTATATTCTATTGGCGTATATCAATATCAGGGGAAATTGCTTGATGAGACAGAAGTTTATACATATCCAAATCCCGCAAAAACAACAGATGAACTGCATTTTAAGTTTAAGATTTACGATGTTTTCAATACAATAGATATAAAAATCTCTGTATATACAATTTCACAGCAACTTGTCTGGAAAAAATCTCTTTCTTATGATGAAACATCTGCAGGAGATGTAAAAGACATAAAATGGGATATTTCAAGAATTGCAAGTGGTATATACATTTACAGAATAGAAGCAGAATCAGGTGAATACAAAAAGGCAGTTACTAAGAAACTGGCAATTATTCAGTGAAGAGACAGAAGGGAGTATAGAGTAGATGAATATAGAAAGCAGAAGTAAAGGATTTAATCTTTTGGTGACATTTTTGTTTGTTTTTTATTTTTCTGTCTCTTGCTGCCTACTCCCTATACCCTGCCTTTTTGGAGAAGAAATTCATCCTAACGCAGGAACTACATCTGCAAATTTCTTAAAACTTATTCCTTCAGCAAGAGCACTTGCACTTGGTGGCGCATTTACAGGTCTTTCCGACGATGTCTATGCACTTTATTTTAATCCAGCAGGAATCAGACAAATTAAAAAAAGAGAAATATCAATTTCGCACAGTGAACTATATCAGGCATTGAGGCACAACTTCGCAGGTTATACTTTCTCTAAAGAAAAAAACACTTTTGGAATTTCAGTTATAGGTTTTTATACTCAGGATGACCTTGAAAGAAGGACATGGAAAATAGAAAATGACCCTTATGAGCCACTTACAGAGCCAGAAGGATATTTCAATGCATATTCTATTTTAGTTCAGGCAAGTCTAGCAAGAGAAATTTCTAAAAATATACTAGCGGGAATATCAACAAAATTCATTCGTGAAACAATTGACGACATCTCTGCAAATAGTGTGGCTATTGATTTTGGCTTGCTTTATCCTTATATAGAAAATCTTACTTTTGGTTTATCAATTAAAAATATTGGAATACCAATGAAGTTTATAATAAAAGAGTTCATTTTGCCACTTGAAATTAACATTGGGACTTGTTATATTCCAACAAAAAAAATAAAGATTCTGGCTGATATAGGCCAGCCAATTGATGAGTTTCTTATAATTCGCTCAGGAATTGAATATTCACCTTTTGAGATTCTATATTTAAGAGCAGGGTATAGTTACAGAATTTACAATGAGGACCTTCTTTCAGGTATAAGTTTTGGTTTTGGAACAAAATTTCAGGATATATATTTCAATTATACATTTTTACCTTACAATATTCTTGGTGCAAGCCACCACTTTTCAATATCGTTGAGATTTTGATGGGTCATCTTTTCTATAGACTCCTACCTTTAAAAAAATGGGACTGAGGAAAATTTCTTAAAATTTGATAGCCGCAACATTTTTTAGTTAGGGGTTAGGGGATAGGGTCTAGGGGTTAGTTAGGGGCTAGGGGTTAGGGTTTAGGGGTTAGTGATTTGAACTATAGACTATAGACGATAAACTATAGACGATAAACGATAATTTCCATCCCCCTTGACAACTAAAACCTGATTTTGTATAATTGTAATAGATACAAATTTGCAAT
>FWPU01005211.1_pt1 | contig 28722 bp, 20 predicted proteins | sample 2228361 | NCBI WGS metagenome assembly FWPU01 (sample SAMEA103939777, study PRJEB20133) | metagenome
GCCGTTCGACTTGCATGTATTAGGCCTCCCGCTAGCGTTCATCCTGAGCCAGGATCAAACTCTCCGTAGTGAATCTCTTCACTCTTGACCCTAACGTCCGCTCTGCGTTTTTCCTTACCTCTCCATCCGTGTCAATGAACTTTTCGGGGTTTCAGTTTCGGGTCATTACCCGGGTTACCCCTCTATCTTTCGAACCTCCTTTCGAAGGTTTTTCTTGGCTTTTCAAAACCCGCTTTCAAAAGCGGACGGCAAAGATATGCCGAGTGTCATTAGCACCAAAAGGATCACGAAATTTTTTTCACCTTTTCCTGGCTTCATTTCGCAAAGCCAGGCTCTGCGTGCTCACAACAAAATTTTTGTCATCTATCGGGCTCCTTTGAGCTTGCCCTTCGGCTTTCCGAAAGCGGGCGCAAATGTATGGGCCCACTTGATTCAGACAAACACTGCCAGAAAATTTTTTTTCCGGCCAATTGTAAAACGCAGGCTCATAAACGCATGCGGAGCGACTTGGTTCAATGCCTCCCATAGATGAAATCTCCATTGAAATCTATCATCGAATGCACCATGAAATTCAGGTGCGCATTTTCAACGTGCCCCGCCATTGGCGATGCCCATGGAGTGGTAGTGTACTTTCAAGCGCCTCCCCTTGCTCCCTACTCATACATTAGTTATGTAAGGTGTGGGAGTATGGAGCGGGGAGGCTTTCATTTTACAAATCCTTACAGGTGGGTCTCTCACTTACTTCGGCGCAAAACTACTTTTGCGCCTCATCCAATCAACCACCAAATCATGACCACCACCACTTTCAAGAAACACAACTTTAGCGCCGGCCCGGCCATTCTGCCCCAAGAGGTTTTTGAAGAGGCGTCTCATGGCGTACTCGACTTCATGGGTACGGGGCTTTCCATTCTGGAAATTTCGCACCGCAGCAAGGAGTTCGACAGCGTCATTAAAGAAGCTGAACAGCTCGTACGCGAAATCGCCGGGCTCAGCGACGACTACGCAGTCCTTTTTCTGACAGGAGGGGCCAGCACCCAGTTTTTCATGGTGCCGATGAACCTCGTCAAAGATGGTGAAACCGTGGCCTACATCGACAGTGGCTCGTGGGCGGCAAAAGCCATCAAGGAAGCGAAATCCTTTGGAAAGGTAGAGGTTATTGCCTCGAGCAAGGAACAGCAATACACCTTCATTCCCAAGGCGTACACCGTGCCCAAAGATGCAGTGTATTTGCACATCACGACCAACAACACCATTTACGGCACCCAATACCACCAGATCCCTGAAGTGGACTTGCCCTTGGTGGCAGACATGTCATCGGACATCTTCAGCAGGCCTTTGGATTTCAGCAAGTTCGGCCTCTTTTATGCTGGGGCGCAGAAGAATCTCGGCCCTGCCGGGGTGACGCTGGTGGTGGTGCGCAAAGACCTTGCGGGCCGCTCGGGCCGGCAGTTGCCTTCCATGCTCGACTACCGCACCCACATCGAGAAGCAATCGCTCTACAACACCCCGCCGGTGTTCCCGATTTACGTACTCATGCTGACGCTTCGCTGGTTGAAGCAACAGGGAGGGTTGAAAGCCATCGAGCAGCGCAACAGGGAAAAGGCTGCCTTGCTCTACCGGGAAATTGACGACAACCCGTGTTTCAGGGGAACGGTGGCAGTGGAAGACCGCTCTCTCATGAATGCCTGCTTCGTGCCTACCAATCCCGATTTCGAGGGGCCATTTCTCGAGATGTGCAAGGAAGCCGGCATCGTGGGCATCAAGGGGCACCGTTCGGTGGGTGGATTCAGGGCCTCGATTTACAATGCCATGCCGAAGCAAAGTGTGGAACTGCTCGTCGAGGTCATGCGTCGATTCGCTGAAAAATACGCTTGACGACGCCCTTGTCGATGGAAACGTAAGTGGAACCCCCTGGTTTTGCACGCGAAAAAAGCCCGCCCCAGAAGGAGCGGGCTTTTTGGCAATTATTAAAGAGGTGTTTCAGCAGAAACGCTCGTAGGCCATCTGCAGGTTGGCGGCAATCATCTCCGCCGGGCGGCCTTCGATGTGGTGGCGTTCGAGGAAGTGGACCAACTTGCCGTCCTTGAAGAGGGCAATGGAAGGCGAAGATGGCGGATAAGGCAGCAGGTACTCTCGTGCCTTGGCGGTGGCTTCCTGATCCACTCCGGCGAAAACCGTAGCCAGGGCATCGGGTTTCTTCTCGCCCTGCAGGGAAAGCCGAACGCCCGGACGAGCATTGGCAGCAGCGCAGCCACAAACAGAGTTGATGACGAGCAGGACTGTGCCTTGCTGGTTGTTGAGGAATTCTTCCACTTGATCAGGGGTTTTGAGCGCGATGGCCCCCATCTCTATCAATTCCTGCTCCATCGGAGCGGTGAGTTCAGCAGGATACATGGACATAATTCGTGATTTTGAGCCCGGCCGCTTCGAAAATCTTTTGGAGTGAACGCAGCCGCGGCAAATTTGAAGGAGTATTGCTTTTCGGACAGTGCAAAGTTATCGTGTTCGTTTGCAAAATACAGTTGTACTTCAAAATGGTTCAGTGCCAACGAACGACTTCCGTCTCCCGATGGAATCTGTATTCTTGCAACACCAAACCCTCAAAGGCGTATAGGGCATGCCAAGGCTTGCCACCGCCAAAGCAACCTCCTGCTCACCATGAAGAAGATTTCAATCCTTTTGTTCGCCGTGTTTGCCATTTGGTTTGGCACACATGGGTGCACCAACGACGTACTACCCAAACCCGACTTGCAGGTGCTCTGTGACACCATTCAGGTCAGTTACGAAAATGGCATCAAGGACATCATCGATCAGAGCTGTGCGTATAGTGGTTGCCATGCGCCAGGAGGAATTGGCACGGGCAATTACACCACTTACAACGGCCTGCTGCCAGTGCTGCAAAGTGGACTTTTTGAAGAACGGGTGATCACCCTACGCAACGACCCCGCCGTAGGTATGCCCCCAAATGCCAGCGTCTATCCGGAAAGCATAAAGGACGACCTCACAGAAGAAGAACTGCTGCTCATTCAGTGCTGGCTACTGGCAGGCTTTCCCGAGAAATGAATGAGGAAATGAGGAACCGAGGAACCGAGGAAATGAGGAATCGAGGAAATGAGGAAATGCAAAACCTTCGTCACGCCCGTCACGTGTCACGAGTTACAAGTCACGTGTCACGCAGATTTGGGCGCCTCCTCGCCTCCTGCCGGCGTTCGCAAGCTCTGCCGGCAGAGCGGCTCGGGGCCGGGTGCTCTCGGGCTCCGCTATCGCTGCCTGTACGTCGACAGACGGGCGGCCCTCGGCAGGCCGTGCACCAGCCTGCAAGCCGTTTCGCATGTCCCTGTCGGCACCTGTCTGCCCGTCTGGCCGCCCTGTCTGCAGACCAGGCAGGCCTATCTGCCGACCCGCCTGTCTGCCGACAGACAGGTCTGGCCGCCGGACAGGCAGGCAGGGCCCCTTCCGCCCCCTGGCGCAGACATCCTGCTAACTTGCACCGTAAAGCCTCAATAGGCCCAGCGACTGGCCAATGCCATCTGTGCTTCTTTCTCACGGCAACTTTTTGCAGTGTACTCAAGAATTGAGGATGTAAGACTGGCTCTGGCAAGGGGATTGCGAGCACCGGCCACGTCAGTCCATGAGATGATCTATTTCAACCATTTGTTTCAACCCTGAATCGAAATGAAGAAACTGTTGCTAATTGCAGGCTGGCTGTTCATGTTTCAAATGACCTTTGCCCAGCAGGCCATTTATGGCACCTTCAACGACCGATGGGTGATCAACAGCCCTTCCGTGGAGTTGTTACCTGCCCGCAAACTCGATGCACGTGTCACCCATCGCTTTGGCGACTTTGCCGGCGCTGCAGGAGGATGGAAAACATTCTACGGGCTCGAAAATGCCACCGATGTGGCCATCGGATTCGAATATGGCATCAGCAACAGGTTGCAAGTAGGAGCTTACCGCTCCAAAGGTGCCGGGCCCATGAAGCAACTGGTGAGTGGCATGGTGAAATACTCCCTGCTAAGACAAGTTGAAGGGGGTAGCCCACTGACGCTGACGGCTTTTGGGATGAGCACCTTGAGCACTGCAGAGCGATCCAGCGATCCATCGAGCGTTTCCTATTTCGAGAAGTTTGCCCATCGAATGGCTTACCAGGGCGCGCTGCTTGCAGCTCGCAAGTTTTCGGATCGTTTCTCCCTGCAATTGGCCGCGGGTATCAACCACCGAAATGCCGTGCCGGCAGGCGACGAAAACAACCTCTTCATGACAGGTCTGGCGCTGCGCCTGCAGGCAACCAAGACTTTGGCCCTGCTCGCCGACATGAGCTTGGCGCTCAACGGCCCCCAGAGTCCGTTCGAGAATAGCGGCACCCGTAGTTACCGCCCCCCGATCGGTTTTGGCTTAGAGTTCAACACGGGTGGGCATGTCTTTCAGCTCAACTTGACCAACTCCACTGGCATCATGCCTACGGATTACCTGCCCTACACCCGTTCCGACTGGACGGAGGGGCAGTTCCGCATCGGATTTACCATCTCCCGCTTGTTCAACCTCTGAAAGCCTTTCGACCGATGAAATTGCATATTCCGATCCTTGCCGTGGTGATTATGGCTGCCGTGCTGCTCGCAGGCGCGCCTTCCATACCTAACCATCGCATAGACCTCGAAGACAAACCGGTGGCCGAGGTACTCGTCGAACTTGGGGACGCTCCCCTTCCTCATCAGCCGGATTTCGGCATACCTGGCGTTTCGGTCGAGAACGGCCGCGACCTGGTTCTGTACGGCAGCGCCATCGGCCCCGACGGAAAAATGGGCAAGCGCATCAGCCGACATTTCGTGTGCACGGCTTGCCACAACGTGCAGCGCGACGAACCCGACCTGGCTAAATCCGATCCGCAGGCACGGCTGGAATTCGTCAGCGAGAAAGGATTGCCCTACTTGCCCGGCAGCAGCCTCTACGGCATCGTCAACCGCACTTCGTTTTACAACGGAGACTATGATAAGAAATACGGCAGCCTCGTGGAAAAAGCCCGCAACGACCTGCGCCAAGCCATACAACTTTGCGCTACCGAATGCTCCCAGGGACGGCTGCTCGACAAGTGGGAGCTCGAAAGTGTGTTGGCATACCTATGGACTATCCAGCTCCAAATGAAGGACCTCGCCCTCAGCGAGGCCGACCGGCGGTTCATCGAAGAGGCCATGCGTAACCCCTCCTCAAAAGACGAGGCCATCAGGCTCATAAAATCTCGTTACCTCCAGGGTATGCCTGCCACCTTCGTCGATCCACCAGCCGACCGCCACCGCAACCAACCACCTTCGGGCAACGCTGAAAACGGCCGGCTTCTCTACACCCACAGCTGCTTGCATTGCCACGAAAACAGGCGCTACTCTTTTCTGCTTCTCGATGAATCCCCCCTTTCACTTCAATGGCTCGACAAACATTTCAGCACCTGGTCGCGCTATTCCGTATATCAGGTAGTCAGGTACGGCACCAGTCCCGTACCCTGGAAGCGTGCATACATGCCCAACTATACCCTCGAGAAAATGTCGGATGAGATGTTGGAGGATTTGCGGACCTATATCCACCAGGCTGCCATGGGAGGGCAATGAATTCCCGAGCGACCATTGGTTTGGATCTGCACTGAGGCCTAAGTTCCGCAGAGGAGACCACGGAGCGCCGGCTTGACACTCCTGAGGGCACTCAGCGTGCTGTATGGAGTGGAGCTGGATCGAGCAATATGCTTCACTGCGTGGCAGGCGTGAGACGTGACGCGTGACGCGTAACTCGTGACGCGTGACGCGTAACTCGTGACGCGTGACTCGTGACTCGTGACTCGTGACGCGTGACACGAGTTTCGAGTTGAGCAAAGTATTCCCGACAACAGACAACTGATAACTGCCGTAATGCGTCAACCTCTCTCCATCCTTTTTTTCGTCGCAATGGCCAATGGGGCCATGGCGCAGGTGCTTGTGGCAGCTTACACGCGTTACGACGACAGCTTTGGCGAATGGTATTTTCTGACGGAAGATGAGGAAGAGGGCACCCTGAACCTCCGCTGGCTTTTCGAAGAAAACTGGACAGAATGGGATTACCGCCTCGGAGAACTTTCCGGCTCCATCGAACTCAAGTGGAAGTACAGCCCCGAAGAATGGGAACTCCGTGGCAGGAACCACATCGTCACCGCCCGCACGGTCTGGCCCGGCGACCTGAAAGAGTGGCGCATCAACGATGGTGAACACACCCTCACCCTGCGCAGCCGCTGGTCAAACCGACTGGATGAGTGGGAACTGCGCAGCTCCCACGATGGCGACTGGATCATGTACACCGTTTACGAAGGCGACCCAAGAGACTGGGGCATAGACGACCGCCTGCCGGCAGAATACCCTTTCGAAACCCGCCTCATGCTGGCTTTTCTGGTACTTTATCATGCTTCGCCGAAACGATGAGGTTGAAACAAGATTTCGCCGATAATCCGGAGATTCGTATCATGCGGCATGAATCACCTTTACCCCGACGTTTCGCCGGAGGCTGCAAAACATCTTTGCCCCCTTCTTTTCCTTGTACTTTCCATTTTTTCGTTCAACAATGAGCTTAGCGCCCAATGCCCTGTCGATTACACCCTCGATTCGCAGGCCAAAGTGGATTCCTTTCCCATTCTGTTTCCCCAATGCAAAGAGCTGGAGGGTGTCCTCACCATCAATGGCGGCGACATCACCAACCTCCAAGCCCTTTCCGGCCTTACGAGTGTGGAGAACCTGACCATCCAATTCAATTCACAGTTGAGCAGCCTTTCCGGTCTGGATAACCTTGAAAAAATACCCGGCCATTTCGTCCTGAATGTCAACAACGGCCTTGAGTCCCTCGACGGTTTACAAAACCTGGACTCCATCGGCGGGAGCTTTTACATGAACAACAACCACGACCTGCTCGACTTCGAAGGCCTGAGCAGTCTGCACACCGTGGGTGGCAAATTCTCCATCATCGGAACTTCCGAACTGCAAAACATGGCGGGGCTGGAGAACCTGCACAAGGTGGGGCAATTTTTCATCAGCAACAATTACAGCCTGACCACCATGGCCGGTTTGGAAGGATTGCGCGAAGTGGATGAATTATCGCTCATCGGCAATTACAACGAAAACTTTGATGCCTTCGCAAATCTGGATACCATCGGAAAACTGTTGTACATCGCCGACAACTTTTTCCTCACGGACATCAGCGGATTTGAAAACCTGGACGTCATTGCCGAGGGCTATGTAACCATCAAAAACAACGGCAAACTCAGCAATTGCGCGGCCTATGCCATTTGCGCCGCCATCGCTCTCACTCCTGCCAAGGTGCACATCGCCAACAACAAACCCGGCTGCGACAACAGTTCCGAGGTATCCTCCGACTGCCTGAACATTTTCAACTTCAATGCAGCCAAGGGAAAGGTTTACGCTGACCTGGATTGCAATGGCAACTTCGACAGCACCGATGTAGTGCTTCCAAACCATTTCATCCGCAATGCCACTACCCTGAACCCCTGGGCTGTCACCAATCCTGAGGGGCAGTACACGCAACTGCTCCCACCTCAAAGCACCACCATCATTGTCCCCGACAGCATCACAGGTTATTCTCCCTACCCTCCCGCTGACACCTTTACCACGGGAAGCGTCATCCATGTTTTCACCGACAGGGATTTCCGGTTCTGCCCGGACAGCCTGTTTCACAACCTTTCACTGACAGCAATCCCGGTTACGGTGCCGGTCAGAGGCTTTCCTCAACATTACCAGCTCTGTGTTTCCAACTTCGGAGCCCAGGCCGAGAATGCCACACTCACTTTCACCCTGACAGATACCACCGGTCAGAATTCCCTCGAGTTTCAGTACCTCGGCGGTGGCACGCTCGACAACTATACCATCACCTGGGAAATCGAAAACCTGAAGCCTTTTGAAAAGCAATGCTTCAACTTTTCTGTTTTGGTTTCGCCTGCGGCAACTCTGAGTGCCGAATTCGAATTCAAAGCCGAAGTCCAAACCGTCCCCCTCTTTCCGGACACGGAACCTGACAACAATGTCGTGATCACCACCCAAACCATCGTCGGCAGCTTTGACCCCAACGACAAAAACGTTGAGCCAAGGGCCCTGCACCACGATGAAACCACCGATGGCAACTGGCTCGATTACCTCATCAGGTTCCAGAACACGGGCAATTTTCCGGCAACATTTGTCGAAGTTCTCGACACACTGGAAAACAGCCTCGATTTCAGAACACTGGAAATGCAGGCTGCCAGCCACGATTACGTACTCACATTTCCCGAAGAGGGCATCCTGAAATGGCGCTTCGACAACATCAACCTGCCCGACAGCACCTCCGACGAACCCAACAGCCACGGCTACATTGCTTTCCGCATCAAAACGATGCCGGGGCTGGCATTGGACAAGGTGGTCAGAAACCGGGCTGGCATCTATTTCGACTTCAACGAGGTGGTGCTGACCAACTACGCCGAAACGAGTTTCTTCCTGGTTTCCACGGTGGAGCCATCCCGTAACAGTGCTTTTCTGGAGGTCTTCCCCAACCCCTCAAAGCAGCTCATAGTGGTAAAAAAGGCCAGCGCAGTTCCCGAGAAAGCCCACCTGTTTTCTCCCGAAGGGAAACTGCTCAAAGCGCTTTTGCTGACCGGAAAAGAAACGGCCGTAGATTTGTCCGGCCTGCCCGACGGACTTCTGGTACTCAGAACGGAAACTGGTGCCGTGGCGAAAGTGTTGAAACGCTGATGACCCATGGGATTTTCACGAATTTCATCGTCATGACCGAAGACAAAAAAATAGCGCTGTCATTCCTGGATCATGTAGCCATCCGGGTCGCCGACCTTGAAACTTCTGCAAAATGGTATGAGGATGTTCTGGGTCTGAAAAGGTATCAGCTGCCGGAATGGGGAGACTTTCCAATCTTCATGCTCTGCGGCAAATCGGGTGTGGCACTTTTTCCCGCCAGGCTGTCTGATAAAAGGCTGGACGGCGATTCGAAAAATGTAAAGATTGACCACTTTGCCTTCAATGTAACCCGGGAGAATTTCGAAAGGGCCAAAAGAAAGTACCGGGAGCTCAAGCTCGAGTTTTACATCGAAGACCACTTCTATTTCGACTCCATCTACACCAAAGACCCCGACGGGCATACCGTGGAACTGACCACCCTCAAGGTTGACGAAAAGGATTTTTACAGATAGCCGATGGCATTTTAAGAATCAGCTCCGGGCCAGCAATGGTCTCATTTTCCCAATAACAACCGCGACTGGTTCAACGAGCACAAGCCCCGCTACCAGGCCGCCAAAAGCAACGTGGAATCCCTCATTGCTGAAATTGAAAATGGCCTGTCGAAAACTGATGAACTGGAAGGCCACAAGCTGTTTTGCATCTACCGGGACGTGCGTTTCTCGAAGAACAAAGAACCCTACAAAACCAGTCTCGGAACCTATTTCAAAAGGGCGGGCAAACTACGCAAAGGTGGCTACTACCTGCACCTCGAGCCAGGAAATAGCTTCGTTGGTGGTGGCTTCTGGGATCCCAATCCGCAGGATCTGAAACGCATCCGTGATGAATTTGCAGCCGACGACAAACCCATGCGGGAAATACTCGCCAGCAAAACTTTCAAAAAGCACTTTGGCACCCTCCAGGGTGACGAGGTAAAGACCGCGCCCAAAGGCTTTAGCAAGGATCACCCTGCAATTGACCTCATCCGTAAAAAACAATTCCTGGTCAGCCGGAAGTTCAGCGACCAGGAAGTGTTGTCAGACAATTTTACGAAGGAAGTCGTAAAGACTTTTGAGGCCATGCGCCCCTGGTTCGATTACATGAGCGACGTGCTCACCACCAACCTGAACGGGGAGCGGATTGTGTAAGTGTCTTTGTTTCTTTATCTCACAAGCCCAAGGTTGCTCCCACCCACACCGTCCTCGGCCGGGCCGGACCGTAGATGTAATTGCTGTCGCGGTAGGGTCCGGTATCGAAATCCGACTGATAGGCATTGAAGAGGTTTTGCATGCCCATGGAAAGGTCCATTTTCAGCCCGGATTTGCTGAAGGCTGTGCGTTTGTTCAGCCGCAGATTCAGCTCGTGAAAAGGCTGGCTGTGAACAAGTTCATCGGCATACACCCCTGGGGCGCCTGCAAAATGCGGCACCCACATAGGGCCGGTGTACACCCCACTAAGGTTCAGGGTCCAGGGTCCTTCTGGGAAAAGGCTCAGGGTGTAATATCCATAGTGGTCAGGGGTTCTGAGAAAGCTCCGGCTCCCGGGTATTTCTGAGGACCAGAACACTTCCTCGTCGTATTTGCTTCGCTGTATGGTAAAGCCACCTTCCAACTGAAAATCACCGTCGTAATTGAATCGCGTCTCCAGGGTCAATCCGCTTACTTCCAGTCCCTTGCCGTTTTTGCGAAGCAAAAGCATATTGCCATTTGCATCCGTTCCCTGTTCTTCGAGGATGAAGGCATTTTCCAACCGGGTGTGGAAACCGGCAAGCGTGAAGCCCCAAATGCTGTGCGTAGAAGGCCGGTCGTAATCAACCGAGCCTGTCCAACTCGAAGAGCTCTCATGTTGGAGTTCCGAATCAAAGGCCGTCAGCGCTACACCCCCACCTGCAAAAGCGATGTGCAGGTCGGTTTCGAATGCCTGAGGAGCTTTGAATCCCCGGGCATACCCCACCCTGACTTGTAGGTTTTTAGCTGGCTTGTGCAATGCGCTGATCCGGGGTGTGATGACGGGTTTGTCCATCAGGTTGTGCCGGTTGAGGCGCAGCCCGGAGAGCAAGGTGAGCTTTTTATTGATCTGCCAGTCGCTTTGCACAAACAGCGCATTCAGGTGGGTGGTCTGGTCGAAGAGGTAATCGTAGGCAGGTATCTCATCCCGGGTATCCTCCGATTGATGATCGAAACCCAGGGTGAGTACTTGATGGCCGCCCAGCATTTCAAAGCGCTGATCCCATTGAATGCCAGCAGTAAGGACATAACTCCTGGTGTATCCCCAGCCATTGCTGTGGTCAATGCCGGTATAATGCTGACGCTTTGTATGCTGCACGGCCAGCCAGCTGTTCAGGCTGCTTTTTCCTTCGGCAAACGTGAGGCGGTGGTCAACGCTACCCACCAGGATATTATGGGTGCGCTCTTCCGACTGATCGGCTTCGTGGGCAGGCAGGTCTTCTTTGTTGCCCCCGCGGCGGTATTCGTAAATGCTCCAGCCGGTCAGTTTCAGCTCCTGGTTTTCCGAAGGCATGAGGTGCAGTTTAACCCCAAAGCTGTTGTTGCGCAGCGAAGTCAGTTCAGAAAAACCGTCGCCATTGGCGTCCCAGGGCTGGCGCCCACGGTTGGCGGCAAAAAGGCTCAAAGCAGATTTTTTGTCTTCGGCAACGATGGCCGCCTGCGCATCCAGCACCCGGTCAAACGCCTCACCACTGATCAGCGACAGTTTTTGCGAAGCCGACCATTCGTTTCTGGTGGGCATTCGGGTCAGTATGTTCACCGTTCCGGCAATGGCGTTGGCACCGTACAGTACCGAACCGCCACCCCGCACCACTTCCACCCGTTCAATTTGCGAAGCCGGAATCTGCTCCAGTCCGTACAAACTCATCAGGGAAGAAAAAACCGGCCGGTTGTCAATGAGCAATTGGGTGTAGGCACCGCCCAGGCCATTCATGCGCACCTGGGTGTAGTTGCAGGTCTGGCAGTCGGTCTCCACCCGCAGGCCGGGCTGAAAGCATAGGCCATCGGCCAGGGTGCCGGAGCCTGTGGCCTCCAGGGTTTCCCTGTTGAGCACATTCACCACCACGGCGCTTTCCGTGCGTCGCTTGCCGGTGCGGGTACCAGTAACAACCACCGTGGAGGCATTGAATGGGCTTGGCTGGAGCTCAATTTCCAGCGCCTCCTTCAGCGGCACTTCCACCTGAACCTGTTCGGGCAAATACCCCAAACTGGTAATATAAAGCTGGTAGCTGCCTGGCTTCACATCCTTTATCATAAAATGGCCATGCTCATCCGCAATGGCCTCCTGCTCCATTTCTTCCAATACACAGTATGCATAGGGTACAGCCTCTCCCTGGCTGACAACAAGCCCCGTAATACTTCCGGTCTGGGCATTCGCATAGCAAATGAACAGTGCGAAAATCAATGTGAGTGGTGGACGCATGGTGTAATTTAGTTTTTAGAAAAATACTATTCGCTTCACAAAAGTATATTTTTAGGTGTACCTAAATTACTTTTTAAAAGAAATTCACACTACGAGTCTTTACACACCATCTATGAGGTCCTTTAAAGGCAAGTAGGGAACATAGTTTTGCCTTTGTGCCTTTCTTTCAAATCACATCATACTCTTTAAAATGGAAGAACTCCTCAACAGCTTACCCCAGATTGGCCGGGTGGAATACATCAGCATTCGCCCCGAACGTAAAGCCCCCGTTGAATACGTGCCCGAAGTGGAGGCCATACCCGGCAAGAGACTCAAAGGCGACCATTACCAGGGAAAAAGCGGAAAGCGGGAAGTGACCCTCATCCAGTTTGAGCACCTGCAGGCCGTCGGCAAAATGCTCGGCCGGGCCGCCATCGAGCCGGGCCTGACCCGCCGCAACATCGTGGTATCCGGCATCAACCTGCTGGCTTTTGCGGATCGCCAATTCCGCATCGGTGAGGTGGTACTGGAAATGACCGGCCACTGCCACCCCTGTTCCAGAATGGAAGAGAACCTGGGGCCCGCGGCTACAACGCCATGAGAGGTCATGGCGGCATCACTGCCCGCATCGTCGAAGGCGGCACCATCAACGTCGGTGATGAGGTGAAGTTGGCGTGACCCGTAACGCGTAACGCGTGACTCGTGACGGGCGTGACAAACGTGATGAACGTGACAAACGTGACAAACGTGACGGACGTGATGAACGTGATGAACGTGATGAACGTGGTATAATCCCCATAATCTTCATAATCCCTATAATCCTCATAATCCTCCTCATTGGTAAGTACAATTGAAAAGTTGCGTCATTGGGAGTATTGGCCGATGTGGCTGGCCAATGCACCGGTGATCTTCATCTGGCCGTGGTTTGCGCTGCGTGCAAGGCACCTTTTCTTTTTTTCGGCTGCCAATTCGGCATCGAGACGGGGGGAGTTTTGGGAGAATCCAAGATCAACATTCTGAAAAGGCTGCCACAAGAGGTGGTGCCGAAGACCCTCTTCGTGGAGGCAGGTACCAGCCTCGGTGAGGTTCTGAGGGCCATGGATGCCGACGGATTGAACTGGCCCGTCATTGCCAAGCCCAACGTTGGCGAGCGGGGTTTTCTCGTCAAAAAATGGCGCAGCGAAGCAGAACTCAAAGCCTACCTGACCGCCGGCCCACCTGATTTTCTGTTGCAGGCTTACATCGATGCGCCGGTGGAACTGGCCGTGATGCACCACCGGATGCCGGATACGGGGCAGGGCCGGGTTACTTCCATCTGCGTAAAAGAGAACCTTACTGTAACCGGCGATGGCCAGAGCAGCGTCAGAGCCCTGATGATGCAAGATTTGCGCAGCCGCTTGCAACTGGAACGCTTCGAAAAGGAGCAACCGGCATTGCTGAACCTGGTTCCGGAAAAAGGGCAGGTGCTGGAACTGGAACCCATCGGCAACCACTGCTGGGGCACTAAATTCCTGAACGGCAACCACCTCATCGATGACGAAATTCACAATGTCTTCAACAGGATCGCTTCGCAAATGGAAGGCGTCCACTACGGTCGATTCGACCTGCGCTGCCAGTCAGTTGAAGCGCTGCGAAAAGGTGAATTCCTGGTGATGGAATACAATGGCGTGGCTGCTGAACCGGCCCACATTTACGACCCAGAGATGCCCGTGCTGGAAAAATACCGCAGCATCTACCGGCATTGGGAAATCATTTACCGCATTTACAAAGCACAAAGGGCCAGGGGTGTACGGCCCATGAATGTGTCAGAAGCCCTTGCTGCAGTCAGAAATTACCGGGCGTACATGGCCCGCTACAAATCCAAACAATGAACGCAATCACATTGGTACTAATCGCCTTCGGGCTCAGCTTCATCGGCAGCCTGCCTTTTGGCATCATCAACATGGCGGTGGCGCACACTGCCCTGCAAAAAGGTTTGAAAGCTGCGCTGATCGTTGCTACCGGAGCCGCCTTTATTGAGTTCTTGCAGGTTTTCCTGGCACTGAAGTTCACCTGGCTGTTTACCGACGGCGGCAGCATGGAACAGTACCTGCACATCATCGCCATGGAGGTATTCCTGGCCGCCGGCATCTATTTCTTTTTCTTCGCAAAAAGCAAAGCTGCCCCACCCGACCCTGGCAAAACATCCCGGGTTCACAACCTCTTTGGCCGGGGCATGTTCGTCAGCACCCTCAACGTGATGGCAATACCTTACTGGGTCTTTTACGGCGCCTAGCTCACCGCCGAAGGCGTTCTGGAACACGACAACACCTCCGTATTGCTATTCTCTTCCAGAACCGTGCTGGGCACTTTCACCCTCCTGCTCTGTTACGCCCTCCTCGGCGACCGCATCCTCAGCAAATACGATAACGTAACCCGTTGGGTCAACCGCTTCATCGGCCTGGTGCTTTTTGGCCTGGGCCTGTATCAGCTGGTGAAGGTGGTGGGTATGTGAGTAATAATTACACCTGACCTTACAACAAGGGCAAACATTTGCTCTTTTCGACCTTGTTTGTCGAAAAGAGGCGTCTAACGCCCTCGTCAAGAATGGAACATTATGCCATACAACCCACTCATTCCTACACCGACCTACCTGACCTTCCTTCAACCGTGGAGATAGAAACAAAGGATATTCTGAAAAAAACTATCACTGCCAGCCGGGCCTTGTCTGAACTCAAAGGTGCCATTACCCAATTACCCAATCAAACCCTTTTCATTGACACCATCCATTTACAAGAGGCTCAGGCCAGTTCTGCAATTGAGAATATCATCACTACACATGATGAATTGTTTAAGCAGTTTGCAGCCAGCAGGAAAATTGACAATCCTGCAGTGAAAGAGGTGCTTCACTTCAAAGAAGCCTTGTGGTACGGTTTGGAAGCTATAAAAACGAAACCGTTGCTAACGACCAACCTGTTCATCAAGCTTGTTCAAATCATTAAAGAAAACGCTGCAGGAATAAGGAATGCCCCCGGCACACAACTCAAGAATCCAGCCACGGGAAAAGTGGTTTATACGCCGCCTGAGGGTGAAGATACGATCAGAAAAAAATTGAAAAATCTCGAAGACTTCATACACGCCGAAGATGAGATAGATCCATTGATTAAAATGGCTCTCATCCATTACCAATTTGAAGCCATCCATCCTTTTTTCGATGGCAATGGCCGCACCGGGAGAATCATCCTTTTGCTGTATCTGAAACTAAGTGGGCTGTTGGATACGCCTGCTCTTTACCTGAGTCGTTACATCATCGACAACAAAAAGGATTATTACTTAAAGCTGAGGGCAGTGACAGAACAGAACGACTGGCAAGGGTGGATTTACTTCATGTTGGATATGATTGAAAGTACAGCCACAAGAGACAGGGAACGAATAGAAAAGATAGTAGCGCTCATGAACCAAATGAGTGAGAAAATTCAAGAAAGACTGCCCAAAGTGTATTCCAAAGACCTGATTGAAGTATTGTTCCGCTTACCATCTACAAAAAGGCAGTTTTTGGAAAAAGCTGGTCTTGGCAATTTGAAAACCGTTGGTAACTATCTGAATTTATTGGAAGAAGCGGGATTCCTCAAAAGTGAAAAAGTTGGAAAGGAAAAACTCTACCTGAATTTCCAGTTGTTGGAACTGTTGAAGAACTGAACACTGAGTGCACTGCAAAAAGTGCCCTCATTCGTTTAGAGAGGTTTAGAGAAGTTAAGAGGGATTTAGAGGTTTAGAGTGGTTATGCGTTTTACTCTTGACAGCACTTCGAATGCTGTTAGGAGTGAGATTTCTAACTTTTCGCACTACAGTGCCTTTTTGCAGTGCGCTCATCCCTCAGCTCCTAAAAATTAGGTACCCATTCGAACCCGTCTATTTTTGCGTCGTATGATATGAGGCCTATCCCTGATTCGAAACCTGCAATTTGACAGGCCGGGACACAAACTGAGGAATGGAAAATCGCCTATACGTCGCTGTTGTCGCTTCTGTGGTGCTGTTCTGCATCGGGGTATGGATCGACTATGGCTCTAACCAGGAAGACCTGTTGAAGCGCTATGCCGCACGAATCGAGGCCAGTTTGCACGAAAGGGAGGGCAGGCTACAGCAATTGCTGAAAGATACCCTGCTGACGAGCCCTTCGCTGGCAAAGCTCACATTCGAAAAGCAGCAGCAATATTTGGAGAAATTGCGGTTGCACCTGAACGAGGATTTCAATCTGATCATTTACGACGGCGATACCCTTCAACTTTGGCTCAACAATTTGGCAGTTCCAGACAGCCAGCTGTCCAGAGAGCTCGCCAACCAGGGAGAGATCAGCCGGTTCATCAAATTTCCAAATGGCTACTACGAACTGCTAAAACGCCAGCTTCCCGACGGCCGCTGGGCGGTGGGGCTCATCCCACTGAAATTGGAATATGCCCTGAAAAGCAAGTACTTGCCCGACAGGTTCATCGCCAAAGGGGCGCCCATACCCGACAGCGTATTTTTCAGCTCAAAGCCGACTCCATTTTCCATCCGAAACGGAGCAGGTAAGGCACTCACCTGGCTCGACGCCCGCCCCCCTTTGCGCGACCGGCAGCAGCTCCTATGGGCTTTCGTGTTCTACTTGTTGGGGTTTGTGGCGCTGGCCCTGGTCATCAACGACTTGTCCCTGTTGTTGGCTCGCAAGTACAAACCCTGGATTGGAGCGGCTTTCATGTTGCTCAGCGTCATTGGCATACGCTGGATGACCATCGAGCTGGATTTCGCCGGTCATTTTACCACGTTCCAAACTTTTCAGCGCGTGTTCGAGTCCGAATCCCTGCGGGGCATGGACTCCTTAGGAGATTTGCTCATCAACATTCTGTTGCTGGTGTGGATGATGGTCTTTTTCAACAGGGAATTCCAAATCAAGGCGTATTCTCCCACTTACCCCAGCGTGAGTTTTCTGTTGGTGTTGCTGCACGTGTTGGCCGTGTCGCTGGGCTTGATGATGGTCTGCAAAATTTTCCGCACCATCATCGTGGACAGCAACATCGTCTTTGACTTCGACAATGTCTTCGCACTCGACACCCACTCCATTCTGGCCATTCTGGCCATCATCTTCCTGTTGTTGGCGCTGTTCCTTTTCAGCCATCGCATGATGCTGGCCGTACACAACATCGGTTTACCCCGGGTGCTGCGCTATTTGGCAATTGGTGGTGCACTTTTGCTGACCTTGCCCATGTTGAGCGTGGGCCAATTGGGTTTGGAACCACACTGGTTTCTCTTGGGGGCGGCCATATTCCTCTTGTTTTTCGACGCCTTTGTCAGCAATCGCATTCTGAACCTCGGTTGGCTCGTCATTTGGCTGATGCTCTTCTCGGCCTACACGGCCGTTTTGCTCTACAAATACAACTTCGACAAGGACATCGACCAGCGCATCGAAATGGCACGTGCCTTGGCGGGTTTCCAAGACAACGAAGCGGTGCAAAAACTTGCGGTGCTCATCGAAAAATTGCAGCGACCGGAAACCCTCGAGGCATGGCAGGCGCTCATCGACACCTACCACCCTGCGCCTCTGCCCAAAGAACTGGCTACGGAGATCATCAAGGGATATTTCGTCGAAGACAAATACCTGCAACTCAACTACAGCTATACCCTCACGGCATTTTACATCGACAGCGCCACGGCGGCCATTTCAGACCAGACCCAGCCTTTGGGCTTGGCGGAAAACGAATTCCAGAACGGGCGACCCACGCCTGTGAAGGCATTGCGCTTCCTCGACGAAACCATGCCACAACCAGGGTATCTGATTCGCTTGCTGCTGCCCGTTCAGCCGCGCCTGCTGCTGTTCATTCAGGTCAAACGAGATTTCTCTGAGCCCAGCAAGGTATATACCGAGCTGCTCGTCAACCAGCGATACAAAAACCTCGACCAGCTCGAGCGATACGACTACGCTATTTACAAGGCCGATGCCCTGAGCACCCGCCGGGAACTCATCGAAGAGTATCCCAAAGCTTATCCACGCCACTTGACCGACACGCCGCCCCCACCAGGACAATATCGCTTGCTGCGCAAAGACTTCCAGCGTTCCGAAATTATCTACACCGCCTCCAATCACCTCGTCATCATCATGGGGCGCGACGGAGGCGGCATCATCAAGGCCCTGTCGCTGTTTTCCTACGTGTTCATCCTGCTGACGATGTCGGTGCTGTTGTTCAGCGGCATCAACTACTACACCAATGCCCTGCCCGGCCCCCTCAACTTTTTCCGCAACTCCCGCCCCAGCCTGCGCCGGCAGTTTCAGATGTGGGTCATTGCCATGATTCTGCTGACCTTCCTGCTCATCGGCTATGTGACGGTGCAGTATTTCCAGAAAACCAGCGACGACTACCTGCGCGGCCGCCTGGAACGCAATGTCGAATCGGCGCAAGCCAACGTGCTATTCGAGCTCAAAAAACACCAGCAGCAAAGCCGCCAACTCGGCCAGGATACCTCGACCTCGACCGACATGCTCAGCGCACTGGTGCCCTTGCTCTCCGACGTGCACCAGCTCGACGTCAACATCTTCGACCTGCAAGGCCGGCTGCTGACGAGCTCCGAACTGGAAATTTTCCGCAAAGGCCTCGTCTCCCCTTACATGGGTTCGTATGCCTGGCAGGAATTGCACCGGCTGCATTTCGAAAAAAGCCAGCAACTCGAGCGAATTGGCATGTTGCGTTACCTGTGTTCCTACCACACCATCCAGAACCTCGAGGGACGCCCCATGGCATACCTGGGCATCCCATACTACGCCCGCAAGCGGGAACTGGCCAGCGACGTAACGGCTTTCATGAGTGCCCTACTGAACCTGTACGTGTTCCTGCTGCTCATGACGGGTGGTCTGGCCATTTTCATCGCCAACCGAATCACCAGTGCCTTGGGTGAGCTGAGCGCCAAAATGATGAAACTCCGGTTAGGCTACAACGAACCCATCGACTACAAGCGCAACGACGAAATCGGCGACCTGGTCCAGGCTTACAACCATGCCGTCAAAAAAATCGAGGAAAGCTCCCGGCTGCTGGCGCAATCGGAGCGCGAAGGTGCCTGGCGAACCATGGCCCAGCAAGTGGCCCACGAAATTGGCAACCCCATCACCCCCATGCGCCTGAGCATCCAATACCTTCAGCGAGCCATGGAAAGCGGAGTGGACAACCTCCCCGAGCTGGTCAAACGCGTCAGCCAAACCCTGCTGGAACAAATTGACGCCATCTCGCGCATCGTCCAGGAATTCTCCAGCTTCGCCAAAATGCCCAAGGCCGAAAACACCATGTTCTCCATCAACGAACTGGCTCGCTCGGTGCACACCCTCTTCGCCAGCGAACGCCTCGACATGGACATCAGCCTCTATCTGCCCTCCAAGGAGTACATCGTGTACGCCGACCGAAACAACCTCACCCGCGTGCTCAACAACCTATTCAAAAACGCCATCCAGGCAATCCCCACCGACCGCAAAGGCATCATCGAAATGCGCATCGAACAGCAGGACAACCACGTCCTCATCAGCGTGTCCGACAACGGCAGTGGCATCCCTGAAGAGGTGCGCGACAAGGTCTTCGTACCCAACTTCTCCACCAAGTCCACCGGCTCTGGGCTTGGACTGGCCATTTGTAAAAACATCGTCGAGAGTGCGGGCGGTGAAATCTGGTTTGAATCCAGCATTGGAAAGGGTACCACCTTCTTTGTCAAACTGCCCATCGTGGAAGTGCGCGACCCCCTTGCCAACTGAGACACGAGTGCAAGCCACAAGGAAGGCAGGACGAAAATTGGATGCACCACCTGCAGCAAAGGCCCTTGCTGAAAGTTCATGTCGGTAAAACCCGGACGGGGAATGCCATCAAAGCCGCACGACCCTGCCCACAGCAACCTGGCTCCCCTGTCGCCAATGGATGATGTAGAGGCCAGGTGGCAGCCCTCCCAAGTCCAGACTGGTTTGCGAACCCGAAGTCCGTTGCCGCACCAAGGATCGACCGTCGAGGGTGTGCACTTCGAGCCGCCCGGGCATGCCATCGCCGTTTTCCAATCGCACGGTGAGGCAATCGCTGGCAGGGCTGGGAAAAATTTGCAGACCGGTCATAGGAACGGCTGGCTCCTCGGCAGCCGTCACACCGGGGCAATAGAGTCCAAGAGCCCGGCAGGCCCTCGGGGCCATGTAGGCCAGCATGGTGTCCAGGTGGGCTTTGGCAGCTTCAGCCGTGGTGTTGTTGGGCCCCAGCGATTCGTCCCACCATTGCCAAGGATAACCAACTTCCTGATCGGACAGGACGATGGAATAGAGTGGGAAAAGTCCGTCGACCCCTTCGTTGCGCATGTTGGCGACCTCAGAAAAGTCACCGCTGAAGGAGTGGCCGACAAACGGTTCGTTGTTGCCGAGCTCGTTGGCATGCGCCACGGCTCGCAAATCACCGCATACTCGCACGATGGGTTCAGCTATCAAAAGGCCTCCAGGTAAACAGGCCGAACCGCAAGAATCATAGGGCATGAAGGGGTCGGGAAGGGCGTGAAAGGCGATAAGAGCCGCTTCGCCGGTGTCCATCCAAGCCGTATCTACCACGCCGCCATTCATACTGATAGCCATTTTTATCCGGGCTTGGTAGCCCACGTGATTGGCAAAACAGAGCGTATCACCTTGGTTGTAGTACGGATACCCTGCCGGCACGACGCCAACGCTCGTCGCCCAGATGTCGCCATTGATGGCGGGATCGACCATCGGCGTGCCATCGGGCATGATAAATTGTGGCAACTGCCACTCTTCGAAGGAATCCAGCGCCGCTGCACTAAACGCCAGCAGCCCTCCAGAGCCGTCGCCCCACACCAGGATCTTTTCCGGATCGATGCCGTAGGCGGCAGCATTTTTCTTGAAGTATCGGGTACAGGTGTTCACGTCCTGTATGCCCCGGTACAGAGCATTGACCAAAGTAAATCGACGTTCAGTGGCAAAGGGTGAGAGAGGATTCCAGCCTGCTCGAATACTGATGGCGGCCGCCACGTATCCCCTTGCAGCCAATTGGGTGGCCAAATACACGATGGCCGAATCTCGCATGGTGCCCTGGTAGGAAAAGTTTGGTATCGGCGGCAAAAAGTTGCCAGCATGTACCACGATGGCCAATGGCCTGTCGGTAGCGAGATCACCCGCCGGCTGGTACACGTCCATCAGCAATGGAATTTTGATGGGCCCCAAAGATTCGAGCAAAACGCTGGTGTTCTCCCCGTATTCGACGTCGAGACTGACCATTACTTCGTCAAAAACGGGGTCGAGGTACCGGACTTGAGCGGACAATCCACAAGCGGTGAGGGAGAAAAGGGCGGTGAGGTAAAGGTGCTTTTTCATCTCGAAAAGAATTGGTCCTCGACCTGCAATTTAGTGAATTGCCCTTTTCTGCGTTGCGAGGCAGGTTGGCGATAAAAGCAAGAGCAAGCGGGCAGGTTGCCTGTCCGGTAGCGCTGGCTCAACACACCTGACGACGCTCTGAGTGACGCCAGAAATAGTGTTACAAAAGAATGGAGGGAGCGGTGCAAGTGGGCGAGCACCCGCGCCGACGGCCGGCGTATCTGGCGAACGCCGGCGGGGTGCCCAAAAAGTCGTGACGAACGTGACAGGCGTGACGGGCGTGACGATGTTCTTCAATTCCTCGGCATCCTCCATGCCTACCGCACGACCACCTTGGCAAGCCCCTCGAGCCGGCCCTGTGATTTCAAAAGCAGGGTGTAAACACCTGCCGGAACTGCATCGAGGGAGAGGTTTTGCCGGTTCGAACCAGGGGTGGCGCGCCACTGCCGGATCGGACGGCCCAGCACGTCGGCCAGTTCGAAAGTGGCGTGCTCCGTTGGCATCCAGTCTTCCCAGCTGACGACCAGCAGGTCTTTGGCGGGATTGGGAAAAACGCTGAGCACCTCCAGTTTGGGCGACTGGCTGACCCCCACAGGCAGGCTGGCGCAGAAGACGTCGTTATCGTTGTTGGTGTCCCAAGTGTCGTTGGGCAAGGAGAGCCAGAAACAAGTGGAAAAATCCATGGCCTCATTAATGCCAATATCCAGCAGCATGCTGTCCAAAAACACCTCGCCACTTTGGCCAGGAGGAATCTGGAGCCCTTCGAAATGCCACGTGTATTTCCTTTCCAGGGGGCACCAGAATGGTAAATTGATGGGAGCCATGCGGGTTTTCAGCACGACTCTGTGCAGGGTGTCGGCAGAATTGTTTTGGATGACAACCCTGACGTCGGTGAAAGTGACATCCCAATGATACTGATTCGGGTTGGTGCTAGTGGAATAAATGGATCCAAGGTGTTCGACACTGTTGAGCGCCACATCGCCCTCGATGGTTTCCGATTGGCCATCGAGGGAATAAAATGCGAGGAAACCAGACCAGTTGCCGTGGTCGGCACTACCCCACCTTTTCCCGCCGCCGATGAGGAGTCGATTCCCGTAATAGGAGAACGCCTCGATGCGCATGCTTGACAGCTTGTGCACGGGAAATTCTCCGAGTTTTTGGAGGTCGTTGTCGAACCTGATGACTGAAGGAACATCCGTCAGCACCGCAAACTCACCATCAGCCACAGCGGCTTCCACGAAATCACCAGCCTGGTAGTCCTGGCTGTCGAGCAAATTCAGTTCGGAATCGTATTTGCCGACCCAGCCCTGGCCAAAGGCGAGGATGGTGCCATCCGATGCCAAAGCCAGGCGTGAAATCGATTCGGTTGTGGAAACCAAATCAACGACTTGGAAATCGGAGGTCATCTTGTGCAGGCTGCCAGCTGCGAAGTACACGATGGTATCACCCGGCAGGATGAGCAAGTTGCGCGGGGCCACCCCCCCGGCCTGTGATCCAAGCAGCGTCATGAAATCAGCACTGTATCGGCTGATGGAGTGGTCGTCGTATTGAAGAAAAGTCCCGTCGTCGAGACGGAAAAGCCGGCCAAGCCCCGTGCAATTTAAATGAAACTCGCCCAGCTCATTCCATGACGCATCGAAGACGAAATAGCTGCATGTGATGATGTCGCATTCTGCTCCATTGAAGAAAACCAAGGTGCTGTCGCCCATCTCCATCAAGGCTGCGACATTGCCCTCGTAAAGCCCGTTCAGGTCCAGCTTTTTCACGACGTTGCCGGCAGCATCGAGCACGACGAGGGCGTCTGACTCGTCTTTCATCACCAGGACGATTTGTCCATTTGATTTGATGAAAATTTCATCCACGGAGTTGTCGAAATGCACATTTCCCAACCAGGCTTGCTGAGCAGAAAGGGTATGCGCAAAAAATACCAGAGCGAGGAAGAATGACCGTTTCATGATGACTTGGATTTGAATGGAGAGATCTATTTCGGGCTCTCGAGTCTTCATCTTTTCATGCCAGCACATACACCTTCACCAACTTATCGAGAGTGGTCAAACTTAACCCGCCCCCCTGCTCCATCCAAGCCGTTAAAACATTACTGCAAGCAGGCCGACCAAATTTTCGAGCCGGCCTACGCACAAAATCAACACCATGTGCACATTGCCAAATGATTTTACACAGTCATGCGTCAGAGGAAGCGGGGCCCATGCCGGAACCTCGCCACGCAATGGCTCCCACGTACCCGGTACAACACCGCCATAAGAGTAGAGCACTCCAGGGAAATGATCGAGGCAAAGCGCTCGAACGACCGGTGGAGGTCGGGAGGCAAGACAGCTCCTTGCTTTCCCCTCTATCAGTACTGAAAAGTCCTTTTCTATTGAAAATGGTGTTGGTTGTGTGAGGTTGGGTCCACCTTCACTTCTGACAGCACTTGGAGTGCTTAACTTCTGACAGCATTTAGAGTGCTGTCAGAAGTGAGATTCCCCACCGGACCACTCGAGGGGTTCCGGCACGGTCGGGGCGTTTACTCTGCTGGGCCAGGGGGGCAGTAGGTGCGCAAAAACTGCGTACACATGGCCCGCAGGTGGTCGCGGGTGCCTTCGCCTTCGAAGATTCCGTGGCTGCGCATGGGGTAAGCCATCATCTGGAAAAGCTTGCCGTGTTTGACCAGCTCGTTGATCAGCACCTCCGCATTTTGGTAATGGACGTTGTCGTCGCCGGTGCCGTGTACCAGCAGCAGGTGGCCCTGGAGGTTTTTGGCGTGGGAGGTAGCCGAGCCTTCGATGTAGTCCTGCATGTTTTCACTGGGCAGCCCCATGAAGCGCTCGGTGTAGATGTTGTCGTAGAGCAGCAGGTTGGTCAGTGGGGCGATAGCGATGCCCACTTTGTAGATGTCGGGATAGCGGAAAAGCAGGTCGAGGGTGGTAGAGCCTCCGCCGCTCCAGCCCCACACTGCCACGCGGGTGGTGTCCACGAAAGGCCACTGCAAGATTTGGCGGGCAGCGAGGGCTTGGTCGCGGCTGTTCACTTGTCCCACTTTTCGATAGATGGCCTTGCGCCAGGATCGCCCCTTTGGCAGGTCGCTGCCGCGGTTGTCGAGGCTGATGTAGATGTATCCCTCTTCGGCCAGATCGCCCTCGAAGATGCTGCTGCGGCCGAGGCCCCAACCGTCGTACACGGTGTGGGTGCCGGGGTAGCTGTACACGTAAAAGACCACGGGATATTTCTTGTTGGGGTCGAAGTCGTCGGGCTTGATCATCCATCCGTCCACGGTGACGCCGTCGTCGGTGGTAATTTCGAACAGCTCGACGCGAGATTGGGTCTTGGCAGCGGGGTCGTACTGTTTTTCGAGGTCGTCCTGTTCGGGCAGGGGTTTGTGGTCGGGCAGACTGATCCAGGTGCGCAAGGGGCGGGTGAAGTGGTTATGGAACGACCACTGGGCGAAGCGACCGTTGGGAGAGATGTCGTAGCGGTGGGTGCCTTCCATGGTTGCCGGGGAGATGAGCCTGAAATTGCCCTTGCCGTCGAGGGGCACCTGGTAGAGGTATTGCTGGGTGCTCTTGATGGGAGAGGCATAGAAGTACAGAGCGTTGTTTTTTTCGTCCACCAGGGCGATGTCCATCACGTCGTATTTGCCTTGGGTGAGCAAGGTTTCCTTCTTGCCGTTGGAGGCGATGCGGTACAGGTGCCGCCAGCCGTCTTTTTCACTCATCCACAGGAAGCTTTTGCCGCCGTCGAGCCAGAACCACCCCGTTTCCGAGCCGAGCCATTCGTTGAGGGTGCTGACCCATGCGTCATCTTTGTCGGTCCAGATGGCCTCACAATGCCCCGTGGAGGTTTCACATCTATAAATGGTAGTTTGATTTTGCTTCCGGTTGAGCTGTTGGAGCACCACGGCTTTGCCGTCGGGGGTCCACTCCATGCGCACGATGTAGTGCTGGGCGGGGTCGCCGGGTACGTCCATCCAGCGCGTTTGTCCACCATCGATGTTCACCACTCCGATGCGCGCAGGCGAGGGGGGGAAGCCCACTTTGGGGTATTCCACCGGAATAACCTGGCTATATACCGAGTCGGTGGTGTTGAGCATGTAGTAGTCCCGGATCTTGTTGGCGTCGATTTGCCAGTAGGCGATGTGCCGGCTGTCGGGGCTCCAGCGGAAGCCATCGCGGCAGTTGAATTCCTCTTCGTACACCCAGTCGAAGGTGCCGTTGATGAGCTTGGGCGTTCCGCCCGTGTCGGTGAGCTTGCGCACCTGGCCGGTAGCGAGGTCTTCCACGTAGATGTTACGCTCGCTGACGTAGGCGGCTTTGGTGCCGTCGGGTGAAATTTTGGCAAACATCAGCGAGGAGGCAGGCCGTTCCTTGCCGAGCTGTTGCAGGCGGTGGGTGCGCAGGTCGAGCACCCAGTAGTCGCCCCGCGTATTTCTGCGCCAAACCCTTTTGCTGTTGGTGAAGATGAGGACTTTGTTCGCATCATCGCTGAAGCTGAACTGCTCCACGTTAAGGGGCGGGCTCACCACCGTGGGGCGTAGATCATCGCCGCCGAGTAAGCGCGAACGTTTGAGTGAAGGCAAGTCGTAGCGGATGATGCCGTCTGGTTCCGAGGTGTAATAGCTGTTGCCGTCGGAGCTCCAGACTTTGAAGCCGGGTTGGGCCAACATCGGCAAAGCCAGCAATCCAAAAAGCAGGACGAAAAGGTGGTCTTTCAAAAATTTTCCAATCATGTTTTTCCTTTTTCGGTGAACGACGGACAAAGGTATGAGCGCACTTCAAAAAGCAAACATGATGAATTTCTGGTGCCCACCCCATATCTACATGCCCACGACGCCCCTCCCGGCACTTACGTCTGGCTGTTGGAATACCGCTCGCATTACGACGGCAGCACACAACGCATGAGCGGGGAAGTGGAGGTGGTGAGGTGAGGCAAGTGTTGAGATTGTTGAAATGTTGAGTGAGGGCTAGCTCATTTTCCTCTACAGTTTTCTAACTCTGGCATTTGAAATCAAGCACAAAATTCCGACGCCTTCAGGATTTGGAATTTTTCCCTCAAATAACTAAATTCGTCCATCTTTTCACCAAAACTTCAATACCATGAAAACACATTATTTTCTCCGTTCTCCGTTCTCCGTTCTCCGTTCTTTAGTGATTTTGTGCCTGATTGGCTCCGTTCAATCTTGTAAAAAATCCGACACAACTATTCCCACAACCGAAAGCGTGCTGCCTGCCGACGAAGTGTACAAAACACCCCAGTCTAATTCAGAGGGTGATCGGGAAAGTGGATGTAGTTGCTGGATAGAGGTATTGGATGCAGAGGTGGTCAATACAAACCCAAGTTTCTCGCACTTTTTTTTCTCTTTGGGTTCACAAATTTCATGTGCTATAGGCTGTCCTACCTGCTACGTTGAATATTGGTCTGGCCACACTTGCTTTCCTTGTGATTTCAATTCACAATGTTGCCAAACATGGAACACATTCCCAGGTCGATTCATTGAATTCAATTGTTCAGTTCAACCGTACTCCAATTTTCAAATCGGCATATTTAGCATCCAATACAACGACGGCAGTCCCTGCCAATTCGATGGCAATAATTATGTGTCGATAACCTTTAGAATGGGTTGTGCAGAAATTTGTGAAGAAGGGGCATGGTACCCAGTGTATTCGGAACCAATGACACTAACCCAAGACGGAATGGGTTCAGGTACTCCGACTGGCTATTTTACGCTGGTGGGCTGCGGCTGTGAACCTGAACTGCCATTTTAGCCCTTATCACCTACTACATCCTAATTGTCAGAGATGGGCAATGCAACGGAACATCATTGTTTAAATCAACTCATACTTCCCCTTATCCTGCTTAGTGGGTTGAGCTTGCCGTGTAAATTGATTTCACAGAATTCATTCTCCTACAAAGTGAACACTATACCATTGGGGTTGACCCTTCAAGACTGTGTAGAATGTAACGGAGAACCTCTGTTCATATTTACCGAAGACAATAATGTGTTCGCAAAGAAATTATACATTGGTAAAAAAATTGGAAATAGCTTGTCGCTGACAGAATTCCGCAGAGAATTACTATCCTTCGGATTTTACATAAAAACATCAGTGGATTCAAACAAGATCAGGATTCATACCATGAATTTCTGGATATTTCCTAACTACTGGTTAGTTTTGGAGTATGACTGCATTTCGAAGGATTACGCATTCAATGCATTCCCTTATTTGAATGATTTATTACAATGGAAAAATGGTGAAACGAAGGGTTATTATGGTATCAATACAGACCCTTTCAATGGTGTTACTTTGCTAAAATTCTTCCAAGACACGATTATCTTAAGAGCCAACCATGTATATTTTGAGAAATTTGAAGGAGCCAAACCCCGGGAAGTCCAACATCTTGCGCAGCTTACGCCAAACACGATTATTGCCGCAACCTCTCATGGAAACGATTCGGATCCGGCAGGAATTCCGGAAGACACTTCTACTCATTATAGCTCTTATATTTTGAGATTCGACTCTTTACTCCAGGTGCAAAGGGTCATTTCGGTGGACAGTTTTAGAATCGATGGGGTGGCAAGGAAGGGAGACTCTTTGATTCTTTTCGGGAAATCAAACCTTGCCTCCAAAAATTCTGGTAATAAATTCGATTTAATGATCATGGCCCTGGATTCGCAACTCGATGTATTGTGGGCAAAAATATTTTGGGGGGAAAAATTTGAATACCGGAAATCACGGTTGAGCTGTACTGCAGATGGAAAAAAAATAAACCTGGTTTATTCCACCTCCGGGGCCTACCCAACGAGCTATTGCGCACTGAATGAGATCGGAGACATTGTATTTCAAACTGCCTACTCATACTATGAACCCGACATATTTCCATCGATCAATGGAGGGTTGATCATGGCAACGGGAAAACACTTCGATGAGTACGGTCAAATATTTGATCAAAGTATCATCGTAAGGACTGACAGTGCCGGACAAGTTCATTGGTGTGCAAATCCAAACTCTTGCATTCAGGCAATAGCCATTGCTCCACCGGTAAAGGAACTTATATTCACACAACAAATTGAGGATGGTTTTTACCCCAAAGATTCAGCTGTAATACTTGTGGACTCTTTTGTGCTTGAAATTGAGCCATTCTGCGACATATCTCCTGCCCCCTCTCCCTCCTTCTCTCTCCCCACCCAGCTCTGCACGGGTGACACCCTGCACGTCCAGGGCAGCGCCAACGCCCTGGCCCACGCCACCG
>FWPU01005216.1_pt1 | contig 28708 bp, 25 predicted proteins | sample 2228361 | NCBI WGS metagenome assembly FWPU01 (sample SAMEA103939777, study PRJEB20133) | metagenome
CGCGAGGTCGTTCGCGGAGGTCGCGGACGTCCAGGCCTTCACGGTCGCCGCCCTCGCCTCCGACGCGCTCCTGGCCCGGGACCTGGCCGCGGCGGAGGCCGCCCTGTCCCGCCGGCGGCGCCGCGCGGAGGCCGCCCGCCGCGCGCTCGCCGCCCGCGAACGCCACCTGCGCGGGGTTGTGGAACGCCTGCGGCGCGACCTCGAGGCCGCCCGGGCCCGCGCCGAGGCCGCCGGGCGCCGGGTCGAGCGGCTCGAGCGGCTCCTCGCCGAGCTGGCCGAGGCCGAGGCCGCGTCCTGGGACCGGCTCGCGCTGCTCGCGGGGGACGCCGGGGTGGACCAGGGCGGGCTCCTCGCGCTCCTCGGGCCGGCCGGGGGGAGGACCTGCGAGCTGCCCCCGGGCCTGCGCGACACCGGGCGCGACGTGGACGGCCTGGCGAGCTGGTACGGGTGGGAGTTCGCGGGCAGGACCACCGCGAGCGGCGCGATCTTCGACCCCCGGCTCTTCACCGCGGCCCACCGGACGCTCCCGTTCGGGGTGTTCCTGCGCGTGCGCTACGGGGGCCGGTGCGCGATCGTGCTGGTGAACGACCGGGGGCCGTTCGTCGAGGGGCGCGTGATCGACCTCTCGATGGCCGCCGCCCGGTACCTGGGGGTCGGCGTCTCCCCGGTCCAGGCCGACGTCCTGGTCCCCCGCTGACCGCCGGCCCGACCCGCTGACCGCCGGCCCGACCCGCTGACCGCCGGCCCGACCGCTCCCGCTCGGGTACAGTGGGGTCGATGCTCGCGATCCAGGGCTTCCTCGAGTGGTTCTTCGTGGGGCTCCTCGCGGTCCTGGTCGGCGCCGTCGGGCTGTTCGCCCTCTACCTGTTCGCGCAGCTCTTCCGCAACCCGGCCCGGCGGTCACGGTAGCGTCCGCCCGGCGCCGGTCCGTGGGGATCCCACCGCCGCGGAGGCCAGGACGGCGCCCCCCGCCCGAGGCCCCGACGGCTCGGGGGCCCCTCGGATCTCCGGGTAGCCGGTCGCCTTCGGCGGACGGGCGCAGGGATGGCCACCGGTCGCCGTCGGCGGACGGGCGCCGGGACAGCCGTCCCCCTCGGGGAGGGTCCTTCGGCCGCTCCGGCCGAGACCGGGCGGCTCCTAGCATCGGGGAGGATGCCCGGGCGCGTTGGACGTGCGGCGATCGTAGTGGCGCTGCTGGTGGGGAGCGCCCCCGCCGTGGACGCGCAGCCACCCGCGGCGGGAGCGATCGGGCCCGTCGTCGGCGGGCTGTCGGGCCCGCTCCTCGCCGCACGGGCGGGGAAGCTGCCGCGTCCCACCGGCCTGCGGGTGGTCGCCGCCGAGCGCAACGAGCTCACGTGGGACCCCGTCGTCGGCGCGGCCTCCTACCTGGTCGAGCGCGCGCCCGCCCCCGACGGCCCCTTCGAGCGGGTGGGGACCACGCCGACCGCGTCCTTCGAGGACGTGCCGCCCGTCCTGGGGATCTGGTGGTACCGCGTCCGGGCGGTGAGCGCGAAGGGGCGGCGGGGGCCCCCGTCCGAGCCGGTCTCCAGCGACGACGTGCACATGGCCGAGGTCGTCGGGCCCGAGGGGGGAGAGCTGGTGCCGACCACCGGCACGGTCCGGCTGGACGTGCCGCCGGGCGCCGTGGGGACGGCCACGCTGTTCACGATCGACCAGCTCCCGGCGCCGCCTCCGCCAGGGATCAACCGGGTCGCCGTGAGCCGGAGCTTCGTCATCGGGCCCGAGGGGCTCGCCTTCCTCGTCCCCGCGACGCTCACCCTGGCCCTCGACCCCCCGCGCGAGTACCCGCTCCCCAGCAACTACCCCGCCGACACCACGTGGGTCCAGTACTGGACGGGATCGAGGTGGGCGACGATCCGCGGCGCGGTCGTGGATCCCGTGACCATGACCGCCCGGGTCTCCCTCGCCCACCTCTCGATCTACGCCGCGAACGGCGTGACCGAGCCCCACGGGGGCTACTCGAGCGAGACCCAGCTGTGCGGCTACTGCCACACCGCCCACCGCGCGCCCGGGCCGAACCTGCACCCCTACCCGACGCAGAAGGAGACCTGCTACCAGTGCCACGACGGGACCGGGGCCACCACGGACATCCGCTCGGAGTTCGGCGAGTCCGTCATCGGCGAGACGACGAAGGTCTCGACCCACCCCGTCCCGGCCCCGGTCGACGGTTTCTCGCTCGTCTGCGGGGACTGCCACACCCCGCACCGGCTCCGCACCGAGGTCACGAAGCTCCTCCGCGTCTCGGTGGAGGGCGCGTACGTGTACTCCACCGCCGCCAGCCCCATCGGCAACGCCTTCTGCTACGCCTGCCACGGCGCGACCTCGAGCTACCCGGCGCCCTTCGGGGACCACACGGCCTTCGAGACGAGCGTCCACAACACCGACCCGGACGTCCCCGTCCCGCCGCCCGGCGCGACCGGCGCGAGCAGCGGCATCAAGTGCCTGGCCTGCCACGAGCCGCACGCCTCCGACCAGCGCCGGCTCACGCTGGAGGGGCAGCGCCAGGAGGCCCTGTGCTACGGCTGCCACACCGCGGCCGACCCGAACACCTCCGGCGGCAGCAACCCCTACCTGGCGTTCACGGCGGCCGTGAACGACTACGTCCAGGACGCCAACGGGGTGCGCCTGTTCCACCACCCGATCTCCGACGCCGACCAGCCCGGCGGAGCGCGGCAGGTGGAGTGCGTGTCCTGCCACAACGCGCACCTCGCGGACGCCGCGGACACCGCGACGACGAGCAAGATCGTGGACCCCGCGAACGTGGGACAGAAGTTCCTCGTCACCTGGCAGGACCCGGACATGAACCGCGGCACCATCACCGACTTCTGCCTGCGGTGCCACGTCAGCCCGAGCACCACCGAGCCGATCTCCGCGGGGCCGTGGGTCCCCTACACGATCCGGCTGGTGAACGACACCGGGCCGAACAACGTGGGGAAAGACACGCCCCACGACAAGTTCACGGCCGCCGAGTGGACCTCGACCAGCGGGGCCGAGCACGGCGGCCGGGCGACGGACCCCCTGGCCTGCACGGCGTGCCACGACTTCCACGGCTCGACCAACGCGTACATGCTGCGGGAGCGGGTCGTGAACCCGACCACCGGCGCCACGGCCACGGTCACCGGCTGGCAGGCCGACCAGTCCGTGACGAACGACTGGCAGAAGATCCAGACGTTCTGCCTCACGTGCCACCCCGAGCGCGGCACGAACCACGGCAGGGGCAAGGAGTGCATCCAGTGCCACTACCACACGAGCGGCAGGCTGTGATCCACCGCCGATCCCGCGGCGAGCGTCGCCCGACGGGCAGCGCCGAAGAGGCCGCCGGGTTCCGAGGCCCATCCCCGTCCCTCGGGACCGGCCATCCCCGGATGCCAGCCGCGCGAGGTCATCCGACCTCCAGGTCGACCACGACCGGGCGGTGGTCCGAGGCCTCGAGGAACACCGGCTCGTCGGGGACCCGGGCCGAGCGCACCCGCACGCCCGGCCCGACGTAGACGTGGTCGATCCGGGCCGAGGGCGCCCGCGCCGGGAACGTCTCCCCCGGCCCGCCGCCCGCCGCCTCCCACGCGTCCACGAGGACCTCCCGCAGGAGCGCCGCCGCCCGTCCCTCGGGACCCTCGTTCAGGTCGCCCCCCACCACGACCGGCCCGTCCAGCGCCAGGACGACCCGGCGGAGGAACCCCGCGTGGCGGCGCCGCTCCGCCGGATGGAGGCCGAGGTGGACGGAGGCCGCCCACAGCCCCCCGTCCGGGCCCAGGAGCCGGGCCAGGAGCGCCCCCCGCGGGTACCAGGGGTCCGAGCCGGGGAACCGCTCGAGCCGGCGCGCGCCGATCCGCCAGGGGCCCCGGGCGAGCACCGCGTCCTCCACCCGGCGGCGGAACGGCGAGGGGGGGTCGGCGGCCGCCTCCATCCCGACGGCCCGGGCGAAGCGGCGCAGCGCGAGCCGGCCACCGGTCTCCTGCAGGAGCAGCACGTCGGCGTCGAGGGCCCGCACGGCCTCCCCGACCCGCGCCACCCCCGCGCGGAACCCCCGGACGTTGTAGGCGACGACCCGGAGCGAGGCCGCCATCGCTAGGGGACGACCGTCGTCCCCGCCTCGCCCCGGAGCGCGGCCACCGCGTCGGACAGCTCGGCGATCACCGCCCGCTCCCCGCCGCCCCGGACGAACCCCACCGAGGCCCGGACCTTCGGCCCCATCGAGCCGGCCGCGAACCCCCCCGCCCGGAGCAGCTCCTCGGCCTCGGCCGCGGTCATCCGCCGGATGTCCTCGGCCCGCTCGGTCCCGAAGCCCCGCTGGACGGCGGGCACGTCGGTGAGGATCAGGAGGACCTGCGCCCCCACGTCCCGGGCGAGCACCTCGGCCGCCAGGTCCTTGTCGACCACGCCCTCCACCCCCACCAGGCGGGGCCCCTCCTCGATCACCGGCACCCCGCCGCCGCCCGCGGCGATCACGATCACGCCGTCGGCCACCAGCCGCTCGATCACCGGGCTCTCGACGATCGACCGCGGGGCCGGCGAGGGGACCACCCGCCGCCACCCGCCGTGGGGGTCGGGGGCGACCGCCCAGCCCCGCTCCTCCGCCAGCCGCCGAGCCTCCTCCTCCTCGTAGAAGGGGCCCACGGGCTTCGTCGGCTCGGCGAACGCCGGGTCGTCGGCGCTCACGCGGGTGAGCGAGAGGACCGTGGCCACCGGCCGCTCCATCCCCCGCTCGTAGAACACGTCCCCGATCGTGACCTGGAGCAGGTAGCCGATCTGGCCCTGGCTCTCGGCCCCGCAGACGTCGAGCGGCATCGGGTGGACCCAGCCCCGGGCGGCCTCCTGCTGGAGGAGGATCCGCCCGACCTGGGGGCCGTTGCCGTGGGTCACGACGACCTCCCAGCCCTCCTGCGCGATGTCCGCGACCCGCTCGGCGGCGAACCGGGCGTTGCGGTACATGGCCTCGAACGTGTCCTCCTCGCCCCGGCGGAGGAGCGCGTTGCCCCCGAGGGCGACCACGACCCGGCCCATCGCCGCTACCCGAGGACGGGGGCGAGGACGTCCCGGAGCGTGGGCGAGCCCTCCAGGACCTCGAGCTCGTAGCGGACCCGCACCGCGGGCTTCGAGAGGTCGATCACCCGGCGCAGGTCGATCGGGGAGGCCACCACGACGAGGTCGCAGTCGGCGGCCTCGATCGTCTTCTCCATCTCCTCGAGCTGCTGCTCGGAGTAGCCCATCGCCGGGAGCACCGGCCCCACGTCGTAGCGGCGGTAGACGTCCTGGATGGTGCCGACGGCGTAGGGGCGGGGGTCCACGATCGCGGCCGCCCCGTGCCGGCGGGCCGCCACGACGCCCGCCCCGAACTTCATCTCGCCGTGGGTGAGGGTGGGGCCGTCCTCGACCACGAGCACCCGCTTCCCACCGATCGCGGCGGGGTCGTCCACCGTGATCCGGCTCGCGGCCTTCACCACGACGGCCCGGGGGTTGACCGCCCGCACGGTCCCCTCGAGCGCCGCGACCTGCTCGGGGGTCGCGGAGTCGACCTTGTTGATCACCACGGCGTCGGCCATCCGGAGGTTCGCCTCGCCCGGGTGGTAGCGGGTCTCGTGCCCGGCCCGGAGGGGGTCGGCCACCACCAGGTGGACGTCGGGGCGGAAGAACGGCAGGTCGTTGTTCCCGCCGTCCCACAGCAGCACGTCGCACTCGGCCTGCGCGGCCCGGAGGATCTCCGCGTAGTCCACGCCGGCGTAGACGACGGTCCCGGCAGCCAGGTGCGGCTCGTACTCCTCCCGCTCCTCGATCGTGACCCGGTGGCGGTCGAGGTCCTCGAACGAGGCGAACCGCTGGACGCGCTGGGCGGCGATGTCCCCGTAGGGCATCGGGTGGCGGACCGCGACCACCCGCCTCCCGGCCTCCCGGAGGGTCGCGGCGACGGCCCGGGTGGTCTGGCTCTTCCCCGCCCCGGTCCGGACCGCGCAGACCGCCACCACCGGGACCTCGGCCTGGAGCATCGTGGCCCGGGGCCCGAGCAGCACGAAGTTGGCCCCCGCGGCCAGGGCCTCGCTCGCCTTGTGCATCACGTGGTCGTGGGAGACGTCGGAGTAGGCGAACACGACGTCGTCCACCTCGAGCTCGCGGATCAGGCGGGTGAGCTCCTCCTCGTCGTGGATCGGGATGCCCCGCGGGTAGCGGGGCCCGGCGAGCTCCGCGGGGTAGGTGCGGTCCTCGATGAACGGGATCTGGGCGGCGGTGAAGGCGACCACGAGGGCGTCCGGGTCGTCCCGGTACACCACGTTGAAGTTGTGGAAGTCGCGCCCCGCGGCGCCCATGATCAACACGCGTCGGGCCATGCGTCTCCCCTCGTCGCGGACGGAGCGCCCCCTCGCCGGCGGCCCCCGGGAACACCCTCTCCGGCCCTGGAGCCTACCCGACGGTCCGCCGCAGCGCCCGGCGCACCCCGGGCGGTCCGGCGGGCGGCCCTCACCGGGCGGGCGTGTCGTCCGGCGGCCCGAGGTCGGCGGGGAGGTCCACGTCGCGGAGCGTCTCCCCCGACGGGTCGAGCGCGCGCCAGGCCTCCTCGGGGACCACCGCGAGCCGGAGGGCGGCGAGGAACCCCCGGACGCTCCGCTCCCCCGCCTCGAACCGCGCCCCGGCGGCGGCGAGCGCCTCGCGGCGGAGCGCGCAGGGGAGCGGGCGGAACCCCCCGGCCTCCCCGAGGGCTGCCGCGTCCACCGGGCCCGCCACGACCGCCCCGAGCAGCTCCCGGAGGACCGGCGGGGAGAGCGTCGGCATGTCCGCGGCGGCGACCACGGCGAGGGGGGTGCGGACCTCCCGGAGGCCGGCCAGGATCCCCGCGAGCGGCCCCTCCCCCTCCCGCGCGTCCCGCGCCACGCGGCACCGGACGCCCGCGGGGGGCACGGGGTCCGGGGCGTCCGGCGCCACCACCACCACGACCTCCGCGCAGACCTCCGCCAGGGCCCGGGCCGCGCGGTGGAGGAGCGGCTCCCCGAGGTACGGCTCGGCCAGCTTGTCGCGCCCGAAGCGGCTCGACCGGCCGCCGGCGAGCAGGATCCCGGTGACGTCGGCGGCCACGCTAGCCGGGGCGGGTGCCGGGCCCCGCGCCCTTGCGCTCGGCGTCCTCCGGCATGCCGCCGTGGACGAAGGCCCACCCGAACCGCCCCTTGATGCAGAGGTGGCCCCGCGTCACGTCGTGGTCGAGCGGCGAGGTGGCCTTCACGATCCGCCCGTCCTGGACGTGGAGGTCGAGGTTGCAGCCGACCCCACAGTAGGGGCAGACGGTCCGCGTGACGGTCTGCCGCCCCTCGTCCCAGGTGGCGGCCCGGCGCATGTCGAACTCGGTCTTCGCCATGAGCGCGCCGGTCGGGCAGACCCCGATGCAGTTCCCGCAGTAGACGCAGGCGGAGCCGGTGAGCGGCACCGCGAACTCCGTCGAGATCCGGGCGTCGAACCCCCGCCCGGCGACGGCGATCGCGAACGTGTTCTGCGCGTCCGGGCCGCAGGCCTCGACGCAGCGGTAGCAGAGGATGCAGCGCGCGTAGTCGCGGACGTAGAGGTCGTTGTCGACCTTGGCGGGCTGGGCGACCGTGGCCCGCGCCTCGCCGCTCGGCGGCTCGTGGTGGCCGGGGTGGCGGGCGTCCCGCTCGCCCTCGGCCGCCGGCGCCGCGGGCGGCCCGTACCGCTCGGGGTCGGCGCCGTACTCGCGGAGCCACCGCCGGACGTCCGCCGAGGCGAGCGAGAGGTCGACCGACGACGCGAGGAACTCGAGGACCATCCGCCGGCTGTGGCGGACCCGCTCGGTGTCGGTCCGGACCACCATCCCCGGCTCGACCGCCCGCGCGCAGGCCGGGGCGAGCACGCGCGATCCCTCGACCTCGACCACGCAGACCCGGCACACGTTCACCGGCGTGAGGTTCTCGAGGAAGCAGAGCGTGGGGGTCTCGATCCCCAGGCCCCGGCAGGCCTCGAGGATCGTGGAGCCCTCGGGCACCCGGACCGGCCGGCCGTCCACCTCGAGCTCGACGAGCCGCCGCGGCGGCGCCACGAGCACCTGGGCCATCACGCCCCCTCCCCGTCGAACACCCCGAGCTTCGAGATCGCGGACTCCACGGCGAGCGGCGCGAGCTGCCCGAGCCCGCAGATCGACGCGTCCTTCATCACCCGCCAGACGTCGGCGAGGAGCGCGAGCTCGCGCTCCCGCGAGCCGATCGGACGCCCCCGGGCGAGCCGGGCGAGGGCCTCCTCCTGCCGGACGGTCCCCACCCGGCACGGCACGCACTGCCCGCAGGACTCGTCGCGGAAGAACGCGGCGATCCGCAGCACGACGTCGCGGAGGTCCACGGTGTCGTCGAAGGCCATCACGACCCCGGAGCCGAGCGAGGCGCCCGCCGCCCGCGCGTCCTCGAACGACAGCCGGAGGTCGAGCTCGTCGGGCCCGAGGAACGTCCCGGCGGCCCCCCCGAGGAGCACCGCCCGGAGCGGGCGGCCGCCGCGCACCCCGCCCGCGAGGTCGAGCAGCTCCCGGAGCGCGACCCCCATCTCGACCTCGTAGAGCCCCGGCCGCTCGACGCAGCCCGACAGGCAGAACAGGCGGGTCCCGGTCGAGCCCGGGGTCCCGGTGGCCGCGTAGGCCTCGGCGCCGACCCGGAGGATCTCGAGGACGTTCACGAGCGTCTCCACGTTGTTGATCGCGGTGGGCCGCCCGAACAGGCCGTGGGTCACGGGGAACGGCGGCTTGTTCCGCGGCTCGCCCCGCCGCCCCTCGATCGAGTTGAAGAGCGCGGTCTCCTCCCCGCAGATGTAGGCGCCGGCCCCCCGCCGCAGCTCGATCTCGAACGAGAACCCCCGCCCCAGGATGTCCCGGCCCAAGAACCCCCGGGCGCGGGCCTCCTGCACGGCCCGACCCAGGCGGCGGAAGGCGAGCGGGTACTCCCCCCGCACGTACACGTAGCCGCGCTCGGCCCCGGTGGCGTACCCCGCGATCGTGAGGGCCTCGACGACCGCGAACGGGTCCTCCTCCATGAGCACCCGGTCCTTGAACGTCCCGGGCTCGGACTCGTCGGCGTTGCAGACCACGTACTTCGGCCGGACCGGCTGGCGGGCCACGGCCTCCCACTTCACCCCCATCGGGAACGCCGCGCCGCCCCGGCCCAGGACCCTGGCGTCCTTCACCTCCCGGATCACCGCCTCCGGCCCCAGCTCGAGCGCGGCCCGCAGCGCCTCGTACCCGCCGTGGGCCCGGTAGTCGTCGATCGACCCCGGATCCACGACCCCCACCCGCCGCAGCAGCCGGAACGCCTCCCGCCCCCCGGGGAGCTCGGCCTGGGGCAGCGGGGCCTGGGGCGGCGCGAGGCGGTCCCACGGCTCGCCCGCGAGGACCCCGGCGACCTGCTCGGCGGTGGTCGGCGCCAGGCTCCAGGCGTGCGGCTCGGGCCCGGCCTGCTGGAAGAAGACGGCCGGGGCCCGGTCGCACCGGCCCAGGCACGGCGAGCGGAACCACGTCGCGCCCCCGTCCGCCGCGGGCGTCCCCGGCGGCCCGAGGCGTCCCTCAAGGTCCCGGCAGAGCGCCTCGGCCCCCGCCACCCGGCACGCCAGGTCGTCGCAGACGTGGGCCACCCGGGCCGGGCGGGGCTCGGTCGCGAGCAGCGCGTAGAAGCTCGCCACCCCGTAGGCCTCGGCCGGGGGGACGCCGAGCCGCTCGCACACGTGGTTGAGCGCCCCCTCGGAGATCCACCCGACCCGGTCCTGGAGGGCCAGGAGCGCGGGGAGCAGGAGCGTCCGGCGCTCCTCCGCCCGCCGGAGCCCCCCGCGGGCCACGTGCCCCTCGAGGCCGATCCGGGAGCGGTCGGCCCCCTCCCACGCGCTCTCCGGCGGCCCGAGGACCGAGGCGACGGCCTCCCGCTCCTCGGGGGTCGGCCGCGCGTCCGTGAGGTGGAGGTCCACGCCGCCCCCTCAGGAGCCCCCGGCCGCCGCCCGGGCAGGGAGCTTCTCCACCCGGATCGCCGTCGCCTTGAACTCGGAGGTCCCCGACTTGGGGTCCCAGGCCTCGATCGTGAGGAGGTTGGTGTTCACCTGGTCGGGGAAGTGGAGGGTCATGAACGCGAGCCCCGGCCGGAGCGAGGGGTCGACCCGGACCGGCGCGAGCACCTCGCCCCGGCGGGAGACCACCCGGACCGTCTCGCCCTCGGCGAGCCCCAGGCGCAACGCGTCCTCGGGGGAGAGGTCGATGGTCTCGCCCCACCGGAGCGGCGAGCGGTACCGGTTCGACTGGACCCCCGAGTTGAACGAGTCGAGCCGCCGCCCGGTCGTGAGCCGGATCGGGAACTCCTCGGTGAGCGCGTCCACCGGCGGCTCCCACTCAACCGCCGAGAACGGCGCCGGGCGGCCGCGCTCCGCCGGGTCCTCCGCCCACAGGCGCGCGTGGAGGAACTTCGAGCCGGGGTGCTGCTCGTCCGGGCACGGCCACTGGATGCCCCCGAGCTCCTCGAGGCGGCGGTAGCTCATCCCCCGGTGCATCGGGGAGAGCGAGCGCAGCTCGTCCCAGGCCTCCTCGGCGGTGGGGTGGCCCCAGTCCCGGCCGAGCCGGCGGGCGAGCTCGGCGATGATCCACAGGTCGTCGCGGGCCTGCCCCGGCGGGTCCAGCGCCTTCCGCACCCGCTGGACCCGCCGCTCGCTCGAGGTCACCGTCCCCTCGGCCTCGCACCAGGCCAGGGCCGCCGGGAGCACGACGTCGGCGAGCTCCGCGGTCTGGGTGAGGAAGACGTCCTGGACCACGAGGTGGTCGAGCCCGCGGAGCAGCCGGACCGCCCGCCCGGCGTCCGCCTCGGTGGTGGCCGGGTTCTCCCCGATCACGTAGAGCGCCCGGAGCTCGCCGTGCTCCATCGCCTCGAACATCTGGGTGAGGTGGAGGCCGCGCTTGGGGATGATCTCGCAGCCCCAGGCCTCCTCGAACCGCCGACGGGCCTCGGCGTCCTGCTCGATGTCCTGGAAACCCGGGAGCTTGTTGGGGATCGCCCCCATGTCCCCGCCGCCCTGCACGTTGTTCTGGCCCCGGAGGGGGTTGAGGCCGCTCCCGTACCGGCCGACGTGGCCGGTGAGGAGGGCGAGGTCGATCAGGGCGAGGACGTTGTCGACGGCGTTGTGGTGCTCGGTGATCCCGAGGGTCCAGCAGATCTGGGCCCGGTCGGCCCGGGCGTAGGCGTGCGCGAGCTCGCGGATCACGTCCTTCGGGACGCCCGTGATCTCCTCGGCCCGCTCGAGCGTGTAGGGCTCGACGCACGCCCGGTACTCCTCGAACCCGCTCGTGGCCCGCTCGATGAACGTCCGGTTCTCGAGGCCCGCGGCGATGATCTCCCGGCCGATCGCGTTGGCGAGCGCGATGTCCGAGCCGACGTCGATCCCGAGCCAGACGTCGGCCCACCGGGCGGAGCTCGTGCGCCGGGGGTCCACCGCGTACAGGCGCGCGCCCCTGCGCACGCCCTTCAGGACGTGGTGGAAGAAGATCGGGTGGGTCTCCCTCGCGTTGGAGCCCCACAGCACGATCAGGTCCGTGTTCTCGATCTCCTCGTACGAGCTGGTGCCGCCCCCCGCACCGAACACCGTGGCCAGACCGACCACGCTCGGCGCGTGTCAGGTGCGGTTGCAGCTGTCGATGTTGTTGCTGCCCAGGACCTGGCGGATGAACTTCTGCGCGAGGAAGTTCACCTCGTTCGTGGCCTTGGAGCAGCTGAAGACCCCGACGCCGTTCGGCCCGTGGGCCTCGCGGGCCGCCCGGAGCCCGGAGGCGGCGCGGTCCAGCGCCTCCTCCCAGCTCGCCGGGCGGAACCCGTCGCCCTCCCGGACGAGCGGCTCGGTGAGCCGGGTCTGCGCCTTGCCCATCTCGCCTCCCTCGGAAGACGTGCGCCTCCCCATCCTACGGCCTCGCGTCGCGCGGCGGGAGGCACGTCGCTCAGGGCGCGACGCGCTCGGGGTGGGAGTAGAGGTTGAACCGGCCCTCGCGGACGAACCCCGCGACCGTGATCCCCAGCCGTTCCGCGGCCTGCACCGCGAGCGAGGAGGGGGCCGAGACCGCCGCGACGACCGGCACGCCCGCCACCGCCGCCTTCTGGACGATCTCGAACGAGACCCGGCCCGAGACCTGGAGGATCCCCTCCGAGAGCGGCAGCTGGCCCCGGAGCAGCGCCTCGCCCACGAGCTTGTCGACGGCGTTGTGGCGGCCCACGTCCTCCCGGGCCGCGAGGAGCCGGCCCTCCGCGTCGAAGAGCCCCGCCGCGTGGAGCCCTCCCGTCTGGTCGAACACCCGCTGTGCGCGCCGGAGCGCGTCGGGGAGCCCCGCGAGGACCGCGGCCCGGACCGCGAAGCCCGGGGGCACGGGGGCGCACCGGACCTCGACGTCCTCGAGGGCCGCCTTCCCGCAGACCCCGCAGCTCGAGGTGGCGTAGAAGTTCCGCCGGAGCAGGGCGGGGTCGAGGGGGCGGGCCAGCTCGACCGTGACCACGTTGAACCGCTGCTCCTCGGGCCCGGGGTCCTCGCAGTAGGAGACCCGCACCACGTCCTCCCGGCCCCGGATCAGCCCCTCGGTGAGGAGGAAGCCGCACGCGAGCTCGAAGTCGCCGCCCGGGGTCCGCATCGTGACCGCGACGGGGACCGCCGGCTGGCCCGGCCCCCCGGCCCGGATCTCCATCGGCTCCTCGGCCGCCAGGCGGTCGGTCCGCTCCGACGCCCGGCCGTCGCGGACCGCCACCACCCGAGCCGCGGCCACGTTCCGCCGCACCTCCTCGGCCATGCCGCCATCATCGCAGCCCGCCCACGGAGCGGCCAGGGCCGGCGAACGGTGCGCATGGCGCGACATGGAGCGATATCCGCGCCGACGCTTCGGCTATGCTCGGCGGGGTCGCAGGTGGAGAGCTCGCTCGAGATCGCGCAGCGGGCCCGGCTCCGCCCCATCCTCGACGTGGCCCTCGAGGCCGGGCTCGAGGAGGCGGAGGTCGAGGCCTACGGCCGCCACCGCGCCAAGGTGGACGCCGCGGCGGCCCTTTCCCGGCTCCGCGACCGCCCCGAGGGGAAGGTGGTGCTGGTCACCGCCATCACCCCCACCAGGGCCGGGGAGGGGAAGACCACGACCTCGGTGGGGCTGGCCCAGGGGCTGGGCCGGCTCGGGGTCCGGGTCGCGCTCTGCCTGCGCGAGCCCTCGATGGGCCCGATCTTCGGGATCAAGGGCGGGGGGACCGGCGGGGGGTACGCCCAGGTCGTCCCGATGGAGGACGTGAACCTCCACCTCAACGGCGACTTCCACGCGGTGACCGCCGCCCACGACCTGCTGGCCGCGGCCCTCGACGCCTCGCTCTACCACGGCAACCCCCTGGGGATCGACCCCTGGACCATCACCTGGCCCCGCTGCCTCGACGTGAACGACCGGGCGCTGCGCAACGTCGTGGTCGGCCTCGGGGGGCGGGCCCACGGGGTCCCCCGGGAGTCGGGGTTCGTGATCACCGCGGCCTCCGAGGTGATGGCGATCCTCGCCCTCGCCTCGGACCTCCGCGACCTCCGGGCCCGCCTGGGCCGGATCGTCGTGGCCGAGACCCGGGGGGGCCGCCCGGTCACCGCCGAGGACCTGCGGGCGGCGGGGGCGATGGCCGCGATCCTCCGGGACGCGATCCGCCCGAACCTGGTCCAGACCCTCGAGGGCCAGCCGGCCTTCGTCCACGCCGGGCCCTTCGGCAACATCGCCCACGCCAACAGCTCGGTGGTGGCCGACCGGGTGGCGGTGAGGCTCGCCGACGTGGTGGTGACCGAGGCCGGGTTCGGGGCCGAGCTCGGGTTCGAGAAGTTCTGCCACATCGTCTGCCCGGTGGCCGGGATCCGCCCCGCCGCCGCCGTGGTGGTGGCCACGGTCCGGGCCCTCAAGGCCCACGGGGGGGTGCCCTTCGAGCGGTTCGGGGAGGAGGACCCCGAGGCGCTCAAGCGGGGCTCGGAGAACCTCGCCGCCCAGCTCGAGGTGGTCCGGGCGTTCGGGGTCCCGGCGGTGGTGGCCGTGAACCGCTTCCCCACCGACACCCCCCGGGAGCTCGCGCTCCTCGAGGAGCTGGCCCGGGAGGCCGGGGCCGCCCGGGTCGCCCCCCACGAGGCCTTCGCCCGGGGCGGGGCGGGCTGCGAGGAGCTCGCCCGGGCGGTGCTCGAGGCGGTGGAGGAGCCCTCCGCCTTCCGGCCCCTGAACCCCCCGGGCACCCCCCTGCGGGAGCAGATCGAGGCCATCGCCACCGGCCTGTACGGGGCGGACGGCGTGGACCTCCTGCCCCAGGCCGAGCGGGACCTCGAGCGGGTGCGGGCCATGGGGCTCGGGGAGGCCCCGGTCTGCATGGCCAAGACCCACCTCTCGCTCTCCCACGACCCCGCGCTCCTCGGGCGGCCCCGGGGGTTCCGCCTCCCGGTCCGGGGCCTGGTCCCCTCCGCGGGGGCGGGGTTCGTGGTGGCGCTCTGCGGGGACATCCAGCGGATGCCGGGGCTCGGCCGGGAACCCGCCTTCACCCGGATCGACCTCGACCCCGAGGGCCGGATCACCGGGCTGGCCTGAGCCCGCGGGCGCGCGTCGAGCCCCCGCCGGGCGGCGGCGGTGTCGGGGTTCCACCGCCTGCGGGGAGCGCTATGTGCGAATGCTCCATTGACGTCGCGGGCCCGTGTCCTCAACCCTACCGCCCGACGGGCGTTGCGGAGGGACGGTGTGTCCCGGGCTCCAACCGGGGAGGTTCGATCCACTGATGCGTGCGGCGGCGGAGCGTGAACCGGTCCCGGCTGAGCGCCCGGGAGGGGTGATGCGCGTGCAGGGCGCGCGCGAGGAGGCCGCCTACCTCCGCCAGATCATCGAGACCATCAGCGCGGGACCGGATCTCGACACCATCCTCCGAGGGGTCATCAGGCTCGTCACCGAGGCGACCTCGTGCCATGCCTGCTTCGTCTACTTCGTCCGCGATGACCAGCTCGAGCTGCGGGCAGCCTCGAGCATCTACGCGCACCTCGAGGGACGGGTCACCATCCCGCTCGGCGAGGGGCTCACGGGGTGGGTCGCCAAGACGCGGAGGATCGCCCACATCCGACAGAACGCCCTCGAGGACCCACGGGTGCGTCGGGCCTACTTCCCCGAGCTCGGGGACGACATCTACCAGTCGCTCGCCTCCGTGCCGATCTTCTCCCGCGCAGGCGACGTGCTCGGCGTGATCACCCTCCACGCGGAGGCCCCGCACGAGTTCACCCGCCGCGACGTCGACCTCCTCGAGCACACGGCATCGCTCGTGGCGGGCGCGATCGAGAACGCGCGGCTGTACGAGGAGGCGACCGCGCGGGTCCGCGCCTTGAGCCGGCTCTCCGAGCTGGCCCGCCGGATCTCGTCGGCCGGGAGCATCGCCCAGCTGGTCCGGGCCATGGCCGACGATACGCGGGAGCTGCTCGGAGCCGACCGGTGCCACGTCTACCTCCGGGAGGTGGACGACCGCCTCGTCCTCGCCGCCGCCAGCCCTCCCCTCTCGGCGGACGCGGCCGACCGCGGCCTGCGGGTCGAGGCGGTCGACCTCCTCGCGCCGGGCGGAGAGGGTCCCGCCCGCCTCGCGGAGCTCATCTGGGGCCCCGTGCAGGGCGTCCCGCTGTTCGCTCCCCTCGTCGCCGGGGAGGCCCACCTCGGGCTCCTCGCCGTGCTGCTTCCCCGCCCCCCGGGCGACGAGCAGAGCCTCCTCGCGGCCATCACGTCGCACGCCGCCGTGGCGATCAAGCAGCACCAGCTGATCGAGGGGCTGAAGGCCGAGAACCTCACCAGGGACCTCTTCGAGACCCTCGCGCGGGAGCCTCAGGACGAGGCCGAGGTCCGTGCGCTCGCGGAGCAGCTCCGCTTCGACCTCGACGGCGACCACATGGTCATCCACATCCAGGCCCCCGCGGCGGGTGCAGCGCGGCCGCCGGCCACCCGGAGCCCGTCCCGGGGTCGGAGCCTGGGCGCGGCGCGGCGAGCCGCCGAGGCGATCTCCTCCCGGCTCTCGGGCCTCGTGCCCGGGTGCCTGTTCGATCACCGGGAGCGATGGACCCGGGGGCTGCTCCCCTTGGGCGACCGATCGCCGACCGAGGTCCTCGAGCTCGTGCGGCGCGTGGAGGCCAAGGTGCGCGCGGAGGGGGCACCACCGCTGGTGATCGGCCTCTCGGGCCCGCTCCGCGGGACCGGGGAGCATCCGACCGCGTTCCGCGAGGCGCGGGCGGCGGCCGAGGTCGGGCCCCTGGTGCGCGGGACGGCGGTCACCACCCATGAGGAACTCGGGTCGTACCGGTACGTGCTCGGCCCCGACGTCAGCTTGAACGACCCCTACCGGCCGGGCCTCGAGCGACTCGTCGAGTACGACCGGCGTCGCAAGACCCGGCTCCTCGACACGCTCGAGGCGTTCCTGGACGGGCGTGGGAACGTGATCGCCACCTCCCGCGCCCTGTTCATCCACCCGAACACCCTGCGACAACGGCTCGCCCGGATCGAACGGGTCACGGGTCTCACGCTGGAGCGCGAAGACTGGCTCTCCCTGGGGCTCGCCGTCAAGAGCGCGAAGCTCCGGGAGCGGAGACGTCAGGCGGAGGGAGGTTCCGATGGCTGAACGGCCCACGTCGGTGGAAGAGGTCCGCAAGCTGGTGGACGAGCGAGGGATCGAGTTCCTCTTCGCCCAGTTCGTGGACCTGCACGGGAAGCAGAACGCGAAGCTGGTGCCCGCCGCGCACCTCGAGGACCTGTTCCGGGACGGCGCCGGGTTCGCCGGGTTCGCCGCGGGCGAGCTGGGCCAGGGGCCCCACCACCCGGACATCGCCGCGATGCCGGACCCGACGAGCTTCACGCCGGTGCCGTGGCAGCCCGACCTCGCGCGGTTCGCATGCGACGTCTACGTCGAGGGCGAACCGTGGCCCTACTGCCCGCGGACCATCCTCCGGCGACAGCTGCAGCGCGCCCGCGAGCGAGGGTACGTGTTCAAGACAGGGGTGGAGGCGGAGTTCTTCCTCGTCCGGAACTCCAACGGCCGCATGGAGGTCGCGGACCCCCTCGACACGCTCGAGAAGCCCTGCTACGACATGAAGGCGCTGGGGCGGCAGTACGACTTCATCACCACCCTCTCCCGCTACGAGTCCCGGTTGGGCTGGGACAACTACGCCAACGACCACGAGGACGCCAACGGGCAGTTCGAGTCGAACTTCGTCTTCTCCGACGCGCTCACGACCGCTGACCGGACGATCTTCTTCCGCTACATGGTGCACACGCTCGCGCAGCAGCGCGGGCTCCAGGCGACCTTCATGCCGAAGCCCTTCGGCCACTTGACGGGGAACGGCCTGCACTTCCACATGAGCCTCTGGGACGCCGAGACCGACACCAACCTCTTCGAGGACCCGGACGATCCTCGGGGCCTCGGACTGTCGGAGCTCGCCTACCACTTCATCGGGGGGCTCCTGAAGCACGCGAAGGCCTACATCGCGGTGACGGCTCCGACGGTCAACTCCTACAAGCGCCTGATCGTCGGGGCGCCCACGTCGGGGGCGACCTGGGCCCCTGCCTACGTGACCTACGGCACCAACAACCGCACCCAGATGATCCGGGTCCCGGCCCCCGGGCGTTTCGAGGATCGCACGGTCGACGGCGCTGCCAACCCGTACCTCGCGGCGACCGTGATCCTCGCCGCGGGGCTCGACGGCATCGACAACAAGCTCGATCCCGGCGAGCCGAACACGGGCAACATGTACGAGACGTCCGAGGATGACCTGCGCCGCCGAGGGATCGACCTGCTCCCCTCCAACCTGCTGGACGCCACGCGGAACCTCGAGGAGGACGAGGTCCTCCGCGAAGCCCTCGGTCGAGGGATCGACGAGGACTACGTGGACTACTTCGTGCGTGTGAAGCGGCGCGAGTGGGCCGAGTACCACGAGCAAGTCACGGACTGGGAGGTGAAGCGCTACCTGAGCCTGTTCTAGCCGCGGGATCCGCTCCGCGGGGGAGCCCCGCGTTCGGGCGGCGCGGCGATCGTCACCATCGTCGAGGAAGGGAGGTCAGGCGTGGCGAACGACACCCAGCGGATGACGACCAGCGGGTACGTCGCGAGCGAACTGTCGCGCGAGACCAACTGGTGGGGCGCCTTCGTCGTCGGGCTCGCGGGCACGATCCTGATCACCGGCGTCACCGGCCCGGTGCTCGGCGCCCTCGGGTCCGCCGCGATTCCACAGTTCTTCTTCTGGACCCTGACCGGCGCGCTCCTCTGCCTCTTCCTCGCGGAGATGGCGACGATGCTCCCCGACCGCACGGGCGGCGCCCCCGCCTACGCCTTCTTCGCCTTCCAGGAGCGCTTCCCCCGCGCGATGGTCCACATCAACGGGGTGACCCTCTGGATGTACTGGCTGGGATGGATGCCCGTCATGGCGGTGAACATGATCCTCACGGGCGCGTACCTCCCGACCCTCTTCCACTTCGCCGACAACACGCCGACCATCAACCTCGTCGGCTACCCGGTGAGCGTGTTCACCCTCGTCGTCGGCGCGATCCTGTCGGTGGCGCTGTTCATCCCCGCGTACCTCGGGATCCGCTTCGGGACCGTCCTCGCGACGGTGCTGGGGCTGCTCTCCATGATCCCGCTGACGTTGCTGGCGATCCTGCCGCTCCTCCGGCCCTCGACGATGGAGCTCGCGAACATCTGGCCGTTCCAGACCCCGGACGGCGCCCCGCTCCTCTCGGGACACTCGCTCTTCCTCGCGCTCCAGTTCTCCGCCCTCTACACCTGGAACGTGATCGCCATGGAGGCGGCCGCGTGCTACCTGGCGGAGTGCCGCAATCCCGAGCGCGACGCGCCGATCGCGATGGCGCTGGAAGGCGGCTACGGGGCCTTCCTCTACACGCTGCTCCCGCTGTCGATGCTGGCGGTGCTGGGCCAGCGGAACATCTCGGCCGATCCCCTGGCCCTGTTCTCGACCTTCGCCGGTAAGGTCGCGGACATCCCCCTCATCAACGAACTCGTGACGTTGATGCTGCTGGTGGCGCTGGCGCTCTCCAGCCTGAACGCGATCATGGGCTGCGCCCGTTCGCTGTACCAGATGGCCCTCGACGGCCAGTGCCCGCGGATCCTGGCGCACGTGAACCGGCACAACGTGCCCGACGTCGCCATGGCGCTCAACACGGTGCTGAACATCGCCCTGATCTCCTTCGGAGCCCCGGCGGTGATCTACGTCTTCAGCAACGTTGGCTACGTCGGCTCGTTCGTGCCCGTGCTCCTCGGCTACTACTTCCTCCGACGGTGGAAGCCGGACCTCCACCGCCCGTTCAAGCTTCCCGAGTGGATGAAGTACGTCGCGTTCGGCATGGGGGTGCTCTACTTCGTGGTCTGGGCCTTCGGTATCCCGGCCTGTGCGATCGCAGGATGCGTCGCGGGCGGGCTCACGGCGTGGATCCTCGGGCTGCTGGTGGTGGCGGCGTACTTCCCGCTCTACTGGTGGCGTCGGTACGAGGATCGGAAGCGGGCCGAGGCCGCGGAGCTGGAGCGGGCCCTGGCCTGATGCAGCCGTGCGCCTAGGTCGGGCTCAGCGGCCGGGGGGCGCCGCGGCGCCCGTGTCCGACCGGGGTCGCCGGGAGCTCGGCGTCACCCGCATCATGCTGGCGTCCACCGGCGGCCCGTTCCCGGACGCCGCCATCGAGCGCACCGCGGAGCTCTGTCGGGCCGTCGGGCCGCCGGTGGTGGTCGTGGTGCTCTCGGTGGCGCGCATCTGGGGCACGGCCCTCGGGCTCCCCCACCCGGGCCTGTACCCCACCCGACGGGAATGGGGGGAGCAAGAGGAGCGCGTCAGGTCGGCCGCTCGAGCCCTCGCCGCCCGAGGGCTGGACGTCCGGACCCGTGTGGTGGCCGCGCGCAACGCCCCGAAGGCGATCGCCCACTGGGCCGCCCACCTCCGGTGCGACGCGATCGTCGTACCCGATCCCCAGGCCCCCCGGTGGCGGCGACTCATCGAGGGGAGCCCGTCGCGCGAGATCGGCAGGCGGACCGACCTGCCGGTCCATCCCGTCGCGACTCTGGTTGCCGCGCGCTGAGCCTCCGACCCCCCACCCATGACGCTCGGGCCCCCGGGGCGCGGAGCGACCCGAGGGCCCGTCGCGGATCCGGGCCGGCCCCTCTCAGGCGGCCGCGACCTCGGCCGAGCTGTGCTCGATCTTCACCACCTTCGCCCCCCGGGACCCGTCGATCGTCGCTGCCGCGATCCGGAGGAACGTCACGAAGACCGCTGCCAGCGCGGGCACCGCCAGGAATCCGGGCGCCGATCCGATCAGGTACCGCATCGCCGTCACACCTCCATGTTCATGGCGTCCATCGTCCGTCACCTCCATGGTGGTTCCCCCTTCGGGGCCGCGTCAACTGTGCGCGGTGTCGAGTTGCCACACATCCTCGAGCCTTGGGGAGGGCCTCACTCACTCGGACGTCCCGCGGCGTCAGCGGGTCGGAACGGCCGGGGGATGCGAGGGTCAGGGGAACGCGAGCGCGCCCCGGCGGCCGTGGGGAGGACTCAGTGCGAGACGGCGGCCGCCGCGATCTCCGAGACCGGGCGGCCCTCCTCGAACCGGGACAGGGCGAAGGGCCGGATGAGCTCGGGGACCTTCCCGGTGGCGACGAGCTCCGCGACCGCGGCCCCGGCCGCGGGGGCTGCCTTGAACCCGTAGGTGCCCCATCCAACGTCGACGTAGAGGCCCTCGACCGGGGTCTCGCCCATGATCGGGCTGTAATCGGGCGTGATGTCGCAGAGCCCGGCCCAGGTGCGGAGCACCCGGACCTCCCGGAGCCTCGGGAACAGCTCCAGGGCGTGGCGCGCCGTCGCCTCCAGGAAATCGAGGGTCGAGCGCTGGCTGTAGGACGGATACGGCTCGATCTCGGAGCCGATCAGGACCTCGCCCCGGTCGGTCTGGCTCACGTACACGTGGAGCGTGGCGGACACGACGATCACGTGGAGGAAGGGTTTGAGCGGCTCGGTCACGAGGGCCTGGAGGGGGTGGGTCACGATCGGGAGCTCGAGCCCCGCCATCGCCGCGACCTGCGACGCCCACCCGGCCACGGCCAGCACCACGGCCCCCGCGTCGACGTCGCCGCGGGAAGTGTGCACCCCGCGGACACGTCCCCCCTCGATGCGGATCCCGGTCACCTCGGTCCCCTGGTGGAGCTCGACCCCGAGGCGATCCGCCATCCGCGCGTAGGCCCACACGACGGCGTCGTGCCTGATCACCGCGCCCGGCGGGTGATAGAGGGCCGCGAGCACGGGGTACGTGGGACGGTCGGAGAGGTCGAGCTCCGGGCAGAGCCGTCGGATCTCCTCGGGCCCGATCACCCGGCTCTCGACGCCGAGGAGGCGGTTCACCTCCGCCCGCTCCGTCGCCGTGATCACCGCTCGGTCGCTGTGGGCGAGCGTCAGGTGCCCCTGCTGGGAGAAGAGGAGGTTGTAGTCCAGCTCCTGGGAAAGGCGCTCGTAGCGGCGGAGGCTCTCGCGGTAGAAGGCCACCCCCTCGGGGGTCCGGTAGTTCGCCCGGATGATCGTCGTGTTCCGGCCGCTGCCTCCGCTCCCGAGGTAGCTCCGCTCGAGCACGGCGACCCGGCGGACCCCCAGCCGGGCGAGCTCGTAGGCGATCGCCAGCCCGTGCACGCCCCCTCCCACGATCACGACGTCGTAGGACCGACCGAGCTCCGGGCGGCGCCACATCCGCCACGGCCTGAGGTACCGAACCGGCGTTCTCACCAGGGCCCCTCCCCGAGCGCCTCGCGCCCGACCGGTCCGCCGCCCGCGTCGCGTGCGAGCTCCAGGAGCGCTCCCCACGCGTAGCGGCCGTGCTCCGTCCCGACGAAGCACCAGAGGCCCGGCCACCGCCGCAGGCAGATCCCCCGGACCCCGAGCAGCGTCGTCGCCACCGCTTCCCCTTCCCCGAGGGCCCGGAGGTCGAGGGCCGAGAGGACCGGGAGGAGCTCGGCCAGCCCCGGACCGCCGAGGACGAACCCCGCGTAGGCGTGCGTGACGTCCAGGGCTTCGGCCCCCGCTGCGGCGAGGAGCTCCGCCGCCGACCCCGGGGCCCCCAGGAGGAGCGTACGCCCCGACGAGAACCGCGCCCCGACGCCCCCCGGCGGCGCCCCGTCCGTGGCCCCCCGTACCTCCACCTTCGTCGCGGCGCTCACGTCGGCGACGCCGACCGACCCAGCGAGACGACCGCGCTCGACCTCGGGCCCGTCGTACGCGACCGGCACCTCCCAGCCCGCGACCCGACGGAACCTCGCCCCGAGGGCCTCGTGGAGCCCGTGGGCCGGCACCCGGAACACGGGGGCGTCGTTCACCCTCGCTGCCGCTCCCCGGAGGGGTCGTAGAAGGGCGGGCGGACGACCCGTCCCTCGTACGTCCGCCCGCCGGCCCGGATCTCGAGCCGGCGCCCCGGCTCCGCGAGCTCCGCGGCCACCCACGCGAGCCCGATCGTCCGCCCGAGCGTCGGGCTCCGTCGCGAGGACGTGACGCGCCCCGCGGGCCTGCCGTCGAGCGCGACCGCCGCGCCCTCCGGCGGGACGCCGTCCGCCGCCTCGAAACCGACGAGGCGCTGCTCGGCCGGCCGGCGGGCTCGGGCCTCGAGGGCCTCCCGCCCGAGGAAGTCCCCCTTGTCGAGGCGGACCGCCCACCCGAGCCCCGCGGCGAAGGGGTCGCTCTCGGCATCGGTGTCCTGACCGACGATCAGATGCCCCTTCTCGAGCCGCAGGATCCGCTGGGCCTCGAGGCCGAAGGGCCGGAGCCCGACGGCGCGGCCCGCCGCCGCGATCGCCTCCCACAGGTGCGCCCCGGCCCCGGAGGAAACGTGGATCTCGAAGCCCAGCTCGCCGACGAAGCCGAGGCGGAGGACGGTGGCGCCCACCCCCGCCACGGTAGCCCGGGCACAGCCGAGGTGGCCGAGCTGCTCGGGCCCCAGCCCCTCCGCTCCGAGCGCGGCGAGGACCTCGCGGACGCGCGGGCCGGCGAGGTTGATCGCCGCGAACGCCCCGGTCACGTTCCAGACCTCGACCCGCCCGCCCCACGCGGCGAGCCATCGCGCCAGCCAGCGGTCGACGGCCTCTGCCCCCCCGGTCGTGGCCGTGAGGTAGAACTCGTCCTCCCCGAGGCGGCAGACGGCGCCGTCGTCGATGATCACGCCCTCCTCGTTCAGCATGAGGCCGTAGCGGACCCGGCCGACGGGCAGGTCCGCCACACGGCACGGGTAGATCCGCTCGAGGAACGCGGCCGCGTCCGGCCCCCGCACGAGGAACTTCCCGAGGGTGCTCACGTCGATCGCCCCGGCGGCGGTCCGGACCGCCTGCACCTCCTCCTCCGGGTCGCCGTACCGCTCGGGCCGCCGCCACTCCCCGGCCCAGAGGAACCGGGCCCCGGCGCGCTCGTGGAGGTGGTGCAGGGGCGTCTCCCTGCGCGGCGCCCGGCGCTCGTCGCCCGCCAGGGCCCCGAGGGCCACCGGCGCCCACGGGGGCCGCGCCGTCGTGGGCGGCACCTCCACGGGCGTGCGGCCCGCGGAGGCCGCGAAGGTCACGGCCGAGGCGACCGCGCAGGACCGCCCCTGGCAGGGGCCCATGGTGACCGTGGTGTAGCGCTTCAGGAGCTCCGGGTGGTCGAAGCCCTCCCGGACCGCCACCTCCACCTCGTGGTCGGTCACGTCCATGCACAGGCAGACGAACCGCTTCCCCCGGTTCCCGCCGTCGGCCAACGCCGGGTCGTCCCCGCGGGCCGGGCCCGGGCGGCGCCCCGTCGGCCGTCCCACCGCCTCGAGCCCGGCCGCCCGGCCGTCGGCGATCGCCTCCGCGAGCGTCATCTCCCCCCGGACGTGTCCGGCGGCGAGGAACCCCGGCGGCAGGGGTCCGAGCTCGAGCCCCCAGCCGTCCGAGAAGCGCACCGGCGTCCCCGCCTGGGCGAGGAGGCCGACGGCGGGGATCCGGGGACCGGCCACCACGACCGCGTCGCAGGCGATCGAGCGCTCGCCGCCGGGGCCCCGGACGACGACCCCCTCCACCCGGCGGCTCCCGAGGACGGCGACGACGCGATCGCCAGCGACGACCCGGCCGCCGCCCTCCCGCACCGCCTCGACCTCCCCCTCCGGCACCCGCGCCCGGGGGTCGATCACGAGCACCTGCACGCCGGCCGCGAGGAGCCCCAGCGCGGTCGGGTAGGCCCGGGCCCCCGCCGCCACCACCACCGCGCGACGGCCCGGCAGCACGGCGTACCGGTGGACCAGGCGGTCGGCGCCTCCGGCGAGCACCACCCCGGGGCGGTCCCCGTCGGCGATGGGGAGCGGCTGTTCGACGGCACCGGTCGCCACCACGGTGCGCCGGGGGCGGATCCGGAGGAGCCGCCGACCGTCGCTCGCCGCGACCACCGGGCCGTCGAAGACCCCGAAGGCCGGGGTCCCGAGGAGGATCTCCGCCCCCGCCTCGGTCGCCTCCCGCGCCAACCGCTCGGCCACCGCCTGTCCCGGGAGCCCGTCGAGCTCCCCGCCACCGGCGTCGATCGCGCGCCGCCACCCGAGGAGGTGTCCTCCGGCCGCGGTCCCTTCGTCGAGGACGAGGGTCTCGGCCCCGGCCCGGGCCGCCTCGGCGGCCGCGGCCAGCCCCGCCGGGCCGGCCCCGACGACGAGGACGTCGGGGTGGTGGGTCCGGACCTCCCCCGGGGGCGCCTCCCGCTCCGCTGGGAGCCGGCCGAGCCCGGCGGCCCGGCGGATCCACGGCTCCACGAGCGGCCAGGCCCAGCGGGGACGCTGGAAGATCTTGTAGTAGAAGCCGACCGGCAGCAGCCACGAGCAGCGGTCGGCGAGCGCGAGGAGGTCGCGGTCGGCGCTGGGCCACGCGTTCTGCCGCCGGACCTCCGCCCCCGGACGGAGCGGGGCGACGCAGGCCCGCACGTTCGGGACCCCGTCCACCGTCACGAGGCAGGTGGGGCAGCTCCCCTGGCCGCAGAGCACGCCGCGCGGGCGGTGGTACTTGAAGGAACGGCCGAGCACCTCGACCCCCGCGCCGAGGAGGGCCGAGGCGACCGTGTCGCCCGCGTACCCGACGTAGGCACGGCCCTCCAGGGAGAAGGACACGGGTCGACCGCGGTCGATGACCTCGAGGGGTCCCGGCGGGAGCCGCTCCGCCCCCATCACCCACCCGCCGGCCAGTCCGTCCGGAGGACCTCGTTCGTCGTCGTGTCCCGGACCGCCAGGAACCATCGGCGGCACCCGTCGCGGTGGAACCACCACTCCTCCTGCGGTCCGGCCACGTTCCGGCGCAGGTACAGGTAGGCGGCGAGGGCGCGATCATCGGCCCCCGGGGCCGGCTGCTCCCGAACCTCGCCGCCGAAGGAGAACTCGAGGGCCTCCCGATCCCCGCAGCCGGGGCACCGAAGGAGGAAGGTCATCCTTGGTCCTCGACCCCCTCCTCGCGGAGGAGCTCGATCACGCGACGGGCGATGGCCTCGGGGCTGAAGGCGAGCTCGGTCCCGGCCAGGGGGATCCCCGTGATCGCAGAGGCTTCGATCGTGAGCGCCCGGAGGTCCTCCCGCTCGAGGTGGTGCACGTCGGCCTTGCCGCAGGCGCGTGCCATCATCTGCATCTCCATGGTCATCGCCTGGAGGAAGTTGAACACGCGTTCGGCCGCCTCCTCGACGACGAGCCGGGACTCGAGCTCCGGGTCCTGCGTCGTGATCCCCACCGGGCAGCGGCCGGTGTGGCAGTGGTGGCAGTAGCCGGGCTCGACCCCGAGGGCCCGGTAGTCCTCCACGTACAGAGGGGCGTTGCAGTTCAACGCGATCAGGGCCGCCGTGCCGATCGACACCGCGTCGGCGCCGAGCGCGAGCGCCTTCGCCGCGTCGACCCCGTCCCGGATCCCGCCGGAGACGATGAGCTGGACCTCCCCGAGGACCTTCAACTCCTCGAGGGCGCGGACCGCCTCAACGAGCCCGGAGAGGGTCGGGATCCCCGTGTGGTCGAGCAGCACCTCGGGAGACGCGCCGGTGCCCCCCTCCATGCCGTCGAGCACGATCACGTCGGCCCCCGCCTTCACCGCGAGCTTCACGTCGTCGCTCACCCGGCTCGCCCCGATCTTCACGTAGATCGGCTTGTCCCAGTCGGTGGCCTCCCGGAGCTCCTCGATCTTGATCTGGAGGTCATCCGGGCCGATGAAGTCCGGGTGCCGCACCGGGCTCCGCTGGTCGACCCCCGGCGGGAGCGTCCGCTGTTCGGCGATCACCTCGGAGACCTTGGAGCCCAGGAGCACCCCGCCCGTCCCCGGCTTCGCGCCCTGGCCGATCACGATCTCCACGGCGTCCGCCATCTTGAGGTGCTCGGGGTCGAAGCCGTAGCGGCTCGGGAGGACCTGGTAGACGAGGATGTGGGAGGCCTGCCGCTCGTCCGTGAGCATGCCGCCGTCGCCGGTGGTCGTCGAGATCCCGGCCTTCGTGGCGGCCGTCCCGAGCGCCACCTTCGCGCTGCGGGAGAGCGCTCCGTAGGACATCCCCGCGATCGTGATCGGCCGGTCCAGCTCGATCGGCTTCTTCGCGAACCGGGTCCCGAGCACGGTCCGGGTCTCGCAGCGCTCCCGGTACCCCTCGAGGGGAACCCGCGAGAGCTCGCAGGGGACGAACGTGAGGTCGTCGAAGGAGGGCGGGCGCCGGTAGGTCGAGAACCCCTGGATCCGGTACCGGCCGAGCTGGGCCTTGACCTGGATGTCCTCGATCACCTCCGGACGCCAGACCCCGGCCGGTCGGAGGAGCCGGTGGGCCGATGGCGCCCGGTCCGCGACGTCGGCGCCTACAGAGCCGTCCGCCACAGCTCCGGCTCCTTGGTCGAGAAGTTCCACAGCTTCCTCCCGGAGACGATCTTGCGGAACGTGCATCCGGCGGCGTCGAGGCCGACCTCGGCGAGCGCCTCCGAGAGGATCCCCTCGTCCTCCTCGGTCACCTCCGCCTCGACCGCGTCCGACCCGAGGGCCTCGATCTTCCCGGCCACGAAGATCGACCCCTCGTACATCGAGTCGCCGAGACCCTCCGCCGCGTCGCCGAGCACGATCATCGTGCCGCGCTGCATCATGAACCCCGAGTTGTAGCCGACGTCGCCCCCGACGATCAGCCGGCCCCCCTTCATCGAGATCCCGGCCCGGGCCCCCACGTTCCCCCGGACGAAGACGAGGCCGCCGCGGATCGATGCCCCGACGCCCGAGCCGCCGTTCCCCTCGACGAGGACGCGGCCGCGCATCATGCACTCCGCGAGCCCCCATCCGCAGTTGCCCTGGACCACGATCTCGAGGCCCTCGTTCATCCCCCCGCAGTACCACCCGACGGGGCCCTCGAAGACCACCCGCGCGTCGCCCTCGATGGCGACCGCGAGGGAGTGGCGCCCGTCCGGGTTCAGCACCCGGATCTCGGGGATCCCCTCGCGGACGAGCTCCTTCAGGCGGGCGTTGATCTCGCGGGTCGTTCGGCCAGCCCCGTCCACGACCTCGGCGCCGGCCGCTACGCGAGCCACCACCGCACCTCCCGAGCCTGGAGCTCCGCGGGCACGAGCCGCCGATCGGGGAACGCCGCGCGGATCGCGACCTCCTCCGAGGACAGGATCACGAGTTCGTCGTCCTCGGCGTAGAGCAGCGGCTTCGTCGCGAACTGGTCCCGGGCCAGGCCCACGCCCCGCTCCGTCGAGATCAGGTAGGCGAAGGTGCCGTCGAGGTCCCGCACGGAGGCCCGGAGCGCGTCGTCGAGGGCCTCCCCCGCCTCGAGGCGGTCCGCGACGTAGACCGCGATCACCTCGGAGTCGTTCTCGGTCGAGAAGCGGTGGCCCTTCAGCTCGAGCCTCCGCCGGAGCTGGTGGTAGTTCGTGATCGTCCCGTTGTGCACCACGGCGATGTCGGGGAACGGGCGCGCCCAGAACGGGTGGGAGTGGGCGATGTCCACCCGGCTCTCGGTCGCCATGCGCGTGTGCCCGATCCCGTGGCTCCCCGACATCGCCGAAACCCCGTACCGGACGTCGAGGTCCCGCGCGGAGCCGAGATCCTTGACGATCTCCATCGCGCGACCGATGGAGAAGACCCTCGCGCCCGGCACCCGCTCCTCCAGGAGGTCCGCGAGCTTGCCCTCAGCGTCGTTGGGAACCGTGAGGCGGAGCGACCGATCCCGCCGCTCCTGCCCCGTGACGTCTGTCACCTCGCGCGTCGCCGCGACGACGCGCTCGGCGAGCGGACGGGGGTCCGGTCCGTCCAGGTCGACGCGGACGACGAAGCCATCGGCGGGGGGGCCATAGATCGCGAACCCGGTGGAATCCGGTCCGCGCCGGTAGAGCGCCTGGCACATCCGGACCAGGGCCTCGCCGATCGCCGTCCCTCGCCCGGTCTTGTCGAAGACGCCCACGATCCCGCACACGTCGCCTCCTCGAACGCGGCCGTGGCTGAACGGGCTACAAGGTACGTGCCCGATCCGCGCCGCACCAGACGCCTCCGACGTGGGGAAGGCTGCTTTGGAGATCCCTTCTATGTACAGATGCGACACGTCGAGCGGGTGTCATCCCCGGGGGACATCGTGCCATCCTCCCCTCGTCCCGGTGGAGAGCTCGCTCGAGATCGCGCAGCGGGCCCGGCTCCGCCCCATCCTCGACGTGGCCCTCGAGGCCGGGCTCGAGGAGGCGGAGGTC
>FWPU01005217.1_pt1 | contig 28699 bp, 33 predicted proteins | sample 2228361 | NCBI WGS metagenome assembly FWPU01 (sample SAMEA103939777, study PRJEB20133) | metagenome
AAAGAGGGGGAGGAGAAGAAAGAGGGGGAGGAGAAGAAAGAGGGGGAGGAGAAGAAAGAGGGGGAGGAGAAGAAAGAGGGGGAGGAGAAGAAAGAGGGGGAGGAGAAGAAAGAGGGGGAGGAGAAGAAAGAGGGGGAGGAGAAGAAAGAGGGGGAGGAGAAGAAAGAGGGGGAGGAGAAGATATCGGAGATATCGCCTTTTGATAGTGCGGCGATTACACCGGGGACAGATTTCATGAGACGTCTTGATGCATTTCTTCGGGATTGGTTGGGGAGCCACCGAGACTTCAAACTTCCGCAAGCGAACGTATTTTTGCTTCCACCGAAGATCATTTATAGTAGTCATCTTGTCCCGGGTGAAGGAGAACATAAGATTCTTGATCTCATGAGATCTGGGGAGATTTCAGGGGAGGGAGCTCATATTTTATATGGACTTGATGCTGATCTTGTTATGTTGTCTCTTGTTGCTCCCGTGGATAGGATTTATCTTCTGCGGAAAGATGTTGATAACATTATTAGTATTGATATTCTTAAGGAGTATCTTTATAAGGATCTTCCGTTACCGAAGGGTGTACCACTGAGGACTGCTCTTCATGACTTTGTTTTTATGATGTATCTTGTTGGAAATGACTTTCTTCCCGCGACGCCATCTTTCTATGATATGACACTGGCCATTGAGACAATGATGAATGTGTATCGGTCGCTTAAACAGCCGCTAACAAATGGGGAGTCATTAAATGGTCCTGCTATTGCTGACTTTATTGAGAGACTCTCAAAACAGGAGGTTCAACTTCTTACTCAATTATCAGGGAAGGAGACGAAGTATCCTTCTCGGATGTTTGAATTTGCAACGATAACAATTTCATCGACTCCGAATCCACTTAATCCGATGGAGACATACTTCTATCTCCGTAGCACGACGAAACGCTTTGACTTTGATCGTTTCCGTGGGATCTGGTATCAAAATACCCTGGGGCCGAAGTATGTTCCGTCCAATCTTGTTTCTTATAATCCCTATCATGTTACGATTGAGCGGGTTCGACAGATGGTGAAATCGTATTTGACTGGACTTGCCTGGACATATTCCTATTATATTCAGGGACTTGGATCGGTTTCAAGTTACTACTATTATGAGTATCACTATGCCCCTCTTCTTGTTGATCTTGCGGCTATTGCCAGAACGTGGAAGTTTGAGTTGCCGTCTCGACCTGAGGATGAACTTGAAGTTAACCCGGTTCATCAGTTACTGGCAGTTTTACCGCCACAGTCTCACAACTTACTTCCGGAGGAGGTTAGTATTCTTGTTGGGTCATATAGTCCCATTATTGATTTGTTTCCGAGATCTTTTGAGATTGAGCTTGACGGAAGAAATTATCGGCATCAAGGTGTGGCAATCATTCCTATGGCAGATATTAACCGAATTATCGATGCGGTAAATCGTTTGACACAGTGGGATCCGGAAAGGGCGTCTCTTTTCTCGACCGATTTCAACCTTATTATTACTCGGACGAGTGAACAGATTTCACTTACACAGGACCAAGAGGATAACCTCTTCGTGAGGCGTCAACAGCAGATGTGTTCCCGTCGTCCGGCGTGTCCGCGAAATCGACAGTTTCGACCCGCCGTTTCCGTTCCGCCTCTTCCCCCGTCATTTCATCATCCTGAACGAGATCCGCTTCCTCGTCCAGAATCTGACCAGGCTCGATTCTATTATCGATCGGGCGTGCGTCCCCAGGGCCAGCCTTCATGGCCAGGCATGGTTTCCTACAATCAAGGAGTCGTTCCGGGAGAGAGAGCTCCAACTCAAGAAGTGCATGCCGTTCCTCCATATCCTCGAAATCAACAAAGAGCGACACAGTGGAAGCCTCCACCCCGTCCTGTTAATGAACAGTCACGACAGGAAGCCTGGCGTTCAAAGAAGCTTCTGATATAAACATTAACAAGAGTTAAAAAACGCAACACAATTCGATAAAATTGATTTGCAATTTATGTCTTTTCTGCGTTTTCTTCAAAAAGAGAGAAGATGAAACGTGTTGAGAAATTAACGCTAGATGAACTTGAGGATCTTGCCCAAATCGTTCAGACAGAGCTTCATCGGCGACGAATCTTGCTTAAGCGAGAGCGAGCTCGGAAGAAGTGTAAGCCATCTTCCTTCCGACGAGGTTCAGAGTTAGACAGTTATCCTGAATATGTGACTATCATCTAACCACAATCGGTGATTAAATGATAAGAAAATCGAAAGTCTTTCAAGATGGCTTGAAGGAGCTCATTGTTCCGTTTGGGATAGCCATCCTTAAGGAACTTACTTCTTTAGAAGGTAGTTTTTGTTTTTGTCGGAACAGGAGGAGTGTCCCATAAGTTTTTAACAGATCAAAGATTTTTATTTTTTGTCTCGTATCGGAGACAAAAAATAAGAATAAGCACAACTTAACATTTTTGGGCCGAACGAACGTCTGGTACTTTCATCAAAGTTTTACATATCGGGAGAAGTCGTTGCAGTTCGGTGTCATCACTTTCACCAAGATAGCTCTGAATTGGGATTGCATTATTATAGTTTTGGGAGTAGGTTGATGGTGTATCATCAAGAATTAACGTGTTACATTTGTTATAACCCCACGACTTGTGACGCCAAACCTTTCGCAAGTCCTTTCGAATTAGGAATTTTCTCTCGGAGGGTTTCTGTTGCCTGGAGAAAGAAACTGGTTTCAGATCACAGTCGGAAAATGTCCAGATGAACTTGAGAGGAATATCATTTGGCCATATTCGGTGAATGACGGCAAAAGCATAGGTTGGATCGGAGGCCGTCCAAATAGCAAGTTCATAGCCGAAGGAGGAGAGAGATCTTAAAAATTCTTCAAGATAGGGCCGTCGACGTAACCAGAAAAGACGTCCTCGAATGATAAAACTGTCTTCGTTCTTTGTCGGACAACTTGAGTACGAGTTTGTCGTTTCCTCCGGACTTAAATTAAATATAAGATTGGGAACTTCCAGACAATGAAGAAGAGTTCCGTCAAGATCGAGAATTAGTAGCTTCTTGTCCATTCAAATTTAAGAATTTTCGAATTTTTAAAAATCAATTCTTCGGCTTCTAAGGAGATAGAAAGATTCTCGATTTATTTAGAGTTCTGACGTCAGGAGCAGAAATAACATCAGGTCGTTGAAACCATTTCATCAGACTGATAAGAGAGGTGTCATTTTCGCGGAGACTTTCAAGAGTTAGTTGAGGAGAGTATTCCGGAATAAGAATGCCATTGTACGGGTTTACCTTATCAAATGTTGACCGGCGATCATCAACAACAAAGGTATTGGAAAGAGACATATACGACTGGAGATGAGGTTCCGAATCAATCATCTTCAAAAGAGGTTTTGAAATAGGTTGATCTCGGGAGTGAATGTTTTCACAGTCATAGAATGAGTAAATGAGGTGGGGTCGCTTAATGTCTTGAAAGATATAATCGCAGATTGCCTCAACATATTGTTTTTGTCCGGCGGACCAGATGGCTACCACTCGAAAGTAGGAAAAACAGAACGTTAAAAACTCAGTTAAATAGGGACGTGTAATTCCCCAGACTTCCCATTGTTCTCCCTCACCCTTTCTTCTCCCAACATCTTCAAGAAAGAAATGATATGTCCGTTGTCGAATGTCCATAAGATGAGGATTTCGAAATAAGTTGAGACTTCGAATCTTTGGAATATCCTCGTCATCCCAAGTGTGAACAAGTGTTTCATCGAGATCAAGAACTATACATTTATTTGTCAATGATGTTTTCGGAAGACAATCCAGAGACGTACAATAAAGCATCTCACTTTTCTTTTCCTTTAATTAAAAACTTCTTTTTGCTTCTCAAATCACTTTCTCCTTCTCTGTTTTCCTCCTTCGATCTCTTTTTAAATTATCTAAAAATGATAGAAAAAGACTTTTCTCGAAGAGTAGAAGAGAATGAATTCTTTTCTTTTGTTAGTCTCTCTTCCAAATGAGATTATTTGGAAGATTTTGACTTTTCTTCCTCAGATTGAGGATCAACTTGCTCTTGCCTCGACGTGTCGTCTTTTCTGGAATAACGTGTTTGAGTTAGCGAGTCGGCTCATTTTAACTTCAAAGTGTTATTCTCCAAGACTACTATCCAGATATTCACAACTGTCCTTTCTTTCGAATCGTTACGTTATTCCGGAGGACCGACAGAAGAAGTCGTTAAAATGGGATATTTTTGTTACGAGTTGGATTGCAAATCAACCTCTAAGAGAACTTGATTTTCGAGTTAGGGATCTGCCTCTCAGGTGTCGTCAAACTCTTCTATCGAGACCGACGCTACGGAGACTTCTCCAGCCCATTGACGCCGACGACCTTTCTTTCGTTTGCGATAAAATTGAGGAACTTCATCTGATAGTAAATTCCTTCGTCTTTCTTTCTCATCTGACGTCTCTTCAACATTTAACATTAAGTCTTTCTTCAACCAAGTCTTCCGTGAAAAGAGAACATCTTCCTCCGAATCTTAAGACACTTCATCTGAACGTGTATTTTAAACATTCTCTTTCCGTTCTGTCGGGGATGGAGTCTTTAAAGAATCTTGAAATTACGGTGTCTCTTTCACGAAACTTTGTTTCGAATTTGGAGATGTTTAGTTCCTGGGCAGGTTTGAGACATCTCGTCATCCGATGTGGAAGAGTCGATTACAACTTTGTTCGACCTCTTCTTGACAAAAGAGGCTCTGTCCAGATAACATATTGGGATGGGCAACGACGTAAACAGACGAAGAAGGTGATGGAATTTTTAGATGGAACGAGATCGACCTCTTAAACGTGAACGGTCTCCGGCTTCCGATGGAATGGGAATACTTTGAGGGTAATAGGGGCCGATCTGGAAAATTAAGAGATTTAACGTGAAAAATCTGACTTTAAAGGTTCCTGAGCCGTAAAAACAGAACGAAACTCGATCATGTCGGAAAAGAGAGGCAAAGGTTCGGATATTAATCTGGTTAATACCAGATTGAAGATAATAGATGGTATCATGAAGTGGAAAAAGCGTTGAAAGATGTATACTTGATTCATTGTTAGAGTTTTTCGTCGAGAGTTGAGAAACATCAGCCGGTTCCAGTTTTGGAATTTTTCCTTGTCGAAGGACTGCTAGCATCAAGGAAATAGAAGTGGGAGTATTATTTTCCGTTGATATTTCAAGAAGAGCCTGGAGAGATAAATCGTAACATCCCTGTTCGAGGAAGAAGTCCTTCTTCCTCGAGTACATCGGATATAATTCGATGTTTGGATGAATGATGTCCTTGTTTTTACCAGTTGAGGTGTATGTTAACCATCTTTTTTCATCATCTAAGAGAGTCAAACGTTCGAATGTTGCTCTTGACTCTTCTTTAACTACCTGTACCTCTTTTTTCTTCGGGAATTCCTCGATCGTCTTTATCTTATCGTTAACCGGGGGAGGATTTGGAGGTGAGTCTATTTCCATTCTTTTTCCGGGAGAGTTTGGGCCCGTTATTCCAAGTAATGTATTTGAGGTTTCTCTTTTTCTTGAGGAATCGGGAAGAGGGAAAGATGAAGACGTGATGGTGGGGAGTGTCTGAAGAGTTTGAAGAGGATCCTTATTTTTCGGAGGTTTATCTCTTTTTTCTTGTTTATCTCTTTTTTCTTGTTTATCTCTTTTTTCTTGTTTATCTCGTTTCGCGAAGTTATTGGAGTTATCTTTGGAGGTATGTTTGGAGTTGTATTTTAAGGAAGTATTTTTTCTCTGAGATTTTGGTTTAGGATTGGAAGGATGGGATTTCTTATGTTTGGATTTTGACCTGGGGATATTATTTTTAGATTTTGGCGATGTTTGGTCGACTGGACGGGGTTTAGATTTAGAGAGAGAGAGGGGAGAACTTTTCCTTTTTCGACGGGAAGAGAGAGAGTCAAGATAAAGAGTGGTGGAGGAGCTAAGACTTGTCGAAATATCTTTTTCTTCCGAATTTCTGAGAGAGATTGAATCGGTCTTTTTACGAGGACTTCTTGAAAGGTGACGGAGATGGGAATACATCTTTTGGAAAGGACTTTGTCTTTTTAATGAACTTTTAAGAATTAAACGAATTAAGATACAGAAATCGTTTGATTCTTAAAAGTTCGGGGGAAGAGGACATAATTGGATTACAGAAGAAGCGGGAAAAAAATATAAAACTTTTTAAATGAATAAAATAAGATAGGGTGAAGATGACATCGAACGACCAAAGAAGTAAGAGTAAGAAAGAAGACCCCAATCCCAAAATACCAAAGATAATCATGCAAACATGGAAGAACAAAGATATCCCGGAAAAATGGAAGAGGAGTCCAAAATCCATCCGTTGCTGGATGCCGACATGGAAATATGTTCTGATGACAGATGAGGACAACCGCAAATTTGTCGAGAGATATTTTCCCGACTTTCTTCCCTATTATGATGGATTTCCCTATGCGATTCAGAGAGCGGATGCCATTCGTTATTGTTTTTTAGCGATACATGGAGGTATTTATATGGATCTTGATATGGAACTTCTAAAACCTCTTGATGAACTGTTTGAGAATGATAATGAGCTCTATCTTGTTGAAAGTGGAAACATTGGAGGATATATTACAAATTCCTTTATGGCGTCGAAACCTGGATGTCGAATTTGGTATGAGATGATCGAGGAGATGAAGAAACCTCTTCCGAAATGGGCCATTGGAAAACATATTCAAGTGATGAATTCAACTGGACCGATTGCTCTAAATCGAGTGGTTAAACGTAGCAATATTGTCTATGGGGCTCTTCCAAGAAGTTACATTTCTCCCTGTAGTGTTTGTGACAGTGTTTGTAATCGTCCGGGAGCGTATATTCGACCTTTGGAAGGATCAAGTTGGACGTCCTGGGATACACAAATCTATAACTTCTTTCTGTGTAAGTGGAGAATATTAGTAATCATTCTTGGCATTCTTTTAATTGTCTGGATTCTCTCTCGAGGACAGGAAAGAAAATAGCGAAAATATATAATATAAATTAAAAATTGAGAGAAAAAGTTTAAAACTTAAAGGAAGTTGAAGTTTAACTGATAATGGTTCGTATATATATACGACATGCCGAAAAAGAATATGAAAATGGGGAGGGATTTTCATTTAAACATGATCCTCCCATAACTCAAGATGGTGTTGTTCAATCGCGTAAGATGGCTCGACTTCTTGTTGAGAAGTATGGACCGCCATGTATTATTGTGTGTTCACCTTATCGGAGGACACGAGAGACAGCGTGTGTGATGGCGTCCGTATTGAAAGAACCGGTCAAGATTAAATGTGATATTAACCTGTCGGAATATCTTGGAAACCATAAAGACGAAGCTCCTGATATTACTCCAGAGACAAAAGTATTTAAGTTACCTCCGCATCCCGAGAGGTGGTATCAATTTAAACAGAGGTTACAACATCATAATGATATGGTGAAAGATTTCGATTCGTCATCGATGGTTGTTTGGTTTATTTGTCATGGAGTTGTTATTTCTCAGATGACGAAACTCTTTACAAATACTCATATTCGGAGTGTGTCTCCTTTGGGATGTGTCGAGTTCTTAAAGACAGACCGTGGAATTGAGGCCAAACTGATTTCATTCCTCTCAAACGAGGAGAACTCGGCATCAATATGTCGTACAAAGCAAACAAAGCAAAAAGATTGTCTTTCCAGAAAAACAGAACAAGAAAAGCCGAAGTCTTCCTATAATGTGTCTTCGGAGAATGTTCTTCCGTCCATTTTATCTTCAAATTGAGCGAACGAATATTATTTCAAAAGATAGATGATTTTTTCATCTATCTTTTTCAAAAGGGAAAAGGAAAGAAAGAGGAAAGTCATGGAAGGTGCCCTTAAAATAGTTACTCAATGGTTACCCTCGTGGACTGACTCAGAGCGAAATCGAGTTTCTCAATCTTTGTCGTCTCTGTTGCTCGAATTTCGCACCTCCTTTGAAGAGATTGTTCGAAAGGATCCCGTCACGAAAAGTATAACCGATCCTTATATTATTCTTAGTGGAGCCCTTTGTTTTTATGCTGGGTTGCTTTTAGCCATTATTAAGAACTCACCTCTATCACTGAAGGATCGGTGTCAAGTTATCTTTTCGTTTACCTCTCTTTATATGTTGGTTGATCATTACCTAGATGATCCATCAAGTCTCTCCAAAGATAAAGAGGAATTTGTTTCTCAGATGTCTCAGGCGCTTCGCAATCCCTTTGCTCAGTCAGAAAACTCATTTGTTGAAAATGTTCTAACACATATTCGCGTCATCTTACAGATCAGTCCTGCGTCTTATGTTCCTCTCATGTCTCTTTTCTATCTTGAAATTTTCTCCACCTCTCTTCAAACGACCTCTCTTGATGAAAGGAAGAGTCGCGATGAGTACTTATTTCTGTGTCTTGATAAAGGTGGAAAGACGGTGTCTGTTATTGAGACTCTTCTTCATCTTCCTATTTCCGATGACGGGTATAATCTTGGGGCTTGTTTTCAACTTGTCGATGATCTCTATGACTGTTGGAGAGACCTTCAAGATAACCTTCTAACAGTCGCCACATTTGACTATCATACTCTGGGTCATCTGGATAATCTCCTCTTCTTCACGATTAAACGTATTGACAGTCTTCCCAAGGATTTTCTCATCTTTAAGATTCTTCTCCTTCTCATGGTTATGAGTTGTGTTGGAACTCAAGATATATTTAGTTCTTCAGTTAAACACGCCTTCTCTCCCTACTGTCCCGTACATTCCGATTTTAAGGTCTGTGGTCTTCCGTGGAAAACACAGGAGAATTGAGCTGGTTCTATTCGTATCTGATAATATCTCAGACATATCAAGTTGATAAATTATTGGAGTCATATTCATGTTGTTAAATATCTCAGACATATCAAGTTGATAGGAATGAGAGGGATGTCAATGTTGATAAATATTGGAATCATATCAACAATGATAGATATTTTGGAGTCGTATTAACTAACAGGAATAAATATCCAAATTCTATCAGAGTTGATAGATATGAGAATCGTATCAACACTGATAAGTACCCAAAATCTATCAACACTGATAAGTACCCAAAATCTATCAGTGTTGATAGATATGAGAATCGTATCAACACTGATAAGTACCCGAAATCTATCAGTGTTGATAGATATGAGAATCGTATCGACACTGATAAATATCCAAATTCTATCAGAGTCGATAGATATGAGAATCGTATCAACACTGATAAGTACCCAAAATCTATCAGAGTCGATAGATATGAGAATCGTATCAACACTGATAAATATCCAAAATCTATCAGAGTCGATAGATATGAGAATCGTATCAACACTGATAAGTACCCAAAATCTATCAACACTGATAAGTACCCAAAATCTATCAGTGTTGATAGATATGAGAATCGTATCAACACTGATAAGTACCCGAAATCTATCAGTGTTGATAGATATGAGAATCGTATCGACACTGATAAATATCCAAATTCTATCAGAGTCGATAGATATGAGAATCGTATCAACACTGATAAGTACCCAAAATCTATCAGTGTTGATAGATATGAGAATCGTATCGACACTGATAAATATCCAAATTCTATCAGAGTCGATAGATATGAGAATCGTATCAACACTGATAAGTACCCAAAATCTATCAGAGTCGATAGATATGAGAATCGTATCAACACTGATAAGTACCCAAAATCTATCAGTGTTGATAGATATGAGAGTCGTATTAACAGGAATAGATTATCTAAATATATTCGGAGAAATAGGAACGAGAGTCATATCAACAGGAATGGATATCCAAATACATTCGGAGAAATAGGAATGAGAATCGTATCAACAAGAATAGATATCTAAATATATTCGGAGAAAAAGGAATGGATATTCGAAATCTATTTGTAGAAATAGGAATGAGAGTTGTATTTCTCGAGATAAATATTTCGAGAGAAAGAATTAGAGAAGAGAGATTGAGGAGATTTGATTATAGATATCAAAGGTGAGATAGATGTGTTTTTGACCTCGCTGGGGTAGTTGAGAAAAGATGACGATATTCTGATCGAATGAAAGATTTGGTTGAGAGAGGGCCGAAAGAAAGTTCTCGAGAGTTGGATATTGAGAACAGAGAGACCATAGTTGTCTTGGAGTTCCAAGAAGAAGATAGCCATCTGACCAGGAGATTGTTCCTGCATAGGTTGATTTCTGATGAGAATGATGTTCGATGATGTCCTGTTCTTCCGACAAGAGGAGAGGGGGAAGAGAAATGTCAGAAAGACAGGAGGATGGATCGGGATGAGAGTTTCGTTGGAGAGACATCTGTTTGTTAAAAGAAGAAGAAAACTTTAAGGAAGGAAGATTGATTGGAAAAATTAATCTTTTGGAAAATGAAAGAGAAAGAATGTATACGGCTTTTGGAGAGAGATCTCGAAGATCTCAACCGAGACCTCCACGGACGCCACAACGAACTCCCAAGATTTATGTTCCAAAGAAGGTGAAAAGTCAGACGGAAAAGGTTCTTGTGGAACTGTTGAAGGCACTTGAGTTCTTTTCAGATGAAATCAGTCTTGAACTTCGCAATCGATTTCGAGATGAGTTTTCGGGAATGGAACAGATTCGATACATGAATATGCCGATGTTAGCTGTGACTCTTGTCTATCTTCTGAACCTTGGGGACGTTCCGATAACCAAGGAAAACTTCGATAATGAGAGACTGATTAAACTTCTTGAGAGAGTTATTATCAACGTCAATCTGAGAGATCCGGCGGCAAAAGATATTCTTATTAAGGCGAAGGCGACGATTTATCGATATGCGAGAGCTGTTCAAGAATTTCGGACAACTCAAGTCATGATCGAGTGAACTTTTGAACGGGAGAAATTTAATTTATGGGAGAAAGAAAAGAATGGATTTAATTGTTGCATTTAAACGAAGATACTCACTTGAGGCTCGACGATCGATCGTGAACCAGGTTATCAAGAAATATCCGGACCGAGTTCCCATAATTGTGATGAAGGGAGACAAGCGTCTTCCTGAATTACCTCGACCGAAATATATTGTGCCTCGTGACATAACTTTAAGTAAGTTTATTTATGAGATACGGAAGAATATGTATCTTCGTCCCGAACAGGCCATCTTTCTATTTATAAATAATATATTACCGCCATGTAACATGATGATGGGTGAGATTTACGATCGATGGAAAGATGAGGATGGCCTCTTATATATAATATATAGCGGTGAAAACACCTTCGGAGTTTCGAGATAATATAAGAAGAGAAAGAACATTCTTCCTCTTCTTATATTATGTTAAAACAGTTACACATTAAGACGATAGCCAAGTCGCTGAAAGATTTCCAGAGAGTGTTGGGCTTCACGAAGAACATGAGCGGTTAAGAGATGAGGAATATTCGAGAGAAGAGTTTTGGAAGAGATACGTTCTTCAAGTTCAGTGACGATATTTCGATACTCAAGTTGGAAGTCGATCTCTTCCATTTGATGAGGATTTTGTTCATCGGACAGGTCTTGAGAAAGTTTCTTAGTACGAGCGATGTAATCTCGAAGAAGTGAAGAGATAATCTCTTCCGAGGGATCGATCAGCTTTTCTAAGGCGGCAGTCTCGGTCTCATCGTGAAAGAGCCAGAAAAGAAGCTCATCACGGACATTGTAACCAGAGCCGGTAATCTTACTCCAAAAGTACTCCAGTTCCGACATCATATGCTTGACCATGGAATATGAGATCCATCCAATCCAGATCCCAGAAGAGAGATACTTGAGAATCCGCTCCTTATAGTCTCGTGAGGAGAGGATCAGATTCTTGACTTTTTCAAGAGTCCATGAGCCGGAGATAAGATTTCTCCACTGATTATAGTAGAAGATGGCCTCTTGACGAAGATCCATATTATTAATTTTGGGAAGATTCGCTTGAATAATACCTTCTGGAACTGTAAGAAGATAGAGAAGATAGAAGTGCTCGGCCATTTGAAGACCCCAAAAAGAGACCTCTTCCTCAAGTGTAAATAGCTTCTGGTTGGAATAGGACATCGATTTAATTTTAAGTCAGAAATATTTTCCCACGGAAAAATCTTTTCAAGAAGGTTCTGTTCTCTCCTTAAAGAAAAATCTCATTTCCGTCGTGTTCCAGAATACGATACGATCGAAGAAGAAAACTTTTTCTCTCCTCTTAACAGGCCGACTTCGAAAACTGTATTCAACATGTTAAGAGGAGAGGATGACAGAGGTTTTATGAGAAAGAAAGGTGTCAGGAGTTCTTGTTAAGGGAACAGGAAGATTCAACGAGAGGAGAGAGAGTTAGGAAAACTATCGAGGCCCTTTTCTTTAAGAAGAAGAGGAAGAGTTGAAATTGAGGGTCGAAGAGAGGAAGGAGACAAAAGGAAGGAATTCTCATCAATGAATTTGATTCGAGATTTAAAATGATAATTTCGAAAGTCTTAAAAGATGGACGCGAGACTCCTTGATCTACTGCGTAATACAAGAGTTGATGGATCTAACGAGCGTAGTTCCTTCCTCTTTTCTCAGGGGCGGGGTTTAATGAATTCGGATAATAAGTTTGGGATTGGCGGAGACCCGAGACCGTATACTCATCTTTCGATGTATGGCCCGCATGAGAGGTGGAACATTGCTCAAAACAAACTGGCAGAGTTTTGGAGAGGATACTGTGATATTGTTTATCAGGGAAATGGAAACTACAGTCTTGCCGAGCGTCCACAGGAGCATATGCCGGTTATTTATGAGTGTAAACTGCAATTTGACGGTCTGAATCCGGAAACATCCATTCTATATGATGAGGATTTTCTTATTGCGATTGTCTATTGTGCACAGCAGATCATACTTGAGTCGCTTCAAGTGAGTGATCAATATGGAGAGCTTATTTGTATTGTTCTCGAGGCGGAGAGACACTGGGTGGAAGAGAATCTTTTGACGACACAGTTTCGACTTCAATTTCCCTATTGTAAGACGGATGTGCCGACTCAGTTGCGGATTTTGAGACCTCGGTTCATTCAGAGATTGAGAACACTCAATGTGATTTCAAGACTTCCATGTCAACCGACAAAGGACTGGGAACAGATCATTGATCCGATTAGTCTTCAACAACCCATTCTCATGTATAAGAGCACAAGTCAACCGGACCGACCTAAACTTGTTCTAAACTATATTTTTGGGCCGATTGCACATGAGCAGTATGAGTCGGGAGAATATGAGCATCTCGAACTTGAGGATGTCTTTCGACCAACAAATCATCTTCACTTTCAACAGGATCTTATTTCTCCGGCCATCTTCAACGATCAGGAGGATATTCACTATTGGATTCCCTTCTTCACATCGGTTAACTATTGGACGAAGGTTACTCTGCCCAAGCCGGATCTTCTCCCGACCAGTTCCAGTACTCTGTCCAGTCCGGCTTCGACGACGTCAAGTTTCAAGTTTGGATTTCATGGAACGGAGGAGGATCCCATTGACATTGCAGAACGTCTTCTTCCGATGTTGAGTCGGGAACGAGTTGAGAGAGATCACTACTGGCTCGATGTTGGAAAGGCCCTCTATACATCAGATAAAGGTGGTATCCGAGGGTTAAACCTCTGGATCGGTTTTACAGAGCAGGGGAACACCCATACTCGAAAGGAGTGTGAAGATCTCTACCCCAACTTCCGAGATAACAATTATATAACGATTAAGACTCTTGCCTGGTATGCAAAGGAAGACTCTCCTGAAGCTTATAACGCCTGGCATAAGGCCTGGTGTCTCCCGGCGATGGAAAACGCCCTGTCACTTCTTCATGAAGATGTTGCTGCCGCGGTCTATCGTGTCTACTGGCTTGACTATATCGCAGCCTCAATGGATCAGAAACAATGGTATGTGTTTCGAGGACACCGCTGGGTCAAACTTGATCAAGGAGTTGAACTTCGTAAGGAGCTGAGTGGAGCCTTTCTTCAGCGATATGTGGAGATTCGGACAACAATGAGTCAACGTGTTCAAGAGTCGGCAGATGATAAAGATCGCGACTTCGGAAACGTCCTCATTAAGAAAGTTTGTGAACTCATCAAGAAACTCAAAACCGTCACCTTTAAGACCAACATTATGAGATCTGCCATGGAGTACTTCCATGATGAAAACTTCCTTCGAATCATCGACACAAATCCAGATCTTCTCGGGATGCTTGACTGTGTCATCGACGTTTCTGGAAAACAGGCCATTGCTCGTCCAGGTAAACCTGAAGACTATATTTCCCTCTGCACCGGATTACCATATCTTCGACATTTAACATGGGAAGCTCCTCTCGTTAAGAAGTTGATGACTTGGATGCGACAAATTTTTGTTGATGATGATCTTCGTCACTATTTTCTTAAGATGAGTGCATCCTGTCTCAAGGGTAAAAACGCCGACAAGATTTTCCCCATTTGGACAGGAGAAGGTGATAATTCCAAGTCCATGTTAGTTAAACTTTTTGAGGCGTGCTTTGGTGTCTACTGCATTAAGTTTCCCACATCAACTATCACTGGAAAACGATCTCAATCCTCTGCCCCTACTCCAGAAATGGCTCGCTCCAAATCAACACGTGTCGCCTTTCTCCAAGAACCTGACGATGATGAAGTCATCCGTGGAGGCCTTCTCAAAGAGTTGACAGGAGGTGACTCCTTTTTCGCTCGTTACCTCCACGATAATGGCGGTGAGGTTCAGGCAATGTTTAAACTCATTCTAATGTGTAACAAGGTCCCATCCATTCCAACCGGCGGCAAAGCCGTTAAGAACCGAACTCGTATCATTCCATTTCTGTCAACCTGGGTTGTTAATCCTCCACCCACGGAAGAAGAACAATATAGTCGGCGACTCTTTAAAATGGATCCGTTCTTTGATCGTCAGATTCCCGATCTGGCAAAAGCATTTATGTGGGTTCTGGTTGAATATTATCCAAAATATATTTCAGAAGGACTTCAGGAACCCTCCATCATCGCTCAAGCAACTGAAAACTATTGGCAAGATAATGATATCTACCAACAGTTTATCACAGAATACATCGTCCGCGCGACACGTCCCAATCCAGAAACCGGAGAACTTGAACCTGATACAAACGCAACTCTCACTCATGGTGACGTCTACCGTGAATTTAAGAACTGGTTTAGAGAGTCATTTCCAGGAGCCAAGTGTCCCGACAGTCCCACCGTCAAACTGGAACTCGTTGCTCGACTGGGCAAACAACAAAATCGCCGATGGACCGGTATACGTCTGGCTCAACGAGATAATGGAATCAATCTGGCCTTCATCTAATTCAACTCAATATCCTTTTATACTTTTCCCGAAAAAGTATAAAAGTACGTAAGTAACTTAAATCTTAATTACTACTACTAGATGGTTCCTTAATTATTTCAACGTGACAGAGATTTATTACAGTATCAAATATAATACAATTATTAGAATCAGGCTGAGGATTTGATGAGACTACAGCAATACCAAATTTAACAGCTCCATTCGGAAGAACCTGCGAGAATATATTACCATCTACGATAATATCGTATCTGGTTGATTTCTTCAAAGTATTGATGAATAAATCGCGAATAGCTTCTTCGCACTCTAAAGAACAGCCATTAACATCTTCCGGTGGGTATTCAGGAAGATTCTTGATACATCCATCATAAGGTGAAGCACAGAAATTCCGATATTCGGTTGGATTAGTAATTCTTATTGCAACAATTTGGCAAATATTAACATAATAATTTCTGTTATTATTATCTTGAAGAACAAGGATAACCGGATTAGAATTCAGTCCGTATTTGATTTGGACTGGTTTTCCAGTAACCGAATTATCGGACGATACGAAAACTTCTATTTCAAGGTCTGCGTCATCAGAAGAGGCAATACTTACTAAACAATCGACAATTGACGCGATTGAATTCTTACATAAACATACATCTGATACTCCAGGAGGTCCCTGAGGTCCCTGAGGTCCCTGAGGTCCCTGAGGTCCCTGAGGTCCCTGAGGTCCCTGAGGTCCCTGAGGTCCCTGAGGTCCCTGAGGTCCCTGAGGTCCCGGTTCTCCTGTAGGTCCCTGAGGTCCCTGAGGTCCCTGAGGTCCCGGTTCTCCTGTAGGTCCCTGAGGTCCCTGAGGTCCCTGATCTCCTTTGGGTCCAGGAAGACAATGACATATGACACGTTCACACTTAGACTTTGGTTCACAGTTGACCCCAAAGTGTCTGGATTTTCTTGACGGCATTTTTTTAATAGATCATTAAAAAAAAATTGTATACACATATCGCAATCTTCGGAAATTTCTAAATTTAGAATCATCGGAGTTTTTTAACAGTTAAATTAAGTTAGGTTTTCTTTTATTGGATTGTCTGTCTTTCTTCTGACAGACTGAAAACTGGATTCCAAAATCTTCTCTCTTAAATTAAGTCGCCGCTCAAGGAGTTGATTAAGAAAGAAGATTTCGAAATACTCTTAAAATGGATCCATATCTACCTCCAGAAATTATCTGTGATATCCTTTCTCGTCCGATAGATAGTCAAACTTTGAGAAATGTCATGTTATCGTCAGCATATCTTCACGAGTTGGCCCATCAGTGTGTTACTCATATCATCATGTCGGCCGATGAAGAAATCTCCGTTAAAGCTATCTCCCCGTTTCGACGTCTCTCGTCTCTGGAATACGGTACTATTTTAATTTCCTCTCCTGAGAATGTGTTTCAACTTCCTCAAACTCTTCGTGAGGCCTCCTTTTTAATAACATATACTTCTGACATTGAGGAAGTCGGAAGACTTCTATGTCAGATCGTTCAACATTATGGATTGGCCTTTGTTCAAGTTGAATTTATGTTCCACTTTGGAGATTCATACTTTCTGTTGAGTCGGGGAATTTTTGAATTTGAACAGGGGACCTCGGAGTATAATTTTTCGGTTCTTCTTCCTGTTCTCCACTGTCTGGCGGAGTTTGGTGCCTTAAGGGGTCTGGTTCTCAATCAAGCCATCGAAAATGATGTTATCTCATTTCTGTTGACGGTTCCGGAGTTGGATACGATCATCGTTCAAACTCTCTCGGAAGAATATATCAACGGTAATCTCATTATTGATGGACTTATTTCCCTGTTATCACAGAATAAAATACGCGTCCTCGAGGAGATTGTAATTGGTTTCGCTCCCGCAATTCAAGATAATACGAATCTCTTAGGAAATATTCACTCATCAAGTTTACGTATTGCCAATCTTCCCGTTGATCCGAACTTTATCGAAGATGTTATGCAAAACAATCCTAACCTTGAACTTCTTGGAGTGTTTATCGGATCTCCATATTATGATCCTCATGACCTTCTTCGGCACCTCGGGATGATCGACTCTCTTTTAAAACGGTATCCCCGACTGACCTTAGTTTTATGGCAGTCTCCTCTTCGCTCCGAACGACAGTGGACCTCACAGTTATATTATGAACTTCTTCATCGAAATGGAAATGAGATGCGGATTAAGATAAAATATTTTCCCTATGACTAAAATGACCTCTTATCATCCGACTTTCTGGGAACAAGTTCATCTCTTCTTTCTCGGAATATGGAAACCCCGAATGAAAGAGGGCTATCATCCGACTTTCTGGGAACAAGTTCGTCTCTTCTTTCTCGGAATATGGAAACCCCGAATGAAAGAGGGCTATCATCCGACTTTCTGGGAACAAGTTCGTCTCTTCGTTCTCGGAATATGGAAACCCCGAAAACTCAAAGGTATCATTCGAGGCATGCGTTATGTCTCTCGAGAAGCAAAGAAGGGTCCAAAGATTGGTTCATCTTTTCTCGATGGTCCTGTCTACACCCTCGAAGGAGAGAAAACCTACCTCTCTTCCTTTCTTAAAGGACGCCCTCTCGTCTTGAACTTTGGTAGTTACACTTGACCTCCATTTCGTGAGAAAGTTTCTCTCCTTCAACAGTTAGAAGCGAAGTATAAAGGACGAGTCGACTTTCTCACCATCTATGTCCGTGAGGCTCATCCCCGCGATGAGTGGCGATGGGATCGAGATCCCGTCTCCGCCTCCATTCGTCAGCCTTCGACTCTTTTTGAGAGAATTCAGGTTGCTCTCCAATTTTCCCATGACACGCAGTTTTCCAGTCCTCTTGTTGTCGACGGTATCGAGAATTCTCTCGAACACCTATATAAAGCCTGGCCTGAACGTCTCTATGTTATTGACCAAGGTAAAATCGTCTATGCAGGAGGGCCCGGACCCTTCGGTTATATTCCCGAAGAAGTTGACCGATTTCTCACCACCTATCTTCCCTCCAACCCGTGAGAAGAAAATCTCGGAAGAACCCATGAAATTAGGCAAGTCAATCGGATTAACGAGCTTGCCTGATTGATAACGTTTCTTCTGTCTCTTTTCTCTCCGGTTTTGAATTTCCATTTGACACGACGCAGAAACAGTGTCCAATGAAGTATTGATTAATATCCAAAACCTATCACCATTGATAGAAATTGGAAACGTATCAACATTGATAAATATCCAAAAACCTATCACCATTGATAGAAATTGGAAACGTATCAACATTGAAAGAAATTGGAAACGTATCAACATTGATAAATATCCAAAAACCTATCAGTGTTGATAAATATCCAAATTTATCGACATTGACAAATATCCAGGAAATATCAATGCTGATACATATTAACATTGATAAATCATTGATTAATTTATAATCACACTCTTGGAAAAGATCTGAATGGAAATTCGAGAGTCCAAAGTGGCACCCGTAATCGTTGATTTCAATCTCGAAGAAGTGAAGAGATAAGTCAACTTGATCAGAATAACACTTGTTAAACGGTCGATAATAGGCTAAAATGTTACCGGTTTCTCTTATCATCTCCTCAAAGGGGAACGACCCAGCATAGTACATCGACGGTACTAAAGTGGAACAACATCTACAGTAAATGCAAGAGGAATCAGATGGTCTTTAGGATCTTATGCAAGTACTCGAGAGGCGGAATATCAAGCGTTCCAATTGGATATCGTGCGGTGATCAAAGACTTGAAGAAAGATCCGGTACTCCTTGATATTCTCTCGAATATACAATATACTGGGGTGTGTCGACGTCGCATAATCCCAGTTCTTTCGATATTTTCCTTGGTCTTCGAATACGTTTTGATGTTGTACAGATCATGAATCTCCTGTCATTATACATCGGGCCAAGAACGGTTGATCTTTCGCCAGATGTTCCCGACAGACGGAGGACAGGAGACGGTTGACACACCCAAAAGAAACAAGATCTCTCGGAGTCAGGACAAATCTTCCTCATTTGGTAATTGTCGAAAAAAATCAAGCAGGAGTTTGAGATATAAGATCATAAAGGTCGACAGTCCACTCCTCGAAATCGAAATCTCGAATCTGAAAAAGAAGCATCAAGATATCTGTAGAAGTTGATGGGTGCGATAACTGATAGACAAGAAAGAGAAGTCGAGCAAGATAATTCTCATCCTCCAAATCGAAAACGACTGGAAGTGTCTTAAGTTTAAACTGGGGAGCATGCGAGTTAAGATATTCCTGAACGACTCGCTTTATCGAAGTTTTCATCGGGAGAGATTCTTTCAACGTCATCCAGTAGACAAGACGACAATACACATCAAAGATGAGAACCGTGACGATAGAAAGAAGACCCTCACTTCGAACCAGTTTGAAGTAGTACCTCCGTCGAGGAAGTAATGCTATCGTTGATAAAATATCATCTGGAACAGTTGAGTAGAAATTCACCGCAACTCGTTCTGGATAAATAAGAAGATACAAACCCTTCGAAAGATAGGCTCCTCGCGAGAGAGAAAACATTAGACTGTCAAGATGAGACTCAAGACAATAATCCATACATCCAAATATAACATCTTACTTATAACGAATAAAAACTGATCGTGAAGTCTTTATACAGTTTTCGAAACTAAATGTTAGAATCCGAGTCAACATCTCTTTCCTCCTCGTCGGAAGAAGATGAGGAAGAGGAGCAAACGAAGATTTGCAAGTGGAGTCTGTTTGTCATGGTCTTTGCATGTTTCGTCTATATCAGTCTTCTCGTTACATATTTGATTGTCGGCAATTCTCAGATTCTTTTTATTTTGACTTATTGTGTTACGACAATTGTTATTTGTACCAGTCTTCTTTTTCCATTTCTTCTTCTATCTTCCTGTCGGTCGGAGGAAAATAAGCCCATTTCTTCATTGAGGAATTCGCCAAACTATGGAACTCCAAATGAACCATTTCTTCCCGGAAATTCCGATTTTTAATGTTTTCCGATGTTAATCTGTTATTATTCGATCGAATAATAACAGAACGTTTAACTCGAATCGAAGAGAACCTGCATATCTTTCAAATCAAGGAGATTCAAGATATCGTTAACAGGTCGTACAATCTTCTTAACTTTATCAAGAAGAGAGAAATTTAACTTGACATCTTTAAACTGGGGCAGGTCAAGAAGAGAGACAAGATCCGCCACCCGAGTCCGAACTGACATTATATCTGTCTTCTCCTCCAAGTAGAGTTTTCTCTCTTTCAGAGCCTCTCCCAGCGCTTTGAAGACTCGGGCATCGTCAGACTTCATGGAAAGTTCTTTAAGTTCGGTCGGATCTGAAATGAAACGATCTGTCATCGAAACAAGTTCTGGATGTTCCTCAACTCCGGTTTCGTTACACATCTCATTCATCACCTCCTGAGTGTTTTCGATAACACTTGTTACGACTTCCATTATCGATTTGTCACCAATCTTAATCTGTTTCAAGATCGTCGGAAAGATGTTATGAGTCTTTGTATCCTTATCCGGACTTCTGTCGCCGTTCGGCATCTCGTCTTTTTAATATCTTATATTATCATTTAATTCTTTTTTCTGAAATAAATTTAGATAGAAGTTTCCGTTGTTTTTGATCCAACGGGTCATCTTTTTTTGGGAAGTTAAAACGCGTCCTCATGGACGAGTGTTTATATGACGCACTCTGTTTATCTTTCAATTCGAAGATATCAGAGTCCTGCCGGGAGTGTGGAATGATTTCGGATGTGGCCAAAGATTACTGTCGAGAGTGCGCTCGAACGCTCAACCGGTGCTACTATTGTTCAAAGAATCTGTCAGAGATCACTGAACACTTGATCGAAGAACTTGAGTCTCTTGTTAAGGAGACCCGGAAAGATAAGTTCTTTTCTCATCTAACCGAGGGCTTTCAACAGATGATTGAGGAAGTTAATCATGGACGATGGAGAACTCGTCGTGAGATCTATGATCAATGTCGTCGTCGTTCTCTAATTCTAACCTAATTTTTCTATTTATCTTTTAAAGATAAATAGAAAAGTCCAACAATTTAACTTAGAGAAGAATGCAACCGGAAATCCGCTCGAACGTCTTCCTGTTCTTAACCGAAGAGTCTTTTCGAGTTAAGAGATGAGCCCGAATGGCTCTCGAAAAAACCTCATCAACACCAACTCCCGTATAAGAACTACACCAAATATGTCCCGCTAATTGAAGACTCTTCGACACCTCCTCTCCCTCCTTCAAGGAACGAGGCTGATACCCTTGATTTTGGAGTCGTCGACACATCTCAAGATCGTCAATCAAGTCAATCTTTGTCCCAACCAACAAAATAGGAACCTGAGGACAGTAGGATCTTAGTTCTGGAACTCACTTCAATTTCACATGAGCCAATGATGATTGGGGAAACGACAGAATAACACAGTATAAACACATCCGTCTGTGGATAACTTAGAGGTCTCAAACGATCATAGTCATCTTGTCCAGCGGTGTCCCAAAGACTTAACTGGATTCCCTGATTATCTATTGTCGTCATCACAGAAAGATTATCAAAAATCGTTGGAACATATTCAGATGTAAACGTGCGCTGAGTATATGCATAGAGAAGACTCGTCTTTCCCACAGCTCCATCACCAATAACCACACATTTCACCGACAGAGATGTCATTCTTCTAATATCGAGGATGATTAATTCTGAAGAGATGAAGATTTCAACTCTTTCCGACAGACGGGACATGTCGCATTCGTCTTCAACCAGGTCAAAATACAATCTCCATGATAAACATGAGAACAGGGAATCCGAATTAAGACATCACCATTCGTAAACTCGGATAGACAGATGGGACATGAGATGACGTCAGTTAATTCCTTCGTATACGTTTCTCGAGGAAGTTGATTCAGATAGTCTTGCGGAAGACCTCGCCGAACCGGCGCGTTCAACTCATCAAGAAGACATAACTCCTCATAGGAAAGATGGTCACCTGCCATCAAACGAAGCGCCAAAAGTGGATTCTGACTCTCAACACTCCCCTCTCGAGGAACTTCCCCTAACACCTCCATGTCCGGAAGATTCCCCGGATTTCCATGAAGGGAGATGGGAACGTTAACATCATTCAAAACATGTGATAACTGAGACAGAAGTGTGTTAAATCTCTGAAAAACATCGGGAACATCTTGTTCCACCGAAAAAGTAGACGTCTCTTCTTCCGAGAAAAGAGGACTCCCCGAGTTAAAATAAGTATTCGCTAGAATCGGGATAACACGAACACTCCCTAGAGAAGAGTTATTCTGACGATTCTCTCCCAAATCGAGATATTCTTCAAATTGGAGTCTTCGTGCAAGCTCTTCATCATTTTCAAATGAATTCTCGGCCATCCTTTTTAAAAGGCCGTATTGTTTTTATACCAATCTCAATAATATTTCTGTAATAAATTTAGTTAGGTCCGCTTCTCTTGTCAAACGTCAATCGAAGAGATGCAATACCTTTCACCGTCAAGTTTAACCGGAAAACTGTCAATTTGAAATTACCCTTCACCAGTTTCGAAAAATCACGTCCCCCGATTGTCAAGCATTTCCGAGATTCTCTTTTTTCCTATTATTTATTGGCGGAACCAATAAATAATACCTTAGAGTTTTCTTTAGAAAGAGTCGTTTTCGTTTGAGGGCCGCCACGTCCGAAAGACGGTTCGAGTGAGACCGAATACAGTTCCGAAGAAGAGAGTCTCCTCAGCAACATTAAGAGAGGTCAGAATAATCTTCTGGAAGACATCATCTCCGGTCTTGGCATGAAAGATTGTAATGATACCTGCAGTCGTCGCATGATAAAGAAGTTCATTTGCCACGGTCATTCCCACCACAGAACCTCCCGGAATACCAAATTTCTTCCACAGAATGGAACCCGTCGCGGCATCAAGAGCATAGACATCACTCAGAGCACCGACAGCTCCAATCGTAATCTCATCTGAAATCGAAACCTCTGGCAGAATGGGACGATGTCCACTCACATAGAAAATCCCATCCTCATACGCATTCTGAGCATTACACCCTTTAAACCCACCAATCGGAGGATTTACCGGAACAATGAACTGACTCCATATAATTTCTCCCGTCTTCCGATTCAGACCATACGCGTATCCCTTCTTATCGGAGACCAGGATAAGTTTAAGTTTACGACACGTGACCACTCTCTTCTCTCCCTGTCGTTTCATCGTCGGAGCGAGAATATCAGCCACAATCGGTGTTGATAGAACATCAAAGTCAGCACCTTTCTCTTCAAAGTTAAAGACATCTCCAACTGTTAATTGTCGACTCCATACAAGTTCCCCATTTGGATTTGTCGTGTCATATCGAAGCGCTAGAACGGAGTCACTGTAAGGTGATGATGGTTTACTTGAATCATAGTTTTGTCCCGTTCCAATAAAAACCAGTCTTCTCTTCGTATCAAATGAAAATCCCGTCGAAACTCCAGATCCCGCTGCGTATCTTTCTGGCGCCGTAACGAACCTCCATCGTATCTCTCCCGTCCTTGCATCAAGAGCCACTACAGATACCCGTGTCGTATAAGGGAGAGGAATTAGCGATACAACAACACTATCAATCTGAACAAGTAAAAGATCCTCAACAAGTCCAGGATACCCCAAAATCAAAGCAAAGGGCTGTGTATCAACTGTCGTCTTCCAAGCCACACTTCCATCTTCCATTCGAAGAGCATACATCTGTGGATTCGTCTCGTTAAACGAGGACTCAAAGTAGACCAAACCATGTTTTCGGGAAACCACCGGCTGTGTCACGGAAATGACTCTTCCAGCCTCCTCGGTTTGACGTTGCCAGATAATCTGTCCCGTCTTCCGATCGACCGCATAAAACGTTGCCGGTAAAGGATCCACAATTGAATAGTTGGCCGGAAAATACACAACTCCATCCGCAATTGATCCAGATCCAATGGAGGTCCGATTCGGAAACTCAATCTTCCACTTCTCTCTCAAAGAATTAACGTTTTTCTTACTTATTTTCTTCTCATCCGAATTATTTCAGATGACTCCACATCCCATCTAAACTGGGTCCACTGACTCCGAGCACATACCATTTTCTCTTTGTAACTTTAAGAAATAAAGAAGAAAACTCTTTTTTTCGTCTCCGTCCCAGTCTTCTTTGAGAATACATCATCGAGACCTAGAATTGATTCTGAAACCTCTATTCTAATTCTCCTTATTAAGTACTATGATTTCAATCCGAGATCTCCATTCAAGTGATTATGATAAAGGTTACTGTGACCTTCTGTCACAGTTAACCACGGTTGGCTCAATTTCAAAAGACAACTTCTATCAACAACTCAAAGCCATCCAACGAGCCGGAACCATCATTCGCGTCATCGAACGTGATAATAAGATTATCGGCACAGCAACACTCTTTCTTGAAGACAAGTTCATTCATCAGTGTGGAAGAGTCGGCCATATCGAAGATGTCGTCGTCCACTCTCAATACCGAAAACTTAATTATGGTCGAAAACTTATCGAAGACCTCGTCCAAATCGCCAAGGATAAAGAATGTTACAAAGTCATTCTCAACTGTTCGATCTGTTATCAACCCTTCTATGAAAAATGTGGATTCACTCCCAAAGGTATCGAAATGGCCCTCTACTTCAACTAACCTCTATATATATAAACTCCTCTTTCCAGAAAACCATTTCAACGCACCAATCTGAATCTTATCATTTAAGTGTTAAACCTTGACACTTAAGTGTTGTATCATGACTAACCCCAAATACAAGACCAACATATTCATGTGTTCCAAACAATTTAACCCAGTTAGAAACATAGACGAAAACTTAGATCTCGTTAAATATTTGTACTCAACTTCACCATTGCTTGGAGATACATCATCTCCACTGGAAAGAGAAATGATGAAAAAATAGAAATTCATCAACAGGTAAAAGTAAAACCCAATAGCTCTTGTTTCCCTGACACCTTCCCAAGTTGACATGGTTGTTCTGTTCTTTAAAACATCTCTGGAATTCATAATCGGGAGATTGAAATCCATGGATTCGATCCTCTTTCTGACATGGCGATTACTTTACAAATGAACTTCTTGAAGAACCTTCTAACTCGAAGATTTGGCGGTTATATCAACGACAAGAATACTACTCCTGAATTAACATTAAACTTTCCATGATTTCATTTTCATCGTAAAACTAGAATTGTGATTCGTTTCCTATGAACATCTGAAAGAGAAGAAAAATGAACCTTCTTCGCCAGTTAAAGCATCATCTTAGCATTCTCTGTCCACTCATTTTCGGTCAAGGAAATGAGTTGTGTTTCTCCGTCTCGAGCCCAACATCAGAGCTGAACCAAACATATCTCGTTTTGAAATTTCTGGGCGACTTCTTAGGAGGAGCTCTTCTTACAGTCACTCTCGGAATGTCTCTAAACTTTTGGCTCTCTCGAAAATCCTCCTCCTTCTTTCGCCTTAACCGATTCGACGAGTCCAGTCTAAAATGGAAGATGCATCGATGTCTGATTCAGATGATTATTATTCTCGGAACATTTGCAGGAAGTTTCCTCTCCTATGTTGACTACACGGACCATCCCTTTCTTCATCATTGTCGAATCTTTCTGATCGGAGGTGTCATGGGTTACTATTTAGCCTCAATTAAAAATTAATCCAAATCTGGGAAATCTTAAATTTGATCCTTCTAACTCCAAGTTAAATCCCTTTTATTATAGGAACTTTTTGAATGTTAACATTACCTCCTGAACTGGTTTCTCGTTTGTTTGATTATGTAACCGAATATAATGACTTAACAACGTTACAGAAAACACAGGAACCGGTTCTTCTCGAATGGATGTCAGTATTTGTTCGTCGAATTACTAACTCTGACGATCTCTTTAAGGAACATCCGGTATTCAGCGACGTCTTACTTTCCTTTGAACATGTTGAAGAACTGGACCTGGCTATCCAAGTCTCTACGATTAAAACGTTAATCGATCTGGCCCGTCTTCCCCATCTCCGAAAGGCCTACTTCACCATTGATATACCCATTTTCACGCTGAAACAAGCCTTTAAAATCGCAATGAAGTTTGTCAAGACGTACTATTTATCAGGAATCCGTAAAGGAGAACGAATGTTTTCCTTCTACTTCCCATCCTGGGAACATGTGATTCTCTTTGATCAAGGAGGATTTAAATTTCTCTCCCGCTGTATTCAAGATTCCCGCCGTGTACTCCAATGTAACGTTACTATCTCCAATCTCATCTTTAAATACCGAATGTATGTCCCCTTACGTTCCATACACATTTCCAACCCCCTCTTCGTCGAATTTGATATTCCTCACAATTTCCCGGAACTCGAAGAGTATGAGTACTACATAAACACACCCTACTCTCTCTCATCATGTAGCTACCTTCTTAAGAAAGCAAAGATTATTCGATCTCTCTACCGACTTTCGTCAGATCCATTTCTCCGAAAGTTTATCCCAACATATTCCACTGATCTTCATCTGATGAGATCCTTATTCAAAAGAATTCTCCCCGATATTCCTCATGTGGAAGTATTTGACATTCCCATCGACCAAAGTCTTCTCCCACTTCTTCAGCAACATTGTCCTCGCTTAAAACAAGTAACACTTCTCGAGGGAGATCAGATACAATATCTCACTCTTTAATCAATGAGTGATGTTGTTTTCCTTTCCAAAGGAAAACAACATCAAGATATCGATAAAGTCTCAAATGAAAATCTAAAAACCTTACGGTAGAAGGGATGCATGTTGAAGAATAACAAGAGCGAAAGTTTGAATCTGTTGTGTCTGGACAATAATCTGTTGACTCTTCACGATAAGTGTTGATTGCGTTGACCCTCCAACAAGAAGAGCCTGTTGCTGAACAATAAGCATCTGAAGTTGAATCTGTTGTGTTAGATGTATAATTTGTTGACAGGCAAATGTAAGTTTCGACTGGGCAATCTCCACCTTCATGTTCGAAACATGAGTTAAAATCTCTTTCCTCAGAAGTTGAGATTGAGAAACTGCCCCCATCAACGTCTCTTTCACCGTCTCGGAAACTCCTAATGCCTGTCGAGCAATGTCCTTCAACAGTTCCTGTATCTTCTTCATCCCAAGTAAAATCTGTTGACATGTCTCCTGAATACTATCAATCGGTCCTGATCCTCCCGTCGGTCCTTCCACCGGTCCTGATCCTCCCGTCGGTCCTTCCACCGGTCCTGATCCTCCCGTCGGTCCTTCCACCGGTCCTGATCCTCCCGTCGGTCCTTCCACCGGTCCTGATCCTCCCGTAGGGCCCGAAATGGGTCCTGATCCTCCCGTCGGTCCGGGGCCACTTGAGGAAGCTAGAAGATGATCATGGAGGGCTTTGACAAGAGAACGGGAATCGGAAATTGGGAAGTCTCCACTTAACTCCCAAACGATGACTCCTTTAAGACCTTTCTGTTTGACATAGTTACACTTTTCAATGACACTTCGGACATTATCGTAGGAGTGAAGCTCTTTATTAACAGAGTCATATGCATAAGCGGCTTTACAGACATCATCCCACTGTTCGACAGATTGACGAGGTGGTGTGTCTTTGTAATCCCATATTCCTTGTTCCCAACTTCCCCCCGACACGGTACCATTGCTTGGTTGTCCAAGACCTGATGTATTAGCAAATCCTCGAGTGTAGAGGGGTACGCCAATGTAAAGTTTATGAGCAGGAACACCAGCTTTCATCCAGGCGTTAACACTTTCATCTATGGAGAAGGTCGTGTAACTTGGTGTTCTATTTGAAGGATATAAGTTTGTTTGATGACCCGCGAGTGTCGGTCCCCAGGCCGAGGAGCTGAAGTCATAGGTCATAATGCGAAATTCATCAAGCCACTGATTCATCTGGACAACGGGAAGACCAGACATCTTCGATGGATCCGCTGTTACTGCGGCCGTGACCTTCCATTCTGGATGACCGATTTGGTTGAAGGTGGTCCGGAGGAGTTTCAGCAACTCAACAAAGTTGGCTGCATCTTGAGGCCGGGCGATATTTCCTGGTGCCCCAAAGTTAACTCCATTCCAAGATGGATACTCCCAATCAAGATCCACACCATCAAAGATCGGATACTTGTTAAAAATAGTTAGAAGAGTATCGACGAAAGCCTGTCGTGACGCCGGTGTCAAGACAGCGTCACTAAAGTGGGCGGAAAGAGACCATCCACCAACAGAGGCAAGAAGCTTAAACTTCTTTCCCTGAGCCTTTAACTTGCGAAATTGACCAAAGGCCCCGTAGAAATTATTCGGGTTGTTGTCATTCCAAGAATCAAAGGGCGGAATTCCACTATTGGTATAACGTTGATCGACGTCAGCCCAGGGATCTAACAGTGACGGAACGTAGAAACCTTGACTGTTGGGTTTAAGATCAAAGAAAGCATAGTTAATTTCCGGAACATAGTCAATGGGAATATTAGCAACAAAA
>FWPU01001193.1_pt1 | contig 28698 bp, 19 predicted proteins | sample 2228361 | NCBI WGS metagenome assembly FWPU01 (sample SAMEA103939777, study PRJEB20133) | metagenome
CCGCCGGCTAATTTCCACTGCCTCTCCGGAGCGAAAAGGCGCAATGGCTTCGTACCCTACCAAGTTCCAGTTGGCGCACCGATCAGAGCGATATCAATGGCCACTGACCACCGGCTATTTCCCATTGCCTTCTGGACGCGGCTGCGCTAAATTATGACCAGATGAAAATAGCATTCATCGGCACACATGGGGTGGGCAAGACCACCCTTGCCTACCGGCTGTGTAACGAGCTGAAGCGCCTGGGATACGACGTCGGCTATCTGGACGAGGTGGCGCGCCGCTGCCCCTTTCCCGTAAATGAAGCCACCAGCCTTGAGGCTCAAATCTGGATCATAGCCACCACCATAGCCAAGGAGCTGGAGCTGGGTAAGGTCTATAACGACCTGGTCTGTGACCGCGCCGTCATCGACAACTACGTCTACCTCTACCACAAATTCGGGCACCTGCCCGAGCTTTTCGAGATGGTGAATTACTGGGCGCGCACCTATGATTTCCTGTTCAAGGTGTCGATCAAAAGCCATTACCTGCGGCCGGACGGTTTTCGCTCCCTCGACCGCGACTTCCAGTGCGCCATAGATGATAAGTTGAATATGCTTCTGGCCGAGGCAAATATACCTTATTTTAACTACGTCAATATCAAGCAGACGGTCAAAATCGTGTGCGGGGCTGCAGCCGAAAGCCCGCGCCTGCCCGAAACGCCAAGCCTATTTAGGAGCTAGAAGCTAGGAGTTAGGAGCTAGAATAAAGGCCGTGAGGCGGGAGGGGAAATAGAAGCTCTATGCTTTTGCACCCATTGCCACACCACCACCCCGGTAGCTTCATCGAGATCGCTCTCCTGGCTTCTAACTCCTAGCTCCTGATTCCGGCTTATATCTTTTTCAGCCGGCGCAGGCAGACTTCTGCAAGCTCGCGCTTCTCGGGATTCAGGCGGAAGAGGTTGGTATCGCGCATCAGGAAGGGGTTAGCAATGAGCTGGCCCTTTTCATCGAGGCAGTTGAGCACCCGATAGATGACCAGCGATTTCAGGTCCAGGAAAGAGACCTTGGTGCCGAAATTCTGATTGAATGAATCCACGGTATAGCTCGAGTCGGGGTTCTCGTACATGAGCTTGAGGACTACCTGCTTATCTGGATACGTTCGCAGAAAGTTCATGAGGGAATTGAATTCGTCCTTGGTGTATTCCACGGTCAATCCCCCTGGGGCTGGAGTTCGATTTTCGGCAGCCCGGCCTCCGTCGCTTCCAGCCGCTCGCCCGAGAGCGCAGCTTCTATGCTCCGCCGCCAGGGCTCGAGCGCGGCGAGAAATTTTTCCAGGTCGATCCCTTTATGCGCGGGAAGATAGCGCCGCAGCTTCTCGGCACCCTGGCTGAGCAGCACGGCTGCCCCGCGATAGTTATCGTTAAGCAGGTGATGAAACGCCACTGCCACTTGAATCAATCCCTGATAGAAGAGCTTGTCCGGTCCCGGCTCGGCCATCCAGAGCGCTTCTAAGACCTCATGGCACTCGAAGAACTCGCCGCGATTGAAATGTTCTATGCCTTTGAGATAATCGCTCTCCATAAAGTCCTGCGGGTTGCAGTACCGGATAATTTTACCATACTCGCTCTCGGCCCAGGCTGAGGCCGGTTCCAATCGGCATCGGTCTCTGGTAAAGTAATATTAGAAAACGCAAAGCCGACCCTAAAAGGAGAGGCTAATGATCAGCCATGAGCAGGTCCGGCAGCTGCTCGGCTTTGATAGCAGAGGTTTCCCGGTCACCAGCCTTTATCTGGCCATCGACCTCGGGCGGGCGGAGAGAAGGAAGATCGAGCTTGAGGTTAAGAACATCGTAAAGCATCAATCGGTCAATCTCGAGCGGCAGGCGATAGATCCCGCCGAACTGAGGTCGCTGCAAAACGACTTCACACGCATCGAGAATTTCATTGCGGAGAGGTTCGATTATGGCAACAGGAAGGGGCTGGCCATCTTCTCATGTTGGGAGCAGGATTTCTGGCAGGTCTACGGCCTACCGCAGCGCGTGCGCACCGCTGTCTACATAGACTATCATCCTTATACTCGGCCCCTGCTTTCTGCGCTGGACCAGTATCAGCGCTACTGTACTGTTGTCGTCGACCGCAGCAAGGCCAACATCTATGAGGTCTTTCTTGGCGAGATAGAGGACCGCTCGGACCTTTCGAGCGAGGTGCCCCAGAGGGTGCGCCGCTCGGCAGCCGGCTGGTATGGGCTGGAAGAGCGGCGGGTCGAGCGGCACATCGACGACCACATACACCGCCATTATAAGCAGGTAGCCGATATCGTTTTCCGATTTTTCAAGCGATACCATTTCGACTGGCTCATTCTGGGAGGACACGAGGAGTCGCTCGTCGATTTCGAGGTCCACTTGCACAGCTATCTCAGGCAGCGGGTTGCCGGCCGGTTCATCGCGCAGGCCGGGCTGACTCCCGCACACGAGGTGTTGGAAAAGAGCCTGGCGATAGAGCGGGAGGTGGAAAAGCGACATGGAGAGGCATTGGTCAGAGAGGCTTTAGACAGAGCTGCGGCCGGCGGGCTGGCTGTGTTCGGCCTGGAAGCCACCCTCAAGGCGCTTAACAGCGGCCAGGTACGCACCCTTCTTCTCTCGGAGAGCTTCGAGCGCCCGGGCATCATTTGCAGCAAATGCGGTTTCCTCGGGCTCGAGGAGAGGCTCTGCCCGGTTTGCAGCTCCCCGACCCTGGCCGTCCCCGACATCATAGAAGAAGCAGCGGTGGCGGCCATCGAGCAGGATGCGCAGGTAAAGCATATAACTAATAGCGCTTTGCTCGAAAAAAGAGGTATGATTGGAGCCTTGCTCCGTTTCAAATAACGGCACGGGGCACCGCGCCCGCTTTCCAATGGAGGCCACGAATTGCACTACGAGCTGTTCAGCAAAAACTTCGAGCCCAGCGAAAGGGCCAAAGAGAAAATCGCCCGCCTGGCGGCCAAGCTCGAGCGCCGGCTGAAGACGTTTCATCCCGAATCGGCAACGCTTCATTGCTCTCTCGAGAAGCTCTCATCGAATAAGAGCTTCAGGGTCTCGCTTACGCTCCAGATGATAACCGACCTGATCAACGCTAAGGAGCAGGACGAGAACCTGCTCACTGCAATCCGTGGTGCCTTCGATGATCTCGAGGAGCAAGTGGAAAAGCAGAAAAGCCAGATCAGGAAGGAGTCCGAATGGCGGCGTCGCGCGCGCCGCGGCACCAAAACCTCCGGCGGAGCGGCTTAACTGAGCGGAGCGGCCGGGCGTGCGCCTTCGAGTTCCGGCCCGGTTATCAAGACGTGCTCGGAATATTGTGCTTTTTCACGAAGATTCGCATCTGGTCGATGCACTGGTAGACCCTTAAGAAGTGCTCCTGGTAGCTGGCGTCGTCGCCACCGTTCGGCCAGCTATCAATCAGCCGGCGCAGCACGCTGCCGTAGAGTTCTATGTGCGGCAGAAGCGAAGGGTTGTTTTGCAAGGCCCAATTCCATATCGCCCGCCACTGGTGGAGAAAGTTCTCGGCAAAGGTACGCATCCCGGGAAAATACTAGCAAACGGCGTGCCAGAACCGCCCCCCAGCGCGGTTTCACGATTAAAAGAAGCTAGGAGCTAGAAGTTAGGAGCTAGGAGAACGATTTCGATGAAGATACAGGGGCGGTAGCGTGGCAATGGGTGAAGAGATGTATCCCCTCCCAATATTTCGCTCCTCATGCCTGCTGATACTAGCTTTATTCTAGCTCCTAACTCCTAGCTTCTAGCTCCTCTCCTCCCGGCTCCTGGCTTTCGAACCGCCAGGGCCCCCCCAGCGCCGGTATTTTAGCCAGACGACCGCAAAGAAGACCAGACCCAGATAAGAGCAGGCGCTCCTTAACAGCTCGCGGTGCCTGTGAATGCTCTGAATATGAATCTTCCCGCCTCGATAAATCCCCCTGAGCGATACTGAATCCCCTGCCTTCAATCCGTCGCCCCCGACCAGCTCAAACCGCCTTCCGTTGACGCTCTGGATGAGCAGGGGCGAATCGGATACGATCTCGTCGCGGTCCAGGTTGACCACCCTGTTTTCCCAGCCCTCCGGATTCGTAATGAAATCCAGGGAGAAGACGTTGTGGCGGACCAGTTCCTGGCGTGTCGCTATCGGGAATAACAGGATAAAGGCGGCAAGCAGCGCCGCCACCCCCAGGTTCTTGAGCCGAAATGGCAGCAGCCGGCAGCGCGCGGGCAAAAGGAGGAGCAGCGCGACCGAGGCTGAAAGCAGGATATAACTGGAGACATCCTCGGGCCAGAATAGCTGCCAATCGTATTCTTTGAAGCTGAACGGGTAGAAAAACATGACGCCGTTGCCGAGGCGGCTCTGCATGGCATCCAGGATGAGGTGCCAGAGCGCCGGCACGAAGACCAATGAAAAACATGCCCTGGGCTCGCGGTTAAATAGCGCGATCAAAGCCGACGCAAGCAGGGCGATAAATGGCGTGGCGAAAGGTATGAGATAGGTCGATGCGGCGACCGGGTCGGCGCCGAACAGCTGCACTGCGACCCTTCTGGCGATCCAGGGCAGGTCGGGCAGGAGCGCCCCGAGGAAAATCAGCCTGGGATCTATTTTCATCCGGTAGGGAAAGAAGAGGCCGTAAGTTGTCCCGAAGTGCGTCAGCAGGTCCGGCACGACCCGGACGCTAGCATTCTTTTCTCCACTTTGTCAATAGAATTCGGGAGCCGGAATGAAGGGCTTGATTTGTGAAATTCGCCTTTATTCTGACTCCACGCTCCTGAAAACTTTTTGCGAAAAGCTGAAAAATTTTTCCGGAATTCTCTTTATCCGACGGGACGATACGGAGAGACAGCAGCGGTAATTTTTAGCATGTGCGCTAACTTACTAAGCGAAAGCTCAAGGATCAAGCGCGCGCATCTGGCCAAACTCCAGGCTTTCCTTAGCTTGCGCAATCGCTCCTGGCTTCATCTGGGAGTCGGGCGCTGCCGACGGCCTAGCAGCCGCCCGGCGGGGAAGCCCTCCGGGCGGGGAGCGGCGGCCGGCGGGGGTTGGCATGAAAGTTGCTCTAAAGCTGTGGGTTGTAGCGCCGGCTAGCGGCAAGAGCGCACATCCAGCGGTCATCCGGTCCGGCTCCCAAGGCAGAGGTATGGGGCCGGGCTAAAGCCCTTTGATCGGCATGTTCAATACGCTTTCCATAGACGTTGAGGATTACTTTCACGTTTCGAACTTCGAGGGGGTGATCAGGCAATTCGAATGGGATGGCCTGGAGCCGCGCGTTCACCGGAACACCTTCAAGTTGCTCGAAATCCTGGAGGAGTTTAACTGCCGGGCGACTTTCTTTGTCCTGGGCTGGGTTGCAGAAAAGTACCCAGACATCGTGCGCCGGATCGACGCCTGCGGACACGAAATCGCCTGTCACAGCTACAGCCACAAGCTGATCTTCACGCAGACGCCCGAACAATTCCGGCGCGAGACCAGGCGGGCTAAAGCTGTTTTGGAGGATATAACCGGGCGCGAGGTTATCGGCTACCGCGCTCCCTCTTATTCCATTACCAGGAGCACGATGTGGGCGCTCGACGTGCTTATCGAAGAGGGCTTCCGCTACGACTCCAGCATCTTCCCGATATACCACGACCGCTATGGGATCAGCGATTTCGAGAGGTTCCCGCACACGATTAAGCGCGGCGCCGGCGAGATACTCGAGTTCCCGCTGACCACGGTGCGGATGTGGGGAATTAATCTCCCCATTGCCGGCGGGGGCTATTTTCGTCTGCTGCCCTACCCGCTGGTTCGATGGGGCTTGAAGGCGGTCAACGAGAGAGAGCGGCGCCCGGCCATCGTCTATTTGCACCCCTGGGAGCTGGACCCCGAGCAGCCTAAGATCGACGCCGGCCGCTTAATGCGCTTCAGGCACTATATCAACATCGCGGCGACGGAAGAGAAATTCAGAAGGCTCCTCAGCGATTTCAAATTCATACCTGCGCGCGACCTGCTCTGCGAAATGCTCTCGCAGCCGGCTCCGGTCGCCGAGCGCGCTGCGACTCTGAACGTCGAGCCGCGGCGCACCGCCGACAGCCTTTCCCTGGTCATCCCGGTCTTCAACGAGGAGGATAACGTCGAGCCGTTGCACCGGCTGATAAAGCAGGCGCTGGAAGGAGTCAGCTCAAACTACGAGATCATCTTCGTGGATGACGGCAGCCGCGACCGGACCTTCGAGCGCGTTGCCGCGCTGAGAGAGGCGGACGATCGCGTCAAACTCATCAGGCTGCGCCGCAACAGCGGCCAGACCGTTGCCCTTTCCGCGGGATTTGCTGCGGCCAAAGGCGATATTATCCTCAGCATGGATGGCGACCTGCAAAACGACCCCGCGGACATACCCGCGCTTCTCGCCAAGATCGAGGCCGGTTACGATCTGGTCTGCGGCTGGCGCAAGGAGCGAAAGGATAGATTCCTCAGCCGAAAGCTCCCGTCCCGCATAGCCAACTGGATTATCAGGCTCGCCACCGGGATAGATATTCACGACAACGGCTGTTCGCTCAAAGCATACCGCGCCTCGCTGATCAAGCGCCTGCGGCCCCAAGCCGACATGCATCGCTTTATCCCAGCGCTGGCGAGCCTGGCCGGCGCGCGCATCGCAGAAGTGGTGGTGAGCCATCATCCGAGGAAATTCGGCAAGAGCAAATACGGCCTTTCGCGCATCTTCGCCGTCACGTGCGACCTGCTCTACCTGAAAATGATGATCGGCTATTCGTCGCGCCCGGCGACCTGGTTCTCGATCACCAGCCTTCCCTTCGTCTCTCTCGGCCTGTTGTTCTTGGGCAAGGGTCTTTATCACGCCGTCTACGGCAATTATCCCAACGCCCTGCTGCTCTCGCTTCTGACCAGCGGCGCGCTCATGATGCTCCTGGCTTTTCAACTTTTCCTCTTCGGGCTCATCGCCGAGATGCTGTTGAAGACCGGCAGGTTCCGGCACAGCAAAATCGTCCTCGCCGTGGAGGAGTAAGCGATGCAAGTGCTTCTTAAATCATCCGGCACAGAGTACGGGCCGGGCCTAGACTCGGCGCGGCCCGAACGCGATCGCGCCGAACTGGACGTCACCGTCGTCGTCCCGATAACCGAAAGGCACGACGACCTGGTCGAACTCTATCGCACCTTCTCCCGAGAGATGGAGAAGATAACGCGCGAATACGAGTTCATATTCGTCATAGACGGTGGCTTCGAAGAGGCGTATCAGACCATCAAGGGCCTGAAGGAGAACGACCCGAGGATCAGGATCATCAAATTAACCGGCAAATTCGGGGAATCGGTGGCGCTGGCCAAAGGCTTCGAGAAAGCCCGCGGCGATATCATTTTCACCCTCTCGGCATATTTTCAAGTCGAGGCGAGCGAGATCCACAAGGCCTATCGGGCGATAAACGAGGGCATCGACCTGGTGCTCATGCGCAGGCACCCGCGCCGCGATTCCCTTTTCAACAGGATTCAATCGACGGTTTTCCACTGGCTCACCTGGCGCCTGATCGGCTCCCCGTTCCGCGATATCTCCTGCGGCTTCAGGGCGATGCGCCGATATGTGGCCGAGAGCCTGGTGTTTTACGGCGACCTGCATCGATTCCTGCCGGCCATCGCTCTGAAACAGGGGTTCCGGGTCAAAGAGCTAGAGGCCAGGCAGAGCGCGCTCGATACCAGCATAAGGGTCCGCGGGCTGGGGACCTATGCGCTGCGGCTTCTGGACCTGGCGACCCTCTTTTTTCTGCTCAGGTTCACAACCAGGCCCCTGCGCTTTTTCGGTTTGGCCGGATTGTTGTTGCTCATCCCGGGAGCCACGATATGCGCGTGGCTGAGCGCCTGGAAGCTGCTCGGACACCCGATTGCCGGACGCGCTTTCGTCTTTATACTGGGAGTGTTGCTGGTAGCCATAGGGATACAGACCGTCCTGCTCGGGCTTATCGGAGAGATCATAATCTTCACCCACGCCCGAGAGGCGGGGGAGCATGCGGCCTTCGAAGTGTTGGAGTAAACGCGCCTCGAATTGCAAAGCGATGGGAGCGATAAGGCCATGAGAATGATCAGGATTCAAAACGCAAACGATGTTATCGCTATATTAAAGCGCAGGTTCTGGCTGATCACCATAAGCTTCGCCACGCTCTCCACCCTCTCCGGCGTCGTTGCCTATAAGCTCCCGAACATCTACCTTTCCGAGGCGCTCATCCTGGTCGAGCCCAGAAAGATCCCGAGCGATGTGGTGCGCGACTTCGTGGGAATGGATACCAGGGAGAGATTATATAACCTCCAGAAAGCGATCCTGAGCAGGACCAACCTGAGCAGGATCATAAGCGAGTTCAAACTCTACTCCGACTCCAAAAGCGGGCTCAACGAAGAGGAAAAGATCATTTTGATGCGGAAAAATATAAACGTCCTGGTGGACAGCGGGAGGGCAACCGGCGCCTCGTTTTTCAAGGTCTCTTTCGAGCACAAAGACCCCTATCTGGCCCAGAAAGTAACATCCAGGCTGGCCTCGCTCTTTATCGAGTACGACAACCGAACCAGGGAGCAGCGGGTGATGGGGACGGCCGAGTTCCTCGAAGGTGAGCTCAGGAGGGTCGAATCGAAGCTCAGCGAGTACGCCGCTCAAATCGCTGATTATAAATCGAGATACCGAAGCGAGCTGCCGGAACAACTGAACCTAAACCTGACCACTCTAACCAGGCTGCAGGAACAGCTCAAGGCGAATGCCGAGGCGCTGGATCGATCGAGCGCCAGGCTGGTCTTCCTGGAGACCCAATTGGCCGAGACGCCGCGGGTTATCGAAAAGGTCATAGCCGCCCAGGAGACCCTGCAGCCGGCGAAATCGACCTCCTCCCCTGTCGATTACCAGGATAAGATGAAAAAATACCAGGAGCTGCTGGCGCAGTACACCGAGAACCACCCCGATGTGATCAGGCTGAAGAAAGAGCTGGAAGAGTTGGGCCGCACGCTCCCTTCCGAGCCGGCGGAGCCGACGGCAGTTACGGTGAGCGGCGGATCGCGCGTCATCTCCGACAACCCGATATACAAGACGCTCAGCGAGCAGTTGGCAGAGGTCAAGCTGGAGATACAGTCGCGCAAGGCCGAGCGCGAGGAGCTTTTGAGGCAAATAAGCCTTTACTCGGCCCGCATCGAAAACACCCCTAAGAGAGAGCAGGAAATAGCTATAGTGCAGAAGGAATATAATGCCCTGAACCAGCAGTACGACAGGCTGAAGGGCCAGCTCGAGGCGGCCAGATTATCCGAAAGCCTGGAAAACAAACAAAAGGGGGAGCAGTTCAGGATCGAAGACCCGGCCAGCCTGCCGCTCACCCCCCACCGGCCCAACCGGAAAGCGATCATCATGATCGGAACCCTTCTTTCGCTCGCCCTGGGCCTGGGGCTGGCACTGGTCTTCGAGTCTTTGGACGAGAGGATAAGGTCCGGCTCGGAAGTAGAGGAATACCTGAAGCTGCCGGTGCTGGTCGAGATACCAGAGATCCTGACGCCCGGGGAGGCGAGGATGAGGGGAACCATCAGGGTCATCGGCTTCTCGTTTTGCACGGTAGCGGCCTCGGCCGCAGCCTACGTTTTCGTCTATTACTTTTTCAGCAGAGGCTACTATCAAGCGCTGTCGGACTACTTGAGCCGGTTTTTGCTCTATCTCTGATCGGCCGAACAAAGTTCGACCTGGGTGAAGTGTTGTGGTTAGGATCGCGAACCATTATATATCGCTTCGACAGATATTCCTGGTTTTCCTGGAAAACCTGGCGCTTCTCTCGGCCCTGCTTTTAGCCATCGTCCTGGAAGGAAGCTCCCCCTCGGCCGCAGGCGTCCATATCATCCTTAAGGCCGGCATGCTTGCCGCGCTCTGCCAGCTCCTGCTCTACCTCAACGATCTCTATGACATCAAGGTCGCGAAGCAGCAACAGGAGCTGCTGGTGCGCCTGTTTCGATCGTTCGCCATTTTTTGTTTCGTCCTGGCGGGCGCCTGCTATCTATTCCCGGAGCTGACGATCTCCTCGATCGGAGTGATGATCAGCCTGATATTCATCGCCTGCTCTATAGTGCTGTTGAGGATGCTGTTTCAATGCCTGTCAAGGTTTCAGAAGTTGAAAGACCGGGTGCTTATCCTCGGGTCGGGCCAGTACGCCATAGAATGCGCCAGGGAGATTTGGCGCCAGGAAGAACTCGGGATGGAAGTGGTTGGATTCGTCGGCGACAACCCCAGCATGGTGGGGACCAAGCTGTTTAACCCCCAGATAATAGGTACGGTTGCAGAGCTGGAAGAGCTTGTTGATAAAAACAACATATCCAGGATAGTGGTGGCCCTGGAGGACCGCCGCAACAAGCTCCCCCTGAAGACCCTGCTCGATCTGAAGTTTAAAGGCATCGCCATCGATGACGCCCTCTCCATGCTGGAAAAGCTCACCGGGAAAATATACATCGACAGGCTGCAGCCGGGCTGGCTGATCTTCGCCGAGGGGTTCAGGAAGTCCAAATTTTTGACCGCGCAAAAGCGGCTGTTCGACATCGTCCTCTCGTCCATCGGCCTGGTCATCTCCCTACCGATAGCAATAATCGTGGCCCTGCTGATAAAGCTAGACTCGAAGGGGCCGGTGTTCTTCAAACAGGAGCGGGTGGGAGAGAAGGGCAAAGTCTTCAAGATCATCAAGTTCCGTTCCATGCGCGCCGATGCCGAGGAGCGAATCGGCCCCACCTGGGCCAAGGAGAAAGACGACCGCGTCACCAGGGTCGGCAAATATCTTCGCCTGTTCCGCCTGGATGAAATCCCGCAGTTTATCAACGTCCTGCGGGGGGATATGAGCCTGGTCGGCCCACGCCCCGAGCGGCCTTTCTTCGTCGCCGACCTCTCGAAGGAGATCCCATACTACGCGCAGCGCCACTCGGTTCGGCCGGGGATAACCGGCTGGGCCCAGGTCAAATATCAGTACGGCTCCAGCGCCGAGGACGCCATGGAAAAGCTGCGCTACGACCTTTTCTATATTAAGAACATGTCGCTGTTTTTCGATCTCCTGATAATCTTTTTGTCTCTCAAGGTGGTGCTTTCCGGCAAAGGGGCAAGATGAGATGTGCGGTATATGCGGCGTTTACAACCTGGACGGCAAGCCGGTGGATCCCATCTTGCTGAAAAATATGACCGAGGTCCTGTACCACCGCGGCCCCGATGACAGCGGCTATTATCTCTCCGGCGGCGTGGGGCTCGGTTTTAGAAGGTTGAGCATCATCGACCTGACGGGCGGGCATCAGCCCATCTTCAACGAGGACGGCTCCTGCGCTATCATCTTCAATGGCGAAATATACAACTACCGCGAGCTGAGAAGTCTCCTTATCTCGAAGGGGCACCGCTTCACCACACGGTCCGATACCGAGGTCATCCTCCACCTCTACGAGGAAAAAGGGGAGGCCTGCGTCGAGGACCTGCGCGGTATGTTCGCTTTTGCCATCTGGGATGGCAGGAAGCGTCGGCTTCTGCTGGCGCGCGACCGGCTGGGGATAAAGCCCCTCTACTACTGCGTCAAAGGGAGCACCTGTATTTTCGGCTCGGAACTGAAATCGATCATCCAGCACCCTTCGCTCTCTGGCGAGCTGGACGCCGAGGCGCTCAGCGATTATCTATCCTTTATATATATACCGGCGCCCAAGACCATCTTCTCGGAGATAAAGAAGCTGCGGCCGGGACATATCTTCGTCTTCGGCCCCGAGCGCGTCGAGGAGAGGATCTACTGGGATGTAAGCTTCGATCGCGTCGTGCGCGCGCCTGAAGAGCAGACCGCCGAAAAGCTCTATCAGGCGGTGAGCGAGGCCGTAGAGCTGAGGCTGATAAGCGATGTCCCTCTGGGCGCCTTCCTGAGCGGCGGCATCGACTCCAGCTCGGTGGTCGGCGTTATGGCCCAGCTAACTTCCGAGCCGGTCAAGACCAATTCCATCGGCTTCCTGGAAGACGAGTACAATGAACTCGATTACGCGCGCCAGGTAGCGGCGCTTTTCAAGACCGAACACCACGAGTATGTTGTCGAGCCCGAGGCGGTCGAAGTCGTCGATAAGTTAACCTGGCACTACGACGAGCCCTTCGCCGATTCCTCGGCGATACCGACCTACTACGTATCCAAGATGGCCAGGGAGAACGTGACCGTGGCCCTAACGGGCGACGGCGGCGACGAGAATTTTGCCGGCTACCGGCGCTACTTTTACGACAGGTTCGAAAACCGCGTGCGGGCCAGGATTCCCCGCGTGGTGCGCAAGAACCTCTTCGGCGCCCTCTCCAGCCTCTACCCCAAAGCCGATTGGGCGCCGCGCATCTTTCGCGGCAAGACCCTGCTCAAGAACCTCTCCCTCGAACCCGAGATGGCTTATTTCAACTCCGTTTCCTGCTTCAAGGAGGAGGATAAGCAAAAGCTCCTGCGACCGGAGCTGCGCGCCGCCATCAAGGGCTACAGCTCTTTCTCCGTCTTCGATGGCCACTTGAGAAAGGTCAGTCACCTGCCGCCGCTGACCAAAATCCAGTACCTGGACTTCAAGACATACCTGGCGGATGATATCCTCGCTAAAGTAGACCGCGCCAGCATGGCCGTCTCGCTCGAGGCGCGCGTCCCGCTGCTCGACCATAAGCTGGTCGAGTTCGTCGCTACCATCCCGGAAGAGCTGAAACTAAACGGACGCACCGGAAAGTATATCTTCAAGAAGGCCATGTCGCGGCTGCTCCCCCCCTCGATCATAAACCGCAGGAAGATGGGCTTCGCTATCCCATTGGACCGCTGGTTCAGGCACGATTTAAGAGAGCTTGCCGCCGACCTGCTCTTCGAAGCCAATTCAGCCGTCGAAATCTATTTTGATCGGCGCGCGGTCAAAGCGATATGGGACCAGCACCAGAGCGGCATGAGGGACCACTCGGCCAAGCTCTGGACGCTTTTAATGTTCGAGCTGTGGCACAGGAAATTCCAGCGAAGCGCCCGGCATCGCCAGCTCTCGCCAGCCTACAGTTCCTTGCCATAAATAAGGAGCTAGGAGTTAGGAGCTAGAATAAATACATGCGCTGCAAGGCGAGGTACGTAAGGGGCAAGAGGACCGCTATGCTTCCTTCATTTCACCCATTGCCACACCACCACTTCTGTAGCTCTATCGAGATTAATCTCCTAGCTCCTAACTCCTAGCTTCTAGCTCCTCTCTTTGGCTTCTGGCTTTCGCCTGCCAATTTTTGGCATTCGCGTGTCGTTTTTTGGCAACCTTTTGATCTCGCCTCTTCCGATAAGCGCCCCGAAACTACTTGATTTTCGCTATTTTATTTTCGACGACGCCTGGCCCGGAAATTGCATTTGTATTGGCTGCTCTGCCGGTAGTTACGCGGCACCGGCGAAGGCGCCGATTTATTTCAGATCACCCACAAAGAATTTTGGCGCCGGCCTTTGACCTCAGCGGTGTTTCGGTGATTTTTTTAAATTTTTTCTTGACTATAGAAACGAAGCTGGATTAATAAGGTATGCTGCTTAGAATCCCTTTCTCGGTGGGTGGGGTTGAAGCGTTAGCTTTCGCTTCTCTGAACGCAGTCCTTATCCGGCTAGGAGAGATCGCATGTTAAGACCGCACGCTATAGGCTTAATTCTGTCCCTGCTGTTCACCAGCGGTTCGTCTTATCCCGGACCTGCCGGTGAATTCTCACAGGAGCCAGAATCCAGTGCTCTACCGAAGAGGGCAAATGTTATTTACCTGGATGACCCTAAGCTCTATGGCTCGGAACGTTTCGGATTAATCAATTTCTCGGCCGCGCCGGCAACGCTGCGTTTATCCGTGTTTGGCGGCGCCGGCAAACTGGGCGGGCTCGGCGACGGCCTGTTGCGCTTCGAGGCGGGGACTAAATTAGAGCTTTCGGGATCGGATTTGTTTAAGCGCCCCGGCCCGGCCGCCGGCTGGGCGCTAGCAAGCCTTGACGATTCCAGTTTAGGCGGGCCGATCTTGTTCAGCATTGATTCGGCGTCTCAGGCGCCGAGCTTTCTCCAGAGCGCAGCCCATACCGATTTCGTTTTGCCCGGATCTGATGATGGGTCTTCCGCAGCCGAATTGCTGAAGCTGATAAATGTCAGTCCCGAACTCGCTGCCGTAGAGGTACAATTCATTGACGCCCAGGGGAAGATTCTAGCGATGGCCCCCCTAGCCATTCCTCCGTTCGGTCGGCTGCAACGGCCCGCGGCGGAGCTTTTGAGCGAATCGCGTCTCGCGCAGCCGGGTTATGCCTATATACGCATTAAATCGAGCGCGCCGCTTCTGGTGTATAATCAGGCGAGCAATGGCGGCAATCCGGCGCTGACAAGCGCGCTGCCGGTTGGCCTGGGAGAGACGGCCTATGCCCCGCATTTTATAGAAAGCAGCGGCGAATTCTTCCTGACGAGCGAGCTTTGCCTGATCAATACTGCCGCGCGAACGCGCCTGGTCCGGATAACAATGATCGAGGACGAAGATGCCGGCCCCTCGCGGGCTGAGACAAACGCTGTGACCCTGCGCCTCGATGCCGGGTCGCGCGCGCGCCTCGAGGTGGCAGACCTCTTCGGCATAGAAAGCACTTCCGGGCCTGTGGCCGGCGCTCTGCTTATCGATGCGGATGGAGAGGGAGTGGTCGGGAGCCTGGCTATAAAAGATGCGCGATCTGGGCAGACGCTGGCCAGCCTTCCCTTCGAACAGGAAACCTTTACCGAAGCGGTGTTTCCGCTCGCCTTCTCTTTGAAATCCGATGCCGCGCTGGTCGGCCTGGCTCTCCTCAACCCCGGGAATCGCGATGCCTCGATTCTCCTGGAATTCCGCGATGTCGATGGAAGAATCGTAGGTCGCGAGAGTTTGAAGCTCGAGGCTGGCCAAAGGGCCGTTAAGCTGGTCGATAGGTCAGCGGCACCGGCATTCGTCAAGATCGATTCTAACGCTGAAATCAGCGGGGTCGGCCTGGCCTGGAGCGACTCCCTCGCAAGCCTTGCAGCCATCGGGAGGTGGACCAGGTAGCTTGCCCTTGGCGCCGTAGGGGTTGGCCTTTTCCATACACGGTCAATTAACAGGGCAAGCGCCTGAAATATTCGGCAGTTCCACGAGGTGGAGAAAAATGAAAAGAGATAACAGGCATGGGTTTTTCACCCTATTAAAGGCAGCTCCTACGCTTCTCCTGCCGCGCCGGCGGGCGGCTGCCGGCCGCCTGGCTTTTCTAACAGGCATTTTTCTGGCGGCCGTTCTAATATCTCTCTCAGATATCAACCTGCACTCGCAGAGCACAGGCTTCGATTTTTCCAAGCTCCCTCTTAACAACTGGGTGAACATTGGAGCTGCCAATACGCCACTGGAGAGAGACGGATGGACCTCGTGGGTGCTGGATGAGGCTAACGGAAAGGCGATGACCTTTGGCAACAACGGCGACGGGAGCTACCAGGCGTATGCGAATGACGTTTGGATCTACGACATCTCCGGCAATGCTTGGACTAAGATGCGCCACAGCGACCCCTGGACGCGGACCAGCGCAGACTGCGTAGCGCCTGTTGACCACCCCGCCATGGGCCATCCGGCAAATGGCATCGCCTTCGATCTAGTTAATCGGGTCTTCATTCAACACGGATTAATCAACCCCTGCCTGAGAGATGATCGGACCTGGGCATTCAATCATCTGTTAAACACCTATAGCAACCTGCGTCCTTCCGGCCCGAGCCCGGGCGCGACAGTAGAACACTCGATAGTTTACGACAAAGCTAATAAGGTTGTAGTTCTATTCGGCGGCCAGGTGGCCGGAAGTCAGCAGAACATGACCTGGGTTTATGATCCGGCGGCTAACAAATGGACGCAGAAAATCGCCACGAACTACAACGACCCGGATTTGCCCGAGGCGCGGACCCTTCACGCTATGGACTACGACTCCACCCGGAAGAAGGTGGTGATGTTCGGTGGAAGCGGGTTCAGGAGCGGTCGCCTTAATGACCTCTGGACCTACGACGTCGCTTCGAACAAGTGGCAGAGGATCAATGCCTCCAATCCCCCTTCAGCCCGTGATTACGCCGCTATTTCGTATGACAGTGCCAACGACATCCTCTTGCTTTTCGGCGGCCAGGACGGCTCGGGGCGACTTTTCGATACTTGGGCCTTTAATTTCAAAACCAACTCCTGGAGCCAGATATCGCCTCCGACCAGCCCGACCGGTGTGACCATCACGACGATGGACACTTTAATTTACGACCCTGTGCGCAATGTCCATCTGCTCTGGACGAACAGCGGCGTGTGGGCCTACCGTTTCGGCGGGGGAATGCCGTCGCAGCCCAGTTCACCTCCGCCGGCGCCTTCTGCCATTGCAACCATAACCTCTGGCCCGCAGGGCGGGCATTATCTTTCTTACAAGGGCCGACCCTTTTTCATCGTCGGCGACTCTGTGACCCAGGCCTGGGCGCAGAACCGCGACTTCAACTATCGCGCCTGGATCGATGATCTGGCGCAGCGCGGCATCAACGCCGCTATGATCTGGTCGTTTATGGCCGCGCGCCAGAAGTCCGACGGCACGGTGATCGAGCCGAGATGGGGCAGGATTGTGGACCAGGTCCAGCCGTGGCGCAGGACCGGCTCGGGCACGGCTAAAGATGGGCTGCCAGCCTGGAACCTGGACGATTTGAACGATGAATACTTCGCCCGCCTGAAAGACCTGATCGCATATGCCGCCAATAGAGATATCATCGTTTTAATTACCATCTGGGACGGCTGGGCTAAAGATTTCGATTATCACCCGTTTAACACGGCAAACGGCGGGCCCTTGAACAGCGGCGACGAGTTCGTTGTCCTTCACGACTACAACAACGAGATGCCCCAGAGCTTTTCGTCCAGTTGGAGCCGCGCGCAAAAGAACCAATACTTCCAGGAAAAGTTCGTGCGCAGGTTGCTGGCCGAGACAGCCTCTTTCTCGAACGTGATGTTCGAGATATTCAACGAGGGCGAGTGGTACGATCAATCGGCGTTGGCTGCCCACCAAAGACACTGGATCGATTTCATAAAGAAGCGGAGCACGGCGCCGATCATCATCAATCAAGATCACGTATCGTCAAGCTTCCGCGGAACGTCGGGCGTTTCCCTGCTCTCGTATCATGGCCGCAGCACGGCCGCGCAACTGTTCGCCAGGTTTCAGGGCCTCTTCCAGGCCTCCCCTGTGCTGCCGGCGCTGATGAGCGAGCCGGTGCCGGGATATCCTCCCAGCAGCGCCGACGAGGTGAGAGAGAGCGCCTGGGGAGTTGCAATGGCGGGAGGCGGATATTTCGAGCAGGACGACACGGCCTGGAAGTTCGATCCCAAAGCGACCGTGCCCGACGGCAGCCTGGGCAGGTCATATCTGGGCCATCTGGCGCAGTTCTTCAACTCGGGATCGGTCAACTTCTGGCGCATGTATCCCGATTCCAGCATCGCTTCGACCGGAATCGCGCTCTTCGAGCCCGGCGTCGAGTATGTGATTTATTCTCCCTCAGGAGCAGCGGGCTTTACGTTGAATTTGTCCGATGGCATTGGCAAGTCTTTTTCCGGCAGATGGTACAATCCGCGCAACGGGACTTACGCCATACAGGGCCTTTCAATTGCCGGCGCCGCATCTGTATCGTTTGCCAAGCCCGATTCTCAAGACTGGGTGCTCCATCTCGTCGCTCAAAACTCTCCTCTCATCGACACCACTCCGCCGACCATTTCGATGCTCGCGCCGCCCGACGGGTCGAAGGTTTCTGGAAGCATCACGATAAGTGCCGATGCTACGGACAACGTGGCGGTAGCCGGCGTGCAGTTTAAAATAGACGGCGTCGATTTGGGGCCTGAGGACACCACCCCCCCTTACTCCCTCCTATGGGACACGACAACCGTTAGCAACGGCAATCATACTATAACGGCCGTTGCCAGGGATACTTCTAATTTGACCGCCTCGGCCTCCGTGTCGGTTATCGTGGACAATGGTAGCGCTAGCCCCGATACCGCTCCGCCAAACATATCCGCGGTAGCTGCGCTTAACATAACCTCTTCCGAAGCTACCATTGCCTGGAGCACCGACGAGCCCTCCGATTCCCAGGTAGAATACGGCCCGACGCCGGCCTACGGTTTTTCCACAAGCGTTGACGGCTCGCTCGTCACCTCGCATTCTCAAACCCTGTCCGGCCTCGCTGCTGGGACCCGCTATCACTTCCGAGTCAAATCTAGAGACGCCTCTGGCAATCTGGCGGTAAGCCAGGACTTCACCTTCGTAACGCTCGGCGCCGGCACGCCCGCACAGCTCAATGTGCCTCTTACCATACAGGAGGCGTTGCCCTCTGGCGTCTCGGGCGTTGATAGAAAACAGGAGCCGGTGACCGTAGGCATCCCGTTGCCCGACAGTGCGGGCATTTCGAGCGCCTCGCAACTCGGACTGACCGGAGCGAGCCGCGGCCAGTTCAGAATCCTGGCGCGTTGGCCCTCGGGCAACGCGAAATGGGTTCTGGTTGATACCTTGGCCGATGTATCTGCCGGCGGCACCAATGGCAGCATAGCTCTTATCAACGGCAGCGGCGATTTCGGCGGACCTCCGATGGCCGCCGATAGCGGCGCTTTCATCACTGTAGACACCGGAGCGGCGCAGTTCACCATCCGCAAGTCGGGCTTTAACCTCTTCGACGAGGTGGTGGTAAAGGGCAAGGGGCTGGTAGCGCCTGGCACGAGCAAGGGGGTGGTCCTGGTCGATCCGAATGGCGTGGAGTACACTTCGGCCAACGATGCCGGCTCTTCGGTTTCGATCGAAGAGAACGGCCCGGTGCGCTCCGCTATAGTTGCCAAGGGCTCGCTGCTCGATGCTTCGGGCCGGCGATATGCCGATTATACGGTGCGCATGCACTTTTATGCCACGAAGGCGAAGGCCAAGGTCGTCTTCACCTTGCGCAACGCTTCCAATAAGAACATCGCTAACATAGAATTCAAGAACGTTGACCTTCACACCAAATTAGCGCTCGGCGCCGGCTTGGGCTTCGAGTTCGCGAAGGCGAGCGGAACCGTATCTAGAAGTTTCACCTCGCCTTCAGAGGAGGCCCACATCTACCAGGCCTATTCCGATTTCCCGATAATCGTCTTCGCCAGCGACTTTGGCGCCGGCGGCGACCGGGCTTATGCGCCTCACATCAGGCAGACCAATCCGAATCCCGGGACCGATCCGAGAAACTGGGCCTTTGCCGAGGAAGGTTACGAGATTGTCCAGGGAGGCATCCCGATAGTGGCCCTAAACACCGCTGGGGTCTCGACCAGGTCTCACAAACCTAAAGGTTGGGCTGATTTCCGGGACGGCTCGGGGGCAGGACTTACCGTAGGGATTCGATACATGGCGGGCAGATGGCCCAAGGCCCTGGCGGGAGACGGTTCGGGGAACGTCGCGGTCGGCCTCTGGCCTAAATACAAAAAGACCAATGGCTACAATAACCCGGCCAATACCTATTGGTTCCCATTCGGAAACCACGAGACCAACGAAGTGCTCTACGAATTCCACGACAGTTCAACCACAGCTTCTGCAAAGGACAATGCGATCAAGGCTTTCGATTATCCGCTCGTTGCCAGGCCGACCAATTTCGAATGGGTGCGGGACTCCGGCGCCCTCGAGGGCTATGATCTGGTCACAGCGGCCGAGGAAACCCAGTTCTACTCCAGCCTCGGGCTCACGCCCCAGCCTTTCAACCACAGGTTCGGCGTGGTTCATAATCACAACTACCGTGCCGGCGGAGGCGACAACCAGCATGACCTCCGACTCGAGGCGCTGCTGCAATGGTTGAGGCGAGGCGGCAAGTTCGCCGAGGGCTACCTGTACGCACAGGAATATGCCCGGCATAATGCTGATAAAGCTATCAAACATTCCGATGATTTTGCCGGCGCTAGGGACCCCTTCTCGTTACCGAACAGCGACAAAATAGGGTTCTCGCCTTTCGACGGCGAACACAAGCACGCTCAACACCTGCCCTACTACTATTTCCTCAGCGGGGATGAGCGGATTAAAGAGGGGATTTACGACTACGGCGACTCGGTTGGCGGCGGCCTTACCTGGGCCCGGGTGCTGGCCAACGACATCAAGGATAAGACCTTGATGTGGCGCTTTATGGAGAATATTGGAGATAAGGCTAATGCCCAGCTTTGGTTAAGTCGATTGGATGCGCTTATCGATCAATTATTGAAAAGCTCTGTCCAGAATCTGCCTGATGGTCAATCCTACGCTAACTTGCCTAACGGGATACATCGCCAACGCGGCTTCTACAAACCGAGCGATGGGATCTCCCCGAAGATCAACGGCGCTCCTACCACACTTTCGACCGTCTCGAGCCTGCTTCATGGTCACTATTTAACAGAAGCTCTCTGGTACTACGTGCGCCTGCGCCCCCTTGCCGGACCGAGCCCGTTGGTAGAGGAGACCCAAGACCTGCTGCTCGGCTGGGGCTATTTCCACAATAACGAATTCTGGCACGAGCGAAATGGTGGGATTAATATCCAAGATTACGGCAACCAGGATCTCAACCATGCTCCTGAATATTCCGATGCCTTTATCGCCTCTCAAGATCCGAGTTATGCATATTTGAACAATCACTTTGCCAACAATCAGGATAATATCTATTCCATTCTAATACCTTATAATTTCACGGGCAGGACAGAGAACCTCAAAAGGGCTGAAAAATACTTGAAGAAGTTGATAGCTAACGGAAATTGTTCGGCCACCTCGAGCATTAATAACTTCTGGTGGTGCAACCATGAAGCCGTACAGCACATGGCATTCCTGCGGGTTAAGAACATCGTACCACCGAAGCACGTCAAGCTCAGCGACCTCAAGTGGACCTATAAAGGCTCCGGCACCTTCGAGCTTTCCTGGACGGTGCCGCCGGGCGCGACCGACTATATCTTAAAATACTCGAACCGCCCGATCGTCGAACACCATGGGTTCAACGATGAGGATGTCCCGGGCACGTTCGACGACGATGGCCTTCGGACCTTCGATGGGACCGGCACGGTAGTGCCTCCCCGCACCTACAAATACGATCCCGATAAGTACTGGGCCTGGTGGGATTCGCTGAACTTAAAAACCATTCCCAACCCGCCGCAGCCGGCCGCGGCCGGAACAGTTCAGACCTTTACCATCACGGGCCTGCCCGATGATCCCCACTTGTCGTTTGCCGGCAAGGCGATAATTGGAGGGACGAGGTCGAGCGCTTCCCCCTCTCCATCTTCGCCCTCTTCGCCGCCGCCTCCTTCGCCTCCGCCGCCTACTCCGCCTTCCTCTTCGGATACAACTCCGCCTACGGTCTCGATCACCTTCCCGGCTCCCGACAGCATCCTCATCGGCATTATCAAGGTGAAGGCTACGGCGTCGGACAACGTTGGGGTGGTGGGGGTCCAGTTCAAGCTCAATGGAAACAACCTCGGGCCCGAGGACACCAGGGCTCCCTACGAGGCCGATTGGAACACCGCGAATAACGGCCCCGGCACCTACACCCTTACGGCGGTGGCGCGCGACGCCGCGGGAAACAGCGCGACTTCCGCTCCCGTCGAGGTTATTGTAAAGGGGAGCACTTCTACCCTTGATACCGTTCCGCCCAGCGTCTCGATCACCTGGCCGTCAGCAAACAGCACCGTCTCCGGCTCGGTTATGGTGAGAGCTTTAGCAACGGACAACGTCGGAGTGGTCGGGGTGCAATTCAGGCTCGATGGGAACAACCTGGGACCCGAGGACACGACGCCGCCATATGAGTTCAACTGGAACACAGCTTCGGTCGAGAACGGTCCCCACACCCTTACGGCGGTAGCGCGCGATGCTGCGGGCAACCGGACAACTTCCCCCCCGGTTGGGGTTATTGTAAGCAACGGCACGAGCAGCGGGGGCGAAGGCTCTGATACCGCTCCGCCCAAGATCTCGAATGTCTTCGTCTCCAATATCACCGCGAATTCAGCCGTGATCAACTGGACAACTGACGAGCCTGCCGACGCCCAGGTAGAATATGGGCTGACCACAGCCTACGGCAACGCGACGCCTGTCGATCCCGAGATGGGCCTATCGCACTCCGTTGCGCTCGCCGGCCTTTCCGCCAACACCACTTATCATTTCCGGGTAAAATCGAAAGACGCTGCGGGCAATCGCGGCGTGTCCGGTAACTTCACTTTTAGGACTCAGGCGAAATCTAACGGAGATGGAGAGACCAGCTCTGAGATAACCCTAATCTTCCAAGAGGTCAATGATAATCCCGTCAACAACACGGAGGATGCCTATATTAGCCTTAATTCGTCCTCCACCAACACTGGCAGTTCAACTGACCTCTGGGTCGAAAACGCAAACGGCGCTCCAAACTCCGTTGTGCTGATTCGCTTCCCAAATATATTTGGTTCTAACCCCGGACAGATACCTCCGGGGGCGACGATCAAATCAGCGATTCTGGAATTGACCCTCTGGAACACAGGCGATCCGGTCTCGGCCTACAGGCTGCTCCAGCCCTGGTCGGAGGGCAGCGTGACCTGGAACAGCCGGGGGGCGGGACTGGGCTTATGGGCCAACCCCGGCGCACAGCCCCCTGGCTCCAGAAGCTCCACAATCGAGAGCACCAACGTCACAACCGGGTCCGCCGGCACTAAGACCTTCGACGTAACCGAAGCGGTGCGGGCCTGGGCGGCAAACCCGTCGAGCAACTACGGCGTCACTTTACAGCAGACCACCCAGAACACGGGCAACGGAGTACACTTCCGCAGCAGCGAGCACTCGGTGCTCAGGGAGAGGCCGAAGTTGAAGGTTACTTTCATCAAGCCCGGCTCCCAAGCCGGCCTGGCAAACGGCGGGCCCGACGGCAATTGATCGCGAAAGGCGCCGTAAAGGGTGACGTTCTCAAGGCCGAGCGCAGCGGGGAACTTTTCGAGTTCCCCTACCGGCTGCCGACCCGGCGATGACGAGCCTGGCGTCAGAAGGGGCCTGAGCACCCGCTCTACATTGATTTATCAGCTACCACTTCCAGAATTGAAACCACCAGGCGTTCCTATCTACTCTCCTGGCCCTTTTGATGCTCCAAAGAGGTCGCTTCAAGCGCCTGTCTTGAGCTTCTTTGACCAGCCGACGGACGAACTTGAACGTCGGCGAATTGGTCGGCACATTGTTGAGCTGCATGTACATCATGATATCGGACAGGACGCTGTCGTACTCAAACCAGGCAAGGACGCTCGCATACGGATACCTCTGGTCACGGATGTGGTCTCTCACTTGGTTGGGCAGGGTAGTATCTGTCCTGGCAATTTCATCCAGGTCATCCAGGTTTTGCCTGAGCACCGCAATTTGAATCTGAAGGTCCTGCTCCGCACTGAGGGCTGGGAGATTGAGGTTTGTTGCCCACGTGCCCGCCAGCTGATTTGGTAGCGCGCCTCTTCTGTCGTAGTTTCGAGCCGCGGACACATGGGTAAGTTCGTGAAGAATGCTGGACAGGAGCCACTCCCTGTTAGGCTCGTTCGGATCATATCTCAGTCTATAGGGTGGGGGTGGTGCAGGATTTGGTTCGGCCTCTGCAGTTCTGTTAAGATTGGGAACCGCCTGGACGTCCACCACGGGCAATTGACGCTCGGCATCGGCGATTAACGACCGCAAACTGGCGTCAAATTGCCCGATGTTCGGCGCGTTGTGTGCTCCGACTGCCGCCTGAAAGAGCGCGTTCATATTGTGGTAGATCACCCGCTGCACGACTCCAGCTCCGGCGCTCGCCCGCGACACGACCAGGTTCGCGCGCCCGGCCGCTTCATTTTGGACGGGTACGGGAGTGTATTTTGATTTATTACCGGGCGCTGTTTTGCGCCAGGCTTGCAGTTGAATCCTTGCGGTCGAACGCGTATCCCTTCCAGCGGATAGTGCCTTCATTGCCAGGCCTTGAACAACCGATGCTCCCGAATTGAGCGATTGCGCGCTCGACCCTTTTATTGATGGCCCACAGGAGCCCGCCTTTTGGCCCAACAATCTCTGCCCATGAAAACCCTTTTGGTCGCGCTGCCCCGGCGGTTGCCAGCGGGGAGCTGGCATTGCAGCCGCGGCCGTGTGTGGTTGCACTGGTCTGGATGGGTTGGACGCGCGCCGAGGAGGAATCAGCATGGACTGATTTGCCAACCGGGCTCTTGCGACCGCCTGCTGCTGGGCAACCCGCGACGCATTTGGCTGCCGCACAGGAGAAGTTGGCCCTGAGTTACGACTGGCCTGGGAAGCCCTAGTCATCTGAAACCTGAAAGGACCTGATAAGCTGGACGTACGTGCTGATGGAACCGGCGCAGTTCGATGCTCGGTCCGGGTGATGCCGGTAGCCTGAGGAGAAGGAGTCCGCAACCAGTTTGCCGGCTTCACCGGCCGTGTCGGCGCTGATGGAGGATTGGCCAGTGTCTTCGTCTGGAGGGCGCCTGGCATCTGGGTGCGTAAATAATCTGGGCAGCGTGAGCGTTCATTCCATCCTTGATTCATGACCTTAATCCTCCCATTTAACAAGGGATAAAGCTTCGATACTTATAAATGTCTCCTGTAACGCAAATTGATCGATAGGAAATTCCTTTCCTTTTTGCACCAGGCAGGACTCTATCACATTTCGGGGCGGAAAACCAGAAAAAATTGGGCCGGCGCTCGCACGAAAGGGCGCTGCGGAAATCTCGGAAGCCTCCGGCCCCGCGAGTTACGGGCTTCCTGTAGGGCGTTAGCCTGATAGAGCATGCAGGATAACATCCCTGAACAGATACAGGATAATGGAAACCAATGCTGATACTAAATAGCTTCCCATGAATCTTGAACAAACATGCCGGGCTCTGGCGCATAGAGCAGTTTTCATCTGCCTTTACTCTCTGCCCCGAAGGGGCTGCCGAGATTAGCCGGCGGCGAAACCGCCGGACCGGAGCAACCAGGATGACCGCCCCTTGGCAGGGCGCCTGCATGATTTTGCTCTCAATCCGGCGGCCTTGCCGCCGGCTAATCTCCCTCGCCCCTTCGGAGCGAAAGAGCGCTCGCGTTCAATTCTCATGGGAAGCTATTGAGCATAGCGTCGTACACATGGCGGCCTGAAGGCCGCCGCTACATTGGCGAAGTTGGCGCACCATGTTAAGGAAAAAGGCTTGACAAAGCCCTGCCGGGCATCGAAAATGGCCGAAGCAGGACTTGCAGCAGTAGACTTAATAGCTACACGGGCGACCGCGGACCGAAGCCCGGCAGTCCACACAACGATACGGAGTTCACAAGCCGCTGAAGAGTTAATCATGACATGTGCTACGGGGCATCGACCAACGTGATTAGGGCACTGCATTCCAGGAGCTCAATGACGGTCACAGGCCTTCTGAAAAAACTCATCACAATGGGATCTACTTTCGCTTTAGGAGGATTGGTAGCAGGATATGCGTTGTTAGGAGGCCATAGCATTCCCGTGGCGATATCGCTTGCTTTGATGGCCGGAGCGGCGGAAGAATTAAATAACGCCGGGCATATGAAAATCACCGATGTTAAGACAGTTATTGCTTTTAATCTTCTCCAGGTAAGCCCTTGATGAACTATTTAGAGCCTATCCCGAAATTGTTCTTAGTGTGCGCTTCAGCGCATCCTAAAAGGGCTGAAGCCCCCGCTGCGAACGGTTTTAGGATAGGCTCTTATTCTCGAGGAGGAACGGATGGACAGCTACCAACCAAAGAAAGAACACAAGTTCACATTTGGCCTTTGGACCGTCGGCAATCGCGGTCGCGATCCCTTCGGGGACGCCGTCCGTCCAACGCTTAACCCCGTTTACGCTGTTAGGCGATTGAGCGAGCTTGGCGCCTACGGAGTCAATTTCCATGATAACGATCTGGTTCCGATAGATGCTTCGCCTTCTGAGCGAGACCGCATCGTCCGAGAATTCAAAAAGGCCCTTGAAGAGCACGACATGAAAGTACCCATGGCGACGACGAACCTGTTTTACGATCCTGTATTCAAGGACGGCGCCTTCACCTCGAACGATCCGAAAGTAAGGACGTACGCCCTGCAGAAAACGATGCGGGCGATCGATCTCGGCGTGGAACTCGGGGCCCATATATACGTCTTTTGGGGAGGCAGAGAGGGCGCAGAGGTGGACGCTGCCAGGGATCCAATGCAGGCCATCAAAAGATATCGCGATGCGATCAATTTCCTCTGCGAGTATGTGATCGACAACGGGTATGATCTCAAATTCGCTCTTGAAGCGAAGCCAAACGAGCCTCGCGGAGACCTTTACTTCCCAACGACCGGATCCTACCTGGCGTTCATTGAAACGCTCGACCATCCTGAGATGGTCGGCGTTAATCCTGAGGTGGGACACGAGCAGATGGCCGGTTTGAACTTCTACCATGTCGTGGCTCAGGCAGTGGAAGCCGGGAAGCTCTTTCACATTGATCTAAACGACCAGCGGTTTTGCCGATTCGACCAGGATTTGCGCTTCGGCTCAGAATCGATCAAGACGCTTTTCTTCCTGGTGAAGCTGTTAGAAGAATCCGGGTATGACGGCCCTCGCCACTTCGACGCGCACGCTTATCGAACCGAGGATGAAGAAGGTGTTTGGGAGTTCGCCAGAGGTTGTATGCGAAACTATTTGATATTTAAGGAGAAGGCAAGACGTTTCGATGAGGACGACGAGATACAGGCGTTGCTGGCCGAAATCGGCCAGGCTGATCCGGACTTCGACGGGCTTCCGGGCAAGTATACCCGGGAAAAGGCTGAGCGTATCAAGTCACTTCAGCTTGACCGGCACGAGCTGGCAGGGAGGAAATTTATGTACGAAAGATTGGATCAGTTGGTGATAGATCTGCTGCTGGGCGTGAGGTAACGGGGCAGGTGCTAAAACAATGCCTGCCAGTGAAATAAAAGCGAGGTCCAGACATGGCAAGATATTTCATCGGCATAGATAGCGGGACCCAGAGCACGAAAACGTTGCTGGTCGATGGGGCTGATGGAAAAGTGCTGGCGAGCCGGTCTGCAGGCTACGGGATGATCGAGCCGAGGCCGGCGGGCCATAAGGAGCAGGACCCAGCCGACTGGATCAATGCTGTCTCGGCAACGATCGAGCAGGTCCTGGAAGCTTCGAAAGCAAACAGAAGTGATATAGCAGGCATAGGCATTTCTGGGCAGCAGCATGGATTTGTACCTCTTGATGCTCACGATAGAGTGATCAGGCCGGCGAAACTGTGGTGCGACACCAGCACCGCCAGCCAGTGCGACGAAATAATCCGGCGGCTGGGCGGTGTGCAGCGAACGATCGAACTGCTGGGAAATGGAATTCTCCCCGGCTACACGGCATCGAAGATCCTGTGGCTAAAGGAAAATGAGCCGGAAAACTATGCCAGGCTTGCCTCGGTGCTTTTGCCCCATGATTACATCGCCTTCTGGCTCACGGGCAACAAAGTGATGGAGTACGGCGACGCCTCGGGGACGGCGCTCATGGACGTGAGAAACCGCCAGTGGTGCGGCGAAGCGGTCGCTGCGATTGATCCCAGCCTCGTCCAAATGCTCCCGCCATTAGTTCATCCGAAAACGCCTGCAGGTAGGCTGCGACCTGAGCTAGCAAGGCGTTGGGGGCTAAGCATGGAAGTCATAGTCACCGGCAGCGGGGATAATATGATGGCAGCCATTGGCACAGGTAACGTTCGAGAGGGAATAGTAACAGCCAGCTTTGGGACGTCGGGCACTATTTACGCTTGTTCGCAGAGGCCGATCATTGATCCTGACGGGGAAGCGGCTGCTTTCTGCGACGCAACCGGTCGGTGGCTGCCTCTGATTTGCACGATGAACGTCACCGTAGCTACGGAGATGGCTCGAAGACTGTTTGACCTCGATCACGAGAAGCTTTCTGAATTGGCCGCGTCAGTTGCCCCGGGCTCAGATGGTCTTCTCCTCATCCCCTTCTTTGAGGGTGAGAGGACCCCGAATTGCCCGGAAGGAACCGGCGTTTTCCTCGGCATCAGGGAACGAACTTTCGACGCGGCTCACATGGCGCGAGCGTCAATGGAAGGCGTAACGCTGGGGATGAATTATGGCCTGAATCGTCTGCGCCGGCTGGGTATAAAACCCGAGGAGATTCGCCTGACCGGCGGTGGATCGAAAAGCGCCGTCTGGCGGCAGATAGCAGCGGATATTTTCGGCTGCCAGGTCGTTTGCCTTCAAAAAGAGGAGGGGGCAGCTTACGGCGCCGCTCTTCACGCCCTTTGGGTTTGGGAAAATGAGCGAGGGGACCCCGTCACAATTGAGGAGATTGTCGATCAGTTAGTCAAGCTCGATGAACGGACGAGGACCACGCCTGACCCGGAGCGAATTAAAATATACAAAGATTTGTATGAACTTTTCGAGCACGTCGTCCTCGATCTTGCCCGTTCTTTCTCCGAGCATCGAAGGTTTCTCGATTTACATGCTTTTTGAGGTCTGCCCTCGACCTCCAGGCTTACCGTTGGGAAAACAACCAGCGTAAATTATAAGCGGCAGCCATTATACACGAGATTAGTCAAAATGACTGAAAAAAGGAAGAAGGGGAGGTAAAAAACCTCCCCCGAGGCAGCCGTCTAGCGGTATGCTAGACGTATTATGTATGTGAATGCCTCGGAAAACATTATACGCGATTTGCGTAACCGTGTAATGGAATCTTCGGTGCGCCAACCAGAACTTGGTAGAAAAAAATGAAGATTTAGGGTAACCTACCAAATTCATTATTCTAGAATAAGGAGGT
>FWPU01005218.1_pt1 | contig 28698 bp, 28 predicted proteins | sample 2228361 | NCBI WGS metagenome assembly FWPU01 (sample SAMEA103939777, study PRJEB20133) | metagenome
CCTTTTGGGGGTTAATCGGGGATAACCGGGCCCGAAAACTGGCCCGGAGGGGGACAACGAGGAGCTAAGGGGTGGGTTTATCAGGGGTCTAAAAGTGGTTATTATACAGGTTATCCCCGCGACCAGCTGATTCCCAGGGCCTCAACGCAAGCGTCGCGTCCTTTGTCCCTTTTTCCTGGCTTCCGTGGTTTTGGCGCCGGGGAAATGCCCACGAACCAGCTCCGGACCGTCCTCGCGGGGTGAAGCCGGAGCCAGAGGTCGTCCGGCAGATACACCCCGGTGCCGCAATACCTGCATTCGGCTATTCTCTTTGTGCCGTCAAGCTCCAGGTTGGCCCCGCAGTTTGGACAGCTGAACACTACAGGTTTCCCGGCCGGCTCACCCCATCCTCCGCAGGATTCGGACTCCTCCGCGTTAAGTATCAGGATTATCCGTGGCAGTATCTTCTTCAGCCACGCCGGCGGATGTTTTACAGGCATCCTCCTGCCGCATTTCTCGCAGGTCAATTCCCATCTATCCCCCCCCTGCTGGTCCTGGACAGAGGGAAACTCGGTCTTGCACGAGAGGCAACACGGCCTCATCCTCCCATACACGACGGAGAGCTGGAAACCTGCCGTGAGCATGCTCAAATCACAGCCCTGTTTTTCCATGAACCCGCCCGTGTCTTCGATCACCTGTTCCAGCAAGCTTTTCCACAGGTCCGGCGGAATATTCATATCAGACTGGCACCTGTCGCAGTGGGCGCGCTCGGCGGGCGCGTTCAGGAAGAGAGGGCCTCCACACCTGGGGCAGGTTGTCCTGCATTCAATTACCGCGAAGCACAGTTCTTCTTCCACGGACAGATTATAATGTAGCGGCAGACCCCTGTGCCGTCCAGGGGCGAGGTGCCCCTGCTATCAGGTTGAGAATTAACGGGCAACGAAGAGCCAGGAACCAGCAACTAATCCAGGCGCCGGAACCGCGCCCCGCGTTATAATTTCCCTCCACGGGAGAAAAACCATGAAGATAGCCGTTCTTCTCAAAAGGGTCCCTGACACGGGGATTTCCCTGCGGGTTAATCCTGATGGTTCTGACATCGTCCAGGAGGGTGTCGCGTATGTCACCAGCCCATACGAGGAGTATGGACTGGAAGAGGCCGTCAGGGTAAAGGAAAAGAGCCCCGGAACCGAGATAATCGCGATAAGCCTTGGGCCTGAGGAGGCCCAGGATGTCCTGAGAAACGCGCTGGCGATAGGCGCTGACAGGGCAATCCTGCTCAAGAGCGCTGATTACAGGTGGTTTGACCCCATGACCACGGCGAGCCTCCTGGTTGATGTCCTTAGGGCCGAAAGCCCCGATCTCATCCTGGCTGGGAAACAGGCGGTTGATGACAACGCCTACGCTGTCCCGGCTTATATAGCGCGGATGATCGGTGTGCCAGCAGTTTCCTCGGCGATAAAGATAGATATCTCCGGAACCGAGGCCATCATAACCAGGGAAACCGACTGGGGCACGGAAAAGGTAAAGGTTTCCCTGCCATGCGTGATAACATGCGAGAAGGGACTGAACGAGCCGCGCCTGCCCGCGCTCCGTGGCATAATGGCCGCAAAGAGCAAACCCATAGATGTAAGGGAGGTTTCCGGCTCCCCAGCTTTCGGGAGGCCATCGCTGTCCATGCCTCCCCAGAAACAGGCCGGGATCAAGGTTCAGAAAGAATTTCCCCAGGATGTGGACGATCTCGTCTCCTTCCTGAAGGAGAAGATCCTCTAGGAGGTCAAAAATGGCAAAGGCACTGGTTTTCGCAGAAGGAAGGGGAGAGACCCTAAAGGAGGCTTCCCTGGAGGCCGTTGGCCTCGCTTCAGCCCTGGCCGATGAGGTGGTTGCCCTCGCGGTTGGCCCATACGCGGCAAAGCTGAGCGGTTTCCCCGACAGGGTCCTGGCCGTAAAGGACGAAAGACTCTCCCATCCACTTGCCGGGCCATGCGCTCGGGCAATGGCCGAGGCATTTTCAAAGGAGAATCCGGATCTGGTTGTGATCTCTGCAACCCCGTTCGGTAGGGAGGTCGCCCCGCTGGTTGGCGCCATGTTGAGCCTGCCGCTCATGAGCGATGTGACTGATGCCAAAAAAGATGGCTCGGCCTTGGTTTTCACGAAGCCCCTTTACACAGGAAAGGTCATCGCCACATACAGGGTTGAGAAAACCCCTGTGTTGTTTTCCGTAAGACCAAAGGCTTTTCCGGTTCCTGCGGCCGGAAAGTCAACGAACACCGAGGATTTTGCTCCCGCTTTCGCGGAAGAGGACTTCAGGGTTTCCCTGGTTGAACTCGCGGAGAAGGAGGCTGGAGAGATAGATGTATCCGAGGCTGACATCATAGTCACCGGCGGCAGAGGCATGAAGGGCCCGGAGAACTTCGCCGTGCTCCGGGAATTGGCGGCTGTCCTAGCGGAGAAAACCGGCGCAAAGGTGGCAATCGGAGCGTCGCGATCGGCCGTTGACGAGGGCTGGATAGACCACTCCCACCAGGTAGGCCAGACAGGCAAGATAGTCTCCCCTGGTGTCTATTTCGCGATAGGGGTTTCCGGAGCGATGCAACACCTGGCGGGAATGAGAAACTCAAAGCTCATCATAGCGGTTAATAAGGATCCGGACGCGCCCATTTTCTCTGTCGCTGACTTCGGGGTTGTTGATGATCTTTTCAAGGTCGTGCCAGAGCTGGTGAAGCGCTTGAAGGAGGGATGACTTGAAAAGGGCCATTTCCCTCCTCCTTGTCCTTGCTTGTGGCAGGGAGGGAAACGAGATAGTCCTTTCCGGCACGATTGAGGTAAAGGAGGTGCGGGTATCCCCTGAGATAGTCGGGAAGATATCGGCCATGAACTTCCAGGAGGGGGATACGGTTAAGAAGGGGGATGTCCTTTTCAGCCTGGACACGGTCCTCCTGGCAAAGACCCTGCTTTCCGCGAACTCCCAGGCACAGGCCCTGTTATCCCAGGCCGCGGCCCTCTCAACGCAGATAGCTCAACTTGAAAGGGATATAACCCGCGCGGAGGCACTTTTGGCTGAGGGCGTAGTCCCTGAGCAATCCGTAGAACAGATGCGAAGCACCAGGGCGAGTCTGATAAGTCAAAGGGCCTCCCTCGTGGCGCAGGCAAAGGCCCTATCAGCCCAAGGCGAGATGGCTCTTGAACAGGTCATGAGGGCCGCGGAGGTTAAATCGCCCGTTTCCGGCGTAGTATTGGGCAAGTGGTCAGAAGCCGGAGAGATGGCGGTTCCGAGCGTGCCGGTCTACCTGATCGGTGTCTTGGATAGTCCCTATGTCCGGGTTTATCTGCCGGAAAAATACATCGGCAGGGTAAGGCCGGGAACGCCCGCTACAGTTAAAACCGATGCTTTCCCGAACGAGTTCCCCGGAAGGGTTGTTTTTATTTCTCAGAAGGCTGAATTCACCCCAAAAGAGATCATAACCCCCGAGGAGCGCACGAGCAGGGTCTTTGAGCTCCACATCCTGATTGAAGGCTCTGGGCTTTACCCAGGCATGTATGCGGATGTCCGGCTGAGACCCTGAGATATGCGCTCCCGTGAAGACTCCGTGAAACCCCTGGTAATGGAGGGGGTTTCAAAGAGTTTCGGCGCGGTGCAGGCCCTCAGGGATATAAGCCTCACGCTTGAAGAAGGCACCATCGCGGGACTCCTTGGCCCTGATGGCGCGGGGAAATCAACCCTCCTGGCCGTCGCGTCCGGTTCCTTGAGGCCAACAAGGGGAAGGGTCCTCGTTTTCGGCATGCCACCACAGGAAGCGAAATCCTGCCTCTCCTATGTCCCCATGACCCAGGGACTTTACGATGACCTCACTCCCCTTGAGCACCTCTCATACCTGGCTGAATTATACCAGGTTGGCGGGGAGAAAATTGATTACCTTCTGGAAATGGCCGGCTTGGCCTCTGTCAAAAATAGGTTGATAGTCCAGCTCTCCGGCGGCATGAAACAGAAGCTGGCGCTTGTTGCAGGTTTCTTGCACGATCCTCTGCTTCTCTTGCTGGACGAGCCAACCAGGGGTATAGACCCCATATTCAGGCAAGAGGTCTGGTCAATGTTATATAGGATGGCGGGCGCGGGCAAGGCCGTTCTCATGACCACTTCAAGCTCGGAGGAGGCGGAACGCCTCTCCCTCGTCTTTTTCATGAAAAACGGAGAGATAAAGGCCCGCGGTTCCCCCCGGGAACTGAAAGAGGGTCTTTCGGGCCGGGTTTTCGTTGTCAAGGGAGATGAGGGCTTGATTTACAGGTCTCTCAGGCAGAGGGGCATAAGGGCCAGGATGGCCGGAGACGGGGTAAGGTGCATTGCGGACAGAAAACAGCTTCTCGGCTTTGATTTTGCCGAGGCAGAACCATCCCTGGGTGATGTTTTCCTAGAGCTTTAGGTTAACCAACAGAAAAGGGGCCCATTCCGGGGGCCCCTAACTTTCCTATTAATGTGTTAATGTGCCATTATCCTTCTATTTTGTTCATCCCTCTCACCTTATTTTGGTTATCTTTCTCGTTAATTGGCCATCAGGGCATTCAAGGCGCAAGAAGTAGACCCCTGATGGCATATCCCTGGTATCAAGGCTCAGTGTATGCAGACCGGCGCCCTCTTTACCGCTGATTATCTCCTTTACCCTCCTTCCGTCTATGGAATAAAGTCTCAGGGATATAACTGCCTCGGCCGGCAGGGAGTAGTTTATAAAGAGCCTGTCCTTGAAGGGGTTGGGATACGGGTAGCCAAGCGCGAGAACCGGCTTCTGGCCGGTCTGCCCAACAGAGAGGAGCCTGGCCTCCGGAACCATGAACCCAAGGTGACCGGTATTCCACGGATCGTGCCTTATTGACGGCCAGTCGGGTTCGCCCGCTGTTCTCGTGTCCCAGGAGTATAGATACCTAGCGTATGTCGCTAGAACAATGTTCAGGCTCCCATCGTCATCTACATCTGAAAGGAGAGGGGAGGAGAATATCGCGTTCCCGGCCCAGTCAGCGTTCAGGGATAGGCTCACAGGGAAACCCGGCGCCGCATTTCCTCTCGCATCAACCGCGTGGAGAAGCCCGTTGAAGGACCCGAAGAGCAGTTCTTGTGTTCCATCGCCATCAACATCTCCCGCTACGGTGTGCCCTGAGCCCGGCCACCACTCAAAGTGCTTCCTGGCGAGCTTTTTTAGCACCGGGACAGCGTTGTGATCACAGATCACCAGGCTTTCTTTAACCATGATGGCGATATCTACCTTATCGTCGCGGTCAAAATCAGCTATTACTGGAGGAACCGTGGCGCAACCCAGGCTCAACCTCGTTATTGGCCTTAGGAAATCGCCTCCGCTCGCGGGCGCAATCCCCACATAGGTTCCAAAAGAGGGATTCCCCGCCACCAGGACTATCTCATCTCCAGTATACGAGGGGTTCAGATCGGCCACTGATATGCCTCCGGAAACGGGGGGCAGGGAGTCCACTGATAACGGGAAACCCTTTGGCTCCGACCAGTCCATCTTGAAAGCGTGGAGGATGCCCTTGTATGTCTGAGGGTTATATGAACAATCAAGTATCTCGGCTCTCCCGTCATCGTCAATGTCCGCGAGCGCTGGGATGATGGTGTTGTTGACGCCGGCCTCATATCGGGAATCCATCGTGGAATCAGCGTATAGCAGGCATATCGCCCCTTGTTCGTTTTTGACTATCACCTCCGGTTTTCCGTTGCCGTCAACATCTCCGAGCATTAGTGAGATCGCCCTCGCGGTTCCGGTTTGCCTCGGCCATCCGTCAACCACAGAACCATCATCTCCGAAAGCGTATACATAACTGCCGTCTGGGAGGCTCAGAGCCACGATTATCTCCGGAATGCCGTCGCCCGTTATATCCCCTATGGCGGGGGTAGTGTGGATGGTTGACCCAGGGAATACCTTCGGCCAACCTGGCAGTGATGAACCGTTAGACCCCAGGAGGTGGATGTAGTCCTTGAGCCCGGCAACCACTATTTCCTGGCCGGGGCGAAGGGGATTGATGTCCCAGGCTTGCGGCGAGGGATAACCTATGCCGTCCGTGTAAACCGGAGGGAAAGGCCCCATATCCGGATTCCGCCTGCCGGCTACGGGTTCACTCATTTCTCCCTCGTTCAGGTATTTGTCAACGCAAGAAACCCGCCACCAGGAGGTCCTGTTATCCGGGTTTTCTGCCCAGAAGGATGTCCCGAGAATAATACCGGATACAAGATTGTAAGGCCCATCAGGCGAGTCCGCGGTGTAGAGCTTGTAGCCATTGGCGCCCTGAACCTTCGGCCATGTTATCCTCAACCCTCCCTCCTCCGGGAAAACATTTACGGAAACAGGAGGAGGCAGAAGGGCCCCTGGAGCTACCTGGTAGACATCCGGGGCCCTTCCGCCGACCTCCAGGAGGAGGGTTAGGGTGCTGATGCTCTGGGGTATCCTTATAGTGGTTTTGTAACCAGTGTTCTCGCCAGGCCCTATGGTGCCCATGATCGTCCTGCCGAGCGTATCGTCGCCCACCACCGCGATGCAGGCAGGGTTCTTGGCCGGGCCCGGCCCCTGATTCCTGATGTCCAGATAGACATACCTTATGTTCCCCTCGTCCTCAAACCTGACTCCAACCAGGTCAAGGTCTGGACCCTCGGCCCTTATCAAGAAAGAATCCCGACAAGTTCCCTGCGACCAGCTAGCCACCAGTGAGAAGCTTAGATATGAAACGGGAGGTATGCCCGGAGACGGCCTCACATAGATGAAGCTCTCCTTTTCCTGGTTCGGGGCGAGATCAGGCAGGTTGAACGAAAGGATGTGAGGGTTCCCGTGGTCGCCTGCCTCGTTAATTAAACCCCAGAGCCACACGGATGTGTCGGCGATGACCCTGCAGTTCAGGGGGCCTGTTGCCCTCGGCCCGGTGTTCCTGAGCTTCACGCTCAGACAGAAGGTGTCCCCAGCTTGGGGCACGGTTCCGGACGGATATGGCGAGACCTCGGCCTCCAGTATGGCACCGCGATGCCTAACTGGCACCATGGCTACAAAAGGCTTGAAACCGTGTTTCGTTACCGTGAGGGTGATGGTATCAGAGGATAGGAACAGGTTCTCAAAACCGACCGTGCCGTTGATGTCACTTAGTCTGACCAGATGGGTCTCAGGGGCAGTGAGACTTACCTTGGCCTCCTTGACCGGACTTCCGTCGTGGAGAATCCGGATTGTGAGCGTCCGGTCAACCACGGAGTCATGTTGAACCTCAAGGGTTCCAGGGTTCCCTGTCCAGAGATCTGTTGCGGGGTCGCCCATGAGATTGTAGGCCATGAGCAGATGTCTGGCGAGAGGGCTTGATGTTGCCATCCCCACCCATGTGCTTCTGGCGGTTAGCTCAGCCTGGCCAGCGTAGTAAAGCCCGTATTTGAATATGTTCACGAAAACGCTTTCCGCGATCAGTATCCCGTAGTCCGCGAAGTCAAGCTTGCCCGATCCGAGGCTGGCTATTGAGCCGCCCTTCGGGTTCAGGACCATTGCTTTCCCGACGGATGACTCGTAGACGCTGTTCCCGTGACATGATATCACCACATCAAAGAATCCGACGGAGTTCGCTAGGTTCCTGGCGTTCTCCAGGTCAAGGCTAGCGCCGGTGCTTCTGTCAACCTGGATCCGCCACCAGTTGCCGTGCCCTATCATGAAGAGATAGCCTGGCCCCTGTCTCAGCGTGTCCGCTATTTCTTCCGGGGTTATGTCGTGCCCTATGTTTGCCTCGTAGAGGGTGTCAAGCCTGAAATCAGTGGGAAATCGCTTCGCAACCCTCCTGCCGTAATGTATGCCGTCCCCCGATGAAAACAGGTCAGCGGCGTGCACTAATGCCCTTGTTGGACATGCAGGGCCTTCCCTCTCGTATTTTATTATCTTGTCAATACAGGCCTCGGCCTCGGAGACCTGACTAACTGGCAATCTCGCCACGAATACATCCGGCAGAAAATCAACCGTGTCAGGCCACTCGCCCCAATGCTGATCACCGTCCGGGTTCCAGTTTCCATCAAGGCAAGCGTAGTATAGGTCCGTTGGAACGCTATCGCCGTATTGGGGGTATCCGTTCGGCTGATACGCCATGCGCATTGGCACCACATACTGGTTTCCTCCTATGAGAACAAATGAGACCCCCCAGCGTTCGTATGCGTCCTTTATGAAGTTCCTTATCTTTTCCTGTGGGTCAACGCCCGGATAAACCGAAGTTATCCACTCAACGGTAAACAGCTCGGCCCTCATTCCCTTTTTCTTTCTCCACTCCGTGAGTCTCTGAAAGCACCCGACCATGGCATCAGAAGTGATTATGATGTAGTCGGTTCCCCAACTCGGGATGGGCGAGATTCCAGGGTTTTCCACCAGGTTGTTTATGAAGCTCGCCCAGGGTTCGGTTACCCTGTTTTGTTTCATTCCCCCCTCGGTGTAGTATATTTTGACACTGAACTCCTCGTTGAACCAGAGCTCCTTTTTGTCCAGGTCGTAACAAAACGGAAACAGCCTTATTACCGCTATTCTCGCTCCGCGCATGTCACCGATGTAGCCGAGCTCCGCTGGGGCTTGAGGGAACTTTCCGCTTTTTATTTTTGGTGGAACGCTGTCGGGCGCGGGCAGATCCGGTATCCTCGGCCACTGAAGGGTTGCCACCTGAATCCCTTCTGCCAGGATGAACCCCTTGATGTCCTCCACCACAATGCTGTCAACGCTCGCGCCCTGAGGCAGGAGGAAGAACCTCTCAAGGACTGGCAGGGCAGGCTCGGCGATGTCCCTTCCGGGGAGCGCGCCCTCGTATCTGATGATGGTGTTCTGCCCCTTCCGCTCAAGCGAAACCTCTCTCCTATCCATCCGGGCCGTGTATGTTATCTGCCCGGATGAAACGATCATGATTATCATTAGCCCGTTCATTTTTCACCTCCAGAGTTCTCATTTTATTCACGATAATCACCTATTAGCGCGAGCGTTGCCTGTCAAGGGGTTAAAGCTGACGATTTTTTGTTCCTTGTCCGACAGGGATTTCCAGCGCTATCAGCCATTTTATCCCCCCTATCGGGAAATTATTCCGGCTTTTCTGACCGGGATCGCTAACAATTTTTTGCGCGGGTCTCCCCGGTATCCCTGTCGTCCGGACGGGTTGTCTTCAATATTTGTTTCGCCGATCCGCTAAAACCACCAGAACCACGGCAGTGCCCCCCATAATCTCAGGCCTTGTGTTGGAAATGAGAACCGTCAGAACTGTGGCGCGCCCCTAAAGGTGCACAACTCCCGGAAACACACAGTTTGCCCCTAGTGCGGGATCACGAACATCGTCTTTGAGGAATACTTCGTGAAGGAGACCCCCGAGACCACCTGGATTCGGAGAACCGGTAGCACAACCGTTTTTATCGTGGGGGGCCGTTGTTTTGTTTATAATGATCACGCTTTTCGTGTCCACTATCATGGTATTGGCCCGCTGAAAACCCACTTGGTTTGTCCCTTATACAGTCATTATCGCTTCCATTATCTTCCGGTGTATCCTTACCGATGCCCCCCGGTTCCTCTCAATGAAACCCCTTGCTTGCTCGCCCATGATACCCCTCAGCTCCCTGTCCGAGAGTAGCTTTCTAGTGACTGACGCGAGCTCGCGGGCGTTTCGCACGAGCAATCCGCCGCCTGATGAGATCATTCCCTCAGCCTCAGAGGGCTGGTTCTCAAAGTGAGGGCCGAAGATCACCGGAACCCCGAGAGCGGCAGGCTCAAGTATGTTGTGGCCCCCGTATGGCGCGAGCGTCCCTCCGACGAAGGCCACATCAGAGACCGAGTAAAGGGCCCTTAGCTCCCCGACCGTGTCAAGAATGAGAATGTTCCCGTTTCCACGGCCTGTTCTCAGCCTGAAAGAAAGGCCCCTCTTCCTTAGTTCCCCGATAAGCCTACTCAGCCTGTCCATGTGCCTGGGAGCGATGGCAATCTGGAACCCATCCAGCATTGCGACCGCGCTCGCTATTGCTCTGAATTCTTTGGAACGAACCGAGCCGAAAACAATCAGGGCGCGACCATCCGAGAAGCCGAAATCCTCCTTCCGGGCGCTATGGCTCTCCACTAGACAATCAAACTTCAGGCCTCCCAGGTAGATGACCCTTTCCCGCGGCGCTCCAAGCTCAATTATTCTTCTTTCCTCTATTTCGTCCTTTGGGTATATCTCGGTGAATGCCGAGAGCATCTCGGAGAGAAGCCCCCTCGCGGCCAGCCACCTCCTGGTTCCCCTGTTGATCCTGGCGTTGACGAGGAAACAGGGGACGCTCCTTTTTTTCGCGGCAATCAACAGGTTGGGCCACAGTTCCGATTCCGCTATAACCAGCGCGCTCGCGCGGGAAAGCCCTTCCTGGACGAATGAGGGATTATCCCAGAAACGAAGCCCCGGAAAATCCCCAGCGGTGCGAACCCCCGCGGCTGTCCCGGATGTGAATACGACCTGGAATTCCCTGGCAAAGAGCCTCGCCAGTGGGCCGAGCGCGTTCACCTCGCCAACGGATGCCCCGTGGAACCAGATATATGGCCCTGCCGGAAAATTACCCGGCGTTCTCGGAAGCATTCTGCTCGCGAGCCTGTAAATCCGGTAAGAGACTATGTCAGTTTCTCCTCAACCGATCTTACCTTGCCTTCAGCCGAAAAGGGTTTGTCCCTTCTGTCATCTATCTTTATCGTGGTTACGACTCGCATCGCTCCCATCTCAAAGGGAACCGCGTGGACCGCCCGCGCTATTTCAAGGAGCTGGTCCAGGGGACCCTCAACCACGGTTCCCATCGGTCCCAGCTGGTGTTTTACGCCCATTTCTCTGAGCTTTTTTATGACCCCCGCCACATATTCCGAGACCGAGGGTGATCCCGTTCCTATAGGCACCACGCTTATCTCCATCACTGGCATGTCAGTTCCTCATCTTTCTCATCGGGCCCAGGGGATAAGAAAACCCCACGCCAAAGGACGCGTAGACCTGCGATCTCTCGCCGGTCTCAGCGCCAACATAGCCCGCCACCATCGCGCTCAACATGCTTGAGCTGTTCGCCCTCGCGGAAAGATAGGCCCTTCCGTAGCCCACCGGGAAGCTGACCCCCAGGCCTCCAGCCAGGACAGGGATTGATGTTATCGGGACGCCGCCAAAGAAGTAGCTCTGCCAGTAGAATATCCCGCTCAGACTCACCTGCACCGCGGTATTGGTTGATACGCTACTCGCACAGCTTATCTTCATGTATCTCATGTCATCCGACATGATTATGCCGACACTGCTTCCTATGATAACGCGCGGCACGAACCTCTCAAGCTCCGGCTCAATTATTTCAACCACAGGCCTTGACGATAACCAGGGGATGAAACAGCCCAGGCAGTTGACGAATCCGGATAGTGGAATCCCGATGCTAATACCTCCCCTCGCGCCGGAAACGCTCCCTATGAACGACTCTATTGGGCCACCGCCGTGCATGGTGTCTTCCTCAAGGCCGTGGATTATGAGCCTTCCCTTGCCGGATATCACCTTGTTGGCCGTATCAATTATCAGGCTGTCGTAGTCTATGTCCCAGTCAATACCCCCCCAGGGATACATCGCGGAGTGAACCCAGTCCCCGGTCATGGATGCTGGCGACCCGCGTTCTATGGCCAGGCCCATTCCAAGCCAGCTCCCCTCCCATCCAACGCCGAGGACCAGTGAGGGGTTAAGGGTGGCCACATTTCCGTCCAGGTAGTATTTAACCAGGGTGTCGTTCTCAAGCTCGCCCGTGAACTCAGCCTCTATTCTCCATGTGTCGCCCAGGTAAGGCTCTGCTCTCAGGACTGCGGTCCCGGCTATATCCCCCGCACCAAAGGCGCTGAGGGTTGCGTTTCCCCAGACCGGCGTTATTCTCAGCCCGGCCCCGTATGACCAGCCCCCGGATTTCCTGGCAATCGCACCCACGAATGGCAGGGTCGTGAAGCCCCCGTTGCCCGATATGTTGACGCTCGCGTTTCCGGCCATGCCCAGGCCGAAGAGAACAGGTATGACTGTTCCTTCTGGCAGGCCAGGGATGTCAGCGCTGGTTATGGTGTCCTGGAAGGTGATGGAGTCCAGGGCCGAGCCATGGAGGTTACCCTCTATGTCCATTCCAAGGAAATCACCCCTCGTGAAACCTATGCCGACGGACCAATCGCCCTTCTTGCCTATTCTGGTGCCGTATGCGAGGTAGTCCGCGCCCCATTTTTCGCCACCGGAGAACGAGTATGGGAATCTCATGGTGTCCCCGGAAAAGGTTATACCGAGCGAGTCCAGCCCGGCCGAATCCACCGGTAGGAATGCTGTATCGCTTATTCCGGAGTAGGCTGAGATGGCGAGGACGCCCATGCCCTCACCCCATTTGCCTCCCCGAAGGTAAGCCAGGCCAGCCGGGTTGTTGTTGAAGCCGATGAGGCCCCTCGCGAGAGCGGGGTTTTCAAAGCCAGGGTGGAAGAGATATAGGTTCACGGATGGGTAGGCGTAGCTCAGGTTGAAACCGAACTCCCCGCCTATGTCCACGGATGTTCCAATCAACATCAGAAGAAAGCTCGTCATGTTCAGTTTTCGTCCCTCGGTTCCACATCCTCCCCATCCAGCTCGTCCATGACCCTGTCCCTGGCCTTCTGGAATTCCCGAACAACATTGCCCAGGAGCCTTGCCAGGTTCTTCATTCCCTTTGGCCCCATGAATATGAGCGCGACCAAGAGGATGAGGATTATTTCCTGGAACCCTATGTTCACCCGAATATTATGGAGGGAGGGCCAGCCTGTTTCAACCACAAGATTGCTCAAGTCATTTCTTCTGGAAACCTTTGGTCTTCGGTTTATGCCCTTCCATTTTGCCCAGATCTCTCAGCGCGTCCCTTCCGACCCACCTTGCTACCCTTGAATCTGAGGCCGCCATTTCCTCAGCCAGAGCCATTGAGACCTTCCTGAGACGGGGATTCCTCTTTCCGATATTGCGGAGAGCCCAGCTGACAGCCTTTTTCACCATGTTTCTTTCCTCAGAGGCCCCAGCCCTGATCACCGGCAGGAAATCCAGGAACTTCTCGTTGGGTGTGGCTCTGTCGTGCCACGCCAGGCAGGCCATCAGCGCAAATCCAGCCCTTTTGACGAATTCCTTCTGTCTTCTCGCCCATTCCAACAGCCTTCTCGTAAGCGTTGGGCAGTTTCTCAAACAGGTTCATGCACGCCTGGTCGCATGTGTCCCAGGAATCAAGATCGCTTACCCAGCCCTCTATCTGCTTCTCGGTGACCTCTTTTGGATTGTCCACCATGCTCGCGAGTATTCTTGCCTCGTGGATGCCAGAATCCCATAGTCTCAAAGCCAGCTCGTGATCCCTGCCGATTTCCTTTGCCAGCTTCCTTAGATTCTTCACACTCACCCCGAGCGTTCCCTTTGGGTTTATGCCGTATCGGGCCATTCCCTCAACAGCCTTCGGGTTGGCCAGAGACCTCAACTTCTCAATCACATCCTCATAAAGCATACTCGTTCACCGGTCATTAGGCTCAAAAACCCTCATCACATCCTCGCGGTTGTTGAACACATGCGGAGAGACCCTTATGAGTCCTTCCCTGAACGCCACTATCACCCCTTTGTCCCTGAGCTTCCTGAAGTATGCCTCCGGGTCCCCTCTGGGCCTGAAAGAGACTATGCCTGCCCTGGGTTCCTGGGGGCTTACGACCTCAAAATCTCGCCTGGCCGCTTCCTGATGGACAATGCCGGTCAGCTCCCTTATGTGCGCGGTTATGTCTTTCCTTTCCATCTCAAGGAATATGCTCAGGCTCGCGGAGAGCGCGGCTATTGATATGAGGCTCCTCGCGCCATCCTCAAAACGGGAGGCGTTTGGAGAAGGAGGAGCCATCGGAAAAAGCTTTGAGGCGCCTCCTGTTACGCCGGAAAACCAACCCAGTAGGTTCGGTTTTATCCTGCCGAGTGTCTCTTCCCTTATGTAAAGAAAGGCTGATCCCTCAATACCGAGGAGCCACTTCGCGCACGAGTTTGCCCAGAAATCAACTCTGAGAGACGACAGATCGGGGAACAGCGGGACGAGGCCCTGTGTTCCATCAACCACTAGAAACAGATCGTGTTCACCCGCAATCTGCGAGACCGCGGCCAGATCAAGAACCTCACCTGTGGAAAAGTGAACCCAGTCCACGAAAACCGCCCTGGTCCTCCTGTCCACCAGGCCCTTTATGATGCCCGGCAGACTCTTTAAGTCCCCTTCCGCCCACCTGACCTCAACCCCTGGAACCGGGCAGAACTCCCATGGATAGAGAATCGCCGGGAAGGCCTTTTTCTGGACTATCACATTGTCCCCCTCCTGCCAGGGTATCGTAAGCATGGCTATGTAAATTCCCCTTGTTGTGTTGGGCGTAAACGCCAGCTCACTGGTTTTTACGCCCAGCAATTCCGAGAGCCTGGATTTCGCTCTGTCCTGGATGGCCTGCCATTCCTCGTGAGGGAAGGGGCCGGAATTCAGGTATTGGGCCATTACCTCCCTCATTACCTCCGCGGCCCTGGTATTCAACGGTGCTCCGGCCGCGCACTTCAGATAAACCTTCTGGCCCGTTATGGGAAAGAGGGGCCTCGCATCCTCCGGCCGCATGGCCAGATTATACCAGTTGCTGACTGCCAGTTTCCAGTTGTCGCTCAAAACCAGGCATAGCCTGGATCGCGCCAGACCCTTTGTCGTTGGCTGGAGGCAGGCACAGGGGCATTTCCCTACATTATAATATCGCCATGAAACACGAGGAACGCATTGAGGATTATGTTTGCCTGAGATACAAGCAGAGGGAGGAGGAAGAGGTCTTTGAGGAGGTAAAGACCCTTCGGACGGAGATGCACAATCCCAGGACGAAGGACCTGGACAAGCTCTCCACCGCTGGCGTTCTTGAGCTAATAAACGCGGAGGATCACCTGGTCGCGCCAGCAGTCAAGGCCGCACTGCCAGAGATAACAAAGGCTACCGAGGACATGATCTCCTCTCTGAGAGCGGGGGGCAGGATAGTTCATGTTGGCGCCGGAGCCTCCGGCAGGGTTGCTGTCGCTGACTCAACGGAGATGACCTCTACCTTCTCGGTTCCATACTGGCGTTTCATTGGGGTGATAGCAGGCGGGCCAGGCTCTGCCGTCAGGAGCTCGCCCGGCGCTGAGGACAACGAGGTCTGGGCCGAGTGGGACATGAAGGCTCTTAACCTGATCCCAAACGACATGGTCATCGGGCTCTCCGCGTCCGGGAGGGCCCCGTATGTGCATGCGGCCCTGAAATTCGCCAAGTCCAGGGGTTGCCGAACAGCCCTCATCACTACCAACCCGGAGAGGAACTATGATGAGTCCTTCATTGATACGCTCATAATGGCTGATGTCGGGCCGGAGGTGATAGCCGGTTCAACCAGGATGAAGAGCATGCAGGCGCAACTCATGATAGTGCACATGATGTCAACTGCGGCCATGGTCCGGCTTGGAAAGACCTACGGTAACATCATGGTGGATGTCTGCGCCGCGACCGAGAAACTTGTCCAAAGGGCAAAGAAGATAATCATGCTCATGACAGGGCTTGATTACGATCAGGCCACTGATCTTTTGGTTCGGGCTGGCGGCTCCGCGAAGGTCGCCATAGTCATGCACAAGAAAGGGGTTGACAGGCTTGAGGCCAGGCGAATACTGGCTGAAAACAATGGGTTCCTCAGAGGCGCTTTGGGCGAGGATTAGTCTGGTTCGCCTTCCCTACCTGATCGTTGCTTTTCCCTTGAAGATAGGTTTGGAGTCGTATCCCGCTTTCCAAAGGTAAACGCCCCTTCCGAGGCTTATCCTGTTCTCCCCCCTGGCCAGATCAGCGGCCCAGACCAGCCTGCCGTCAACAGCGTATATTCTCAGCGGAATAGCTACTGGCGAAACAAAGAGCAGGCCTCCGGGCGTTGAAGAACATATGAGTCTACTCCGGCCTCCGTGATTTTCCCACTGAGCCGCGTTTCCCGTTGTGTCAACGGAGTCTTCAACAATATAGGCTATTCCGCCCCCCTCTCTTCCACCAAAACCTTCAGCGTATGGTGCCCCCAGTAAGACATCCGCGTCGCCGTCGCGATTCATATCCCACAGGAAAAGCCCCCTTCCCAGTTCATCCCTCACTGCGCCGCCGAAGAAGTGGTGAACGCCCGGCGCGTTCTCATCAACCCTTATCGTGTCCGCGAAAGGCGAGAGAATCAGGTATGCTCTGCCCGCGTCCGTGCGTTCAGGGAGGTCGTATGTCGGCGCTGACACGAGGAGATCGGAACGATTGTCATTGTTAACGAGTCCTGCCGAGGCCCTCCAACCAAGGAGCGCGTTTGATTGAGAGCCGGTTATCCTGGTCAGGTTTGTTGCCATGGCGAGGTCAAGGGTCTCAGCCTCGGTTGGAAAATAAAGAATGTATGTCCTGCCAGCGTTTACCTGGGGATCAGGGAACATGCACGCTCCGACAGCAAGATCCGGGACACCATCCCCATTGAAATCCCCGGCCACCATTGAATTCCCCAGAAAGCCGTATTTCGTCTCACCGAATATCAGGCCTATGTGCGCCCTGTCCGTGTATAGCATGTCAATCGTGTCGGGGATTGTGTCCTGACCATACATTATCAGAATGCCGCCCGCGCTTTCCCTGAAATTAAGCCCCACCGCGCCCATCGCCAGGTCGTCATACCCGTCAAGGTTGAAATCAGCGGCCGCCAGGGAGCTCCCCAGCTGGTCGTAGCTTGTGGCACCCATAAGGACCTTGACATTGTGCCAGTGATCCAGGTATTCAACAGGATTGAACCGCTCCCTTCCCATTATTATGTAGACTATGCCAGCCGCGGTTCTCCAGGAAAAGGTCGCGCCGGGCGCGCCCGCGGCCAGATCAGGATAGCTATCCCGGTTGAAATCACCCACCGCGAGACTGCTTCCGAGCCTGCACAGGTAATGAAGCCCCGGACAACAAACTATTCTTTGCGCCCAGAGGTTGTTCCAGAGGTCAAGGCTGTCTGATATTGGCCCCAGGGCTATGTAAAGGGTGCCGTTACCCTCCAGGTCAGAGAACGCGAGGTCAATGTAGCCATCCTGGTTGAAATCAGCGATCGCGGCCGATGTCCCCACCGTATCTCTTCCTCTTATCACCGTTCTCCTTCCGGTCGGCCAAAGCAGGTCCGTTGTGTCCTTTAGGGGCCCGTAGAGGATGTATATCTTCCCTACACCTGGACAGCCCATCACCAGGTCCTCATGGCCATCCCGATCAATATCGCCGGCCGCCAACGCGTAGCCGGAGCTGAACCGCTCCACACCAATAACCCTCTTTGCCCAGCTCCTTGAGAAATCAATCGTGTCCTGGAAAGGATAGGATAGGACGAACAAAACCAGCATCACGCTGAGATTTTAAACCCCACCCCTTTCCCGTTGCAACCGATAGAGCCGGGAAATTATAATTTAGGCCTGCCCGGGTAGCTCAGTTGGTAGAGCAGGGGACTGAAAATCCCCGTGTCGGTGGTTCAATTCCGCCCCCGGGCATCTTTTATGCGCGTGAAAGATTTTGGCTCGCCTCCTACACTTGGGCGTCCACCTTTAGCCACTCGCCGAGCCAGTTTCGCGAGGCGAGTTCGGAACAATTCCGCCCCCGGGCATCTTTTATGCGCGTGAAAGATTTTGGCTCGCCTCCTACACTTGGGCGTCCACCTTTAGCCACTCGCCGAGCCAGTTTCGCGAGGCGAGTTCGGAACAATTCCGCCCCCGGGCACTCTTTATTCATGCGGATCAGAGCGATCCGCGGTTTTGCCGTTTTCCTCGCTTGTGCCAGATTTGTGCCAACCTATTTCCCGACTCAACATCTCTACTGGTTCTCGGAGATCGTCAGCCTGAAGGTGCGCATACCTGTAAGTCATCCGCGGTGTCTTGTGGCCGAGGAGTTCCTTTATCCTGTCCAGGGGAACCCCCTTTTTCTCAACCAGCTGGCAAAGGTGTGCCGGAAGTCATGGAAACGGAAGTCCTTGAGGCCAGCCTTCTTGAGAGCGGTATACCAAGCGTGATTTATGCAACCAAGATGGCCGTGGCCTGATTCTGAAGGGAAGACGAATTCTCCGAGTTTGCCTTCCCGTGATAGGCGCCTGCGCCATTCTGCCAAAAGATTCGCCAGCTCCTTGCTGATGGGTCTGAACTGCCTTGACCGGTTCTTGGTGTTCTCGGGTTCAAGCGTTATACCACACCGATTCGGGTCCAGTTCAACCTGATCCCATCTTAATCCCAGGATTTCACCCTTGCGAAGGCCTGTTGTCAGGGCTATCATGACAACGGGATATAGATATGGACTTTTGCTTTCCCGCACGGCTTTAAGCAGGGCATCAAGCTCTGATTCGCTGAGAAACCTTATCCGCTCATGCTCAGGGAACATCCTGATGCCCTTAGCGGGATTTCTCAGGCAATATGAGATTTACTATTTTCCCGTGAAGAAGGGGTTCTTAGAGGGACTTTATCAGAGGTCTCTACTATACCTTGATGGCTTTGTTGAACTAGATGACAACAGAATCCTCCTTAGTACCGAACGGCGCTTAATCGATCTACTACTGGAAATAAGTGACACGATACTGGAAAGGAACTATATAAACGCCAGACTGCGCGTCAGGATTGATTTCCAGGCCGATCAGAAATAGACCAAGCCTCAGTATCATCAAACCCTGGTAGGCCCTACAGGAGCCCACCTTTTCATCACCCCACTACCCGAGAATAAGCCACTGACCCCGCCCGACCTTGATTTTCCAGGGTTTTCTTGTTATTATAAGTGGAGGTGAAAACATGATCGGCCTGCTGATAGCATGGACCCTGTGGACGGATTCCACAAGCATAGGAGATCCGATTATCATCTACAGTGATGAGGATCCCCCTGAGCTCTACGAACTGAGAGATCGCGGGTGGATTGAACCATACTACATCTCAGACCCGGAAGAGGTTCCAGAGGTGGCAGAAGCCAGGGGTTATAAACGCTTCTTTGGCCGTGTCTTGTATTACCACACCGTGGAGGATACAACCAGGTTTGCCAGGATCGAATACAGCGATTCTGTAGAGCTCATCGGATACAAAGGAAACACGGGTGGCTACCTGAGAGTAGCCAGGCCGTCGTTGATATTTCCGGTGTCCAAAGAAGGAGAGATGGTGATCTACTTTGACAATGGTCTCGGTAAAAACGACGCGCTATATTGTTGCTACATCATCGTAACCGATCCCTCTGACGAAATAAGGACCCACTGGCCAGTCAGGCCAATCAAGATGGGTTTCCCCAAGCTCAAAAAGATGGTGAAACCCGGCAGGGAAAAAAAGAGGGGCGCATCAGCAAAGTGAGGTTCCCGCCCCTCATTAATCCTGGTTGGTAGGAGCTAGTATCACGAGAGTCAGGCCAATGACAAGATGGGTAAGTCCAAACAACGAAAACCAAGCACCAGATTTATCCCGGTGCTTTTTTGTGGACTGGATCAATTACAGGATCAAATTAGAGGATCGGTTTCTCGCCGCGGCTTATGGCCCGGATATTCGCGGACAGGATAGGTTCAGTTGCAAACCCACTGAGAAAAACAGCATTTGTGTAGGCGTATTAATCGGATATATAATCTGCAAACTATGGGCGTGACCGTCAGGATAAACCCAGCCAAAAATCAGGGGACAGGGTCTACAGCTACATAGAGCTGATAGACACAGCCAGGGTTGGCGACAAGAGGAAACAGACCAGGATAATCCTGGGCAGGGCTGACGGGGATGGCCCTGACAATGTTGACGGGTTGCTGATCAAACTCGCGCCACATGCCGGGAATCTCATCCTGGTTGATAAGCCGCGACTGCCCCAGTTGCCCGGAATACCGAACGAGCCTTTACCCATTGGGATATTGCCTGACCCATGGCCGATAGTTGATCCGGAGGAGTTCTTCCGGTTCCTTGATTCTGTTGAAAGAGACAAGCTGGAGAGACACCTCTTTGCCGGGGCAAAGGACAGCCTGAATGACGCCGCCATTCTATACCTGGTCCACTTCAACCTCTGGCTTGAGGATGGGCTTGACCTCCTGAGGATGGCGGCTGTTATCCTTTCCACTGTTGACGGGAAGGCCTTCTCGCTTCACATGATCCCAAGAGAATCAGCGCATGTCCCGGGTGTGGTTAACCTTCTCAGCGAGTTGCGGAAGTCTTTCGGAAGGCTCAGGATAACAGCGGTATCAGACAGCGACCACGGCTGTAGTCTTGATTTCACCGACCTTAAAAGAGAGGGCCTTGATTATCTGATAAGGGATACGAGGATATGGCTTGCAGAGAAAGTAATCTCTGGCCGAGGTGGTTTCGTTCCCGCCGAAGGAGAACACGGCACAGGGATTGAGGTCAGACATGCTAAAGCGTATGATCAAGGTGGCAACGATTGTCCCTGCCTGGTCTGCAAAACCCCATTGGGAGACAAATATGTCCTCTGGGTTAGGGACAATTCCATTCCGCCCTCGCGTGCCCTGTCAATTTACAAGAGACTGTGGGAAATCCAAAGCTTCTTCAGCTCGCTCAGGCCGAACCTCGGGACCGCCGGTGGGTTTCCCTGGACCAAAGAGCGAATTGAGCGCTACGCGCTTGTCTCTTTCCTGGCGTGGGCCTCACGGAATGGATACCTTCCCGAGAACCTATGATCGCTGTCTTCGGCGTATTGTGGGAATTACCGAAAAACCATGTCGGCGCCGCAACTGCCCTGCCTCTGTAAATTTGGAAAACCGTGTTTGTGCCCCTGTATCTTGATGGGTTATCATCTGAGGGTGCAGGTTAAGATAACCTTCTCGTGTGAGTCTGGGGAGCTGGTTCTGCCTGTTCAGTATAACCAGATTCTGCAGGGGGTCGTCTATCACCATCTTGAAAGAACAATCGCTGAGAACCTTCACGAGAGGGGTTTCCCAAGGGAAAAGCGGCGCTTCAAGCTCTTTACATTCTCAAGGCTCCAGGGGCGCTTTCAGATTGAGGACGAGCAGATACGTTTCGCGGAGCATGTCAAGTGGTCAGTAGCTTCTGTCCACACAGCTTTCCTAGAATCCCTTGTTCTCAACCTGGTGCGCGAGAAGTCGCTGTTCGTGGGACGAAACCCCTGTGTGGTGGAAGGCGTGGAGGTTCTTTTTAGCCCCAGAGCGCAGACTATGGTCGTCAAGGCCATTTCGCCCATCACCACATACAGCACTCTTTATGACGCGGAGGGCCGCAAGAAGACCTATTACTACTCGCCGTTTGAGAATGATTTCGGTAGGCTCGTCTCCGAGAACCTCCTCAAGAAATACGAAGCCGCTTATGGTCAGAAGCTAGGTGAGGATTGGGCTGTTTCCCTGAAACCATTAAGGGTGAGCGCCAGGGACGAGAAGGTTCTCAAGTTCAAGGGCACTGTTATCAAAGCCTGGAACGGGTTATACGAGCTCTCTGGCCCGCCGGAGCTCCTGAAGATGGCCCTGGACGCGGGCATAGGTTCAAAGAACTCCCAGGGGTTCGGGATGGTGGAGGTGATCAGATGGAGTTGAATGGCCTTGACAGGGGAGGTTATACTATGGGGGTGAGGAAGGAGAAGAAAGTGAAGGTTAGGATAAGCTTTGAGCCTACGGGCAATTTCTGGATAGATAACGGTAAAATTCAAGTAAAATGCTTGCTTGGACTTGAGGATGGACAAGAGATAGAATTTCAAGAAACTTTAGACAAGCTCGTAAATGAACATTTGGTAAAACCCACAGGCAACAAGGGCGAGTTTTACAACCTTCGGACCGGACAGTTAGAGTCTTACGAGAAGATAAACTGGGTTTATCCAGCGAATGTCTTCGTCAAGATTACCCCACAAGCTAAGACTGGGGCCGGCAAGACCCAGGAATACACTTATACAGTAGATGGCAAGGAAAAAAAGGTTCCACAGTGGGAACATCCACCGGTCTACCGAATAGAGATCAAATTAACCAAAAAGAAGGGATCCTGCATTTTCTGTGGAGATAATGCCGCTTTTGTGGACTTAAAGCAGTATCTTTATCCTTTCTTGGTGGAGCCGGGCAAGTTCTCAAACTTCTACCCCTCCCTGAAAACAGCCTACCAGTCTTGTCCAGTGTGTGCCCTGGCCGGAGTGGCCGCCTTTCTAGGCACTCTCTATAGAAGGCAAGGCGACAATCTTAATATGTTCCTCTTCCACTCGGACGATTTGGGTTTCCTTTCTCGTTTCTTGGATACCATCAGGCCCATAATTGCTTCAGAAGAGTTGGAAAGTAGAGCGACCAACTTTTCTACTGATTTTTTCGGCGAGGGTTTGCATGAGACCATGTTGGGCTTTCTATTCTATGTGTTCTCAAAGCTTTATGAACAAGAAACCAGCGCACAAGTAGAGGAAGTATTCTCTTTGCTTCTTGGACAAGAGAAGGATGTGCGGGCAAACTTAACCCTTGTAGGGATTTCTGGCCAGACCAAAAAAGGTTTCAACATGACCGGCTTTACTGAGTTTTCTAAGTTAGAACCTCTTTATAGGCTTTACAGATCTTGGAGGGTAGGAGGAGTAGACCCTTCTGTAATAAAACAATTTATGACTAAGGAAGGCAAGTCTTGGAACAGTATATGGCGCGAACTAGTTGCCCGAGGCATCACTGATTTTTCTGAGATAGCCCAGCCTATTGAGGATTTTATTTATAATGTCAGAGCCAAAGAAGATAACCCTTATCCCATTAAAGACCTTTCACAGTTTCTAGGCGTGTATCATAAGGAGGTTCTCAAGATGGACGAAGACACCATAAAGCTCTTGACCGGGTTCGGCCACTCACTTGGCAATAAATGCAGGGAGGAAAACGAGATGGGCCTGCTTTATTCCCTGCGCAACGCGAAAAACATAGACGACTACCTGAAGACCCTCAACGATATACAGTTCAGGTTAGAGATAACCGTGCCTGAGGCACTGACGAGGGTGGAAAAGGGAGAAAGGATAGCTGGACAGTCTTGGCAGAGGATAAAAACCCTGTTGAGCATATATGCCATGAACTCCTTCCTCTGGAGGGGTTCTGGTTCTGAGAAATCTGAGAAAAAGGAGGAGAGTAAATGAGCAAAGCCATATCTATGGGATACCTGTTCAAGGTTTCTGCTGGGAATGTGAACGCTTCCCATACCGAGGGCAACGTAATAGTGGCCAAAAAGGTGACCATGCCCGACGGGAGCACGTTGCCTTATATATCGGGCCAGGCCTTGCGCCGTGCCCTCCGTGACCGTATAGAAGAGCTAGGATGGAACCTATCGGAGCCTCATGCCAAAATAATCAGTGGCCAGGAAGTAGATCCCCCGGCTAAGCCCTGGGAATTCATAGATGAGGACTTGTTCGGATACATGGCCGCTACGGGTGGCAAAAGGCGTACTTCCCCGGTTCGTGTCTCCTTTGCCGTAGGATGTTTTCCTTTCAGGGGGGATAGGGACCTGGGGACGCGTTCCTTTGAGAAGTTCGGCAAGGCTATCTCTGAGGGCGGCAATATGTTTGAGACTGAGGTCTACAACAACATTTTCAGAGGAGCAGCGTTGGTAGAGCTAGATCGTGTGGGTCTTTTCAAAAAGATGGAGACAGGCCAGGAAGAACTCAAAGAGCTATCCAAAGAGGAAAAAGTAAAAAGAATACAGACTCTCCTTGAAGCCTTTCGGATTCTCTGGGGCGGCGGAAGGACTGCAAGGATGGTAGTGGACCTCTCTCCTAAATTTCTGGCCTATGCACGGATGAAAGCCAAACACCCTATTTTCCTTGAGAGTCTTCTTGTGGACGAAGAGCGAAATCTTAACCTTGATCTGTTGAAGGAATCCTTGGAAAGGATGAAGGACTACATTGAAGTGCGGTTCTTCGGCCTGGAGACAGGGTTTTTCGCCAACGAAGACGAGATAAAGGGGACCCTTCAGGCCGATGTTTTTTCAATAGGTCAAGCCATAGACAAAGCCAAAGAGGATGTAGGTAAAGCATTATGAAGGTTCTTGAGTTAGGGGTTCGCGGCTTGGTATCCTCGTTCCGGCGTCCCATGGACCACAATTACCAGAAGACCTTTCCTCTTCCACCTCCAACGACCCTACTTGGCTTGGCAGGAGCTGCTCTGGGGCTCTCTCCTGAGGAAATGTGGGGAGATAGGAGCAAAATTAGGTACCTAAAATCCACCGCTCTTGCCGACAGGATGCCGGGAATCGCCAAGGATCTATGGAAGATAATGAAGATCAAGGGTGGAAAGATAGAGACCCGTTCCATTTATACCAGGGAGCTTCTCTTTTTTCCTGCTTACACCGTTCTATACACCGGAGAACCCACACTGTTGGACGAGCTCAAAGAGGCCTTTGATGATCCTGTCTACGCCCTTTCTATAGGCCGAGAAGATGAGTTGATAGTTATTAGCAGAAATCGTCTTGTTGAAGCGACTTCGGCTCATCCCGAGTTCTCAGGAACCTTCATTCCCCTTAACATGCGAACGATTCCGGAAGAGAGGATAAAACTTATTCTGGATCGAGAAGGTTTTTCCCCGGTCCCACAGACTGTTAAGCTACCAGTATCCTTCAAGGTGGAGAAAGGTATCCGAAGCCCAGAAAAAGATTTGTTCTTTACCTTTATTCCTCAGGGGCTTAAGGTTTTTGTGGAGGGGCTTGAGGCTTTTCAAACCGATGGAAGAGCCTTCTGTTTCTGGTCTTGAGGACCTTCTAGCCAAACCGGATGTTGGGCTTCTAGACCACAGTCTTCAGACAGTAGAAGCAGGACGCGTTATAGCCAATCTGCTCAGTCTGGAAAGCAAAACCCTCCAAAAGGTTTTGTTCGCTTGCGCTTTTCATGATATTGGCAAGGCAACAGAAAGTTTTCAGGAATACATCAGGGGTAAAAGGGGCAGGTCATTTCCACATGCATTGGCATCGTTTCCGCTTGTCTATCTTCTTGAAAAGAGGGTGTTCAACGACTTACCGGAGGCCTCCCTTGCAGTTCTGAGTCATCATACTCCGATTCATTCTAATCTCTATAACAATTATAGGGCGGATAAACCCGCTTTCTGCGAAGCGCTCTCAAAACTCCTGAGAGTCCTAACAGACCAAATGAATCTCGGATTGGACGAGGATTTTTTGAGATGGATTTTTGAAGTATCGCCAACATTTCCACCCTATGATTACTGGGCTAGAGCCCACGAGGAACACCGCAGAATCAAGAGATCAGGTTTCGCACAGATAAAAACCGTGCTTCAGATGGCTGATTGGGCCGCGTCGGGCGGGAAAAATCCCTGGGAGTATTTCTTGGTTGAGGGTAGAAAGAGGGTTGAAGGGCATATTGAGGAAATAAAAATTAGGCTCCACGGTTTCCAGAAAAAATGCTGGGAAGCCAAAACCCCATTATTCCTCCGAGCACCGACCGGATCCGGCAAAACCGAGGCGCTTGTCGGGTGGGCCGCCAATGCTACACGACTCATTTACTTGCTCCCGACCCAGGCGACCAGCAATGCGATGTTTGAAAGGCTTAAAGACATTTTCCCTGGACAAACTGGCCTCTCACATGGCAAGGCTTCGTTCTACCTACATTCCCAGGAGGAACTTGAAGGAGAGGAATGGGATGAGCGTCTTCTCGCGTCCTCATTCGCTAAACCAGTCAATGTGGCGACCCTTGACCAATTCCTTCTTGCCCATCTGAACGGCAGGCACTGGGAAATAAAAGAAACATTAGCCCAGCATGGGGCGCTGGTCTTTGACGAGATACACGCTTACGAGCCATATACGCTTGGAATACTACTGAGCGCTCTTGAGAACCTGGAGCGCGGTAGGCAGGCCTTTGCGAGTGCCACCTTTCCCTCGCTGCTTTTAGAAACTATAAGGGAATCACTTGGACAGGAGGGCCAAATAGTTGAAGCAGAGGGCGAGTTCTGGAATAAAAGAAGGCACAGAATCCGCATTTCCGAAAGGGCCTCGGAGGAAGTTCTCCCAGAGATCATTGACATGGTGAACAGGAATAAAAAGGTTCTGGTAGTCCTTAATAGCGTTGAGGATGCCCAAAATTTCTTCAAGCAGGCAGTAGAACGACTTGGGGAGAGGACTGTTCTTCTCCACAGTCGGTTCATTAACAGGGATAGAACAAAACTTGAAGAACTGGCCAAGAGTCCGCCAAGGGGGTTTCTTCTTGTATCCACTCAGGTGGTGGAGGTGAGTCTGGATATATCCTATGACGCCTTGTTTACGCAGATGGCCCCTCTGGATGCCCTGGTTCAGCGAATGGGAAGAATTAATCGCTATGGCGAACTCGGATGTGCACCCGTAGAGATAATACCAGAATCGGATAACTCCAAACTGGTTTACGAGGAGAAGAACTTGGGTATTCTGGCGTTGACGAGAGAAATTTTAACCTCAATGGCTAACGAACCCTCGGATGGAGAGATAAGGAGGGGGGTTGAGGAGCTTTACGAGCATCTTTTCAAGGCTGAAACGTTTCGAAGGGAGATTAAGGAGGGACAGGTAAAGGCTAAACAACTACGAGAAAGTCTGGGCCTATACAGTCTGTTCCTTGAGGAAAATATTGAGCAAAGATTGACCAGGAAGGGAATGCTCACGCTTGAGGTTATCCCGAAGAGATTTGAAACAGAGGCCTGCACACTCGTTGAGCAAAATCAATCCTGGAAACTTTCCGAAATAATGGTTCCTGTTCCCTGGTGGTGGGTGAAAAACCGCGTAACGCGAGGACCAACTCCCTTGTCATTAATTGCAGATATTGATTATGATGACAATATAGGAGCAATCAAGCCTAATAGCGAAGACCCATCAGACGACTACGCAATTTTCTAATGCCCATCAACGCCACGACTTTTTACTCCTACCTGGTTTGTCCCAGGGAAGCCTGGTTAATGCACCATCATGTCCTGCCTGACAGTAAAGAACACTATCACCTGGCCACAGGCCGCCTTATCCATCAGGAGTCATATGCGCGCCAACGCAAGGAGATACCCGTGGACAATCTCCTGGTCATTGACCTGGTGGAGGGCGAGGGGGTTGTCGCGGAGGTCAAACGGACATCAAGGCACCCAGAGGCCGCGAGGCTTCAGCTCGCCTATTACCTTTACTACCTGAAAACCGAGAAGGGACTTGAAACCTCCGGGGTTCTCCTTTTCCCAAAGGAGAGAAGGCGCGAGAAGGTTGAGCTGACTCCTGAACTGGAGGCCAGGGTGAGGGCTATTCTCTCGGAAATAGAGGAACTGGTCTCCCGGCCAAGGCCTCCGGCGCCCAGAAAGATCAAATACTGCGCTCCATGTGGATACAGGGAGCTTTGTTGGGGATAGCCATGCTCAGAACCATATACATCTTCTCAAACTGCACCCTGAGAAGGGGCGACAACACCATCGTGCTTGAGAGCGAAGAAGGCAAGCAGGTCGTTCCAGTGGAGACCATAGAGGAGATAAAGGTCTTTGGGGAAGTTGACCTGAACAAGCGTTTCCTGGAGTTTATCTCCCAGAAAGGCATCCTCATCCACTTCTTCAACTACTACGGCTATTACGTGGGCACCTACTATCCTAGGGAAAGATTGAACTCTGGCCTCATAACCCTTAGCCAGGCCGAACACTACCTTGACACCGAGAAAAGGCTTTACCTGGCGAGAGCTTTTGTAATAGGAGCCATAGGCAATATGCTCTTTAACCTGAGGATATACGCCACGAGGGACAGGGAGCTGAGTCAACAGCGCGAGGCTATTGGTGATGCACTAAGCCGTATAAACGAACCACAGGACACCGAGGAGCTGATGGCCCTGGAGGGTAACGCGCGAGAGATTTACTACACGGCCTTTGACGAGATAATCACCCAGAAGGGTTTTGAGTTTGAGTCCAGGACACGGCGTCCCCCGCGCAACCAGCTCAACGCCCTCATCTCGCTTGGCAATTCCCTGATGTATACCACCGCGCTCTCGGAGATCTATAGAACTCATCTTGATCCAAGGATAGGCTACCTGCACACGCCAAATCAAAGGAGTTTCTCACTGAACCTTGACCTCGCGGAGATCTTCAAGCCCCTTGTGGTCGACAGGGTCATCTTCGCGCTCCTGAACCGACAGCAAATAAAGCCCGGGGACTTCTCCGAGGAAATGGGAGGTATCTACCTGAAGGAAGGTCCTCACAAAACCTTCATCAAGGCCTACGAGGAGCGGCTTGCGGAGACTGTTGCTCACAAGAATCTTGGCAGACAGGTCTCATACAGGCGCATGATCCGGCTGGAGTGTTACAAGCTTTACCGGCACTTCATTGACGAGGAGGAATATGTTCCCTACATCCGCAAAGAGTGAGCCATGTTCATAATACTGGTCTATGATGCAGGAGAGGAACGAGTCAATAGGTTCCTGAAAACCTGCCGAAGATACCTTACCTGGGTCCAGTGCTCGGTGTTTGAAGGGGAGCTGACCGGCGCGCAGTTTGCGAGGCTGAAAAACGACCTGCGCAAGATAATGAATCCAGAGGAGGACTCGGTAATTATTTACACCTTCAGGACCAAACACTACTTTGAGCGGGAGGTCATGGGCCTTGAAAAGGGTTCCTCCGAGGAGTTCATATTCTGATCGGATCCCCTGGGGTTTTTGCACTACCGGTGGTCCGGCGGTAAAACGCACATTTACCAGGATCAGGCACTTGCGTCAACACATGGCCACCCCATATAATCTGGAAGCTATGCAAAACGGGTTCCTAGCCTACCTACGAGGGATTGAAACGGTAAAATCGG
>FWPU01004599.1_pt1 | contig 28692 bp, 27 predicted proteins | sample 2228361 | NCBI WGS metagenome assembly FWPU01 (sample SAMEA103939777, study PRJEB20133) | metagenome
CGCCGAGGCGCGCCTGACCCTCCCCGAAGCCTGAGCGCGCCCCCGGCCCTCGCGGACGCCACGGCTGGACCGGGGCGGCCGCGCTGGGGGGTGTGGGGGGCGCCCGGAGCCGCCACCACGAAGCGCCCCCACTACGAAGCGCCCCGCCCACGACCGCTGACCCTGACCTGCCACCGCTGAGCGCGCCGTTCGGCGGTCCAGCTCCGCGTCCGCTCGAGGAGCGCGTACCAGGACGGTGTGCGGGCTCCGCGCTGCTAACCCCGGCTCCCGCGCTGGAGGAAGGCCTGTTTCCAGCTCTCGAGCCCGTGCGCCGGGATCTGGCTCTCCCGCGCGAAGCCGAGGACCTCCGCCGCCAGAGGCGGATGTGGCTTGACGCGCCGCTGCTGATGCTCACTATTGGGGAGCCCATGGGGAGTCTTCCGTGGCATGAGGTGATGGCAAGCATGACGACCCAGGACCACACGTCCTCCTCTCATTTCGCCGACCGGATGGCGATGGCCCGCCGGCGTGCTTTCGTCGGACGCGCCGCCGAGCTGGAGCTGTTCCGGCAGGCGCTGCAGGCTGACGACCCGCCCTTTTCTGTGCTGCATATCTTCGGCCCCGCGGGCGTGGGCAAGACAACGTTACTGCACATGTATGCGCATATCGCCAGCGAAAGCGGCCGCGCGGTTTTCCATCTGGACGCTCGCGACATCGATCCTTCGCCACAGGGCTTTCTACTGGCCCTTTCTTCACGAACGGGAGTCGGCGAAGGCTGGCGGAGCCTGGAGCGCCTGGCGGCATTGCCGCCAGCGGTGTTGCTTCTCGACACCTACGAACGCCTTGTGCCCCTGGACGACTGGCTGCGCGAAACGCTCTTGCCGGCCTTGCCGACACGTGTGTTGGTGGTGATCGCCGGCCGCAATCCCCCCTCCGAACCCTGGCGCACCGATCCGGCCTGGCGTCACCTGGCCCGCATCGTCTCCCTGCGCAACCTGCGCCCGGAAGAGAGCCGGCAGTTGTTGACCGCGCTGCGGGTCCAGCTCCGCCTGCAAGAGAGCATCCTCAGCCTCAGTTACGGTCATCCCCTGGCTCTGGTTCTCCTGGCCGACTGGCTGGCTCTGGCCGCGCCCGGCGCAGAAGCGATCAGCCTCGAGCGCGCCCCGGACGTGATCCGCCTGCTGGTCGAGCGGTTCATGCAGGACGTCCCTACCCCCCTGCATCGCCAGGCCCTGGAGGCGTGTGCCCTGGCCCGGGTGACGACCGAAGCCATGCTGGCGGAGGTGCTCGGTGAAGAAGCCGCCCCCACTCTCTACGCCTGGTTGCGCGGACTCTCCTTCATCGAAGCCGGCCCGTCGGGTCTGTTCCCCCACGATCTGGTACGGGACGTGCTGGAAACGGACTTGCGCTGGCGCAACGTCGAAACCTGGCGTCGACTTTACCGTCACGTGCGCAGCCATCTGTCCCGCCGCTTCTGGGAGGGCAGCGGCCTCACCCGCCAGCAGGCCTTTGTGGACCTGCTTTATCTGCAGCGCCATCAGCCGGCGATGAGGCCCTTTTACGACTGGAAGGCCCTGGGCGGCGCCCACCACGACCCGGCCACACCACGAGATCACTCCCACATTCTGGCCATGGTTGAGAACCACGAAGGTCCGGAGTCGGCCCAGATCGCTGCCTACTGGCTCCGACGGCAGCCCCAGGCTTTCGTGGTATTTCGGGGGCCGGACTCCCTCCCCCTGGGGTTCTCGGCCAACCTCCTCCTGGACATCGTCACTACCGAGGATGAGCAGGCCGACCCGGCCGTGCGTGCCATCTGGGCGTTCATCCGGCGCTATGGCCCCCTGCGTCCCGGCGAACGCATCCAGATTGCCCGCTTCTGGATGGGCCGGGAGAGCTACCAAGGGCCTCTGACCCACAACATGATCAGCCTGAGCACCGCGATCGTCTGGCTGACCACACCCGACCTGGCCTGGACCTTCTGTTGCACTGCCGATCCCCCGTTCTGGGAAGAGCTGTTCGCCTACATCAACTTCTGCCGGGTCGTCGAAGCCGATTTCAATGCTGGAGGCCGCCGCTACGGAAGCTTTGCCCACGACTGGCGCGCCCAGCCGCTGGCCGTGTGGAGGGAGATCATCGGCGAGCGGGAGCTGAGCGTGGACTTCAAGCCGGAGGCGGCCAGTCGACTCACCCCGCCTCCGATCATGGTCCTGTCCCAGCCTGAATTCGAAGAGGCGGTGCGCCGGGCCCTGCGGGACTACAACCGGCCGGACGCTCTGGCCGGCAACCCCCTGTTGCGGTCGCGCGTCCTGCGCGATGTGGCTGGCCCCAACCCCGGCCCAGACGCCCTGCGATCCCTCCTGCGCGCCTCTGCCGAAACCCTGACGGCCAGCCCAAGAGAGGAAAAGTTCTACCGGGCGCTGCATCGCACCTATTTCCAGCCCGCCCCCACCCAGGAATCCGCCGCCGAACTGCTGGGCTTGCCCTTCAACACCTATCGCTACCATCTCGGCAAAGGCATCGAGCGGGTCGCCGCCTGGCTCTGGCAGAGGGAGTTGTACGGGCCCCGAGCGGGACACGACAACCCTTAGTCGGGGGCAGAGAGGGCCATCCGTTGGATGGCCGTCCTCGTTTTCGGCAAAGATTCGGCAGCAACTTCGGCTGGAAGGTTGGCAGGTCCGCCGGCTATCGCTATGGGCAGCTTCGAAGGTGACAGCCTGGCTCCACGGTATCGGGACGTGAGACGACGGCTGCCTCGTACACGGAGGTGAGACGTGAAACCCGCCCTGGGTCAAACGCACGATTATCCCTTGACCCACACCCGGGAAGAACTGGAGCGCCTGGTGCGGCAGGACAGCTTCATCGGCGACCTGACCGAACACGTGCTCCACAAGGCCGGCCTGACTCCCGGCATGCGGGTGCTGGACGCGGGCTGCGGCGCCGGCGACGTGTCGTTCCTGGCCGCCCGACTCGTCGGGCCCCAGGGGAGGGTCATCGGCGTGGACAGAGCGCCGGAAGCCGTGCGCTATGCCCAGCAACGGGCGCAACAGGCCGGGCTGGAAAACGTTCGCTTCGTGGCCGCCGATCTGACCGAGTTCAACGGCGACGACGAGCCGGCGGATGCCCTGATCGGCCGGCTGGTGCTGATGTACTTTCCCGACCCGGCCGCAGTGCTGCGCCGGCTCCTGGCCTTTGTCAAACCGGGCGGTATCGTCGCGTTTCAGGAACTCGACCTGATGCCGTCACCGCCGGCCGAGATCATGAGCCAGCCCCTCTGTGAAACCTACGTCACCGCTGGCACCAGGATCAACCAGACCTTTGCCCGCGCCCGCATCGACGGCCGCACAGCCTTCAAACTGGGGCGGATCTTCCAGCACGCCGGCCTGCCCGCCCCGCAGATGCTGGCCATGCAGCGCGTGGAGCGGGGCCCGGCTTCGCCCATCTACGACTGGATAGCCCAGATCACCCGCGCGGTACTGCCCCTGATGCAGCAGGTCGGCGTGGCCACGGCCGAGGAGGTGCAGGTGGACACCCTGGCCGAGCGCATACGCCGCGAGGCGGTGGAGAAGGATTGCACCTTGATGACCCCGCCGCTGATCGGCTCCTGGGCGCGGAAGCCGTAGGGGCCGCCGACCGCTGGCGATGACGCACGCTGTCGAGCGACCGGCTGCAGTGACGCGAGCCGAGGTCACCTACCAGGGTATCCGCTCGCCCTACCTGGAAAGCGGTGACCGGCGGGCCGGGGAAGCCGCCGTCTTCGTGCACGGCAACCCCGGCTCGTCGGAGGACTGGCGGGAGCTGGTGGGCCGGGTGGGCGCCTTTGCCCGGGCTGTGGCCCCGGACATGCCCGGCTTCGGCCGCGCGGACAAGCCCAGAGACTTCGATTACACCGTCGATGGCTATGCCCGGCATCTCAAGGGCATCTTGAGCCACCTGGGCGTGCGCCGGGCCCATCTGGTGCTGCACGACTTCGGAGGGCCGTGGGGGCTGGCCTGGGGCGCCCAGGACCCGGCGCGGCTGGCCAGCATCACCCTGATCAACATCGGCATCATGCCCGGCTACCGCTGGCATTATCTGGCCCGGATCTGGCGCACGCCGCTACTGGGCGAGCTCTTCTTCGCCACCACCACTCGCACGGCCTTCGGGCTATCGCTGAAGCACGGCAACCCCCGCGGCCTGCCCAAAGCCTTGGTGGACCGCATGTACCGCGATTTGGATTGGGGCACGAAGCGGGCGGTGCTGCGCCTGTACCGGGCCACGGACGACCCCGGCCAGATGGCCGACATGCTGGGACCGCTCTTCCGGCAACTGGACGTGCCGGCGCTGGTCATCTGGGGTGCGGCCGATCCGTATGTGCCGGTCCGCTACGCCGACCGCCAGCGGGAATTCTTCCCCCGCGCCCGGATCGTGATTCTGGAGGGGAGCGGCCACTGGCCCTTCGCCGATGATCCGGAAGGAGTGGCCGATGCGTTGATCCCTTTTCTCCGGAAGGAGTTGCAGACCTAAATCAAAGAATCTCGCTTGATAGGGTCATGATCACGTTAAAACGTCAAGCCCGCGTGCCGGAGAAACGCGAACGCCAAGTCGTGAGCGCCGCGAACGCGGGCCAGGCCGTTTCGGAGCGCCGTCGCCAGCTCCGGCAGCTCGCCGCAGTGGTTGGCCAGTTCACGGGCTTTCACGGTACCGAACGGCGGCTCGGCCGGATCGAGCAGAGCCGCGTCGACCTCGGCCAGGCCCTGGGCGTCCAGCCGCGGCTTGCGGCCCGCGCGCCCGGCCGCCTTGAGCGCGGCCTGCCCCTGGCGCTTCCAGCTCCGATGCCGGGCAACTCGTCATCGGGGTCACGCCCAGGGCGCGCGCCACGGCCGCCTGCGATGCGCCGGGCGCAAAGAGCCGTGCCGCCTGGAACCGTCGAGCTTCCAACGCCGCGAAATCCCGCCGGGCACCACATGGAGTGGGCATCTCTCAGCGTGGCATCGTAGCCCGTGAATCGTATGACTTTCTTTCACGAGATTCTTTGAAGGGAGGCGGTCGTGACAGGTCTGAACCGCGCCATCGTTATCGGCGCAAGCATTGGTGGGCTGCTTGCCGCGCGGGCGCTGGCCGATTTCTTCGAGCGGATCACTCTCATCGAGCGGGACACCTTCCCGCCCGAGGGCGAGCATCGCAAGGGCGTGCCCCAGAGCTGGCATACCCACGTGCTACTGCTGCGCGGCGGGGAGATTCTCGAACGCTTCTTCCCCGGGCTGACCGCCGATCTGGTTGCCCGGGGTGCGCCGTTGATCGACCGGCCGGAAAAGGAGCTCATCTGGTTCGACGGCGGCGGCTATCATGCGCGTTTTACGAACGAAGACGGCAAAATCGGCGCGCTTGGCGCCAGCCGGCCCCTGCTGGAAGGCTACGTGCGGCAGCGGGTGCTGGCATTGCCCGGTGTGCAGGCGATCGAGCAGTGCGACGTCCTGGGGCTGGCGCCGTGCGAGAGCGGATCGCGGGTGCGGGGCGTGCGCATCTTGCGCCGGGCTGGAGGCAGCGCTGAGGAAGTGCTGGAGGCGGATCTGGTGGTGGACGCTGGTGGCCGTGGCTCCCGCGCGGTGAAGTGGTTGGAGGAGCTGGGCTCCCCGCCGCCGGAGGAGGAACGGGTGACGGTCGACTTGGGCTACAGCACGCGCCTCTATCGCCGCCGGCCGGACCATCTCGACGGCGCCAAGGCCGTCGTCATCGCCGCTTCCCCCGCGCAGAGACGAGGCGGAGTGATGATGGCCCAGGAGGACAACCGGTGGATCGTCAGTCTCTCGGGCTTTGCCGGCGACCACCCACCGCAGGATGAGAGAGATTTCCTGGCCTACGCCCGCTCTCTGGCGGCGCCGGACATCTACAACGTCATCAAGGATGCCGAGCCGCTTTCCGAAGCCATCCCCTATCGCTTCAAGGCCAGCCTGCGTCGGCGCTACGAAACGCTGGAGCGCTTTCCGGAAGGCGTCCTCGTCTTCGCCGATGCCATCTGCAGCTTCAATCCGATCTACGGGCAGGGGATGTCGGTGGCGGCCATCGAGGCGCTGGACCTCCAGCAGGAATTGCGCAAGGGCACCGACGGGTTGTGGCGACGCTTCTTCCGGCGGGCGGCCAGGAGCATCGACAACCCCTGGCAGATCGTGGTCAGCAGCGACCTCCGCTTCCGGGAGGTCGAGGGGAAGCGAACGCCGGATATTCGCCTGATCAACGCCTACCTGGCCCGGCTGCACCGGGCAGCACATCGCGATCCGGTCGTCGCCCGCGCCTTCAACGAGGTGGCCAGCCTAGTGGCCTCCCCGCGGAGCCTGATACGTCCGCGAGTGGTGTGGCGAGTGCTGCGGGGGAATCTGTTCAGCGGCCGGCCAGCATGCGCTTCCATCTGACGCCGCTCGGCTGCGCCTCGCGGCGCAGGTGAGGCGCCCGACGAGCCGCGCAGGAAAGTCGGGCACGCGCGGCCGATGGCTCTTCGGCTGCTCCGAGCGGAACTGCCGGCTCGCGAGGTCTTGCGCCGGTACGACGGGGAATCCCGAGGAGTTACAATCAAGACGCCAGCGCCCGGAGCGCGGGCGGCTCCTCGAGACGCAGGCGGACGTCGGTCACCGGCAGCACGGCCACGTGATGGGGGCGGACGAAGAGCGCATGAGCCAGGTCGGCATACGGCATCTGCTCGTACACCGCCTCGCACAGCAGGGGCTCCTCCGGGGCGCCGAAGGCGCGCTCGAGCGGCTCCAGCGACTCCAGGACGTCGGGCAGGTACCGGCGGCCGATGTCGAGCAGCGTGCGGGCGCGCCCGATCACGATCCGGGTGTTGACGAGCCCCTCGCCGTCGAGCAGCGCGGCCTGTTCCAGGCGTGACGCCCGGGGCACGAATCGCCGCACGGCCCGCACGCCGAAGCTCTCCAGGCCTTCCACCGGCGGACCGGGGTCGATCCACGCGCACGACGGGTCGAGAGCGACCGGGTGGGCGCCGATCACGAGGGCCAGGTCGGGGCGGAAGCCGACGGCCAGGGTGGCCCGCTGCACGCACGACATGAGCCGCGCCTCGCCGTCCACCAGGTGGTCGCTCGGCAGCACCACGACCACGGCGTGGGGGTCCTCGGCCGCGATCTGCAGCACCGACAGGAACAGCTCCGGCCCGCTCCCCCGGTAGGCAGGCTGCAGCACGCGGCGCACGCCCGGCAGGTCGGCCAGCTCGCCGGCGTAGTATGCGGAGTGCTCGCGGGTGAGCACGGCCACCAGCCGCTCGGAGGGAATCAGGCGGCTGGCCCGATCGAGCGTCTGGCGGAACAGGACGTGGCGAGGCGAGACCTGCCAGGCTGGTTTCCGGCCGCGGCCGGCTCGCCAGCGCCCGGCCCCGCCGCGCCCGGCCATGCCGCCGGTGAGCACGACGCCCCAGACGTTTCGTGCCATGGTGGGGTGGCGGCTGCAGCCGCCGTGCCACAGGCTCGATGCGCTGGAAAGCGCGTCGCGGAGGGGAGATCGGGGGAACCGGCCGGCCTGAAAAAAGTTCAAGCCGCCCAAGTCGGATGTAAGACTTACAGAGAGCGGAGGTGCCCGGTGTTCGACCTGAAGGGAAAGGTAGCGCTCGTCACCGGCGGCAACGGCGGCATCGGTCTCGGCATGGCGCGCGGCCTGGCGGCGGCCGGGGCCAACGTCGTCGTGGCCGGGCGGAATCGCGAGAAGTCCCTGGCCGCGGTGGCCGAGCTGGAGCGGCACGGGCCGGCCGCGCAGGCCGTGGAGGTGGACGTGGCGTCCGAGGCGTCCGTGGCGGCCATGGTCGAGGCGGTGGTCGGCCGCTGGGGGCGCCTCGACGTCCTGATCAACAACGCCGGCATCAACATCCGCAAGCCGGCCCACGAGCTGGCGCTGGAGGAGTGGCGCCGGATCCTCGACACCAACCTCACCTCGGCCTTCCTGTGCGCGCGCGCCGTCCACCCGGTGATGAAGCGGGGCGGCGGCGGCAAGATCGTGAACATCGGCTCGATGCTCTCGATCTTCGGCGCCTCGTTCGCCCCCGCCTACGGCGCCTCGAAGGGCGGGATCGTGCAGCTGACGAAGTCGCTGGCCTGCGCCTGGGCCGCGGACAACATCCAGGTCAACGCGGTGCTGCCGGGCTGGATCGACACCGACCTGACCCGCCAGGCCCGCCGCGACGTCCCCGGCCTGCACGAGCGGGTGCTGGCCCGCACGCCGGCCGGACGCTGGGGCCGGATCGAGGACATGGCCGGGATCGCGGTCTTCCTGGCCAGCCCCGCCTCGGACTTCATCACCGGCACCGCCATCCCGGTGGACGGCGGCTACTCGACGCAGATCTAGCCGCCGATGCGGGTCCTGGTCGTCGACGCCATCGCGCCCGAGGGCCTGGCCTTCCTCCGCCAGCACGGCTTCGAGGTGGACGAGCTGCCCCGGCCGCCGCGGGAGGTCCTGGAGCAGCGCATCGGGGACTACGAGGCGCTGATCACCCGCTCCAGCACGCCGGTCACGGCGGACCTGCTGCGGCGCGCCGCCCGCCTGCGCATCGTCGGCCGGGCCGGCGTGGGCGTGGACAACATCGATGTCGAGGCCTGCTCGCGGCGGGGCATCGTCGTCGTCAACGCCCCGTTCGGCAACGTGGTCTCCGCCGCCGAGCACACCGTCGGCATGCTGCTGGCCCTGGTGCGCCGGATCCCCGAGGCCCAGGCCGCGCTGAAGGCGCTGACCTGGGACCGCGGGATCTACGGGACCGAGCTGTACCGCAAGACGGTCGGCGTGGTGGGGCTCGGCAAGGTCGGCTCCCGCGTCGCCGCGCGGCTCAGGGCCTTCGAGACCCGCATCCTGGTGTACGACCCCTACATCCCCGAGAGCCGCGCGCGGGAGGTGGGCGGGGAGCTGACCGACTTCGAGACCCTGCTGCGCGAGTCGGACATCGTCACCTTCCACGTGCCGCTGACGGAGGAGACCACCGGCATGCTCGGGGCCCGGGAGCTGGCGCTGACCCGGCGAGGGGTCCGGCTGGTCAACTGCGCGCGGGGAGGGATCGTGGACGAGGCGGCCCTCCTGGCCGCCCTCGACAGCGGGCAGGTGGCCGGGGCGGCGATCGACGTCTGGAGCGAGGAGCCCCCGCGGGGCGAGGTGGTTCAGAGCCTGATCCGCCACCCGCGCGTGGTGGCCACCCCGCACCTGGGCGCCAACTCGGCCGAGGCCCAGGTCAACGTGGCCCTGGACGTGGCCCGGCAGCTGGTGGCGCTGCGGGACGGGGCCCTGGTCGAGTACGCCGTCAACATTCCCGTCGGCGACGCGGCGGCCCTCGGCGAGCTGCGCCCGTTCATCGCGCTGGCCGAGCGCCTGGGGCGGTTCAGCGTGCAGCTCGACCCGGAGCACCTGGAGGCGGTGGAGGTGAGCGTCGCCGGCGCGGTGGCCCAGCGCGACCCGGACCTGCTGGCCCGCGCCGTCCTGGCCGGCCTCCTGGCCCCCGTGATGGCCGGCCCGGTCAACCTGGTCAACGCGCACCTGGTGGCGCGGGAGCGGGGCGTGGGGGTCACGGTCCGGCGGGAGGAGGAGACCCACGGCTACCACAGCCTGCTGACGGTCACGACCCGGACCCGGGAGGGGCGGAAGATCATCGCCGGGACGGTCTTCGACGGCCAGCCCCGTATCGTCCGCCTGCGGGACCTCAACATCGAGTTCACCCCGGAGGGGTACATCCTCGTGCTCTCCTACGAGGACCGGCCGGGGATGGTGGGGCGGATCGGCACGACCCTCGGGGGCCTGAACGTCAACATCGCCTCCATGCACGTGGGCCGGAAGACGAAGCGGGGCCGGGCCATCGTCGTGCTGATCCTGGACGAGGACCTGACGTCCGAGCAGCTGGCCGACGTGGCCAGCGCCGTCGAGGCCGACTTCGCGCGGCTGATCCGGCTCGTCTGAGCCGCCAAATTTTTTGGTGGGCGGCGACCCCCCCTGCTAGCCTCGTCGCATGCTGACCACCACCATGCGCGCATTCGTCGTGATCCTGCTCGGTCTCGTGCTGGCGGCCTGCGCCACGAGCTCGCCCCGCGTCATGCGGAGCGAGTTCGAGGACATCCCGGTGCCCAAGGGCATGACCTATGTCGAGGAGCGCTCGACGGTCATCGAGTCGCCGTCCGTCAAGGCGGCTCGCCTGCTCTACCGGGGCCGGATCGAGCCGACCAGCCTGGCCACCGCCATCCGGCTGACCCTGGAGGCCAACGGCTGGCGCAACGTCAGCACCATGAGCGGGGCGCCCCACGGCACCACGCAGGTGTACGAGAAGGGCGGCAACTCGCTCCAGGTGAAGCTGTGGGAGGGCTGGTACTACACCTACGCGGAGTACACGACCTCCCGCGCCCTGGCCGTGCCCTCCGCCAGCCCCGTCAACCGGTAGCCCGCCTCGCGCGCCCCGACCCCGGGATCGGAGCACCGCATCCGGTCCCCCGGGAGCCGCCGGTCCCCCGGGAGTCGCCGGGGAGGTATCGGAGGGGGCGTCTCGCCCCCTCCGATGTGGTCAATGCCGTTACAGCCGCGCTTTGTCTGACCTCCAAGGTATCGGAGGGGGCGTCTCGCCCCCTCCGATGTGGTCAATGCCGTTACAGCCGCGCTTTGTCTGACCTCCAAGGTATTGGAGGGGGCGTCTCGCCCCCTCCGATGTGGTCAATGCCGTTACAGCCGCGCGCCGTCTGGCCCGGGCGTGATCACTCGTTGCGCCACGCGTAGCCGTCGCGCCGGATGAACTGGTCCGCCTCCGCCGGCCCCCAGGACCCGGCGTCGTAGGTGGGCAGCGGCCGGGGGTCGGCCTTCCAGGCCGCCAGCAGCGGCTCGAGGATCGCCCAGGCGCGCTCCACCCAGTCGGCGCGCGCATAGAGCGTGGCATCCCCGTGGATGGCGTCCAGGAGCAGGCGCTCGTAGGCCTCGGGGGGCTCGCCGCCGAACACCTCGCCGTAGCGGAAGTCGAGGTGGACCTGGCCGAGGCGCAGCTCCGGGCCGGGCACCTTGGCCGCCACGGTGAGGGCCACCCCCTCGTCGGGCTGGATGCGGACCAGGAGAAGGTTCCGCTCGACCCCCGCCGGCGCCCGGCGGAAGATCAGGTGGGGGGTGCGGTGGAACTCGATGACGATCTGGCTGGCCCGGCTGGCCAGCCGCTTGCCGGTCCGCAGGTAGAACGGCACTCCCGCCCACCGCCAGTTGTCCACGAAGAGCTTGAGCGCCACGAACGTCTCGGTCCGGGAATCGGGGGCCACGCCTTTCTCCTGCCGGTACGCCGGCACCGGCCGGCCGTCGACGAAGCCGGCTCCGTATTGCGCCCGCACGGCGACGTCCGCCGTCCGGTCCTGGTCGATGGGCCTGATGGCGGCCAGCACCTTGTTCTTCTCGTCGCGCACGGCCTCGGCGTCGAAGGTCACCGGAGGCTCCATGGCGACCAGGCACAGGAGCTGGAGCAGGTGGTTCTGCACCATGTCACGGAGCGCGCCCGCCTCCTCGTAGTAGGCCCCCCGGGTCTCGACGCCGATCGACTCGGCCACCGTCACCTGCACGTTGGCGACGTGGTTGCGGTTCCAGAGCGGCTCGAAGATGCCGTTGGCGAAGCGCAGCACGAGCAGGTTCTGGACCGTCTCCTTCCCGAGATAGTGGTCGATCCGGTAGACCTGGTCCTCCGCGAAGACCGTGGCCAGGCGGTGGTTGAGGGCCCGGGCGCTGCCCAGGTCGCGCCCGAAGGGCTTCTCGACGATGATCCGCGTCCAGCCGCCCTCGCTGCGGTTGAGGCCCGAGGCGCCGAGGTTCTGGACGATGTCGTCGTAGAGGCTGGGAGGCACCGCGCAGTAGAAGAGGCGGTTCGCGGCCCCTCCTCGCTCGCGCTCCCGGGCGGCCAGCGCGCGGGCGAGCGCCGGGTAGAGGGCGGGGTCCTTCGGATCGCCCGGCAGGTAGAAGAGGGACCGGGCGAAGCGCTCCCACACCCGCTCGGAGGGCGGCTGGACCCGCCCGTGCTCGTGCACGGCCTGCCGCATCCGGCGCCGGAACTCCTCGTCGCTCATCTCGGTGCGGGCGACGGCCAGGATGGTGAACGGCTCCGGCAGGGTCCGGGCGGCGTACAGGGCCAGGATCGCGGGCAGCAGCTTGCGCTGGGTCAGGTCGCCCGAGGCGCCGAAGATGACCAGCGTGAACGGCTCATCGGCGAACGGCATGGCCGCCGAATGCCCGGCGCAGGGCCGCCAGGAGCCGGTCCGCGAACGTGTCGTCCCGGCGGGACCGGAAGCGCGCGTAGAGCGCGGCGGTGATGACGGGCAGCGGCACCGCCCGCTCCACCGCCTCGCCCACCGCCCAGCGTCCCTCGCCCGAGTCCTCCACGTGGCCCTTGATGCCGGCCAGCTCGGGATCCTCGCCCAGGACCTCGGCGGCCAGCTCCAGCAGCCACGATCGGACCACGCTCCCGCGGGTCCAGAGCCGGGCCAGGGCGGCGACGTCGAGGCCGAGCCCCGAGGCCCGGAGCAGCTCGAAGCCCTCGGCGTAGGCCTGCATCAGGCCGTACTCGATGCCGTTGTGGACCATCTTCGCGTAGTGACCGCTGCCGGCCGGCCCGACGCGCTGCCAGCCGTCCGGCGGCGCCAGTGTCGAGAAAACGCTGCCCAGGCGGGCCACCGCCGCCGGATCACCGCCCACCATGAGGCAGTACCCCTCGCTCAGGCCCCGGACCCCGCCGCTGACCCCGCAGTCCAGGTAGTGCAGGCCCCGGGCGGCCAGCCGGGCTGCGCGCGCGGGGTCGTCGCGGTAGTGCCCGTTGCCCCCGTCCACGATGGTGTCGCCGGCGGCCAGGAGCGGGGTCAGCTCGGCGATCACCTGCTCGGTCGGCTCTCCGGGGGGCACCATCAGCCAGACGGCGCGGGGGGCGGGCAGCGCCTCGACCAGCTCGGCCAGCGAGCCCACGGCCTGCACGCCCCCATCCGTCGCCGTGCGGCGCGCGCCCTCCGCCGGGTCGTAGCCGACGACCCGGTGGCCGCCGCGGACCAGACGCAGCGCCATGCTGCCCCCCATGCGCCCGAGCCCGATCATTCCCAGATGCATGGTCAGGGCAGGGAGCGGTCCAGCGCGGCCCGCAGGGCCTCGAGGGCCGCCACCCGGTCGCCGGTCACCGGCAGCCACAGCGCCCGCCGGCCGAGCGCCCGGAGCGTGGCCAGGTCTCCCAGGGCCTGGGCCATCTTCAGCGTCGCGAAGCCGTACGGCTCGCCCGGAATGGCCGCGTCCTCGGCATCGTCGCCGGCCAGCAGGGCCAGGATGGCCGTGGGCGGCCCGCCCTTGTGCAGCTGCCCGGTGGAGTGCAGGTAGCGGGGACCGTAGCCCACGGTGGTGGCCAGGCGGGTGCGATCGCGGATGAGGCGGCGCAGGGCCTGCAAGGCCGCCGTCGTCGCCGGCTCGGGCGTGAGATAGGCGAGCAGGGCGACGTAGTCGCCGGGGCGCGCCCCGGCCAGCGCCCGGGCCAGGTCAGCGGCGGTCTGGCCCGGTTCCTCGGGCAGCCGCCCGCGCTCGCGGAAGGTGGCGAGGGCGGCCTGCGTGGCGTCCTTGGCCCGGGCGACGTCCGGCTCGTCGAACGGGTTGACCTCCAGCAGCGCCCCCACGGCCGCCGTGGCCACCTCCCACCGGAAGAACTCGGCTCCCAGATCGAACCGGTCGGTCAGGACCAGGCGGATCACGGGGTGTCCGGCCGCCTCGAGCGGCGCCAGCGCGCACTCGACCGCCGGGTCGGCCCCGAGCGTCATGGCGACGAACACGCGGTCGAAGCCGTAGGCCTCGGGAGGACCGGCCGGCTCGTCGTCGACCACGACGACGCCGCGCCCGCGCTTGCCCGTGGACTCGGTGAGCAGCTGCTCGAGCCAGCCGCCGAGGGCCCGCAGCGGCTCGGAGAGAACCAGCGTGAGCTTGTCGCGGCCGGCGGCGGCCAGGCCTCCCACGGCCGCGCCGAGGCGCAGCCCCGGGTTGTCGGCGACGGGGACCTCGGGCCCGCACGCCGCCGCCATGGCGGCGGCGCGCTCCAGGAGCCGCCCGACCTCCACGCCGATCAGGGCGGCGGGCACGAGCCCGAACAGCGAGAGCGCCGAGAAGCGGCCGCCGATGTCCGGCTGGTTCAGGAAGGTCCGGCGGAACCCGCCCTCGTCGGCCATCCGCGCCAGCGGCGTGCCCGGATCGGTGATGGCCACGAAGTGGCGGCCGGGGCGCGCCGCCTGCCGCTCCACCTGGTCCCGGAAGAACCGGTAGAGGGCCAGCGTCTCGGCCGTGGTGCCGGACTTGGAGGAGACGACGAAGAGCGTGCTGGCGAGCTTCAGCCGGGCCAGGGCGGCGCGCACGGCCGCGGGATCGGTGGTGTCGAGCAGCAGGAAGCGCGGCGCCGGGGGGCGGGGCGGGAACGTCCGGGCCAGCACCTCGGGCGCCAGGCTCGAGCCCCCCATGCCGAGCAGCACCACGTCCGTGACGCCGTCGCGGCGCACCTCGGCCGCGAAGGCGGCGAGGGCGTCGAGGTGCGGCCGCATGGCCGCCGGCGCTTCCAGCCAGCCCAGCCGGCCGGCGATCGCCGCCTGGACCTCGCCGGCGCCGCTCCAGAGGCTCGCGTCCTTGCGCCACAGGCGGGCTCCGGCATCCTGCCGCTCCAGGCGCTGGCGGGCCGTGGCGACCTCGGCCCGGCGCTCGACGGCCTGCGTGCCGGCGGCGTCGCCGGCGTCCAGCCGCGCCGCCGTCTCGGCCGCCTCGAGCGCCAGGACCTTGGCCACGCGGCGGGCGTGGCGCGCGGCGCCCGAGAAGCGCGCGGCGAGGAAGGCGCGGATCAGCTCGAGCGCCTGCTGGACCGTGACGACGCGCGAGCCCATGCAGATGACGTTGGCGTCGTCGTCCTCGCGCGCCTGGCGGGCCGTCATCAGGTCGTGGCAGAGCGCCGCCCGCACGCCGCGCAGCTTGTTGGCGGCGATGGAGACGCCGGCCCCGCTGCCGCAGATGAGCACGCCGGCGTCCGCCCGGCCCTCCCGGACGGCCAGCCCGACCGCCCGGGCGAAGTCGGGATAATCGCTGGGCTCCGCCGAGTCGGCGCCGCAGTCCAGGATCTGGTGGCCGTCGGCGCTCAGCGCGCCGATGACCTCGGCCTTGTAGGGGTAGCCCCGGTGGTCGCACCCGATGGCGACGCGCACGTGAGTCACTCCCCGAGCAGCGCCGCCGCCGGCCGGTCGAGCAGCCAGAGCAGCCGGCCGTGGGTGGGCCGCACCATGCCGGCCGGCAGCAGCGCCTGGTCCCGGAGGACCGCCTTCACCACCTTGGCCTTCTCGCCGCCCGACACCAGGAAGACGACCCGGGCGGCGTTGTTGAGGACCGGTAAGGTGAGCGTGATCCGCTCGGGGATGGCGGCGGCCGCGGCGTGCACGGCGGCCACGGGGCGGAACACCTCCTTGAGCACCGGCGAGCCGGGGAAGAGCGAGGCGATGTGCCCGTCCACGCCCATGCCGAGCAGGATCAGGTCGAAGCGGGGCAGCTCGCCGCGGCGGGTGCCGAAGACCTCGGCCAGCCGGCGGGCGTACTCGGCGGCCGCCTCGTCGGAGTCGGCGGCCTCCGGGGGCCGCATGGGGAACACCTGCCCGGGCGGGACCGGCACCTTCGCCAGCAGCGTCTCGCTCGCCATCCGGTAGTTCGACTCCGGATGATCCACCGGCACCCAGCGCTCGTCGCCGAAGAAGACGTAGGTCCGGTGCCACGGCAGCGCCTCGCTGTGCGGGGGCTGGGCCAGGCGCGTGTAGGTGGCGCGCGGCGTGGCGCCGCCGGCCAGCGCGATGGTGAAGCGTCCCCGCGCCCCGACCGCCTCGCGGGCCGCCTCCACCACCTGCCGGGCGGCGGCCTCGGCGAGGGCGGCCGCGTCGGCGGCCACGATCACCTCGGGCGGCGCGTCCATGGACCTCATGATACCGTCTGCTCCAGCGCCCGCTGCCGCTGGAGGGCCGCCCGGTACCGCGCGGTGTGCGCCGCCGTGGGCGCCACGCCGTCGGCGGGCGGCGCAGGGAAGGCGTCGAGGTCGGCGCGCCCGGTCACGGCGGCGCGCGCCAGCTGCGCGGCGCCCCGCGCGGTCACCTCGTCCTCGCGCACCAGCATGAGCGGCCGGCCGATGACGTCGGCCACCATGCGCGCCAGCGCCGGCGAGCGGGCGATGGCGCCGCCCGAGGCGGCCACGACGTGCTCGGGCGGGACCAGGGGCGCCAGCAGCCCGTAGACGAGCCCGATGCGCAGGGCCACCGCCTCCAGCGCCGCCTGCGCGATGTCGAGCGCCGTCGTGTCCAGGCGCAGGCCGGCGATGACCGCCCGGCGGTCGCCCCGCCAGCCCGGCGCCCGCTCGCCCGCGATGAAGGGGAGCACCGTGAGGCCGTGGCCGTCGGGCATCGTCCGGGCCAGGGCCGCCTCGGTGGCCTCGGCGTCGGGCAGGCGGAGCACGTCGCGGCACCACGCGAAGAGGTTGCCGCCCTCGCTCAGCGCGCCGCCCACCACCGAGAGGCGGCGATCCAGCCGGTAGCGCCAGAGCCCGCGGGGGGGCGGGCCGACGTCCGCCCCCACCACGCGCAGCGCGGCGGAGGTGCCGACGTTGAGCGCCAGGCGGGCGGGCGTGGTGCAGCCGGAGCCCACGTTGCTGGCCGCGCCGTCGCCGACGGCCGGAAACCACGGCACCCCCCGCAGCGCCGGCCAGCGGCGCGCCCAGGGCGGGCGCAGGCCGTAGCGGGGCTCCGTCCGGTCGCAGAGCGGAAACAGCCGCTCGGGCTCGATCTCGGCCGCGGCCAGCGCCGTGGGGTCCCAGCGCAGCGCGGTCTGGTCGAGCAGGCCGGTGCCCGAGGCCATGCAGATGCTGGTGGCCGCCTCGCCGAACAGCGCCAGCTCCAGGCACTCGCCGAGCGAGCCCCAGCGGGCCACCCGGCGCACCACCGCCGGCTGGGCGCGGCGCAGCCACCGCAGCCGGGCGGGCCAGTACGAGGTGTGCACGTGACAGCCGGTGCGGGCGCGCAGCGCCTCCTCGTCGAGCGCCTCCCGCAGGAGCGCGGCCTCCCGCGCGCTCCGCGTGTCGGCCCACATGTAGACCGGGGTCGCCGGGCGCCCGGCGGCGTCGAAGCCGAGCAGCCCGTGCCAGAAGGTAGCCACGCCCACCGCGCTCACGGCCGGCGTCCGGGACCCGCCCACCACGGCGTCCAGGCAGGCGGTGACCGCCTCCAGCAGGCGGGCCGGATCGTGCTCCACGCCGCCGTCCGCGGTCACCGCCGGCGCGTACTCGACCTGGTGGAAGCGGTCGCCCGCGCGCCGGCCGCCGTCGTCGTAGAGGCCGGTCCGCGCCGAGGAGGTTCCGACGTCGAGGGCGAGGATCATGCGGCGGGCACCTCGGGTAAGATACCGCCCATGAGCGAGACGTGGGAAGTGCTGACGCTCCGGGGGCTGAGCGCCACCGACGAGCGGGCGGAGGAGTTCACGGGCACGCTGGTCATCCATCGCGACGGCAGCGCCGAGCCCGTGGAGTCCATCACGGTCCGCGTCAAGCGCTCGATCCTCGCCGAGCTGCACGACAGCCTCGGACGGCTGCTGGCCCGCTCCATCGGGTTCCGCCCCGGGCGGTGAGCCGGCCGTAGAATGAGGGCGCCGAAAGGAGGAGCGCGATGGGAACGATCCGCGTGCTGAGCCCCCTGGGGCCGGCGGCCGGCGATGCGGTGCGGGTGCCGGCGCCGCCGGCCACCCTGGCCGGCCGGACGGTGGGCTTCCTGGACAACACCAAGCACAACTTCGACCGGCTGGTGGGGGAGCTGGGCGCGCAGCTGCGCGAGCGCTGGAACGTCAGGACCATCGTGCACCGCCGGAAGGCCAACGCCTCGACGCCGGCGCCGCCCGAGCTGGTGGCCGAGCTGGCCAAGACCTGCGACCTCGTCTTCGCCGGCTCCGCCGACTGAGGCTCCTGCACGTCGTGGAGTCTCCACGACGCGCTGGAGCTGGCGAAGGCCGGCACGCCGGCGGGCCTGATCGCGACCACCGCCTTCCAGGCCCTGGCCGTGCAGCAGCTGTCGGCGCGCGGCGTCTCCGGGCTGCCGCTGCTGGTGATCGACCATCCCCTGGGGGGCGAGCGCCCGGAATCCGTCGTCCGCCGCGCCCACCAGGCCGCCGAGCAGCTGGCGAGCCTCCTGGGCCGCTGATGGACGAGGCGGCCCGCACCCTGGAGCTCGAGGACACGCCGGAGGCGGTCCTGGAGGCGTTCGTCGCCCGGGAGTGGTGCGACGGGCTGCCGATCGTGCCGCCCACCGAGGCGCGGGTGCAGGCCATGCTGGGCGGCCGGCCCGGCGACCTCTCGCTGGGTCCCATGCCCCCGCTCTGGCGGGCGGCCACGCTGGAGGCCCTGGCCGTCAACGCCGTGATGGCGGGCTGCCGGCCCGAGTACTTCCCCATCGTCGTGGCCGCCGTGGAGGCCATGCTCGACCCGGCCTTCAACCTCTACGGCGTGCAGGCCACCACGCACCCGGTGGCACCGCTCTGCATCGTCCACGGGCCCCGCGGGCGCGCCCTGGGCGTGCACGGCGGCAGCGGCTGCTTCGGCCCCGGCTTCCGCGCCAACGCCACCATCGGCCGCGCGCTCCGGCTCATCCTCATGAACGTCGGCGGCGGCTGGCCGGGCCGGCACGACATGGCCACGCAGGGCAGCCCGGCCAAGTTCGCGTACTGCATCGCCGAGAACGAGGACGCCTCGCCGTGGGGCCCGTGGCTGGAGGGCGACGCGGTGACGGTCTACGGCGGGGAAGCCCCCCACAACGTCAACGACCACGCCTCGACCACGGCCTCGGGCATCCTGACCACGGTGGCCCACACCGCCGCCACCCTGGGCTCCAACGTCGGCTGGTACTTCTCGCAGAGCCAGCTGCTGGTGGTGCTCGGGCCCGAGCACGCCCGGACCATCGCCGGCGACGGCCTGAGCCGCGCCGACGTGCAGCGCTTCATCTACGAGCACGCGCGGCTGCCGCTCGGAACGCTGAAGCTGGGCGGGATGTGGGGCATGCAGGACTGGCCCCCGTGGATGACGGCGATGCGCGACGACGAGGCCCGCCCGCCGCGGGTGCCGTCGCCGGACGACGTGCTGGTGGTCGTCGCCGGCGGGCCGGGCAAGCACTCGTCCGTGATCCCCAACACCTGCTTCAGCCGGGCCGTCTCCCGGCCGGTCCGGTGGGAGGGGCCGGCGTGACGGCCGCCGGCGCCGGCGGCACGAGCAGCAGGACGATGCTCGCGACCACCAGCGCGGCGCCGGCGGCGCCGCGGGGGCCCAGGCGCTCGCCGAAGAGGAAGACGCCCAGCAGGGTGGCGGTGAAGGGCTCCAGCAGCGTCACGATGCCGGCGGCCGAGGCGGGCACGTGGCGCAGGCCCAGCGAGTAGAGCGCGTAGGAGCCGGCGGTGGCCACGACGCCCAGGTAGAGCAGGCCGGGCCAGGCCCGCGTCACCTGGGCCAGCGGGGCGGTGGTCCAGACCAGCAGCGGCAGCATGAGCACGGCGGCGGCGGTGAAGCTGAGCGCGGTGACGGCCAGGGGGGCGGCCCGGCGCAGCGCCGACTTGGCCAGCACGGCGTAGAGCGCGTAGGCCAGGCCCGCGGTCAGGGCCAGCACGGCGCCGGCCGGGAGGAGGGGCCCGGGCTCGGCGGCCCGGGGCGCGGCCAGCAGGGCGGTGCCGGCCACGCCGAGGCCGAGAGCGGCCAGCATCCGGGGGGCGAGCCGCTCGCCCAGGAAGAGGGCGGCCAGGGCGGCGATCATCAGCGGCGCCGAGCACATGGCCAGGAGCGCCGTGACGGCGATCCCGCTCAGCGTCACCGCGGTGAAGTAGGCGGCCTGGAAGGTCGCCAGGCAGGCGCCCATGGCCAGGCAGCGGAGGCTCAGGGCGCGGTCGAGGGCCAGCGGGCCGCCGGTCAGGCGCGCGCCGAGCGCGAGCAGGCTGGCGGCCAGCCACATCCGGACCGCGCCGATCAGGAACGGATGGGCGGCGGCCCGGTCGACGAGGACGGTGGTGATCGAGCCGGTCGTGCCCCAGAAGATGGAGGCCAGCGCGATGAGGAGCAGGCCGCGCAGCACGGCCGGGGGATTATAGCGGAGGCCGACCCATGGCGATCGATCCGAAGCTCCTGGACGAGCGACACCGCGGGACCCTCACCGAGCTGCTGGGCGTCCGCTTCGTCGAGGCCACGCCCGACCGCGTGGTGGCCGAGCTGACGGTCCGCGACGACCTGCGCACGGTCGGCGGGCGGGTGCACGGGGGCACGCTGATGACGCTGGCCGACATCGTGGGAGCGACGGCGACCGTGATCAACCTGCCGCCGGGGACGACCACCACCACGCTGGAGTCGAAGACCAACTTCTTCGCCGGGGGCCGGGAGGGCGTCATCCGCGCCGAGAGCGTGCCGCTGCATCGCGGGCGGCGCACCATGGTCTGGCAGACGCGGGTGACCGACCGCGAGGGGCGGCTCCTGTCCATGACCGTGCAGACGCAGATGGTGCTGGAGGCCTGAGGGAGGGGCGATGGTCGGGTTCATCGGGACGGGACGGATGGGCGCGCCGATGGCGGGCCACCTGCTGGCGGCCGGACAGCGCCTGGTCGTGCACGACCGCCGGCCGGAGGCGGCGGCCGCGCTGCTCGAGCGCGGGGCGGCGTGGGCGGACTCGGCCGCGGAGGTGGCGCGCCGGGCGCCGGTCATCATCACCATCGTGCCCTCGTCGCGGGAGGTGGAGGCGGTGGTCGGCCAGATGCTGCCCCACCTGGGCCGCGAGCACCTGCTGATCGACATGACCTCGGCCGACCCGTCGAGCACCCGCCGGCTGGCCAAGGAGGTGGAGGCGCGCGGGGCCCGGATGCTGGACGCGCCGGTGTCCGGCGGCGTGGGCGGCGCCCGGCGGGCGACGCTCTCGATCATGGTCGGGGGCGAGGCGGCCGACCTCGAGCGCGCCCGGCCGCTGCTGGCCCTGATGGGCAAGCACATCTTCCACGTCGGCGGCGTCGGCACCGGACACGCCATGAAGCTGGTCAACAACGTGCTGTCGGCCGCCTGCCTGACGGCCACCGCCGAGGCCATCGTGGTGGCGCGCCGGGCCGGCATCGACCCGGCGCGAGCGGTGGAGATCGTGTCGGCGTCCACCGGGCGCTCCGACGCCACCCTGCGGAAGTTCCCGGAGTTCATCCTGCCCGGGGGCTTCGACTCGGGCTTCGCCATGGCGCTGATGGACAAGGACCTGCAAGGCTTCCAGAAGCTCTGCGAGGAGGTCGGGTACGAGCCGCGGGTCACCGCCGCCGCCATGAGCTGGTTCCGCCAGGCCATGGCCGGCCCGCTGGCGGGGGGCGATCACGTCGAGGTCGTGAAGCTGATCGGCTACGGGGAAGGGGGGCGGTCATGAAGGTCGCGTTCATCGGCACCGGGACCATGGGGCAGCCCATGGTGAGCAATCTCGTCAGGAAGGGCTTCGCGGTCGTCGCCTTCGACGTCGTCCCCGCCGCCCTGGCGGCCGCCGTCGCCCGCGGGGCCGTGGCCGCGCCGTCGGCGGCCGAGGCGGCGCAGCAGGCCGACCTGGTGATCACGATGCTGCCCTCCTCGTCGCACGTCGAGGCCGCCTACCTGGGTCCGGCCGGCGTCGCCGAGGGCGTCGCCCGCGGCCGCCTGTGCGTGGACATGTCCACCATCGAGCCCACGATGTCGCGGCACGTGGCGGCCCGGCTGGCCGAGCGGGGCGCGCGCTTCCTCGACGCGCCCGTCTCGGGCGGCGTGCCGCGGGCCGAGGACGGCACGCTGGCCATCATGGTGGGCGGCGACGCGCGGGACCTGGAGGAAGCGCGGCCGGTGCTGGCCGCGCTGGGCGCCTCCATCATCCACGTGGGCCCCGTCGGGGCCGGCGAGGTGGCCAAGCTCTGCAACAACCTCATCGCCGGGGTGGCGGCGGTGGCGGTCAGCGAGGCGTTCCGGATCGCCGAGGGCTTCGGCGTCGACGCCAAGGTCCTGACCGAGGTCATCTCGCGCTCCTCGGGCCACACCTGGCTGATGGAGCACATGCACCCGGTGCCGGGGCTGGTGCCCCGGGCGGCCTCCAGCCGCGACTACGCGCCGGGCTTCATGACCGACCTGATGGCCAAGGACCTGGGGCTGGCCGTCAACGCCGCCCGCACGCTGCGGGTGCCGGTCTTCGTGGCCCCGGCCGCCCAGCAGGTGCTGCGCCTGGCCTCCTCGCACGGCTGGGGCCGCAAGGACTTCACGTCCGTCTACCAGTTCCTCGCGCCGTCGGACGGCCGGGCGCCCGTGTAGGCGGGGTATACTAGGCGCCGCTGTCCGGGGAAGGAGCGCCGACCGTGGCCGTTTACGTCATGCTGAGCACGCTGTCGGAGTCGGGCCGCCGGGTCCTGCGCGAGCGGCCCGGCTGGATCCGCAAGGTCAACGCCGACGTGGAGCGGATGGGGGCGAAGGTCATCGCGCAGTACGCGGTGCTCGGGCCCTACGACTTCGTCACGGTGATGGAGGCGCCCGACAACGCGACGATTTCCCGCGTGTCCGTCGAGCTGGGCGCGCGGGGCGGCGTGGCCGGCATGACGATGGCCGCCATCCCGCTGGAGGAGTTCATCGCGCGCCTGGAGGGGCGCGCGGGTGGCAGAAAGGGGCCCAGACGACGGTGAGAGTCCTCAGGATCACCCCCGAGCGGTGCACCGGGTGCCTGCGCTGCGAGCTGGCCTGCTCGTACATGCAGACCGGGGAGTTCCAGCCGGCCAAGTCCGTCATCCGGGTGTCGCCCTTCGAGGGCCACACCTCCTACGCGCCGTACACCTGCGTGCAGTGCGCCGAGGCCTGGTGCATGACCGCCTGCCCGGTGGGGGCCATCGACATCAACGCGGCCGGGGCCAAGGACGTGGCCGACGACCGGTGCGTGGGCTGCAAGCTCTGCACGATCGCCTGCCCGTACGGGACGATGTTCTACGATCCCGGCCGCCGCAAGGCCTTCAAGTGCAACCTCTGCGGCGGCGATCCCGCCTGCGCGCAGGCCTGCCCGACCGCCGCCATCACCTACGAGGAGGTGGCGACCGAGGACTGGCTGGGGGACTTCGCCGCCGAGCGCACGGCGCGGATGCTGGTGGGGGTGGCCTGATGGCGACCCGGCACCTGATCATCGGCGGCGGCACGGCGGGCGTGAACGCCATCCGCACGATCCGCGAGGAGGAGCGCGAGCGCTCGGAGATCACGCTGGTCAGCGCCGAGAGGCCGTACTCCCGCATGGTGCTGCCCTATTACCTGGACCGGTCGATCGCCGAGTCGCGCGTCTTCACGGCCACGGCCGCCGTGCTGGCCGGCTGGGGGGTGAAGACATTCCTGGGCCGGCGGGCGGTGAGCCTCGATCCCAGGGCCAACGTCTGCGTCCTCGACGACGGGACGCGGGTCGAGTACGACGACTGCCTGATCGCCACCGGCTCGTCGGCCGTCAAGGCCCCGGTGCCGGGCGCCGACCTGCCCGGGGTCCACTCCTTCTGGACGCTGGACCAGTGCCGCGACCTCATCGCCGGCATCCGCCCCGGCAGCCACGTCGCGATGGTGGGCGCCGGCTTCATCGCGTTCACGATCCTCAACTCGATCCTGGCCCTGGGCGCCCGGCTGACCATCGTGGAGATCGCGCCCCGGATCCTCCCCCGCATGGTGGACGAGACGGCGGCCCGCATGGTGCAGGAGTGGCTCGCCCGCCACGGCGTGACCATCCGCACGGATGCCCGGCTGGTCAGGATCGAGGACCGGCAGGGGCGGCGCCGCCTCCGCTTCGCCAAGGGCGGCGACGTGCTGGCCGACGCCGTCGTCATGGCCACCGGCATCCGGCCCAACCTGGAGTGGCTGAAGGACTCCGGCATCCGGATCGACCAGGGCATCGTCGTGGACGACCACCTGCGCTCCAGCGTCCCCGGCGTCTACGCCGCCGGCGACGTGGCCGAGGGACCCGACCGGGTGTCGGGCGGGGCTGTCGTCCACGCCATCGAGCCCACCGCCCAGGAGCACGGGCGGGTGGCGGGCGCCAACATGGCCGGCAAGGACGTCCGCTACGCGGGCAGCCTGGCCATGAACATCGTCGAGGTCTGCCACCTGGACGTGGCCTCGTTCGGCGCCTGGGACGACGGGCGGGCCGAGGTCGCGGTGGCCGCCCGCCCCGAGCGGGACGCCTACCGCAAGCTCCTCTTCACCGGCGACCGCCTGACCGGCGCCATCATCCTGGGGCCCTCCAGCGACATCTGGACGAGCAACGACGTCGGCATGCTCAAGGGCCTCGTGCAGTCCCGGGTGCCGCTCGGCCCCTGGAAGGCGCACCTGATCCGCAGCCCCTTCGACCTCAAGCCGGCCTATCTCGCGGTGCGGGCGGCCGGCCGGCTGCTCCCCGAAACCGTGCTGGGCCGCCCGGCCAAGGCGCCCGGCCAGACCCCGGTGGCGGTATGACTCAGTCCCGAGCGCGCGCGCGAGCGGCGTCGGCCGGCCGGGCCCGGCCGCGGGCCGCCATGACGTCCCCCACGCCCGGCTACGCCGGGCGCATCCTGCGTGTGGACCTGACCCGGAAGAAGTGCTGGGCCGAGCCGTGGCCGGCCGAGGAGCAGCGCGCCTACCTGGGCGGCGCCGGTCTGGGCGCCCTGATCCTCTACCGGGAGACGGGGCTGCGCGGCGGCAAGGCGAACGTCGGCTGGGACCACCCCGACAACCGCCTCGTGCTGGCCACGGGGCCGCTGGCCGGGCTGCCGGTCTGGGGCACGGGCGCGCTCACGGTCGTGACCGTCGGGGCCATGACCAACGGGCCCACCTCCACGCAGGCCAACGGCTTCTTCGGCACCAACCTCAAGTACTCCGGCTACGACGCCATCGTGGTGCAGGGGCAGGCGCGTGACTGGGTCTACCTCTACATCCACGACGACCGGGTCGAGCTGCGCGATGCCCGGTTCCTGCTGGGCCTGGACACCTGGGAGACCCAGGACGCGCTCCACCGCGAGACCGGCCTTTCGGGCCACATGCTGTCCGTGTACTCCATCGGTCCCGCCGGCGAGAACCTCGTGCGCTTCGCCGCCATCCAGGGCGACTACGGCCACGTGGCCTCCAAGAACGGCGTGGGCGCCGTCATGGGCAAGAAGCGGCTCAAGGCGGTGGCCATCGTGCGCGGCACCCGGGCGCTCCGGGCGGCCGATCCGCGGGGGCTGATCCAGGCCGCCGACGACATCGCCCACGACCTCAAGACCGACCCCTCGGCCAAGTCGCTCTACGAGTACGGCACGCTGCCGGCGGTGGTGAACCTGGGCAAGATGGGCGTGCTGCCCATCAAGAACTACACGACCAACGTCCCCTACGACGACCTGGCGAACTGGGAGGCGCCCAAGCTCCGCGAGGCCTTCGACCACCGGGGCCACCAGTGCAACGCCTGCGGCATGCGCCACTGCCACATGCAGGTCATCCGCGGCGGCGAGCACCGGGGCGCCATCGTGGACGAGCCGGAGTACGAGGGCTGGTCCGGGTGCGGCTGGCAGATCGGGGCCACGGACAAGGAGGGCATCTCCTGGCTCAATACCCAGACGGACCGGGCCTGCGTGGACGTCAACGAGTTCGGCTGGCTCTGCGGCTGGGTGATGGAGTGCCAGGAGCGCGGCCTCATCACCGCCGGGGAGCTGGGCTTCGAGCTCAGGTGGGGCGACATCAAGGGCGCCGACCGGCTCCTGCAGATGGTGAACCGGCGGGAGGGCCTGGGCGACCTGCTGGCCGAGGGCGTCAAGGCGGCCGCCGAGCGCCTGGGCGGCGAGGCCCAGGCGGCGGCCATCTACACGATGCAGGGGGCCTCGCCGCGCGGGCACGACCATCGCGCCCGCTGGGACGAGATGCTCGACACCTGCACGGCCTCGACCGGCACGCTGGAGAGCGGCGTGCCGGTGCACGTGGCCGAGCTGGGGCTGCCGACCCGCATCAACCCGTTCTCCGGCGAGGAGGTCGCCACGCTGGTGGCCGGCATCCGCGGGCGCCGGCACTTCGAGGACTCGCTCGGCATCTGCATCTTCACCGGCCGGACCCGGATGGAGAACCTGTGCCGGGCGCTCAACGCGGCCACGGGCTGGTATTACACGGTGGACGAGGCCATGCGCTTCGGGCGGCGGGTGGCGGCCATCCTGCGGGCCGTGCGGCTGCGCTGCGGCCTGGGCCCGGACCTCGAGCGGCCCTCGGCCCGGTACGGCTCGACCCCGGTGGACGGCCCCGCCAAGGGGCAGGCCGTCGGCGAGCAGTGGGACCGGATGGTGGACCTCTGGTACGAGAAGGTCGGTTACGACCGGAAGAGCGGCAGGCCGCTGCCGCAGACGCTGAAGGACCTGGGCCTTGACTGGCTGGTCCGGGACCTCTGGGGGCGCAAGAGCTAGAAGAGCCAGCCGGTCGCTTGACCCGCCGCGCTCGGGCGTGGTAACTAAGGCCGCGCGGCCGTTTCCCCACATCCCTAGCCTGCCAGAGCCGCGCGCGGGGGAGCCATGGCGCAAACCGTCGGATTCATTGGTCTTGGAATCATGGGACGGCCCATGGCCAGAAACCTGCTCAAGGCCGGTTACCCACTGGTTGTCCACAACCGGAGCCGGGCCCCCGTCGACGAGCTGGCGGCCGCGGGGGCCCGCGCCGCGCGGTCGCCCCGGGAGGTCGCGGGACAGTGCGACGTCCTCATCACGATGCTGCCCAACTCTCCCGACGTCGAGGCCGTGGCCCTCGGCCCGGAGGGGATCATCGAGGGGGCGCGTCCGGGCCTGCTCTTCGTGGACATGTCCACGATCTCCCCCCTGGTGTCGAGGAAGGTCGGCCAGGCCCTGGAGGCCCGGGGCGTGCGGATGCTCGATGCCCCGGTGTCGGGCGGCGAGAAGGGCGCCGTCGAGGGCACGCTGTCGATCATGGTCGGCGGCGACCGGGCCGTCTTCGACCAGGTCCTGCCCATCTTCCAGGCCATGGGCAAGACCATCACCCACCTCGGCCCGCTGGGCTTCGGCGGCTTCACCAAGCTCGCCAACCAGATCATCGTGGCCGTCAACCTCACCGCGCTGGGCGAGGCGCTGACGCTGGCCCGCAAGGCGGGCCTGGACCGCGAGCTCACGCTCAAGGCGCTGGCCGGCGGGCTGGCCGGCTCCCGGTGCCTCGACCAGAAGGCGCCCAACTACATCGCGAACAGCTACCGGCCGGGCTTCAAGGTGGACCTGCACGCCAAGGATCTGGGGCTGATCATGGAGGCCGCCCACGCGCTGGGCGTGCCGGTGCCGACCACGGCGGTGGTGCAGGAGCTGTTCAGCGCGCTGCGGGCCCGGGGCCGCGGCGGGCTGGACCACTCGGCCGTGATCACGCTGCTGGAGGACCTGGCGGGAGTCACCGCGTGAGGGCGACCGTGGACCGCGTCGGCGCCGGCGCCGACGGCCGCGCGACCAGGATCCAGATCCGGCGGGTCCGGAAAGGCGATCTGTCCCGCGTGCGCGACGTGGTCGAGCAGACCTTCAGCGACTTCCTGGAGCGCCAGCTCGGCACCCGCCCGCGCCAGCCCTTCGGCGGCGCGCAGTACGTGCACCACCGCTGGCTGATGGAGCCGTGGGGCTGCTTCGTGGCCGAGGAGGACGAGGCGAAGATCGTCGGCGCCTCGCTCGGCGTCATCTGGGGCAGCGTGGGGGTGCTGGGGCCGGTCGCGGTGCTGACCAGCTACCAGAACCAGAAGATCGGCCAGCAGCTGATCCAGGCCGTGGAGGCGTTCTTCGAGGAGAACAAGGTGTCGCTGCACGGCCTGGTGACCTATCCCACCAGCCCCAAGCACCTGCTCCTCTACTCGAAGTTCGACTACCGGCCCAAGGGGCTGGTGGCGATCACCAGCCGGGCGGTGGAGCGCCGCAACGGCCGGACGCCCGCGCGCCCGGCGCGCCCCGGCCTGACGGTGCAGCGCTTCTCGGCGCTGGAGGAGACGCGGAAGAAGGCGACCCTGGCCCGCTTCCACCGCATCACCAGCGCGCTCTGCCGGGGGCTGGATCTGGCCAAGGAGATCGAGATCGTCGACGGGCTGGCCCTGGGCGACACGCTCGTGCTGGAGCGGGGCCGGGACGCGCTCGGCTTCGCCGTCGTCCACACGCCGGGCGTGAGCGAGGCGCCCACCGGTGCCCTGTACGTGAAGTACCTGGCGGTGGACCCGCGCCACAACCGCCCCGAGCACCTCGAGCACCTGGTGACGGCCGTGGAGGACATGGCCGCCGACGCGGGTCTCACGCGGGTCGTGCTCCCCGTGTACACTCGCTACTGGACGGCCTACCGCGCACTGCTGAGATGGGGCTACCAGATCGACTTCACGATGGTCCGGATGCAGCACGGCAAGCAGGAGGACTACGAGGACCCCTCCCACCTGGTGCTCGACGACTGGCGCTGACGCGCCCTCTCCGTGTCCTGCTCGCCTCCGGGCTCGCCCTCGTGACGCCGGCCGCTCCCGCCGCCCACTCGCTGCTGCTGCACGCGACGCCCGGCGCCGGCGAGGTCCTGCCGGCCCCGCCCGCCGAGATCGTGCTCCGCTTCAACAACCGGGTCGAGAAGCGCCTGTCCCGGATCCGGCTCGTCGATCCGACCGGCGAGGCGCGGCTGGTGACGCCGCGCGCCGCCGGCCCCCCTGACGAGCTGCGGGCGCCCGGCCCCGCCGGCCGCCCCGGCACCTGGCGCCTGGA
>FWPU01005219.1_pt1 | contig 28688 bp, 22 predicted proteins | sample 2228361 | NCBI WGS metagenome assembly FWPU01 (sample SAMEA103939777, study PRJEB20133) | metagenome
TCAAGCGCTACGATATCCTCCGCGCTCCCGATATGCCTGACATAGCCGTCCGGTTCGTGGAGACCGACGATCCCAACGGACCGTTTGGCGCTAAGGGGCTGGGAGAGCCGGCGTTGAATCCAACGGCTCCTGCGATAGCCAACGCCATCTACGATGCAGTTGGTGTGCGTCTGTCTGAGCTACCGATAACCCCTGAGAAGGTGCTGGCGGCTCTCAAAGCCAAGCAAAACGCCGAGTAGGGGTCGCCAAGCGCAGCCATCATGAGAATGCTCACCGTGAGGCTGCTCTCAGGAGTCTGATCGGCCACGGGGGAGAGGCTGTCCATCGTGCCACGAATCGTGATTGGTATTTCGGGGGCAAGCGGCGCAATTTACGGCATCCGCGCTCTCGAAGCACTGCGGGAGATACCCGATGTAGAGACGCATCTGGTGCTGACCAGAGCAGCCCGGCTAACCATCTCCCAAGAGACCAACTGGCGCATTGAGGATGTGAAGGCCCTTGCCACTGTTGCCTACTCACCGGATGACATTGGCGCCCCAATCGCCAGCGGTTCTTTCCCCACCGCGGGAATGCTTATTGCCCCCTGCTCCGTCAAAACGCTGTCCGCTATCGCGCACTGCTACAGCTCGAACCTGCTAAGCCGGGCAGCAGACGTGCACCTCAAAGAGGGTCGCCCGGTTGTGCTGCTGTTCCGGGAAACGCCGCTTCATCGGGGGCATATCAGGTTGATGCAGATCGCCGCCGAAAACGGTGCGGTAATCATGCCTCCGGTGCCTGCCTTCTACAGCCAGCCCCAGACAGTCGGTGACATTGTCAATGGGATAGTGGGACGGGCGCTGCTGCGGCTGGGCATCGAAAACGATCTGTATTATCAGTGGAAAGGCGAGAAATAGCCCGTCATACTGACGGACAGAGGCGCCTCTGCAGCCCGACGATGCCAAAGTACAGGGCAAATTCACTGTCCGAGAGATACAAAGCTCGCCAGTTCTGCCGCAACCTGATCCATCAGCCGGTTGAAGTTGTTAACCAGAAGCTCGATCTCCTGCGGCGTGGCATGGTCAACGTGAAGGCCTGCTGACACGGCGACGGTCGTCTTGAGCACCTGCGACAGCTTCAACGCCGCTTCGCGTGTCAATTGGTCCTCTTTGTGGCCGGGAACCGCGATCACAGAAACTGAGGCGGTCAGCTTGTTCGGGTCTTTCAGGCTGGCGTGCGCGATCGCCACAGCTACTGAGCCGATATGCGGCCGGGTTCCCCCTCCGACAACAAGCACCACGTCCGGGCCACAGATGGCAGCCCATGCAGTAAGGCGGTGGTCTCCATCGCCAATTGAAAACTCCAACGTCTTGATCATTTGTTGCTCCCCAAGTGGTTCTCTCTGGCACTCCGATCATTCCCGGTCCCTTCTTGGCATGTGCTGGCCAACCCCCTGCCAGGAGCTATGTCGCGGCGCTGATACCGACCACCATCAGCGCTACCGCACCGGCCAGGGCGCCCGCCGGGGAGGCCCGCACCAGGCCGCCGGGCCGTGTGTCATACCCAGGGTGTGATATCCGTCACTTGTGATCGCCACCAGTTTGATTTAAGTTTAACTTGACATTTAAGATTACTAGTGCCTTATTTTCCGATTTAAGGACATTCGCTCATCTTGGGGCACTGAAGGCATAGAAGCGAGGCATCCATGTTAGAAATCACACGACAGGCGGACTATGCGCTGCGCGCGACGATGGAAGTGGCCAGACTGCCGTATGGCGACAGAGCGCCAACGGCAGCTATCGCCACCCGCCAGCAGATCCCATTGCCCTTCCTGGCCAAGATCGTCTCCCAACTGGTGGTGAGGGGCATCCTCGAGGCCACGCGAGGCGCCAGCGGCGGCGTCAGCCTGGCCCGCCCGGCTGAAACGATCACCATGCTTGAGATCATCGAGGCCATCGATGGCCCGATCATGATCAACCGCTGCACGCGCGATCCATCGATTTGTGAGCTTTCGACGACCTGCCCCTTCTGCGAGATCTTCACCGACGCGCAGAAAATGCTGGTCGAGCGGCTGGGGAATACAACGCTGGCCAATCTGGTTGCGCGAGTTGAAGAACTCGAAGCTGCAGCCGCCTGAACTCAAGCCCGCATCGCTAACCCACCTGAACGCTTTCCAGGGGCACGCCGCTCCGGACCCGGAAATGATCGAAGTCACGGGCGACGATTGCCCCTGGAAAGACCGCCTCGGCTTCGGCTACGATGTCACGCTCCCGATAGCGTCGTGAAACATGAGTCAGCAGCAGGTTCCTGACGTGGGCTGAAAGCGCCAGTTCAGCCGCCTCGCGCGCCGTGATGTGCCCGAATCGTCTGGCAAGCCCGACTTCGTAGTGCAGGTAAGTCGCTTCGATTACCAGGGCGTCCGCCCCCTGCACGTAGTGAGCCAGCCCTTCTGTCCGCCCAACGTCGCCCGTAACGCACAGCTTATCTCCCGGCACAGCCGGTCCAAGCACCTGATCGGGGTGGATCACGCGCCCGTCAGCCAGTGTTACGGCCCGGCCACTCACCAACTCCCGCCGCTCCGGGCCGCGCGGCACGCCAAGCGCCTCAGCCCGGTCATTCAGGAACGGTCGGCGCGATTTCTGCTCAAATGTAAAGCCGAAGCAGTCAGCCCCCCGGTGCTCGACGGGGAAGGCCGTGACTTCAAAGTCCTCGTCTTCCATCAACACCCCGGGCTTGATCTCGTAGAAATCGATATCGACCGGCGGGCGGGCACCCCGCAGCACCACGCCGAATATCAGGTCATACACCCGGTCCAGGGTTGACTTCCCCCCCCAGATTTCCACCCGCTCCACCGCATCCCAGCGTGCATAGGTGGAGATCAGGCCCGCCAAGCCGAGGATATGATCCAGGTGGCCGTGCGTCAGGAGTATCTTGTCAAGGCGGCGAAAGCCCAGACCGCTTCGCATGATCTGGCGCTGGGTTCCCTCGCCGCAGTCAATCAGGAAGCGGTACTGTTTGTAGATGACCATCTGGGCACTCAGGCCGCGCTGTATCGACGGGGCGCTGGCTGACGTGCCGAGAAATACGAGTTCAAACACGGGTGGATGTAGTCCTTACCAGTCTCAGCGCTGGGTCTAACGGCTTTCCCTGAGAATCGTTCGTCGGGCTGGGCCAGCGGCAACCGCGCAGCATACAAGAAGCCCGTTGCTGTTGTCGGCGACAGCGTAGGGCTTTCTGTATTGTGCGCGGCGGCTGTCCCCTCTCAAGGGCGCGAACGGTCAGCCTGGAACCAGCGCATATCCAGCCAGTTGATGAGCTGCCGGGCAACGGGATGGGTGATGCGGACGGAGGCTTCAAAACGCTCGGGAGAGAAGGCATACATTCGTACATAATGGGGGCGCAGCACGAAGATAAAGTAGTCATCCTCCCAGCGTCGGCTCGTCCACAGGAAAGCCACCCCCGCCTCGCGGCGCATCAGGTCCAGCCAGCGCCGCTTGTCGTAACTGCTCAGCATTGAGAGCCGGAAGCGCAGCGCCAGCATATGGTTGAGCGTGAAGTTCGCTTCAGTCAGGTCCTGGTCGCTGTAAATGTCAAAGCTCAACATGGCGCTCGAGTCCTGGCTGGTCAACATGGCCGTCGCCCTGCTGGCCGGACGGGCATCCTGGGGCGAGCGGGCCACGGAGGTCAGGAGCGGTGCCTTCGCAAAGCGGCGGGCCAGCTCGGTGTCCAGGTCGATCTCCCCCCGCAGGAACTGCTTAATGGTCAAGGGGGCCTGGTCGATCTTGATGCTACGCCTGAGTGAGCCGGTCCCACTCAGATCGCGCAGGAGACGCTGGCGATCCTGGGTCGAGATGCGGGCGTGTGTAGCCAGCGCAGCCGGATTCAGTTGGCCGGTACCGGGGGGGAGATCACTGCCCTGCGGCTCTCGTTCACTCTGCGAGCGCGGTGCGCCTATCGTTGGTGTGTCGCCAGGATCAAATTTGAAATCACTCATGCCGAACGCGCCCCCTGTTTTCTCGCGGGTGTATGGCGAACTCACTATAGCACGCGCTGGGCTTTCCGGGCAAATTGCGCCCTTCTGCGCTTCCTTTCTGCGCACCTGGTGAACCCGATGTAGAATGAAAATGGCGCGGGGGATCAGCCCCTGTGCCTATTGTACGGAGGAATCGGACCAGCATGGTCGAAATGATCTGGGAGTTTGTCATCAGGGAGGAGGCCCGGGGCCAGTTCGAGCTGATGTACGGCCCAGGCGGCGCGTGGAGCAGGCTATTCGCTCAGTGTCCGGGCTTCCGGGGTGCCACCCTGCTGCGAGATACGGAGAACCCACGCCGGTATCTGGCTATCGACTTCTGGGACACAGCCGCCCAGAGGGAGCAAGCGCTGGCCGAACGCGGGGCCGAGTACGCCACCCTGGAAGCCACCTTGGATAGCTGGACCGAGTCCAGGGTCGAGGTGGGCATCTTCAGCGTGCGGGCCGAGGCGACGGTACGCCCCTATCGCCGGGCAGCGCATAGCCGGGCTGAAGAGGCCCGTCGGAGGGGCCGCCGGATGGCTCGCTGAACATGGCTAAGGGGTGAGGCTGAACCCGCTGCCTCCCCCCAGATTGAAATGCACCCTCAGTCTCAAAACAACTTTACAGAGCCTATGAGGTGTGCTATGATTAGGTGCGGGTGACACCTCAGCCAGCAGTGCGGTATTCGTACGGCTGTTTTGCTTTTTTAATAAACGAGCACACGGTCACACTGATCGCCCGCCGAGGCGGTCTTTTTTCACTACTGTTGTACGCTTTCTGTAGATAAGGATTTGCTCCATATGATGGTCGAAGAGGTTGTACACCTAACCCGGGAAGGCTTCGAGAAGCTCGAAGCCGAGTTGAACTACCTCCGCACCGTCCGCCGCAGCGAAGTGGCTGAACGGCTTCGTTTGGCACTTGAAGAAGGCGGAGACCTGGTTGAGAACGCCGAATACGACGACGCCAAGAACGAACAGGCCTTTATCGAGGGCCGCATCCAGCACCTTGAGAATCTGTTGAGCCGGGCGCGCATTATCGAGGATCAGGAACACATCGGTCCCTCCGATGTGGTACGGCTCAACAGCATTGTGACAATACAGGAAGAAGGCTTTGAGCCGGAGACGTACCATATCGTCGGCCCCGCGGAAGCTGACCCTCGCGCGGGCAAGATCAGCGATGTCTCCCCGCTTGGCCGCGCCCTGCTGGGCAAGCGCCCCGGCGACATCGCCCTGGTCGAGGCCCCGGACGGGCACTTTGAGTACAAAATCCTCTCTGTCGAGTAGAGGGCCGCGCGTAACCGATTTAACCGCCTACCGGCTGCGTAGCCAGACGGGATGATTGAGCCTGTGTGGGAACCAAACGAACTTGAAAGACAGCGCCTTGAGAAGCTGAACCGCATCCGGGAGACGGGTATCGACCCGTATCCCAAGCGTGTCAAGCGCACGCATACCATCCAGCAGGCCATCGCTGCCTTTGAGGCTGCCGAGACCAACGGGACGGAGCCGGAGGCGGTCCCGGTGACGGTCTGCGGACGGATCGTATCACACCGCCCGCAGGGCAAGTCCTCGTGGGCGCACATCGAAGACGGCACGGGGCGTGTGCAGATCTGGATCCGCGTGAACAACGTCGGTGAGGCCGCCCAGACGCTTTTTAACGACGAGATCGATCGGTTTGACTTCATCGAGGTGCAGGGCGCGATGATGCGCACCCGGCGCGGGGAGGTCACCGTGCTGGCCGACTCGTTCCGGCTGATCGCCAAGGCGCTCAGCCCGCTGCCGGTTGTCAAAGAGCGGCGGCGCGAAGATGGCGCTGTCGAGCGGTATGGCGGCTTCACCGACCCCGAGGAGCGCTACCGGCAACGCTACGCGGACCTGGCCGTGAACCCGGACGTCCGCGAAGTGTTCCGCATCCGCGCCCACACCATCCGCGCCCTGCGCCGCTTCCTGGACGGGGAGGGCTTCCTGGAGGTCGAGACGCCCATCCTCCAGCCGCTCTACGGCGGCGCAGCAGCGCGGCCCTTTGTGACGCACCACAACCAGCTTAAACAGGACCTGTACCTGCGCATCAGCTTTGAGCTGTACCTGAAGAGGCTGCTGGTCGGCATGTACGATGCCGTCTACGAGATCGGGCGCGACTTCCGCAACGAGGGGGTGTCGCGCAAGCACAACCCGGAGTTTACACAGATCGAGTGGTACAAGGCGTACATCGACTACAACGAGGTGATGAACATCACCGAGCGGATGCTCGCCTTCATCGCCCAAGAGGTCAAAGGCAGCACGACGATCACCTTCCAGGGGCACCAGATTGAGCTGGCACCCCCCTGGCGGCGCATTACGCTGCGTGACGCCATCCTCGAACACACCGGCATTGACTACAGGCAGTACCCAGATGCCGCTTCACTGGCCGCCATCATGCGCGAGAAAGGCAAGCACCCCAGCCCCGACAGCACCTGGGGCAAGCTGGTCGATTCGCTGCTGGGCACAGATGTCGAGCCGCACCTGATCCAACCGACGTTCATTATCGACTACCCGCGCGACATCAGCCCGCTGGCCAAGATGAAGCCCGATGACCCGACGCACGTCGAGCGGTTCGAGTTCTTCATCGGCGGCCTGGAGATGGGCAACGCCTTCACCGAAATCAACGACCCACTCGATCAGGAGCAGCGCTTCGTCGAGATGGGCCGCCTCTACGGTGAGGAGAGCGAAGAGAGCCATCCGGTTGACGAGGATTACCTGCGTGCGATGCGCTATGGCATGCCTCCCAATGGCGGCTTCGGGATGGGCGTTGACCGGCTGGTGATGTTGATGGCCGACCAGCCCAACATCCGCGAGGTGCTGCTCTTCCCGCATTTACGCAGCCGGGAAGGTGAGGAGTAACCCCATCCTGGGGCTTGATGCCCGGCGTTTCCTCAAAAATTGTGAAGAACAATTTCCGGGGAGACACATCGTGGTATACTCTTAAGAGCACAAGCCGCCACGAGTGGCAGACAGGCGGTAGTCTGCCACTGAAGCGCCTTTCCCCAAACAGGGATGGGCTTCCACAAGCGACTGTCCGGAGAACCTTGAGCTTCATCTGGCGCCTTGCTCAAGACCGGTTCTGCACACTGCTGTGACCCTGCTGTATGGCGTTGTGCGCGGGATTTGAAGACCGCCTCTATACAGCAGAGTGATGAGCCATGAAACGGACCTTCTACACGATTGCCGCGACCGAGCTGGTCGGTGTGGTGCTCACGGTGCTGCTGATCGACACGTTGAGCGAGCGCCGGGCCATACGTGCACGCCAGGAAGCGCTTATCACGCAGTTGGGAAGCCCGGATAACGCGTTTGCGACAGAGGCGGCGCGGGTGCTGCGGCTGAAAGGGTGGCTGAAGGACGGCACCCTCAGGGGGGCCAGCCTGGCCGGGGCCAACTTGCAGGCAGCGGACCTGATCGAGGTGGACCTGTGCGAGGCGCGGCTGTGGGGAGCCAACCTCCAGGGTGCAAAGCTTGGCCGGGCCAACCTGCGGGGCGCCAATCTGGCCGCTGCCGATCTGAGCGGCGCCCATCTGGGCCGGGCTGACCTGCTGCGGGCGCACCTGATCGGAGCCAGCCTGCGGGCGACAAGCCTGGTGGGGGCCAATCTGGAGAATGCCTACCTGACTGCTGCCGATCTGCACGAGGCGTTCCTGGGAGAGGCGAACCTACAAGGTACGCATCTCCACGCAGCCAGAAACCTCACCTGCGCTCAGCTCTCGCAAGCCGAAACACTTCAAGGGGCCACCCTGCCGGATGGCACGGTGCTGCCCGATGACTACACCTGGCGCGCGCGGTTCGAGGCATGGTGCGCCACGCTTGGAGGTGGGGGATAGCGGCCCACTCGCAGATGAGGTGGCTATCAGGTGGGGCAGCCCGTGAGTCAGGCTGCTCCCTTTTTCTGCCCCTCAGAGGGATTGCTAACGGCCTGCTTTTGCGATACTGTCAGATTGGCCGGCGGAGAAACCGGCCAGTCCACGCCGCCCGGCCGGATGCAGCCGCCAGGGCATGTGTGCACCGAAACAGGCAGAGACACGCAGAGGCCGCTATGGAGAAACAGGTTTTGCAGGCGAGCCAGCCAGCCGAGAGGTCGGGCCACCGCAGCACGGGCGTGATGCTGATCGTCATCGCGGCAGCGGCGGCAGCCTTCGTGATTGTGCCGGGGATTCTGATGGCGACGACCCCCCACCCGCATGGCACTCCCTACGACAACCCGCCGCTCATCGAGGACTTCGAACTGCCGCGCGCCGACGGCGGAACCCTGCGCCTGAGCGACCTGCGCGGCCAGGTCGTCGTGGTCTACTTCGGCTACACATCCTGCCCGGACGTATGCCCGGCCACACTCTACGACCTGCGGCGGGCTATGGAGCAGCTTGGAGACCAAGCCAGAGAGGTGCAGGTCGTGTTCATCACCGTTGACCCCGAGGTGGACACGCCGGAGAAGATCAGGGAGTATCTGGGCTACTTCGACCCCTCCTTCATCGGCCTGTATGGGACGGAAGAACAGCTCCAGGAGGTGCGCGACCGGTTTGGCGTGCAAGTGTTCCGCGAGGACGAAGGGGGGACGATCCCCGGCTATACCATCACCCACACAACCTCGATGTTTGTGGTAGGCCGGGACGGTACCCTCAGGCTGAGGATGCATCACAGTACGGAGGTGGAGTACCTTGTTCGCGATCTGCGATACGTCATCCGGGGGAGGCTGTAAGGTGAAACGCGGGCTGGCCGGGCCGTTCCTGTTGGCTGCCGCTATGGCCATCCTGGCGGGCTGTGCGGCCCAGGGACAGCCGCAGGGATTGATCATCAAGGATGCCTGGGTGCGCCCCTCGCCGGTGGAAGCGGGCAACGGCGCAGCCTACCTGACCATCGAGAACCACACCGGGCAGGATGATGCGCTGCTCGCCGCCGCGTCAGATATTGCCGACGCCGTCGAGATCCACGAGTCGATGGCAATGGAAGGCGAGATGATGGGTATGCGCCCTGTCGAGCGGATCGATGTGCCAGCAGGCAGCAGCGTGGTGTTGGAGCCAGGCGGCTTCCATGTGATGCTGATCGGCCTGCGTCAGGAGTTGCGCGAGGGCGATACAGTAACGCTGAGGCTGACCTTCGCAAATGCCGGGGAAATAACGATCGAGGCGCCGGTTAAAGAGCAGTAGCTCACCCTGATTGCAGACGGCGCGGATTCGGCAGGGCAGGGTGCAAGGGCTGTCTTCAGGCCGCCCCCGCCGGCCAAGCCGGGAGTAAAACCGCAAGGAGCCGAGCACCATGCCCAAACTAAGGAAGCCCCTGCGCGAAAACGTCGCCCTGGCAGTCGATGGAGGCGGCATCAAAGGGGTAATGGTAACCCGCGCGCTGATGGTGCTGGAGGAGGCGGTCGGGCGGCCTGTGAGCGCCTTTGTGCGGCTGACGGCGGGCACATCCACTGGGGCGATCATAGCCGCCGCTATCGCGCGCGGTCTAGACGCCGGGACGATCCACCGGCTGTACGTCGAGCTTGGCCCGCGCGTCTTCCGCCGGACATGGCGCAACCTGCCGCTGATCAAATATCTGGTGCGCTACCAGTACACCAGCCAGCCGCTGGTCGAAGCCCTGACCGACCGGCTGGGCAACATCACCCTGGGGCGGCTGCACGCTAAGCGGCCCGACTTCCACATGGTGATCACGGCGACGGACATCTACGCCAACCGCACGCGGTTTATCAAGCTCTACAAGCCGCGCTACGCGCGCTGGATGCTCCGTGACGCGGTGATGGCCAGCTCCATCGTGCCCACCATCTTCCCGGTCTTCCCGCATGTCTACGCGACGGACGACATGCCCGCCGACCCCGGCGAAGAATGGATACCCGAACCGCGCCACTGGGTGGATGGTGGGGTGGGGTCATACAGCAACCCGTGCTATCTGGCCGCCTACGAAATCGCCTTCTGCCTGCAAGAGCGCGGCTGGCGGCTCGACAACACGACGCTGATCAGTATCGGCACGGGCATAGACCCGCTTGACCAGGTGTGGGCAGGGCGGACGGACAACTTCCGGCGCAGCCCGGGCCGGTTCTTCGGCCCCGAGTGGGCCTTCCCGACCATCGACACGTTCATCCACGACGCCAACATCCAGCAGGTGCGGCTGGTCAAGCACCTCTTTGTCGATGCGGTCGCCGTGCAGACGGGTGACCCGCGATCGGCATTGGACTTCCGGCGCTTCAACATCCACTTTGACAGCCCGATCGGCATGGACGACGCCCAGGCCATTGACCAGCTCACCGCCTACGGTGTCCGGCTGGGGCAGATGATCCTGGACGACGAACAGGAAGACGTGGGCAGCTACGCCTGCGGCGGGGAGCAGGCCTTCGATCTGCGCACGCGGGACAGGAGGGGCAAAGTCTATATCGTCTGAGCAGCGGGACGGGAGTCCACCCAGGCTGCACCGGCGATGTGCGGGCTGACGACTGCCGGAAGGCTACTCCTGAAAGCCGTAATCTGCACCCGGTCAAAGCCCGCCGCGCGGATCGCCGCACCCGTGTCGCGCGTTAGATGGCAGCCATCCCCGACCGCCTTCCAGATCGGGTTAACCGCCCGCTGGATGCGGTATACGCTGCTCTGCGGTTCCGCCGAGACATGTTCGAGAAAGAGAAAGCGCCCGCCGGGACGCAGCACGCGCCGCACCTCGGAGAGTACCTGTGCCTGGCTGCGGACAGAACACAGCACATGGACGGTGACAACCGTATCAAAGTGTGCATCAGGGAACGGCAGGGCTTCCCCCACCCCACCAACCACCTCCAGGCAGTCCGGCCCAGACGCCGCGCCAGCCGGGCGCAGATAGCGGCGCAGGTAGGGGTTCGGCTCAAGCAGCGTCAGGCGGATGCCGGGCGGGTAAAGAGGCAGGTTCAGGCCGTCGCCCGCGCCGATCTCCAGCACACTGCCCCGCGCCTGCCCCAGCAGCGGAGCACGCACCTCGCGCGTGAACGAGTCATCCAGATCGGGCTGACCCTGCCCGCTGAGCAGGTAATGGTACATCCATGCAAAGAGCCGCTTGCGGATCGACACCGCTCCCCCTCGCCCCCCCTGCCGCCTGGTCCAATCAAAAGAAAGCGCTCTCTGGAGGCGCCCCGCATGGGCAGACACGGCCAGCGCTCGGCTAATCGGCGAGCGGGGTCTCGCCCACTTCAACTATCTCCTCAAGTCCAGGGTCAGCGGCGGCGTGCGGGCGCAGGCCATGCGTCACGTGCCGGTAGACGTAGTAGACCAGCCCGGCCAGGATAACGAGGGCAATCGGGATGTCGAACGGGCGCATGATGGCTCGCAGTTCCTCCCAGCGGGAGCCGAAATACCAGCCGCCCACCGCCAGCGCCGCGCACCAGATGAACGAACCAACGAAGGTAAGCACGGTGAAGCTCCAGAAGCGGATGCGGGTGACGCCCGCCGGGAACGAGATGAAGGTGCGCACGATGGGCAGCAGCCGCGAGAGGAAGGCGGTCCAGTCCCCCCAGCGGTTAAACCACCGGTCGGCACGCTCCAGGTCGGAAGGGTGAACCATGATGTAGCGCCCGTACTTCTCGACGAGCGGGCGTCCACCGTAATAGCCGAGCGCATAGCTGGCAATGCTGCCGATGGTGCAGCCCAGCCCGCCCCACAGCCCGCCCAGGAGCGCCGCCTGGAGCAGCGTCCCCCCCTGGGCCTGCACAAGCAGCCAACCGGCCAGGGGCATCGTGACCTCTGAGGGAATGGGGATGTTGGCGCTCTCTAGGGCCATGATCACCACCACCCCGCCCCAGTCGATGGCCTGGAACAGACGGGTAAGAAACTCAATGATGGCAACTTCCCAGGCGTGTGGCATATGCGATGCTTCCCTCCAAGCAGCTTGTCCGGCGGCTGTCCCCCGCCGTAGGCGGTGAGTATACCCAATGGCGGGCGGGGGGCAAAATCGCGGAGGCAGGGGCCGGGACTTTACATCTATCGGGGAGCGAAGCATAATGGGAGGGCAACCGGAAAGGCATGAACCGCCAGCGGGCGAGGCATACAGCACCGATGGACAGCCTCGAATTACGCTATCTGGGCGCAGCGGGGTGGCACCTGCGCACGCCTTCATCCTCTCTGCTGATCGACCCGTACTTCACCCGCCTCCCGGCGTGGCGCGTCCTGATGGGCCGGGCCATCCCTGACCGGGAGGCCATCGTCCGGCATACCCCGCCCGCCGACTGGATTCTGCTGACGCACACCCACTACGATCACGCGCTCGACCTGCCCGAAGTGGCGCGCATCACTGGCGCGCCGGTCTACGCCTCGCCGCAGGGCTGCGATCTGCTCGGCATCCTGGGCGTGCCGGAAGCGCAACGCCGCCCCATTCAGGACAGCAACCGGTTGTTGCTGAGCGATCTGAGGATAGAGGTCTACCGCTCGCAGCACCGGCGCATCCTGGGGCGCGTGCCGTTCGAGGGACCGCTCCGGCGTGGGATCAGGCCGCCGCTGCGGGTGCGTGACTACCGCACGGATCAGTTATTCTCGTTCCGCATCGAGGCGCGGGGCACGCGCGTCCTGGTGCTGAGTGGCATCGACGACGAGCCACCGGTTGAGGCGGATGTGCTGCTCGTCGGTGCGGACGCCTCGGCCAGGCAACTGGCCGCCATCCTCGGCGCAGCGCGGCCCCGCCTCGTGCTGCCTAACCACTGGGACGATATATTCCAGCCGCTCGGCAGGCCGGTTCGTCCTTCAATCAGACCCCCGCGCGGCGTGCTGGCCTTTCCGCACCGCCTCAACCTGCAAGCCTGGGCGCGGCGCGTGCAGGCGCACGCGCCGGAAGCGGCGGTCATCATCCCGGCGCGCTTCCAGCCCTACCCTCTGCTACCGAGATGCACCGGTTGAGATGCCCCTCCCGGATACCCTATAATCAACGTGTGCTGCTTCCAGCAGGCGCACGTAAACCCGATATCGTAACGCAACGCAAAGGAGCGGTAAGCTATGCCCGTTCGCAGATCGGAAGCCGTATGGGAAGGAAACCTGAGAGATGGCAGTGGCAGGGTGAAACTGGGGAGCGGCGCGTTTGAAGGGCCGTACACATACCTATCGCGCTTTGAGGAGGGGGCGGGCACCAACCCGGAGGAGTTGATCGCCGCTGCGCACGCGGGCTGCTTCTCGATGGCGCTGGCCAGCAATCTGGCCAAGGCGGGCTACAGCCCCCGGCGCATCCGGACGGCGGCCAGCGTCACGCTGGAGCGGACTGAGAGCGGCAGCGCCATCACTCACATCCAGCTTGACGGCGAGGCTGAGGTGCCCGGCATCGGTCAGGACGAGTTTGCGGAGATCGCCAGCATGGCAAAGGCCGGCTGCCCGGTCTCGAAGGCCCTGAAGGCCATCCCCATCGACATGAACATGAAGCTGGTCAGCTAGCCAAGCCGGCAGGCAAGGCCTCACCAACGGGAGGATGGCTCTGAAACGGCAGGGACGGCCAGTTGGCCGCCCTTGCGCGCCTGTCTGGTGGCTTTTTAAGCGTCCCCCCAGGCACCTCATTCGCGAGTCCCCGTCCTGGACGTGCCGGACCTGCGCGGATAAAAACGGGCCGCAGTGGGGCCGGACGGCAAAGAGCCGATCCCCAGGCGCAGGCCGCCCGGCGGGCCGGGCCGGAGCAGCGGACGGTAGACACAGTCGCGGCTCTCGGTGTCCCAATAGGAGAGCAGCACGCTGGCGAACAGCACCAGCACACCCAGCCATTGGGCCGGGGCCAGGCGCTCGCCAAGCCACACCGACGCAGCGAGCAGGGTCACGGCGACCTCGGCCATGTTCAGCAGGATGGCCTGCCAGCCGCCCAGGTTGCGCACGCCTGCAAACAGCGTGACGCGCGAGGTCGCCGTGACCGCCGTTAGCCCCAGCACGAACCACCACCCGCCAGACACGCCCGGCTGCCATCTGAGCGGGATGAAACAGCCGACGAGCAGCCGGGCAGCCAGAACGGTCAGCCCCATAAAGGTGAGCGAATACAGCGTCATGGTCGGGGCAGGCATCTCGAACATGACGCGCTGGCTCAGTACGACATGCAGGGCGTACATGAACGCCCCGCCGAGCATCAGACCCACCCCTGTCCAGCGCACGCTGGCCGGCAACGGCACAGCAGAGGCCAGTAGGATCACAGCCAGTAGGGCCAGTACAACCCGCAGCAGGCTCAGCCGCGAGATGGGGTGGCCGTAGATGCGGGTCAGCAGCATGGCAAAGATCACGTAGGTCATGTTCAGAAGCTGGGCCAGCGAGGCATCATCCAGAATCAGCAGGCCGTTGTAGAAGAGGAGCGACCCCAGGCCGTTCACAACGCCAACGGCAAGGGTGCCGATAAGCCCGGCCAAGAAGATAAAGACGTAGCGGCGGAAGAACAGCCCGAACGCGACCCAGAGCAGCAGCGCGGCGAGGCAGGTGCGCAGCGCGGCCAGCGTGTAGGCGTCGAGGCCGGAGCGAATCGCCAGCTTGCCGAAGATGGGCGCCATCCCCATCAGAAGGGGGGTCAGCATGGCGGCGGCCATCCCCATCTCGCGGTGATCGCGCTGGCTCACGGGGCCAATCCTTTCGCCAACCGACGTACGGCCTGCGCTTTTCAGCGCAGCTTCTCGTTGAGCAGGTCTTCCATGACGGCTTCGTCGATGAACGACCCCTTCTGGAGCAGGCTCTGCACCCGTCCACTCAAGCGGCGACGTTCCTCGGTGGTCAGGTCTTTGGCCGTCACGACGACCACCGGCACGTCCCGCATCTGGGGGTCGGCTTTGAGCCGGTCCAGCGTCTCAAAGCCGTCCACGTTGGGCATCATCAGGTCAAGCACGATCAGATCGGGGTGTTGGCGCTGCACCACCTCCAGCCCGACCTGCCCGTCAGGCGCCTGGAAGACCTCACCGACGCCGTATGTCTGTAGGATGCGCGTCATGAGCCGGGCAGCAGCCGGGTCATCCTCGATCACCACCGCGCGGGCGATGCGCCCGTCAACCGCCTCCAGCGCCGACAGCAGTCCTTCACGCGGGATGTCCACCTGCGCCGCGGCTGACAGGTCCACATCACGCACCAGGTTGTTGCCCAGGATATGCTTCTCGACCGGGAAGGTGTGCCCGGTGACGTTCAGGACAACGACTTCATCCGGGTCGATCTGCCTGCGGCGCACCATCTTGAACAGCCCAGCGAAGGCCAGAGCTGTCGCCGGTTCGACGGACAGCCCGTCCAGTTGAGCCACTTGCTTGAGTGCCTGGTAAGCCTCTTCGTCGCTGGCCGACACAAAGGCGCCGCCCCTGTCGAGCACCTCGCGGCGCAGCAGCGAGTAGGCGATGCCCGGCACGTCGGTGGCGACGGTCGCGATACGGGTGGTCGGGTTGAGGAAGGGCGTGGCCTCCTCCTGCCCGGCCTCAAACGAGCGCACCATCGGGTCACAGCCCGACGATTGGACGATGCCCAAGCGGGGTACCCCGCTCGCCAGGCCGAGGCGCTCCAGCTCGCGGAAGCCCCTGACGACGCCAACCGGCCCCAGCCCACCGCTCACTGACTGGACGTACCAGTCCGGGACACGCCACGGCCGACCGTCCCGCGCCGGGCCGTAGATCGCGCCAAGCTGCTCCGCGATCTCGAAGGCAATGGTCTTCATGCCCTCCCTGGCGGCGATGCTCTTAATTCCCCGATCGAGCGGCAGACCCTTGCTCTCCGCAAACCGGGCGGCGATCTGCTTGGCTTGGTCGTAGGTGCCGGTCACTTTGACCAGCTCGGTGCCGTACAGCGTGATCTCGCGCATCTTCTCAGGCGGGATGCTGCTGATCGTAAACGCCCACAGCTTGATGCGCGCGCGGGCTGCGTAGGCCGAGTAGGCGATGGCCACGTTGCCGGTGCTGGCGACCACCAGCTCGCGGTAGCCCATCTCGCGCAGGACTGAGATGCCAAGCGCCGCCTGCCGATCCTTGAACGAGCCGGTTGGGTTCTGCCGTTCGTCTTTTAGATAGAGATGCCTCAGGCCGAGCATGGCCCCCAGGTTCTCGGAGCGGATCAGCGGCGTGCCGCCCTCCCCCATGCTGACGATGTTTGCCTCGTCGCGCAGGGGAAGCAGGTCACGGTAGCGCCACATCGTCGTGGGGCCGTCGGCCAGTGCCTCCGGCCAGCCCAGCGAGCCGTCTAGCTGATAACGCACTTCCAAATACGTCCCGCCGCAGCCGGGACAGTCCGCCAGCAGCCGGGTGTACGCCTCGGCATAGCCGCAGGCCGGGCAGAAGAGGTCAATCTGGACAGTTGTCATTCGATGGGTTCCCTAGCATAGTATCGCGCACGGCGCCAAGCAGAGCGGATACCGGACGCTAAACATCAGAGGGCGGGCCACCACCTGCCTGCCCCTACCCTGACGGGCACAGTAGACGCCCGCCTATCTCAGGCTGGACAGCGCCGCCAGAAGTTCATCGCCCAGCCGCTTATCCGGGATCGGCGGCTTGGCGACCCAGCACGTCGCCCCGGCATCCACAGGCTCCAGTTGGAGGCCGGTCAGGTTGCGCGCCGTCAGGATGACAACCGGCAGGCTGCGCAAATCACTCTGGGTGCGCAGGGCCATCAGCAGGCCGTAGCCATCCATGTCGGGCAGGTCGAGGTCCAGGATCATCGCGTCCGGCACGCCTTCCTGGACGGCTTCAAGCCCCGCCAGTCCGGTCGAACAGAGGCGGGTCTGGCAGCCATACTCCTGTTCCAGCACCATGCCTAGCGCATGGGCAAACTCCTCGTCGCCGTCGAGGATCAGGATGCGGCGAACCCCCGCCGTCGGCGCGCTCAACGCCCAGTTCAGCGCGCCGAGCAGGTCTTCCTGGATAATGGGCTTCGTGAGGTATCCGGCGATGCCCGCTTCTCCGGCGGGCGGGAGGTCCTCCTCGATGGTGCAGACAAGCACCGGGATGCTGCGTGTGTCGTCCGCCTGCTTCAGATCGGCGACCGCCTCCCAGCCGCTCTTGCCCGGCAGGTTCAGGTCGAGCAGGATAGCCGCCGGTTGGTAATCCCGTACCTGCTTGACGATGTCGTTGGCATTGTTGAGGCCAACGACAGCATAGCCGCCCTTCTCCAGATAGCGGGCATACAGTTCCAACACGCCCGGCTCGTCGTCAACAGCCAGCACGAGGGGGCGCTCACCATTGGCCCCGGTAGCGACGATGACCTCAGGCATCTCCGCGCCGGGCGGGTGCAGGGGGACGGTGAAGCTGAAGGTCGAGCCGACACCCACCTCGCTCTCGACCCAGATGCGCCCACCCATCATCTCAATGAACTCTTTGCTGATCGTCAGGCCGAGTCCGGTGCCGCCCACCTGCCGCGTGGTTGAGCCATCCACCTGGCTGAAGGCCTCAAAGAGCCGACCCATGTCCTCAGGCGCGATGCCGATGCCGGTGTCGATCACGTCGATCTGGACGCGCGGCGGCTCGCCCGTCTTCGCGTTATAAGCCTTGCGGGTCACCTGGACGGTGATGCTGCCCTCCTGGGTGAACTTGGCCGCGTTGGACATCAGATTCAGCAGCACCTGACGGACGCGCACCGGGTCACCGTAGACCTGGGGGAGGTCCTCATCAACCTGTTTGAGAATCTGGATCGGCTTATCCTTCACCAGCCCGCGCCCAGTGGCAATCACGCCTTCGATGATCTCGTTCAGGCTCATGTATTCGGGCTGAATTTCCATCTTGCCCGCCTCGATCTTGGACAGGTCGAGGATGTTGTTGATCAGGCCCAGCAGATGCTGCCCACTGTTGTAGATCGTGGTCAGGTCCTGGGACTGGAGGTCGTTCAGCGGTCCGTCGATGCCCTTGAGCATCACGCGCGAGAAGCCGATGATCGAGTTCAGAGGCGTGCGGAGTTCGTGGCTCATGTTCGCCAGGAACTGGCTCTTGAGCTTGTCCAGCTCGCGGAGCTGCTCGTTGGCCTGCGTGATCTGCTCCAGCAGGCGGGCATTCTGGATGACGGCCACCAGCGTGCTCGATGCGCCTTCCAGAAGCCGCACATGGCTCTCGGTGAAGACATCTGGCTGCGAACTCTCGACGGCCAGCACGCCGAGCACATCCTGACCAGAGGCAAGCGGCAGGGCGATGGCTGCTCGCGTCTGGGCGTCATCCAAATTGTAGAGCGACTGCCGGGCGTCGCTCAGGAGCACCGCCTCCCCGGCAGCCACCGCTACGCCGACCAGACCCTCATCGGGGGCCAGGCTGACCTGCCGGGCAGCCAGATCGCGTCCGTAGCCGACGGCGGCCTGGGCCTCGAATCTCCCACTTCCCGGCGACGCTAAGTAGAAGACAACCGACTCGGCACCTCTGACCTCGCGCAGCAGCAGGTCGCTGACGCTCCGAAGCGCCTCGGTCAGGTCGGCGCTGGACACCGCGGCGCGGGTGACGGCGAACAGGAAGCCCAGCTCATCGGCGCGGCGCTGGGCCTCGTCGAGTAGCTCAGCATTGCGGATCTTGACGGCAATGTAGGCGGCCAGGGTAGTTAGCTGACGGACATGCGCCTCGCTGTAAGCGTGCTCGCGCTCGGCATCCTGGATGCTGATCACGCCGATCACCTCATCGCCGATCATCAGCGGGGCGATGAGCACGCTCTTGGGCATGGCGCCGATGACGCGCGCCCCCAGCTCGCGGGCAAGCTGCTCGGCATGCTCATTGATGACCAGCACCTGGCGGGTGCGGATGACATGGCCGCTCAGACCCTGTGCCACAGGCTGCGGCGCGGGCGATTCCATGCGTCGGCCATCCTCGATGAAGATCGGGAGGTGCAGCATCCGCCGGTCATCAAGCACGCCCAGAAAGCCGTAACGGGCGCCGAACTGACGCATTAACTGATCCGTGACAACGTCGTACAGCTCGTCAAGCGTCTGGGCACGTGAAACGGTCTGCGAAATCAGGTTGACGGTGGTCAGCTCAGCCACGCGGTCCTGGATTTCGCGGAAGAGCTGGGCGTTCTCCAGCGTGACGGCGATCTGGTCGGCCAGCGATTGGAGGATGGCCTGCGCCTCGGCGTCGAAGGCATCGCTCTGCGTGCTCTGCACGTCGAGCGCGCCGATCACGCGCTCGCCCATGCGGAGGGGGATAGCCATCTCAGCCCGCGTGTTGGGGAGCAGCTCATTGCGGCGGTGCACCGGGTCCAGGTCGGTATCACGGACGATGACCGGCTCGCCTGTCTCCATCACCTGGCCGATCACAGAGCGCGAGCCAACGGCCAGCCTGTGCCCGCGCCGCAGCAGTTCGCGGCCCACGTCGCCGGTGCTGGCCCGCAGCACGGCCCACTCACGCAGATCATCGATCAGGAAGACCTGCACGTGGTAGTAGCCGAACGCTTGGCTGATGTGCTCCACAATCAGGGGGAGCAGGATGTCCGGGTCGAGGATGGAGGAGGCAACGCGCGTAACCTCGTTGGTGGCCTGCAGGCGGCGGGCGCGGCTCTGCGTCTGCTCGAATAGGCGGAGGCCCTCCAACGCCGTGGCCGCCTGATCAGCAACCGTCTCGAAAAAGCGCACGTCCTCCTCTTCAAACGCGCCGGGCTGCAGGCCGTGCATCACCAGCCAGCCAAGTGCGTTCTGCCCGGAAAGGGGCGGCACGATGGGGAAGGCCGCCAGCGATTGGATGCCAAGCTGCTCCAAGCTGGCGCGGGCTGCCGCGTCGAGCGCGGCATCCGACAGGTCGTTGATTACCCAGGCACCGGACAGCGCCCCCTCCAGGCCGTGCAGCAGCGGATGCTCCCCCGTCTGGAGGCGATCCGGCAGGGTGCTCAGGGGATCGTCGGGGTCGCGCAGCCAGGCACGCGATACCCGGACCCAGCGCTGGCCGGGCTGTTGACCGGGAGACTCCAGGAGGAGCAGGAAGACACGGTCCACCGTCTCAATAGCCGCCAGTTGCACCAGCGTCTCCGAAAGCTGATCAAGGGTGGTCGCAGCGGCGATGCCCTGAGAGGCCTGGTACAGACGGTTGGTCTGCATCAGGGAAAGCTGCGTCTGCTCGACCAGGCGGGCATTGTCGATGGCCAGCGCCACACGGTCGAGCACCTGCCCGACCAACTCGCGGTCCTCATCGGTGAGGACGCGATCCGCCCCCAACTCGGCCGTTAGTTCACCGATCACCGCGCCGCGCAGGGCTATCGGGAGCCGGAAATTGCCGCCGTTGCCGCGACCGGTCTCGTCGAGGGGGCGAACCTCGTGGAGGTCATATTCGAAGCCCATAACCTGCCGCTCCCGCCGCCGGGCCAGGTAGCTCTCCCAGCTATCCTGAGTGAGCATCCGGGTCAGCTCCAGCGATGCCGAGAGCAGGTTCTCTTTCTCCTCAAAGAGCTGGGCGTTGCGGATGGCCACACCAAGCTGGTCGGCGATGGTCTGGAGGACGGAGATGGTCGCCTCATCGAAAGCGTCCGGTTCGGTGGCCTGAACGTCGAGCGCGCCGATGATCTGGTCGCCCAGCCTGAGCGGGATGGCAAGCTCAGCGCGGGTCTCAGGGAGCAGGGGGTTCGGGAGCCAGTACTCGGCATGGCGTGTGTTGGAGGCGAGCACCGGCTCACCACGAGCGACGGCCTGCCCGACCACCGACCGGGAGCCAACGGCCAGCTTGTGCCCGCGGGCCATCATCTGGCGGCCCGCCTCGCCCATGCTGGCCCGCAGTACGGCATGCTGCCGCAGGTCATCCAGCAGGAACACCTGGGCGTGGTAGTAGCCCAGCCGGTCGCGGATCATCTCAATGGTGGTCTGGAGCAGGCGGTCGGTATCTGTTTCAGAGGCGATGGCATGGCCCATCCGGGCGGTGATCTCAAGTGCCCGCGTGCGCTCCTGGATGATCGCGTCTTGCGAGGCGGCCAGAGCATCGAGGCGCTCGGCAATCCGGTTCACCGAGCGGGCCACCTCGTTCAACTCGGCCACCGAGGAGCCGGGGACGCGCAGCGCCAGCTCGCCCGCTGCAATCCGGCTAGAGAAGGCGCTGACCGTGTCCACGACACGGGCGGCGCGGCCCGTCACCACAAGGGCCACCCCCAGCGCCGCAAGCGCTGCCAGCCCGCCGACGATGAGCTGCAAACGCAGCAGCCCCTCATTGGCCTTCTGGACTTCGCCCATATCCTGCTTCAGAACCAGCGCCATGTTCAGGGTGGGAATCCAGCGGTAGGCTCCGATGACCAGCTGGCCCCGATAATCACGCCAGGCGCCGGAGCCGTTCTCGCCAGCCAGGGCGACCAGCGCGATCCCGTCAGAACCAGCCCCCTCGCCCAGGCGAGGCGGCACAACATACTGCTGGCCGGTCCGGATCAGGTAGAAATCGGATGTCTTGCCCCACACGGGAATGCTCATCAGGATGTTATGCAGCAGGGTGGTGCTGACCCGCCCGGCCAGCACGCCCACCAGTACATTCCGGTCATCATGCAGAGGCCGGGCAAAGAACAGGCTTTCTTGGGCGTCGGACACATCGCGGAGGGGGCCAGTCACGACCACGCTGCCCATCGCGGTGGGCGCAAGCGCCGCCTCAAACCAGGCTTCGGCGCTGAAGTCGTGGCCGACCAGGTTCGGGTCGCTGCTGGCCCGCACAGTGCCGCTGGCATCGAGCAGCATCACGCGGTCGAAGGGATGGGCTGTCTCCGCCTGCCGCGCGAACTGGGCCTGGGCCGCCCGGTAGAGAGCGGCCCCCTGGCCGGTATCGCTGCCGGTGGCTAACTCCAGAAGCAGCGGGCGGCTGACGTCGCCGGTTGCCAGTCTGTCCAGGATGGCGGCGGTCTCGCCAGCCCAGCGGTCTAAAGAGGCGCTCCCTGCGTCGGCCAGCACCTCAATCTGCCGGATGGCCTGTTCACGTTCGTAGCGGACGCCCGCCAGCAACGGCATGAGCGCCAGCGCCGCCACCGGGACGAGGATCAGCCCGGCAAAGACAGCCATCATCAGGTGCCGCAGGCGGGGCAGCCTGTGAGGGGGTGTGGAGGAGTTTCCGCTGCTCATCACGACCTACCCCTGTCTTCCTGACGTAGCCGCACGCTCGTCTGCGGAGCGCGCAGCACCCGGCCCAGTTCGCGCACCGTGGTTTGCAGGATGTGGCTCACATCCGTGGAGCCGACGATCTTGGCGGTAATCTCGTTCACCAGCTGCTCGTGCTCGGCCCGGCGCGCCGTTTCCTCGACGAGCCGCAGGTTCTCCAGCGCCAGCCCCACGCGGTCAGCCACAGCCTCCACCAGGCCAAGCTCATCCTCGGTCAGGTCTGCAATGGCCTCCCCGCCGAAGCCAAACGCGCCGATCACCTCGCCCCGGACCTTGATCGGCACGGCCAGTTCGATCCCGTCGCCGCCGTTCTCACCCCTTACCAGCCGCCCGCTGGCCATCGCCGACTGCATGGGCGAGGGCAGGTCGCCGCTGTGTGGGACACAACCCGCCTCGCGCAGCTCATAACCCAGCGGTGCCTTCAAGCCGCGCGACCGGCGGTAAGCCTCCCAGGCTTCAGCGGTCATGCGGCGCTCAAGCGCGGCCATCGCCGCTCGCGTCTCAGCCAGGGCAGCCTGAAGGCGCGCATTGTCGAGGGCCACGGCAAGCTGGTCGGCCATGATCTGGAAGACGGCGACAACATCTTCATCAAAGACATCCGGCGCCACACTCTGCACATCCAGCGCGCCGATCACACGGTCGCCGATGCGCATCGGCAGGGCCATCTCAGAACGGGTGTCGGGCAGCAGCTCATTGCGTCGGTGCACGGGGCTGGTGTCCGTGTCCGAAGCAACGATTGGCTCACCCCGCGCTGTGACCTGCCCGATGACCGACTGCGAACCGACCGGCAGGGCGTGCCCTCGGGCCAGCAGCTCATGCCCGGCGGGGCCGGTGCTCGCCGCTAGGACGGCCATCTCCCCGCTCTCGTCCAGCAGGAAGACCTGCGCATGGTAGAACCCGAAGCGCTGGCGGATCAGCTCAACGACCTCGTTCATCAGGCTGCGCGGATCGGGTCGGGCGGTAATAGCTCGCCCGATGTCAGCCGTGATCGACAGGTCGCGGGTGCGCTCGGCCACGCGCTTCTCCAGATTGGCGACCAGATCAGCGAGCCGGTCGGCCAGCGCGTTGAAGCCCGCCCCTAGCTGGCTGAACTCATCCTCACCGGGCACGGGCGCACGCACGTCCAGATCGCCGGCCTCAAACCGGCGCATCACCCCCAGAAGGGTCTGGGCACTGCGCGCCACCCGGCGGCCAAAGAAGTACGCCAGCAGGCCCCCCAGGCCAAGCACCAGGCCAAGGCTGAGACGGGACATCACACCGATCTGATCCTGTCTGGCAGCGATGGCTTCGAGGCGAACCTGCCGGTGGGTCTCGGTCAAATCACCCAGGCGCGTGGCCGCGTCGAGGCCCGCGCCCAGCGCAAGCTGTGACGACTCAAAGGTGGTGTCAAGCTCGGTCAGCAGCAGGGCCACCCGATCAGCCTGGGCGAGATAGTGGGTCAGGGCAGCGGGTATTTCACCGCTGCGCCGGGCCTGCGGAATCTTGGTCTGGTAGATGGCAAGGTAGGCGTCGGCGGCCTCGCGCAGGGCAGCCAGGTCGGCGCTCGAACCGGTCTCGGTCAGGGTGTGCTCCAGGTTGCGCATCAGGAACACCTGGCCGATCAGGTCGGCATTGGCCTGCTCAACCGTCAGCGCCTCAAGCGCGTCCCCGCTCCGGGCGAGCAGGGGCAGGGCGCCTTCGGTGGGGTTGGTCAGGCGGGAGACTAGATCGATCATCGCCGCAAAGCTTTGCTGCCCCGTCTCAAGGCTGGCCCTTACCGTGCGCATCTCCATGCCGAACGGCACCCGGTCGCCTTCGTCGAGGGTCGAGGCGGCCAGCACTTCCAGCTCGCCCACGTCGGCCAGAAGCTGGTCGATCAGGGCCTCGTGCTCACTGCTCATCACCGGCCCGGCCAAGTAGAAGACTGCCCAGCCATGCCGTTCCTCGACCAGCCGCGATTGGACCTGCCGCGCCATCTGGATGTTCAGTTGCAGGTCCTGCGCCAGCCCCTGCATCTCGACCGCAGCCATCAGGTCGGTCTCCATCTCGTGGCGGATGGCGGCCTGCCCGGCCAGCACGGCCGTCCCCATGAGCGCGATCAGGATCACCTGCGACAGGAAAAGCAGGGCGATCTTGACCCGCAGGGACAGGTTGCGCCAGGCGAGACGGGCCAGTAAGCGCTGCATCGTCGAACCTCCCTACGCCACATTCTCCGGCACAGCGCGGCGAGTGGCAGAGCCGGAGGCCTCAGGAACCCTGGGGCTGATCTGCACGATGCCCCGCGACGCGCCCAACGCCTGGCTAAGCTCGGCCAGCGCCGCCTGGAGCACCTGATCCACGCTCCCGGCCCCCTGCACCTCCTGCGCGATCTGGTTCAGGATGTGCTCACGCTCCGCGGCGCGGCGGGCCTGGATATACAGCCGGACATTCTCGACGGCCAACGCGGTTCGCTCGGCAATGCCCTGCAGAAGCTGGAGGTCGGCCTGAGTCCACTCACGGCTGCCATACGGCTCGACGCCCAGCACGCCGATCACCTCACTGCGCACGACAATCGGCGCCGCCAGGAAGGCGGGCTGCCCATCCCGGCCTGTGGACATGATCACCGAGCCGGAGCTGAGCACCTGTTCAGTGAGGCGGCTGCGTTGCGCCCGCAGGGCCTCCGGTTCGGGGCCATATGTCCGGCGCAGGCTGTGGCCGCGCAGCCCGGCGAGGAAGTCGCTCCAGGAGCGGCGGGCTATATCCTGGCCAAGCCCGCGGATCTCGCGCAGGCTCACCTCGGCCTGCTCGAATAGGCGGGCGTTCTCGATGGCGACGGCCAGCTGATCGGCCAGGGCCTGGAGGACAGGGATGGTATCCTCGTTGAAGGCATCCCGTTCCACGCTCTGGAGGTCAAGTGCCCCGATCAGCTTCCCGCCAACGGCCAGCGGCAGGGCTATCTCGGAGCGGGCATGGGGCAGCAACTCGGTGCGCCCGTGCACCGGGTCCCGGTTGGTGTCGCAGGCAATTACGGGGCGGCCAGTAGCGGTTACCTGCTCGATGACGCTCAGGCTGCCGCCCGCCGGCAGCCGTTGCCCGACCGCGTCGGCGCTATGTCGTTCTGCGGCATAGCCCTGTCCCTCGTCCATCAAGAACACCTGGACGTGATGGTAGCCAAACGTGTCGCGCAGCAATTGAGCAGCACCGTCCAGCAGGCGGTCAAGGTTGCGCTCGCCAACGATGGCCCGCACGACACTGACCGCCGCTTGGAGCCGATAGGTCTGCACGTCCAGTAGGGCCATCATCTCCCGGCGCTGCTCGGCAAGGGCATGGCTCAGGGTGCGGCTCTCTTCAAGCGCACGCCATGTCGTACGGGCGAAGAACCAGGCGACCAGGCCGACAACCGTCAGGTTCAAGTAGACCAGGAGCGTCTGGAGGGCCGGGCCGCGAGAGGCCACCGCCCGGAAGTAGGCCGGGTCGGCGGCTAGGTTGAGGCCGAGGTATGCCAGCCCGGCCAGCCCGGCCACCACTGCCGCCGAGAGCGGCGGGCCAAACATCCCCGCCACGATCACTGGTAGGACGAGCGTGGCCGCCGGGGGCGAGAGAGGGCCGCTCCGGGCAAGCAGGAACAGGTTAACGCCCAGCAGCAGCAGGGCCATGCTGACCCCGGCCAGGGCCAGCCTCCCCCGCCGGTTGAGCATGTATACGGTAGCCAGGAGCATCACCATCACGCCAGCGGCCAGCCTCCCCGGCGAGAAGGCCGCACCCTCCCGCCCCGAAGCGGCCCCGGCCAGCAGGCTGATGGCGAGCGCGGCAATCGTTGCCAGCCCGGCGGCAAGAAGCAGGCCCGCTGCCAGCCTTCCACGCCGTACCCGTTCCGGAGGGCCATCCCCGGCGTGCGTCAGCCAATCGACGGCGCGTTTCCAAGCCGGTTTGGGATTCACGTCTGTCTCAGCCATCATCTTTCCGGACTTCCCGCCCCTTCTCCTTCCCAAGCACGACGCAGCCGCCTACCCTTCCTGCGCCCCGTACTTCATGGTCAGGTGAATGAAGCCGTGAGGGGCGTCCAGCGCCTGACTGGCCTCCCGCACGGCAATACTCAGCATCACGTTCAGGTCGGTCGTGGCTTGAAGCTCCGCCGACAGGCGGCTCAGAATCTGCTCGCGGGCAGCCTGGCGCTGGGTCTGCTCGCTCAGGCGGGTGCTGTCCAGGGCCAGGGCCACGCGCTCTGCCACCGCTTCCAGGAAGCGTCTGGTCTCATCATCTGGCAGCGCGCCATTGTGCGGCTCCAGGTCAATCACGCCGATGGTCTCGCCACGAACGGTGAGCGGCAGGCTGAGCGGGCTGCCTCTGGCCACGCCAGTCGGAGCTGTCAGATCACCCGCCTCAAGGGGCCGCACACCCTGCCCATCTGCCCGGTAGCCGAGGGCGGACGCGCCGCGCGCGGACATATAATCGCGCCAAGCCTCACCGGTAAGCTGCCGGTTCAGGCGCTCGATGTTCTCCAGGTTGCGCTGGGCCTGCTCAAACAGGCGGATGTTCTCAATGGCCACCGCCAGCTGATCGGCCATGGTCTGGAAAACCGAGATATCGGTCTCGGTAAAGGCGGCGGGGTGGACGCTTTGGATGTCGAGCGCGCCGATGACACGGTCGCCAATGCGTAGCGGCAGGGCCATCTCGGAGCGGGTATCAGGCAGCAGCTCATTGCGCCGGTGCAGCGCGTCCGCGTCGGTGTCCGAGACGATCACCGCCTCACCCTGAGCCGTCACCTGCCCGATGACCGACCGGGAGCCGACCTCCAGCCGGTGCCCGCGCGCCAGAAGCGCCTGCCCGACCGGCCCAGTGCTCTGCCTGAGCACGGCGTGGCGGCCCGACTCATCCACCAGGAAGACCTGGGCATGGTAGTAGTCAAATCGCTCGACGATCAGCTCCATCACCTGCTTGAGCAGGGCGTCCAGGTCACGGGCGGCGGTGATCGCGCGCCCCACTTCAGCTATCGCCGCAATCCGCCGCACGTCGCCCTGCAACCGCTGGCTGTAGTGATCCACCTCGCGCGCCTGCTGCTCGATCAGGGCCACATCGCGCTCCCGGAAAAACGACGCCCCGGCGGCCAGCGCCGAGAGCAGCACTGTCGCTGCATAGGGCATAGCCACACCAGCGAAGGAGAGCCAGGGAGCCAGCGCGACCAGCAGCGTCAGGCCCAGCAGCCCGATCAGGGCGAGCGCGATGGTGTACCAGGCCGTCAGCAGCAGCATCGAGAACAGCACCGGCAGCAGGATAAACACCATCGCCTGGGGTGCGATGGCAGGGTTCGGCACGGTGGCCAGAAAGATGAAGCTGAACAGCAGCAGGCCGAAGGTGAGCAGCCCGGCCCCGGCCTCTGGCCAGCGGGTGCGGCTCAAGGCGTAGCTGGCCGCGAACGTGCCTACGATCACGTAGACCGGCAGCGGCAGACGCCCTACGGCCAACAACACGCCCAGACCCAGCGCCAGGCTGATGATGAGCAGGATGGACGACAGGCTGGCCAGGACGCGCACCCGCCGCTGGCGCGCTGCTCCGGTGACCTCCGCATGGGGCTTGACCAGGACTTCCCAGTGCTTTTAGAGAGAGACCGCTTTCCCGGTCATGAGCATCATCCTCTTCAGTCGGCAGCACGCGGCTGGCCCGCTCCCTGCCCATCCAACGGCGCAAGGCGCAGGGTAACGTCATAGCCGTCCAGCACGGAGCGCAGGGCACGGGCGGCGGTCTCCAGCACATCTCCCACATCCGACGCACGCTGCAGGTCGGTCGTGATGCCGCTGATCACCTGCTCTTGCAGCATGGTACGCTGGGTGTGCTCCAGCAACTGGAGGTTGGCAATCGCCAGCCGCACCTGGCGATCCACATCCTGCACCAGCTCCCACTCCTCGCCCGTCAGCAGCTCGATTTCGCCCTGCCGCGCCCGCTGGATGACCTCCAGCGGCTTGCCCAAGGCGCTCATCAGCCCTTCGTCAGCCGCCTGCATCATGTCGTCCGCGCTGGCCGCCCGCTGGACGGCGTCGGTGATGGCGCGGCGCGTGCGCTCGCGTAACGCCGCCCGCAGCGACCAGGTCACCAGGGTCTGGGAGTTAACCGCCACCGCCGCCGCGTCGGCCAGCGTGCGGCACTGCGCGACCTGCTCGCCGGAGAAGACATGACCGTCAGATGCCTCGGTCACGAGCGCCCCGAACCACGTCGTCTTGGTGGCAAGAGGGATGATCATCAGCGCACTGACATCCCGCCCGACATAGGCAGCCCGCACGTCCTCAGGCAGGCGTGCGTCGCGCCGAAGGTCGTTAAAAACCAGATTCTCCCACGAGCGGGGGAAAAGCGACAGCAGCGGCGCGGCGGCGAGTGGGTAGCGGGGCGCCTCACCGGGCGTTACCACCTGACCATCCTGCCAGACGGCTGCCTGCTCCACATACTGCACCGCCTGGTGCGGGTCAGGCCCGGCAGTAAAGAGCAGCGCGCGAGCGGCGCCGCTCACACGGGCGACCCCGGCCAGTGCCGCCCGGTATATCTGCTGCAAGCTGTGGGCTGAACTCAGCGCTAGAAGCGTGCGGTAGAGCGGGCTGCCGGCCTCAAGCAGTGCCGCCTCTGAGGCGAAGGACCGGGCGTTCGCAAGGGCCAGCGCAGCATGGTGAGCCAGCGTCTCCAGCGTCTCCATCTGCACGGGGGTGAGCACGCCCGGCTGTCCCGGCTGGACTTCGAGAACGGCCAACGTGCGGCCATCGAGGGCCAACGGGAAGGCCAGCCCGCCCTGC
>FWPU01005223.1_pt1 | contig 28656 bp, 16 predicted proteins | sample 2228361 | NCBI WGS metagenome assembly FWPU01 (sample SAMEA103939777, study PRJEB20133) | metagenome
ATATCAAAGTCGGGTCAGGAGCGTTCCTGGCTACCGTAGAAGAAGCGCGGCAACTGGCCCGCCTGGCAATAGACATTGGCCGCCGCGCCGGCGGCCGGTCATCCTGCCCATCGCGCCGTTACTGTGCCGGAAGGCGATCACGGTCAGGTGCTCTTCAGGCCCAACCTGAATCCCCTGCCGATGCAACTCCTGCTCGATTTCCTCTCCGAGACCGTAGGGCCGTAGGGAAATCCCCTCGCTGGCATTTGGAGCAGGGCCGGTCTGAAAACACTCGGACGGCTCTCTGCTTAACGCCCAGCCCCAGAAAACGAAACAAGACTCGCCTGGAGTCTTGTCCTTGGTGGGCGCGGAGGGGCTCGAACCCCCGACCTCATCAATGTGAGTGATGCGCTCTGACCAACTGAGCTACGCGCCCGGGCAAGCGCGATTATAGCCCAGGTTGAACGCTTTGACAAGTGGCTTTTAAGGCCGAAATCAGTCGCGTGGACCCCAGGGAATGGTGGGTGGTGGCGCGGTCGGGCGCAGCCAGCTCAAGGCTCGCCCGCGATACTCCGGTCGGATGCGTTCAAACCCAATCAAGACAATGCTTATCGCCAGCAAGGCCGCCCCGATCCATTGCCACATAACCAATCGCTCATGCAACCACACCGCACTGACGACTAACGTCACCAGCAACTCGCTCAACCCCAACAACGCCGTCTGCAACCCACCCAGGTGCTTGACTCCCAGGAAGAGGGTTAGTCGCGAGAAAAAGGTCACCAACGTCAATCCCAAAACCGGCAACCAGGAAACATTCGCCACAGGTAGGGAGTGATCGAAGAGAAGATAGGCCGGGAGTACTACGGCGCTCATTGCCAGGAGAGTATAGAGCGTTACCGTCGGCGCAGGAATATCGAAGAGCACGCGTTGATTGATGGGCAGATGCAACGCGTACATGGCCGCGGCCCCTAACATCAAGGCCACACCGCCCCAATTCAATTCCGTCGGATGGGCACGTGTGACCAATACGACGCCGACCAATGCCAGCACCATGCGCCAGTAAGTCAACCTGGCTGGTGGTTGATGGTCAAGCACCATCCAAAGCACGAGGAAGAGGGGGTAGAGCGAATAAAGCAACTGCCCAACGCTGGCGCTCAGGCGGCTCAGGGCCAGATAGTACAGCAACGAACCCAAGCCATTAATTGCCCCCGCCAGGCCGCAACCCAACAGACCAGCTGGGTAAATGTAGAGAAAAGATCGGTTGAAAACAACCACAACGAGGAGTAACAACAACGCGGCCAGGACAGTCCGCGCGGCCACCACCAGGAAAGGCGAGAAGCCGAGTACCATAGCGGCTTTCCCGAAGACCGGCGTTAACCCCAAGAAGAGCGCTGAACTTAACGCCGCGCTGATCCCGATGGTCTGCTTCTTGACCGTCATTCTCCCGCCTTGTGCGCGCGAATCGTCTGTTTTGCTCGCGCACCCCCTTCTCCCTCCACATTCCTGCACTCCCCGGAAACCGCCGGCGCAATGCCCATAACCAAGTACTCCTGGCAAAAGGTTAGCGAATGAGCGAGCGCACTTCCTCCAAAAGATCATCGCTCATAAAATCGCCTTTCTGCAGTAAGGACTGAATCTGCCCTTTCAGGCGCGCCTTCTCCTCGGCAGTCAACTCTTTGGCCGTTGAAACAATCACCGGTATGTTTGCCGTGGTCGGTTGGGCCTTGAGCGCATCCAGCACAGCAAAACCGTCCATGCCCGGCATCATCAAATCCAGAATAATCAATTCCGGCACCTCACGCTGTACCAGATCCAGGCCTTCCTTTCCGCTACCGGCCTCATAGATCGTAAAATTCCCTTGTGATTGCAAAATGCGGCGGATCAGACGACGCGCTTCAGGACTATCATCAATGATGACGATGCGCGGGAAACGATCCGGCGCAATGCGGTTAAGAGCCGCCAGTAGCCCCTCTTGAGGCGCTTCGGCCATTTGCCGGGAGGGTAACACCACGTTGCGCGCCCAATTATCCCCCAGGACAAACGGTTCGGCAGGCATCGTGTGACCGGTGCAATTGATCACGACTACCTCCGTTGGCTTGATTACCCCTGCTCGCACCAGTTTAATCAAGCCGGCAAAGGCAACCGCCGCGGCCGGCTCGGAGGAAACCCCCTCCATCTTGGCCAGGATGTGCATAGCGCGAAAGGCATCCTCATCGCTCACACTCTCGAAGACACCATGGGTTTCATCCACCCAGCGACGCAGCAGGGTGTACGTACGTCCAGGGTCCCCTGTCGCCAACGTCTCGATATGCGTGCGCGGTGAAGTCACCGGCACAGCCACTTCGCGGCCCTCTTTCCAGGCCTGGACCATGGGTGCACAACCCTCGGATTGAATCGCTGCAATAGCCGGGATGCGGTCTATCATCTTCATCTTGAGCATTTCGGCAAAGCCCTTGGCAACCCCTAACGGGCCGATCCCCCCGCTAATGGATTGAATGTACCAATCCGGTGCACGATAGCGCGCCACCCGCCGACCGGACGGCCGGACGGCAGGCCCCAACAGAGTCGTCAACTGCTCGGCGATCTCGTAGGCAATGGTTTTCATGGCCTCCATGGTGGGAATGGACCGTGCCCCCAAATCCAGGTACAGGCCGCGCTGACGAGCGAATTCGGCGGCCACCTGTTTGGTCTGGTCATAGGTGCCTGTCACCTTGACAATCTGGGTGCCATAGAGGGCAATTTCGCGCATCTTTACCGCCGGCACCAAACTGGTCACAAAAGCCCACAACTTGATTCCTACCCGCGCCGCATAAGCCGAGTAGGAGATCGCCACATTCCCCGTGGAGGCCACGACCACTTCCGTAATTCCCGCCTCTTTCAGAGCCGCAATGTTTACCGCCGCCTGGCGATCCTTGAAAGAAGCCGTTGGCCCCTGTCGCTCATCCTTAATAAAAATATTCGGACAGCCGAGCATCATCCCCAGATTGACCGCCTGAATCAGCGGCGTTCCCCCTTCCCCCAGGGAAAGCCCCGGTATCAAATTGCGAACCGGCAGCAATTCTCGATAGCGCCACAAATCGAAAGGGCGATGCGCCCACTGTAACGGCAAAGTCCTGGCAAGCGTCTCATAATCATATTCGGCTTCGCGCCATTGGCTGTTACAACGCGGACAGGCAACAGCCGTCGGGAAATAGGGGGCCGTATGGCCGCAGTCAATACACCGAATCACAAACGTCATAGGAAGCCCCAAAGTGAGAGTAGTTTACTGACCCAGGCGTCGTAGCGCCCGATCCAGCATGGCCAGCAGCTGCTCCTCCTTCAACATACTCTTGGTCACCAGTTGCTTGCCGAAATCGGCCAATTGCTGGCGTTGCTCCGGCGTCAAATCGGCGCCGCTGACTACCAGGACGGGGATGTCGCTCAGTTCCGGCGTAGTACGCATCTTCTCCAGAATGGCAAAGCCATCCATTTCCGGCATGAAGAGATCCAGGATCACGGCATGCGGTGGCTCAGAGGAGAGAATCTCCCAACCCTGGAGGCCTCCCTCGGCCAACATGACTTTGTAATGCCCATCCTTGGAAAGCATTTTCTCGATCAGACGCAAGTCAACCGGATCATCATCAATCACCAGCACATTGCGGATGGAACCGTCGGCGTTCAGGCGGCTGATGGCCGCCAGCAGATCCTCCTCCGAGATCGGCTTCACCAGGTAATCGGCCGCTCCCAGGCTGAAACCCTTCTCCTGTTCACTCAGGATACTGCAGATGATGACCGGTGTGTCGCGCGTTTCCGAATCGGCCTTGATCTCCTCCAACACGCTCCAGCCGTCCCTGCCGGGCATCATGATATCGAGCGTGACCGCGTAGGGCTTCAGTTCGCGGATTCGCTCTCGCGCTCGCGTGGGATCAGTCAACCCGACGACCTGATACCCTTGCGGTTGCAAGTACCGCTCGTACAGGCTGATCACCTGGGGATCATCGTCAATGGCCAGGACCACCTTCGGCCCGGCGCCTGCTGGACCTTTATCCTCCGCGGGCAGCGGCAGGGTAAAGTAGAACTTGCTGCCTTTCCCCACTTCGCTCTCGACGCCGATCCGCCCGCCATGCAACTCTACCAATTGCCGGGAAATCGCCAGTCCTAGCCCCGTGCCGCCGGTCTTGCGCGTCGGTGAGGCATCCACCTGGGAGAACGATTTGAAGAGTTTCGCCTGGTCTTCGGGAGCAATGCCGGGGCCGGTATCCGCGACGCTGATATACACTTCCCGCCCACCGGATGGGGATGGTTGCACATAGGCCTCAACAGTAATGCTACCCTCTTCAGTAAATTTGGCGGCGTTGGAGAGTAGGTTAATGAGCACCTGGCGCACACGAATCGGGTCGGCGCGCACTACGGGGATATCCGGAGCAATATTCGTGATCAACTCAAGGGATTTTTCCTTCAACACTCCGGCAATCGTCGGCAAAACACCTTCGATGGTCTCGGCAATATTGACTTCGTCATAGGCCAGTTCCATCTTACCGGCTTCGATCTTGGCCAGGTCAAGCACGTCATTGATCAGGCGCAACAGGTGCTGGCCGGAATTGTAAATCGCGGTCAGGTCTTGCTCCTGCAGTTCGGTCAGCGGGCCGTCAATTCCCTTGAGAATCACGCGCGAGAAACCGATGATCGAATTCAGCGGGGTGCGCAATTCATGCGACATGTTCGCCAGGAACTGGCTCTTCAGGCGATCCAGTTCGCGCATTTCGCGAATGGCTTGCTGGGCCAGTTCATACGAACGCGCGTTATCAATGGCCACGGCCACCTGATCGGCCAGGGTCTGCAGGACGGCGATTTCTTCGGGGAGGAAAGCATCCACCCGATCGGCTTGCAGATCGAGCACGCCGATGATACGCTCACCCACGCGCAAGGGCAGGGCCGCCTCGGCGCGTGTCTCGGGCAAGAGCGGATTCGGCAGGTAAATGGGGTTCTGAGAGACGTCGTTGACGATCAGGGGCTGTCCGACCGCGGCTACCTGCCCCACGATCGAGTTGGAGCCGACCTGCAAGGCGTGCCCCTGCTCGCGCATGGTTGCGCCTGCCTCGCCGGTCGCCTCACGCAAGACCACCTGGAAGCCCGTCTCGTCGAGAGTGAAGAGAGCCACGTGGTAGTAGCCAAAGCGTTCCTGAATCAACGCCACTGTGCGCGGGAAGATGGTCGCGAGGTCAAGCGTAGAGGTAACCAACCGGCCAATCTCGGCAGCAGCCTCCAGGTACACCGTACGTCGCTCCAATTCGGCCAGCAGGCGCTCACGTTCCGCTTCCGCCTCTTTCTGAGCCGTCACATCCAGGCCAATCCCGACGATACCGATAATTTGTCCGCGCGCGTCTCGCAAGGGCACCTTACTGGTCGAGAGCCAAATCCGGCGGCCGAAAGGATCCACCGTAGGTTCCACCACATTGAGCATCGGTTGACCGCTTTGGATGATTTCTAACTCATCCTGGCGGTATCTGGCCGCTAATTCCTCCGGAAAGAAATCGAAGTCTGTTTTCCCTACCAGCTCCTCCGGCGAATCCGCACCCAACAAGCGCGCCTGAGCCTGATTGACAACCAGCATCCGGCCCTCGACGTCCTTGAAGTACACCTGGCCCGGAATATTATCAATCAAGGTACGCAACTGCTGACGTTCCTGTTGAATAGCCTGGAAGAGGCGAGCGTTCTCCAAAGCCAATGAGAGTTGATCGGCTACATCCTTTACCAGCCGTTGCTCGTCCTCGCTCCAGACGTAATTTTCGCCAGGAGGAACGATCTCCAGAACGCTCCAGGTTTCCGCGTCCAAGCGGAAGGGCACCATCATGGCAGTCTCAGTCACCACAACCTGGCCCGGCGTTTCCGGCAAAGGCGGTAACATGCCGGTCTGTTTCCGCTCAAGCGACCTGGTAGGGGGTTCCAGGCCAGCCGGGCGAACCCTTCTCCCCGGCGCCTCCACCGTTGGCGCGACCACAGTCACCATTTCGCCCTCGCTCTGTGCCGCAGGGGGCATGTCCTCCAACGCCTGGAGGTCGGTAAACATCTTCTCAAGCCGCTTCTTTATTCGCTTCGACATACTGAATCAACTCCTCTGCCAGACTGCGATATTGCAGAGCGCCGCGGCTGGTCGGTCGGTAAAGAGTGATTGGCAACCCAAGAATGGGACTTTCCCGTAATTTCGTGTCAACCTCAATCACAGTCTTGAAGAGGCCAACGCCAAACGTTCGTTCCAGTTGCTCGCGGATATCGCGATGGGTGCGGTTCCTCTGATCCAGCATGGTGATCAGGATGCGATACGCCAGGCCCGGGTTACCGCTCGCGCGCACCTGGCGGATCACAGTCATCATATCCCGTAGCGCGTAGGCCGAAAAGTACTCAGCCTGGGTTGGGATCAAGAGCAGATGAGAGGCCATTAGCGCATTGATCGTTATCGCTCCCAGGGAAGGAGGACAATCTATTAGCACATACTGGTGCGGCAGGGGTTCCGCGGCACGTAACATGGTGCGTAAACGCTGGGTATAGTTGATGTAGATCGGCAAAGTTTGTTCCACGTGCTCCATCGTGAAATTTGCCGGCACAATATCAATATTGGGAACATTGGTCGCGCAGACCACGTTTAAAAGCGGTTCGGATTCTAAAAGGACATTACTGATCGTGCGCTCCAGCTTGCCTGGCTCCAGGCCAAATGCCAACGTCAAGTTCGCCTGCGGATCGAGGTCAATCAACAGAACCTTCCTGCCATCCTCCGCCAGGACAGCCCCCAGCGAGAGCGCCGTGGTAGTCTTGGCTACGCCGCCTTTTTCATTCGAGATAGAGATAACGTACGCCATAGTCCGCCTCGCCTCCAGACTCAGGAAGAAGGCTCCGGTTCGTTCCCATCGGGCGGCAATAATGGTTCTTCGCCCGGCAATTCGAAGAACGGTGCAGGTTTCTCACTGCTCGCGGGTACATAGGAACGGATGCGAATCTCCTGTGCACCCAACACCTGCTTGAGTTCTTCAATAGCAATCTGCAACATAACTTCCGGATCGTTCGTACTACGAATCTTGGCTGTGATTTCCGCCACCGCTCGTTCGCGGTCCGCGCGGCGGGCTGTTTGTTCGAACAGGCGGGCGTTCTCCATCGCCAGCGCAAGGCGATCGGCAACCGCATTGACCAGTTCCACTTCATCGTCAGTCCAGACCACGCCGCCAGGCATAGTAATATACAAGGCGCCAATGGTCTCGCCACGCAACCGCAGAGGCACCGCCAGTTCGGCCGGCTCGTCAACCTGCTCCGAGGATTTGCGATAAACCTGACCGGCAGAGACCTTCTCCTGCACCTCCGAGAAAGGACGCTCGAGGGGCATCGCGCCGGTCAAGCCGTAGCGGAAACCGGCCAGTCGTTGCTCGCGCCGCAGACGGCCCCATTCCCGCTCCAGGTACTGACGATAGAAAGTCTCTACTTCGGCCAGCGAACGACGAGTGGACTCATACAGTCGAGTGTTCTCGATCGCCAGGGTGATCTGATCGGCCACTGCCGAGAGAATTTGAATATCCTCGCGCTGGAACGCCTCCGGCTTCGTGCTCTGGACATCCAGCGCGCCAATGATGCGATCTCCGATCTTCAAAGGCAAAGCCAGTTCGGAACGCGTGTAAGGCAGGTCAGGGTTTTGGAAGTACACCGCATCATCGCCTACGTCCAATGCCAGGCGCGGCTGGCCAGTCGCGGTCACATACCCTACAATACCCACCTGACCCACTTCCAGTTTATGCCCACGCGCCAGCATGCGCTTACCACCTTCGCTGCTCGCGGCGCGCAGTACGGCGTACTTGCCAGTCTCATCCAGCAGGAAAATGCCGACATGGTAGAAGCCAAATGCCTCGCTCGTGCGTACAGCAATCTCCGGCAGGAGGCGGTCCAACGACTGTACACTGGCCGCCGCCCGGGCAATTTCAGCCAGGGCGCGCAACTGATCCGCCTGATAGAGACTGCGCTCGGCCATTTGTTGCAGTTTACTACGCTCGGCAACGCGCTGCTCCAGTTCATAGACCACCTGTTGCAACGTCGTGGTCACATGATCATAGGCCTGGGAAATCCCACCCAGTTCATCCGGCCGCGCCAGGCGTGAAAGCGCCCCATAATCGCCATCCCGCGCGCGCTGGGCGACTGTCATCAGATGGCGAATTGGGGCCGTAACCAGGTTCGCCGAGGTCACCGCCAGCGCAACGACAAGCAGCGTGGCCACCAGCAAAATCAGCAAACCTACCTGAAGTTGCGGCAGTGGCACCTGTCCGCCGTTGAAGAAGAAAAAGGCCGTCGCTCCTCCCCAGAGAGGCACCAGGGTAAGCATGAGGAGCATTGCCAGCAATCGTGCCCGCAGACTGGGGAAAGGATCATACCAGGTCATGATCAATCCCCAGACCAAAGCCAGGAGGCTGACCATAGCAACGATCGTCCCTTGCACCCAGGGCAGCGCCGATAGGCGCTCTAAGCCAGGCACAATTTGTTCAATAACAGCATCATTCACAAAGGCAATCAGCCCAAAGATGGCTGCCGAAAGCACAGCACGCCAGATTTGCCGCGTCGGAAGTGCCTGCAAAGCCAGCAACAAAACGCCTGTTGTCAGAGAAACAGCCAGGATTAGGCCGAGGTTGGCGACAAAGGCTGTCATCGCCAGAATAACCAGGTTGGAAGCCCAGATGACCAACCAAACCGCCACGGAGGCACGCGCCGGACGGAGAGCTGCGATCACCGAGCCAATTAGGAAGACCAGCGCCCAACCGCTCAGCAGATAACCAGCCAGGCGGTGCTGCCAAACTCCTTCGGCAGCCGCAAGAAAGAAGGCCATGCCAGCCATGCTGGCGGCCATCAGGGCTCCCATCGTCAGCACGGTGACCAGCCGGCGCCGTCCAGCGCCCCCAACGAATCGGTCTTCAGAAGCAGGCATTTCCATAGCGCTCATGGCGGCTCACTCTTTCCCATGAATCTGGACCGTTACTTCGGCACCTGGCATGACGCGCGCCAATTCTTCCACGGCAGTCTGCAGAATGTTGCGCAGGTTAATGGAAGCGCCAATTCGCGAGGCAATATCACCAATAGTGCGTTCACGCACAGCACGGCGTTGAGCCTCTTGCAGAAGACGAGCATTTTCCAGGGCCAGGCCGGCGCGCTCGGCTACTGCCTGCGCCAGAATGACATCGTCCTCGTGCCAGCGTTGCGCCCCATTCCGCGAACGAATGTGCAACACGCCTACCACTTCCCCGCGCACTTTCAGGGGAATCGCCAACGATGGCTCACCTTCCTGGACCACGACCGGTTGGCCGCTCTGAGTCGCGGACTGTATCTCCGGCCGTTCCAACGGTTCGGTGAGCGGTTCCAAACCGCGCGGCGAATAACGAACGCCACGCACCTGGCGTGCCAGGCGTTCCCACTCCGTCCGCAGGTACTGACGATACGTCAACTGCATTTCACTCAGCAGGCGACGGCTACTGGCATGCAAGCGGGCGTTTTCCACTGCCACAGCAATTTGATCAGCCAGGGCACTCATGACCTCGACATCCTCCTGGGTAAAGGCCAGCGGCTGTGTGCTCTGCACATCCAGCACACCGATCACACGCTCACCAAAGATGATCGGCACGGCCATTTCCGATGCTGTCTCTGGCAAATCCGGGTTATTGAACCAGACCACGTCCTCGCCCACCTTGTTGGCAACGCGCGGACGCCCCGTCGCGGCCACGTATCCCACAATACTGGTAGCACCCAGAGCAAGTTTGTGGCCACGCTGCAACATTCGCTGACCACCTTCGCTGTTCGACGCCCGGAAGACCGCATACTGACGTTCCTCATCTACCAGGAAGATGCCGGCGTGGTAGTGCCCAAAGCGCTCGCTGATCAAGCGAGTAACCAACCTTAAAAGTTGCTCCACGTTTTGCGCCTGGGAAACAGCGCGCGAGACTTCGGTCACGATGCGCAACTGTTCGGCACGGCGTTGCAGGTCGAGGGTGGTCTTCTCCAACTCCGCAGTACGTTCCTGCACACGCTTTTCCAATGTCTCGCTCAATTGACGGGCCTCATCCGTCGCCGCCTGCGCCTCCCGCAAGGCGGCCAGCGCGTTCTGTTGAGCCAACCAGCTCAGATAGGCCAAAATAGAAAGGATGACCAGGTAAGAACTGACATAGAGCAAAACCTGGGTAGACTCAGAGGGAATTACAGGAGGGACAAGCCCTGTAGCCTGGAGAATCGCCAGGACTACATAGAGCACAGCTGTCACACCCAAAACGACGAGGCCGCCCTGCAATTCGAGCACACCCATTGCGCCCAAAATTGGCCAGAAATAGAAGGTGGAGGAAATGCTTTGGTACCCACGCAGGAAGACTTGCACAGAAATGCCCAGGCTGGTCCCTAGGAAGAAAACGTAAGCCGCGGGTAAGAAGCGTCCCCGACGCAAGAGATAGATCGCCACAAGGCTGATCACAAAGCCAATGAAGACCATCGGCGCGAGCAACCATAACTCGCGGTTTGCCAAACCGCCGATACCCACCACCACAGTCAACGCGCCCAGGGCAATATTCTGCGCGCGGATTAATTTCCGCAAGAAGGTTTCGCCCAGGCGAGGTGCGGCCGGAGCAAGTGACGATACCATGGTCATATCAACTCCTCTCCGCTCTGATGGTTGCTGCCCAATTGCAGCACCACCTCGGAACCTTCAAAGATACGACCCAGTTCCTGCACCGCAGTCTCCAGGATGCTTTCGACCTGAGTAGTAGCCGTAAGCTGGGCGACAATCTCGCTGATAGCGCGCTCGCGCACCGCGCGGCGGCTGAGGTCGAAGTACAGACGGGCGCTATCCAACGCGCCGCCCAATTGGATAGCCAGTTGATTGGCTACACTCACTTCATCCTCTATCCAGGTGCCATCCTTTTTGACGAGGCGCAATACACCGATTGCCTCCCCACGCACGACGACCGGCAAGTACAGGCCGGTTTGATCCGGCGTCAGGGTAGGACTGCCACTTTGCATCGCCTGCAAGGCCAGCGGTTCCAGCGTCCGGTGACTCACCCGGCTGACTTCCTGTCCTGCCGCCAGGTAACCGAGTTCAGGGTATAGTTCGGCGATCAGGCGCCAACCGGCACGGCTGATCTCACCGTAGGCGCGCCGCGCCGCTTCCAATGCTTCGCGGTTCTCCTCGAACAAACGGGCGTTCTCAATAGCGATCGCGATCTGATCCGCCAGCACTTGCAGGGTAGCCACGTCCTCCTCTGTGAACGCATTCGGCTCCTTGCTTTGCACATCCAACGCGCCCAGGATTCGTCCACCTACGATCAGCGGCAGAGCCAGTTCGGAACGCGTTTCGGGCAAATCGGGATTAGCAAGGAAGACCGCGTCCTCGCCGACGTCCAGCGCGATGCGTGGTCGGCCTTCCGCGGTGACGAACCCCACGATACCGCGCTCGCCCACCGGCAAGCGGTGCTGACGGGCCAACATGCGCTGCCCGCCCTCGCTGTTGGCTGCCCGCAAGACGGCGTACTCGCCAGTAGCATCCAGCAGGAAAATACCCACGTGATAGAAGCCAAAACGCTCACTGATCAGGCGGGTAGCCTGGCCAAGCAGTTCATTCAAGTCGCGCAATGATGCCGCCGCACGTCCTACCTCCGCCGCGGCACGCAATTGCACCGCGCGCTTCTCCAGAGCGCGCGTACGTTCCGCCACACGCTCTTCCAGGGTAGCAATCAACTCGCGCAGGCGAGCGGTCATGCTGTTGAAGACTCGCGCCAGCGTGCCTACCTCGTCCTCGCTGCGCACCTCCGCCTCCACTTCTAATTCACCACCGGCGATGCGCTCCGAGGTGCGCGTCAAATCCGCAATCGGCCCAACCAGCGGCTGAGTCACCAGAATGGCCGCCAGGATGCCCACCAGGCTGATCGCAATGTTGATCAGCACCAGGCGACGGGTCTGCTCCTGCACCGGCACGAGCAGGGTTGTCTGTGGCACGAACGTCACCAGATGCCATTTGGCAGCACTCAAGGCGGCCGCGGCGGCTTGATCGTGATATTCGCCTGCTATAGCCTCCTCCTCGCCGGGATGGAAGGAGCCCGAAAAATAGGGGATACGGTCAAGATTCTCCAGCCCTTCGGTCAGGCCCGGCATTTCTAGAACCAGCTGCGCCGCCGGCCGACGGGGCAAGCGGTTGCGAGCGGTCAAGACATTGACCCGGCCAGGCGATGGATTGACAATCCGATAACGCAACTCCGGGGCGCTACTATGCGCCAGAATGACGTTATCCTCATCCACAAGCATCGCGCTGACATCTGTGCCCAGACCGCTACTATTGCGCGCCAGCAGATGTTGTAACACCGCCGCCGAATACACCATATCCAGCACCCCCACCTTTTCACCCGAAGGGCTGCGAATGGGGGTGGAGAAATGGATCACGCCCGGCGAATCCGCCGTAGGAAACTGCACAGAAGAAACATAGGGCAGGTCACTATCTCTCGGAATATAAAAGTAGTCGCGCGTCAACACCAGCGTACCCACCAGACTGGTATCGGTACTGGCCTGCACCATGCCCACATCGTCAATCACCGTATAGGTGAGGATATAAATCGGATCCTTACGCGCCAGAGAAACCAACGTCTCCTCTGCAGCACGCCGCAGCTCGTTGTCTTCAAATAAATACACGCGCGCACTGGGCCCAACTGGTCGCGGCTGCCCCAGAAAGTCCTCGAAGACCGGCAATTGCGCCTCAATGCGAATCGTATCCAGATTCCGGCCGATGAACTCATCGAACGCCGAGGCCAGCTGGCTGGCTGAGAAGGTCAGGTTCTGATTCGCCTGCTCGATCAGGGTAGCCTGGAAATTACCCCGGTTGACCGAAGCCAGGAGCGAGGTCGGAACGATGGTCAGGGTACCCAGAATCAACACCATCTTGACTCGGAACGGGCTGGTGCGCAGACTCCAGAAGACAAAGTAGGCAAACACCAGGCCGCTCAGCAAAGTCAATCCCTGGACAAGGCCGGAGGCCACAGGCCTCGCGCCGCCCAAAAGCACCGGTTTACCCGTCGCCAGGAACTGCATACCCGCATTACCCAACAGTGCCAATACGGCAGCAACGATGAAATCATTCTGCGGCATGGTGCTCACCGCGATCATGGCTGAGAGCACAAGCACCCAGGTAGCCGCCAACGGCAACCACAGAGCGGAGGGCGTCCACACAGAGGCCACGAGCAGACTCCCAACCACCGCCAGGACTGCCAGATGGCCGGCCGGGCGCGGCCTTCCCAGCCAGCACAATCCATGCGCCAACAAAACGACCCCGCCGCTTACCATGAAAGCATAGAAGAAGGCATTATCCGCGAGGCCCCATCCTGCCGGCGCGAAGCGTACCAACAGGCCAAGCACCAATAACCCCAATGCCACCGGGCCTGTACCCCAGACCCCCCGCCGGGCCTCGACCGAAAGCGATTGGAAGTACTCTCGTATGCGCTTCATAGGCAAACCACTCCAGGACAACCGCACCGCAATAACTATTCCTCCAGGAAAGCGGGATCGAGCAAAATATTCAGGTCGAGCGGCTGGGTAATATCACCCAAGCCGACCAGGAAGTAGAGATTGCGCTGGGCAGTATAGTAAATCGAGGTGGGGTCCAGACCGGGATTTTCGGCAAAGAGACGACGGTTATCCTCGATGGTATAGAAGGTGACTGTACCGGAAATGCCCAGTTCACGCGCCGGGCGTTGTGTGACTATCTCGATGATGCGTGTCGCTTCCTGAGGATACTTCAGGCGATAGACAACCGCCTCCTCCCAGGCCCGCACGAAGGCCTTCACCTGTTGAGGCTGGGCATCCACCAGGCGGCCCCGCAACACAACCATGTTGGGCAAGAGCGAACCGTAGCGTTCACTGGCATAGAGCAAGCGATGACCCTGGCGGAGTGCCTGGGTAGTATAGGGCTCCACCACGAATCCAGCATCGATCAGCTGCGGGATATTGCCCGGTACATCCTGGGGATTCATTTCAGTCAAAGTGACATCGCGCGAGTTCAGGCCAGCACTTTCCAGCATGTAGGTTACGAACATCTCGCTGGAAGTGTGGAGGTTGACGCCAATGCGCTTACCGCGCAAATCCCGTACGCTGCCAATGTCCGAGGAAGCCACCACTGCCGCCACGCCCCCGTTGTCGCTGACTAAAATGCCTCTCAAGTCGGTCTTGCTTGCCATGAGAATCAAGTCGCCAATCGGAAACACACCACCGTCAATGACCTCGGCCACCAGATCGGCGCGCGCCTGAGGATATGAATTGTAGAAGACCAGTTCCACCTGGACGCCATACCGCTCAAACAAGCCCATCTGCTTCGCCAGCAACAGAGTGTAATCGCTCTCACGATAGGTCCAAGCCAGGCGTAAAGGTATCGTCTGGGCCGCCGCGCTTGGGCCCGTGCAGGCCGTCAACAGCCCTGCTAGCAGACTCACAACCCACACACAGGCGAACACCAACCGAGTTCTCATGCACGCACCTCAGGTCTCTCTTCGACAAGTTGAATGCGAATTTCGGCTTCTTTCAACCCAAACGATTGTTGGAATTCGCGCACCGCCGTTCGCAGGACACTTTCCAGATCGAGCGTGGCTCGCAAACGCGCGCTGGTCTCAGCAATCAATTGCTCGCGTGCCGCGCGACGCTGCGCCCCCTCCAGCAAGCGTGCGTTCTCCAGGGCCAACGCCAGGCGTTCCGCCGCCTCTTCGATGAAAGCAACCATTTCCGCAGGCGTTTCGCCACGGCCGTACCGCAACGTCAACACGCCCAAGGTCTGACCGCGCAACTTGACAGGGGTAGCCAGCAAATTACCGTCCTCGCGCGCCAAGACCATGGTTCGTCCACTCCGCAGGGCCTCCAATTCCTCCGGAGTGGGGGTATCTACCGGTTGTAGCACCGCACCGGTCGAGCGATACCCCAGAATGCGCCGGCCACCATATGCCTCCATCCGCCAGGTACGGCCAAGCAGTTGCTGGAACAGACGCTCCATTTCGGCGCGGTTGCGCTGCAATTCCTCTTGTAGACGCGCCCGTTCTATCACCATCGCCAGATAATCGGCCATGGCTTGAAGGACGATGATCTCTTCCTCGCCAAAAGCATTCGCCTTCTCGCTATGCAAGTCCAACACACCCAACAGGCGCGCGCCGATCTTAAGCGGCACAGCAATCTCCGAAAGGGTATAGGGTAAGAGGGGATTGTGCACGTAAGACGGCATCGTGGCCACATCCGCAATCAGGCGTAATTCACCACTCTCGGCCACCATTCCTACTAAGTTGTTGCTCCCGCGCGCTACTCGATACCGATTCGCTGCCATCACCCGACCGGCCTCGTCGCCTGCCGCTCGCAAGACAGCAAATTCACCCTCCTCCTCCAACAAGTAGATGCCTGCATGATACAAATCGAAAGTCTCTAAAAGAATATCGGCGGCATAGGCCAAGGTATCCTCCTGAGACAGGCCTTCTGCCGAACGGTGTGCCATCTCCGAGACCGCACGCGCCTGCAACGCGCGCCGCTCCAGCGTACGCGCTTGTTCCTGGATTTTCTCCTCCAGCGTCTGAGCTTCCCTTCGCCAGCGCTCCATGGCCATGTTGAGCGCCACAGTCAACGCGCCAAGCTCGTCCTCGTAAAAGACCGGCAATGACTTGCTTTCGCCCTCCGGCAAAGACGTGCGCAAGGCGGTTTGCAGGGCCTGTAGGGGAGAAAGTATGGTGCGCGTGACGGCATACGTCATCCCCACCGCTAAAACAAGACCAAGCCCCAGGAGGCCCAGCCAAGTCCCCCATCCAGTACCCACCACAGCTCCGCTGCTTGCGCCCAGAATCGCGCCCACCGCCAACATGGGCACAGCCACCGCCAGCAAGGTCGTGAAGGCCAGGCGGCGTCGAATTTGCAAGGGATAACCACTGGCCGGCAAAACGACCAACGCTCCCACCAGCAAAGCTACAAACGGCAATAACCAGCGCACGTGTGGACCAATCGCCAAGCGTTCGACAGGCGAAGCGAACTCCAACCACACCACCGCCAAGGCTCCCACTACCCCCTCCAGCCAGAGCGCCAGGCGTAGACGGAAACCCTTAGGAGCACCGAAGAACACCAAACCCACCGGCACCACCCAGGTCAGCAGAAAAAGCGCCTGACCCACGCCGGAGATCAACAAGGCAAAACCAGCCAGCCATAAGACACTGACCAGGCCCATCCAGACGGTTGCCAGGGCCAGACGACCCCGCCCTAACCACAAACGCGCGAAGAGAAAGAGACCGGCCATGGCACCGCTGAGCAACGCCAGGGCCAGCAACTGCCACTGCCGAGCGATGAGAAAACCCATCAGGAAGACAAGCGCAGTCAGAATGCCGCCCAGGGGAGCAACCAAGCTGACTGCAGACAGGAACTCCTGACGACGTCGTTCTGCGGGAAAAAGCACGCTGTGTTCCATGGCTATTCTCGAGAGGATGCCTGCCGTCCAGAGCCGTCGCCGGCTTCCGGCGGCTGAATGAATACGGAAACCTCGCTCACATTAGGCAATCGTTTCAACTCGCTCACGGCCTCCTGCAACAGCACCTCTGGTTCCAGAGTACGGCTGAAGCGAGTCGTCAACTCGCCAATCAGCTGTTCTTGCGCCGCGCGCTGCTGAGCATCGGCCAGCAGGCGAGCGTTCTCCAGAGCCAGCGCGACTTGCTCCGCGATTTCCACAGCCAGAGTACGTTCTGCCTCGGACCACGGCAGGTCATCGCGGCGCGCCAGAGAAATCACACCAATCTTCTGCCCACGCAGAGCAATGGGAATGTCCAGGACATTGGTGCGCTGACCTGCCTCCGTGGTTCCCGGCAGTTTCTCCACAGGCGCAACCCCGGCCGGCGTGTAACGGTAGCCTCGGCGGTGACGGCGCACCCGACTCTCCCAGGCCTGGCGGACACTGCGAGCGGTCAGGCTGGCCACCTGACGCAGAGCGCCACGATACTCCGCCTCCAGGCGTTGATTCTGAATCACAAGAGCGATCTGCGCGGCAACCGCCTCGAGCGCCTCCAGGTCTTCCTCATGGAACTCACGCGCCCGCTCGGATTGGAGATCCAGAGCGGCCACCACGCGCCCACCTACTCGGATGGGTACAGCTAGTTCTGCTTCACTGGTCGGCAAGGTGATCTTGGATTGGAGGGAACGCTCTTGTCGGATATCATTCTCCAAAAAAGTACGTCCCAAATACACTGCCATTCCAACCACGCTGCGCCGATCCACCTCCACCATCTCCATCTGCTCGAGGGGTGAAGGCTGATTGGCCATTGCCGCGGCTTCCAGAGTCAGAGTCCGACCATCCTCCGCTAGCCAGAAGAAAGCCGCGTGGTGATACGAGCCCGCCAGCATTCGCACGGCCTGTCCCAGGAAAGCCTCCAGGTCCTGAGGCAACAGCGCCAACCGACCGATGCGGTTGATCAATTGTAAGCGTGCCTGCCGGCGTTCGGCTTCTGCCATGCTCGCCTGGACTTTCCGCTCGGCACCCCGACGCACAGCCCGGATGCGCTCCAGCAAAGCGTGCAAGCCCAGCACCAGGCCGCTTAACTCACCGCTACCATAAGCCGATAACTCGAACGCTTGATCCGCGTCCAGGCCTTGCTCCAGGGCTTGTTTCACCACCCTCAGCGGATAACGAAGAGCCTCGACCAGCAAAGCGCCGCCTCCCCAAGTCAGCAAGACCATCAACCCGCCCGCGCCTACCCAAACTAACCAGGCTTGATCCGCCGCGCCCGCCTCGAGCATTCCACGATACGCGGTACCGCCCAGCAGGACCAGTGTGCTCACGACCGACGTCAGGAGAACGCTATGCAGGCGCGCTTTCCAGGATAAGCCGAACTCGGGTAAATTCACCCCTGGCAGAACGAGCACGGACTGCCAGGGAGTCAACGCCCGATCCAGGAGCAGGGCTACCAGGACTGTCCAATTAACAGTTACCAGCAAAGCCGCCACGATCCAGTGCCCCAGGTCAGCCCCTCCAACATCTCTAAACCAGAGTATGCTGACCAGGCTGGGCAGGTCCACTACCAGCAGGTTGGCCAGCAAACAAACCACCACGAACCGCCTGGAGAGCGTCGCCATTTCTTGCCAGGCCTGAGGGGAAGCCGCTTGCTTTCCCGCAAGCACGGCACGCGCCGTCCGCGTGGTGAACGCGGCATAGCCGCTCAGCAAAGCCATCGCCACCAGACTCATGACCAGAAACACGAGGCCGGCCCGACCGATGTGGGACGCACTCAACGGGGCATTCAGCCACAGGTAGAAAGCGCCCAGCCCCACGATGGGCCAAGTCAAAAGCAGCGTCAGCCAGACCACACGCCGCAGATACCTTTCCTGCCAACGCAGGAAAAGACGCTCAAAAAGGCCAGGGATGGTTTGCTCCGGACTCATACGTTTCCTTCCGAGAACTCTTGCTCTGCCGGGAGTTCCAGATGGATACTGGCTTCCTCGGCGCGTAACGCGCGTCCCAATTCGCGTACCGCAGTCTGTAAAATCGTTTCGATGTTTTGCGAGGCCCAAACCTTACGAGTGATTTCGGCCGTCAAACGTTCATGCAAGGCCATTTGCTGACTTTCTTCCAGCAAGCGGGCGTTCTCCAGCGCCAGTGCTGCCTGAGTAGCCACTGCCTCGATCAGGCTACGCTCCTCCGGAGACCATTCGGCTTCGCCTTCTAGCGTGATCTGACCGATAATCTGATCGCGCAGGGTCAGGGGCACAGCGACCACGGCGGCCCCCTCCGGCGGCGCCCCGCCTACTTCGTACTCCGTAGCCGTGCCGGCTGGCAGCCGACGCGACCAGGCTTCCACGACGTATTGCCCCTGCAAGGCACGAATCTCATCCAGGGTAGCCTGTTGTTCCGCAAAGAGACGGGCACTCTCTAGCGCAATCGCCAGCGTATCGGCAATATTCTGCATAATCGTGATATCGTCCTCATCGAACGCTTCCGGTTGATCCGATTGGATCGTCAACGCGCCGATTGCTCGGTCGCCCACGATGAGCGGCAAAGCCAGTTCCGAGCGTGTCGCCGGAAGGTAGGGGTTGGCGAAACGAACCGCATCCTGGCCCACGTCCAAGGCGATGCGCGCCCGACGATTCAGGATCGCCCAACCGACCATCGAGGCCTCGCTGAGCGAAAGGCGGTAACGCGCCGCCAGCATCGCCGCGCCGGCCTCACCCGTGCCGGCCCGCAAAACAGCGTAGCGGCGACTCTCATCCACTAGAAAGGCACCCACGTAGTAAAGACCAAAACGCTCCTGAATCAAGCTCACCGCTTGCTGGAGGAGAGTCTCCGCCTCACGCAGACCGCTGACGACGCGCAAGATTTCCGCCGTCGTACGAATCTGGAGCGAACGGCGCTCCACATCGGCCACCTGCCGACGCAAACGCTGTTGCTCCTCCTCCACCTGTGCCGCGCTGGCGACTGCCTGCTGCAAGGCCGATTGCAAACCGCGCAACATCGTAGACAGCGAGAGTCCTACTGTCATTCCCAGCAGCAGCATGGAAACGCCACGGTTGATCCAGCCCGCCCAGGCATCGGAAGCCCACTCCCGTAGTGGAACGAGAATATGAGTGCTCATCAAACTCCCGACGAGTGCTACCGTGCCCAGGCTGACGATCAAAGCCAATACCGCCCCCCGCCCACCGAAGAAGAGCGTGGAAAGAACAATGAAGGTTAGCAGGAAGATCGCGCCATCGGTGGTCATCCCCCCTTCCTGATACGTAGCCAGACTGACCAGATACATCGCCACCAGGAGGCTTATGGCGCGCAGACGATAGGACAACCGACGAAAGATTGTGATGGCAAATACCCAGAGAAGAGCACTCGTATAGACGGCCAGGATAGGCCAATCCCCTCCCTTGAAGTAACGCTCATACGAACGATAGACGATCACCCCGTAAGCCACCAGGCCGAAGAGCGCCGCTCCAATCAAAACGCGATGGAGAATCTGTAGCCTCAACTGCTGCAACGCGTCGGGCAACGGCCTTGACGCAGGTGAGGTTGCTTCTTCCCGCGGCTGTTCCGTAACGAAAGACTGATTCACGGCCCACCTCCACCAGGAGCATTCTCCCCACCGTTCTCACCGCCGGCCTCCTCCGGCTCTTCCAGACCTACTTGAATGCGCGCCCGGCGTGCACCCAAAACCTTACTCAATTCCGAGACAGTAGTTGCCATCACGCCCTGCATACTGGTCGCGCGGCGGATGCGGTTGGTCAATTCGTAAATGAGACGCTCGCGCTCAACTTGCCGACGGACTTGATCCAGCAGGCGCGCGTTGGCAATAATGGCTGCCAGGCTGCCAGCCAGCGTCCCCAGCATCTCCTCGTCACTCTCATCATACGCGCCTAACTGTTCACTTGCCACGTTTAACACGCCCAGCAACTCACCCCGATAAAGGAGTGGAATGGCCAGTTCCGAGCGCACGTCCGAACTTACCTGCCAATAACGCGGGTCCTGAGTCACATCGTTGACCCGCAGGAGTTGCCGGTTCTCCGCCACCCAACCGGTAATGCCCTGACCGAACGGGATCTCCAGGCGAGCAATTTCTTCCGAGTAACCAGCATACGCCCGCACGCGCAAGACGCGCTTTTCGGCATCGGCCAGGAGAATCGTGACGCGGTCGCCGCCCAGGGTGACCTGCAATCCACGCGCGGCACCAGCCAGGGCTTCCTCCATCGTAGTACCAGAAGCCGCGGCAGTCGTCACATGATGGAGCAGACGATGTTGGGAGAGATGTTCCTGGGTTTCAGCAAACAGTTCCGAGTTGATCACCGCGACCGCCAACTGGTCTGCCAGGATGCGCAACACCTCCATCGAGTCTTCGGTAAACGAATAGGGTCGCGTGCTCTGCACATCCAGCGCCCCCAGAATCCGCGTACCAACTTTGAGCGGCAAGGCCGCCTCCGCGCGCGTTTCCGGCAAAAGCGGATTCGGGTAATACGTCGCATCGCGCGAGGTATCATTGACGATGAGCGGTTCCCCGCTGCCGGTCACGTACCCTACAATCGAGGTAGATCCTACCTTCAAGCGGTGACCGGCGCGCTTCATTTGCTCACCCGCCTCACCTGTTGCCTCCCGCACGACTGCATATTCATTGGCCGCATCCATCAGGAACACGGCCGCATGATAGAAATTAAAGCGCTCGCGAATCAAGTTCACGGCTTTCTGCAAGACTTCGTCCACGTTCAGAGAAAGCGAAATCTCGCGCGCAATTTCCGCCGCCGTCTGCAACTGGATAGCACGCCGACGAGTTTCCTCGATCAATCGTAGGTTCTGGAGGGCATTGCCGGCCTGGGTTGCCAGGGTCTGCAAGAATTCCAGGTCATGCTCGTTGAAGGCCCGCTCACGCTCGACATCCTGTACCACCAACGCCCCCAAAACCACCTCCCCAGCCACCAACGGCACACCCAACCACGACTTCGGCGCCCGCCTCGCCAACCGCGCCACAAACGCCGGCGACGTATGACTCAACATCGCCAACTCCCATGCCTCCACCGGCTTCTCGTTCACCACCCTCACCCCCAACGCCTCCGCGCGCTCGTTCACCCGATCCGCCAACAACAACGCCTGCTTCGTCCGCACTACCACCGACGTCAACCCCTCCCCCAAAGGAAACGCCTCCACACTCCCTACCTCACCCCCCTCCCGATCCTTATCAAAGAGATACGGAATCCGCAACGTCCCCGTATCCGCCTGGTAGAGCACAACCTGAAAACTCACCTGACCCAGGGCCTCCTGCACATACTCGTGTACCTTCCGATACAGGGACTCGCTATCGGTCAGACGGGCAAACTCCTGGGTAGCGCGCGTCAGGACGGCTATTTCTGCCATGCGCCGCTGCGCCTGACGTTCCTCCTCGATCCGAGTCAGGGTATCAGCGCCCAACTTCGCCAGGGTCTGTAAGAATTCCAGGTCATGCTCGTTGAAGGCCCGCTCACGCTCGACATCCTGTACCACCAACGCCCCCAAAACCACCTCCCCAGCCACCAACGGCACACCCAACCACGACTTCGGCGCCCGCCTCGCCAACCGCGCCACAAACGCCGGCGACGTATGACTCAACATCGCCAACTCCCATGCCTCCACCGGCTTCTCGTTCACCACCCTCACCCCCAACGCCTCCGCGCGCTCGTTCACCCGATCCGCCAACAACAACGCCTGCTTCGTCCGCACTACCACCGACGTCAACCCCTCCCCCAAAGGAAACGCCTCCACACTCCCTACCTCACCCCCCTCCCGATCCTTATCAAAGAGATACGGAATCCGCAACGTCCCCGTATCCGCCTGGTAGAGCACAACCTGAAAACTCACCTGACCCAGGGCCTCCTGCACATACTCGTGTACCTTCCGATACAGGGACTCGGGTTCGCGAATCGCCAGGCATTCCTGGCCGGCCCGCGCCAGGATACCCATCTCGACCATACGCCGCCGGGTCCGCCGCTCCTCTTCGATCCGCGTCAAAGTGTCGGCCACCAGATTCGACAGAATCAGATAAGGTTGCACGCTACTCTCGCTGAGCGGGCGCGTCTCGCGCGTGCCCACGATCATGACCGCGCCGATCTCATCCTGTAAGCGCACTGGCAACATGGCCGCGCTGAAGATGTCAAAGCGCCGCAGCAAGCGCACCAGCTCATAGGGTAACGCTTGCAGACGCGGGCCATCTGCCATAAACAGGCCCGCAGTTAAATAATCCTCTAGATCGTGAATCGACACGGCCACCCGTTCAGGAAAAGTGCCCTCCTCCTGCCCCAGCGGATCGAAGCCAACTTGCAACCGCAGGCCGTTATCCTCCGCGACCAGGTAGAAAGAGAGATAGGGACTGCGTGCAAAAACCTGCCTGACGGCCGCCAGCACCTCCTCTTCTGACTGAGCCTGAATGACCGGATAACTGCTGCGATACAGTTCCGAGACATCCTCCACACCAAACTGTGCCGTGCGGAAACGGCGTGCATTTTGCACCGAAACCGCAATCTGGTTGGCCAGGATTTGCAGAATGGCCGCCACGCTCCAGTCCTCGAACGTGTCGGCCTTTTCGCTCTGTACATCCAGGACACCAACCAGCACCTCGCGTACCATCAAGGGAATGACGATTTGGGATTGAGCACCCTCTACCAGCGCCTTTTCAATTTGGAGCGCATCTTCACTGGTCTGCGAGGCTGCACGCAACAGCCTGTTCTGTGCTGCCCAACCCACAATCGAGTTCGAGCCAACTTCCACGCGCAGCCCTTTTTCCGGCGCGCGCGTTCCTTCCTCACTAACCACCTGTTCTACCAGATAGCGGCCACTTTCATCGAGCAGGAAAAGTCGGCTGGCGTAGAATCCCAGGCGCGAGGGGATCAGGCGGCTGACCAGACGCGCAATCTCCTCCATGGAACCGGCTGCGGCAACCACCTGGCCGATGGCCACCGCCTCGCGAATCTCCGCCGTGTGCTCTTCCACGCGCTTTTCCAGGTTTTCCCGCAGGTCCACCAGTTCGGTCGTCTGGCTCTCCTCCGCTCTCCGCATCACGGTGAAGATCGCCGTCGCAATGGCCCCCAGGAACACTGCTCCTCCTGCCACAGCCAGGATGATCCCTTGTCCCAGATCCGGCGAGATAGGCAAGAGCAAGGCATAGAGGATCACGCCAGCCGTCAGCAACGCCGTGGTCTGCAGACTCAAGAGAGCGCCGGCCAGCACTAGGGCAGAGCCCACCAGCAACAACAGGGAAAGCGGCAACAAATGAATATCGAAAAGGGGATAGACCAGCCCCCAAAGGAAGGAGCCACCAACCAACCAGCCGATACCGGCCCGATAGTTGGCCGAACGACTGAAAATGTAAGCCAGAGTCAACGCCAGCGCCAAAAGGCTGAGCGAGGTCGAAAACCAGACCGGCATTCCGCGCCCGATCGCAATCAACACCCCCGCAAGGGAGAGCAAGATGCCCAAGGCCGAAAAGGCCGCCGCCACCTGTGCCCGGCGAATGACAATCGGATCGCGTAAACTATCGCTCGGCTCAATCACCCACCGCGCGATCCTTCGAAGGTGTTCCCAAAATCTGGATGGCATAAAAGCCTCCTGGCAAGAATGCCGTTAACTCATTTCCCACACCGCTTCACCGGCCAGAATCCGGCGAATCTGATCCGGAAAACGATCCGGATCAAGAGGCTTACCCAGAAAGCCGTTGAAACCGGCCGCGCGCGCCTTGTTCATCTGTTCCAAACTGGCCTCTGCTGTAACAGCCACAATGGGCACGTTCTTCAGCCGCTCCGATCCGGACGCACGAATCTTACGCAATGCCCCATAGCCATCTTCGTAGGGTAAACGAATGTCCATGAGGATCAAATCCAGGCGCGGCAGGGTATCGGCATACTCCACTACCTCATATCCCGAGGTCTTCCACTCACAATGGATGCCTAGGTAACCCAACATGCGGGCAATCAACACAAAGTTCGAGACATTGTCCTCCACCACCAGTACGGTGGCGTCTTTCGGTATCGCCGCCCGCCGCAGGCCGGATTGAGTATCCGTTGCAGGATTCGGTTGCGTAGTCTCTTCAGCAAAAGCGCTCATCTCTTCCTAATATACCTCTCTACCTGATAAGGCAGAACGTCAATGTCAACCGGCTTCTGAATATAGCCATCGCAGCCGGCTTCCAGGGATTTCTCACGGTCGCCGCGCAGCACATTGGCGGTCAGGGCAACGATTGGCACGTTCGCCAAGCCCGGCATCGCGCGTATAGTACGAGTCAGAGTATAGCCATCTACTTCGGGCATGTTGATATCCACCAGGATAATATCCGGGACCTGTTCCTTCAGTAAATCCAACGCCTCTTGCGCGCTGCCAGCCTCGATGACGTCGTATCCCTCGGCCATCAATACCCGCCGCACGAGAACGCGATTCTCGAAATTATCTTCGACGTACATAACCGTCCCACTGCCCATATGCAATATGCCTCCACAATAATTCTACCTGTGGACTTAGAGCACCACCATAACAGCATCCTTACAGGGTAAGACGATGGTTAACATATTATAGTACAAAAATTTCCCCCACCAGATACCTTACAGAGAGAATAAGTGCGCGAAGGCCGAGAGGGAAAAAGACCTCTGCCCAGGCAGTAGCGTAGCAAGCCCCTCTGCTGCATTTCTTATATCACTCTTGTCCGCGCCGACTGGTCAGCGCCAGCCGATGCGAATCCTGTGCGCCAATGCCTTACAGAAGCTGGCAACGACTACGGTGCCATTCCAGCATATACCCTGCCGCCCTCAGCCGCGGCCTCGCCTCGCCCGTGGCGACCGTCAACACATAGTCCCCCCAGCGACGCCAGCACCCGTACCAGTATTGGGGTTTCGTCACCACGGACACCCCACACGCTTGCCAATCCTGAGCAACAGGGAAAGTAGGAGGTAAGCGCACCTCCACCCGCCGCGTGTCTAGCCGCAGACCCTGGCGCAACGCCTTGAGGACTGCCTCCTTCAGACTCCAGACCAGCGTCACCCCTAAGACATGGCGCTCGTCCAGGAAAACGCTCAAGGCCGCCCGTTCTCGATCGGTAAAAAAGTCTTCCTCGAAACCGGGAAAACGCGCCTCGACCCGTTCCACGTCTACCCCCAACAGACCGCCGCACGGGTCCCAGGCGACGAAGGCCAGCCCTGCGCGATGACTGATGGACAGCGTTCCAGCGCGCCGCTCTCCATCCACCACGACAAACGGCGCGCCGCTCTCCTCGTTGAGAATCTCAATCTCGGCCAGCGAGCGACCAGCCAGGTCTTCCTCCACACGGCTCAGCAAAACTTTCGCCGCGTAACGACCCAGCAGCCATTCCCGCTGACGGCGCGGGAACCGCAGTCGTTCGTATCGCTCGCGTTCGCGCGCCGAAAGCATATCGGCCTGCCATGGGAGTCCCCCCCCTCCCATGGCACTTTCCAACAAAAACCAGAACACCATCTTCACTATTCCCGTCAAGGAACAACCAGCCCTATCAAGAACCTCAATTCACGAGCGCCTTGAGCGGCGCCAGAAGTTCCTCCTGGACCGCATAGGGCAGCGGACTGGTGCGGTAATCCTCCATCTCCAGGTAAACCTGTCCTCTCGCATCTACCACCCGCGCCTGGAAGCGCAGACCGTCCTCATCGTGTTCCGGACGTACTTCGGCATAGATCGCCTCGCCGTTCGGCTGTGCGTCGTAGAAGCGGACACGCCCAATTGCTCGCGGCAGGGCCAGCACGCCCGTCCGGCCAGCTTCCCAGATCCCCGCCGTTTGCAGGCAGAGTTCCAGCAAGACCGGCGCAGTGACTAACGGTTGTTCGACCGATAGGATTGGCGGATGATCGGCGCGCAATCTCCCCAACACCTGACCGTTGGTTCTCGAGACGCTCTCCAAAACCTGGAAGGACGGCCCATGGAAGTACAGGCGATATATATCCTCGGCTTTCACGACTACGGTTTCGTCCACCTGCGGCGGTGTCACAACCGGCGGTTGTGGCCGGCGCTCGCCAGGCACGAGCCATACCTTCCCGGAGAAGTGCTGGAGGCGCTCTACATTGCCGTCAATGCGCGCCCGCGTCGATTCGAGCGTAACATAGGCCACCAGGCCATCCGCCTCCTTCACTGTTTGTGCCTTCCAGGTCAGACGGCGCGGCTGATTACGGTAGAACTTAAACGGCGTCAGGAATTGCACGTCCTCCAATTGCACTACCCGCAACGATCCCTTTGGCGCCGCCAGGGTCGTGGCAATATGTTGCGCCGCCACCGCGAAGCCTTCGATGCCCATCACGCCGGGCAAGAGAGGCGTGCCATCCATGGCATGATCGCGCAGGAACGGTTCACTGGCAGGGTCCAATTCCGCTTCCAGGATGACGCCCTCGTGCAGGTCAAGGCCAGTCACCTGGCTGAGCATGACGTGGGGCGGGTTGCCTTCCCGTAGTGCCGCATTGACTTTCTCGAGGTCCAGGCCACCATCCAGCGGCCAGGTCTTTTCCATTATGCCCAATGCTCCACACAGCACCGCCTCGCCAGCCGGCGCATAGACCAGTTCCCGGTACACCATAGGCGCCGCCTCCTCGGGTGGCATCATCTCTACCCCGGCGCGCTTCATCAACTCGGGAATCGAACCACGTGAGGCCATGCCAACCTCGCCCCAGGGGCCCCAATCCAGAGCAATCGCTTTGATTTGCGGATATTGCCGGCGCATCGCGGAAGCCAGACGGTCGAGGAAATCGTTAGCGGCCGAATAATCCGTTTGCCCGCTATTGCCAAAGCGTCCCGCAATGGAGGCGAAGAAGACCATCGCTCGCGGCAAACTCTGCCGGGCCTCGAGCGCCTTGAAGGTATGGAAGAAGCCATCTGCTTTGATGGAAACCGTCAATCGGAATTCCTCAAACGGTTTGTGCTCGAGTTTATGGGAACGTTCGATGCCAGCCGCGTGGACAAATACATCTACTCGCCCTTCTGCCTGTACAACGGCCTCCACCACGCGTTCGACCTCCTCCGCACGCGTGACATCCGCCGTTAGGTAAGTGACCTGAGCACCCAGGGCACACATCTTTTCCATGACATCCAGCAGAGCCGCCATCCGATCCAGGGCGACCAGGCGTCCTTCCAACTGCACTGGCGTCACCTTCTCGCCTTGTGCCACCAGGCGTGCCATGAGCTCGCGGCGGAAGGCCTCGCGATCGCGCCGCAGGCTTTGTAAATCCGCATCGTTCGGATCCGGCGCGGGTTCAATGCCTACCAGGTAGAAACGACCCTTCGTGTGCCGGGCCAGATCGAGCACCACCCGGCCGGTAATGCCGCCGCTCCCTCCACTGACCAGGAACACGCTCTCCGGGCCAAGTTCCAGATTGGCGACCTCCCCCAGCGGAGTGAGACGGTTGACTATCGTATAGCGTTGCTCGCCCAGCCAGCCGACCTCCGTCACAACCGGGTCAAGCAAGGTTTCCTGGAGCAGACAGGTTGCCACCTGACTGGCCGAGGCCTCCGGCGCAAAATCCACCACCTTGACGAACGCTTGTGGGCGTTCCATGGCAATCGCCTTGGCAAAGCCGCTCACCAGTCCGCCCAGCGGCGCCGTAGCGCCTTCCGGCTGGTATCCGAACACTCCCCCACAACGGGTCGCGCAGACGAGGAAAACATCCTCCGGCAAAGCGCGCAGCACGTGGTAGAGGCCGTACAGGCGTTTCTCCACCGCCTGTTGCCAGGCATCTGCCGTCATTTCAGCCAGCGGCGGTTCCACGTCCAGCGCGGCCAGATGATAGACACCGTGAATCGGCCCTTCTTGTAACCAGGCGGCAATCTTCGTCCCCGCCTCGGCTAGCTCAGCCGCCGGCAAGGATAAGACCTCCACCTGCCTGGCCTTCAGCCGACGCGTCAGCGAAGCAGCGACTTTTCCAGCATCACCGATCACAACTACGCGTTGACCAGCCTCCAATGTCACGCCGGTCGGCTTGCAGAGATCAAGGCGCGGCCGCAAGACCGGCACAGGGACGCGACGCTTGATGACGCCTTGCTCAGCCCTTGTCTCCACCGTCTCCACCTCAGCCGTTCCCTGCTCTGGCGCTTTCTCCGCTACCACTTCCGCCGTCACCGGCGCTGCCTGTCCACCAACCGCCTCCACAAAGAAGCGAATCACCTTCTCCAGCGTGTTGTAATCCGATAACCGCAAATCCTCACGCCGCGGC